>ERZ773237.2606-NODE-2606-length-11874-cov-2.610542_pt1 | contig 11874 bp, 8 predicted proteins | sample MGYA00580990_ERZ773237 | MGnify/ENA primary metagenome ERZ773237 (study PRJEB29015, sample SAMEA2737749) | human gut metagenome | biome: human gut; feature: human-associated habitat; material: faeces | place: China | collected 2012 ...
CCAGGGAGTAGCTGCACACCGTGTAAATGGCGTAGAGGGTAAAGAGAGCCCCCTGCTTTTTCAGGCCGTACAGGAACAGCGGAACATTCAGCACCAGCAAAAAGACGGACAGTGTCAGCCACTCCGGCGTCACCTGGGCAAGCAGCATGGAGGTACCGGAGATGCCGCTGTCGTACAGCTTCACCGGGGAGAGGAAAATGGTCACGCCGATGGCGTTGATGATGCCTGCCGCCGTCAGGGCCAGCAGGTTGCTGAGGTGAAAGTTCTTCAACTGCTCCATAGATCTCCTTTCTGTTTCGGACGGATCAGGACAGCTCTGCCTGACCCGTGTAGAGTTGATAGTAACGGCCGTGCTGGGCGATCAGATCGTCGTGGTCGCCCCGCTCGATGATGCTGCCCTGCTCCAGGACCATGATGGCCTTCGCGTTGCGGACCGTGGAGAGGCGGTGGGCGATGACGAATACCGTCCGGCCCGCCATCAGGCGGTCCATGCCCTTTTCGATGAGCTTTTCCGTGCGGGTGTCGATGGAGCTGGTGGCCTCATCGAGGATCAGCACCGGAGGATTGGCGCAGGCGGCCCGGGCAATGTTCAAAAGCTGCCGCTCGCCCTGGGAGAGGTTGCCGCCGTCTTCGATGTGGTAGGTACCACGGACGAGCCACTTATCGACGAAGCCGTACTTCGTACGCGGCGTGCCCATCAGGACGTAGACGTCCTCGACATTGATGGCTTCAGGAAGGACGGAAGCCTTCGAGCCGTAAAGCGGACGCTTCAGGTCGCCCTGAACCACGGCTTCGGTCATTTCTTCCGGGAAGCGAACGATCTTGTTGTGACGCGAACGTTCCCACTTTTCATACTGAGAGGGGTGGCATTCGCCGCACTTCTTCGGGCCGACGAAATTGTTCGGCAGATCGAGGAAGGATTCGTACGGGAGGCGGTACGTCACAGCGGTCGTACGACCGGTGTCTTCACGGTACTTGTCGCCGCCGCCGAAATTCACCCATTCTTCTTCACGATCGGACATCGTGAACTTACCGACAACGCGGCCTTCCTTCAAATACTTGAAGTAGGGGTGATTGGCCTTCAAGTAGTCCCAGAAAGCCTTATCTTGAGAGACATAGCCTTCAAGCGTACGCGGGAGAACTTCTTTGGCGGAGGTCTGGGCCGCCGGGGTTTCAGCTGCCATGGCTGACGAAGCGACGAGCGCTGCCGACATACAGGCGGCGAGAGACAGAAGCTTGTGCTGCTTGGTCATATCTAGCTCCTTTCGGGTCTCTATATATATATAGATGTTGTTAAATAGCTCAGATCTTTCGATCGGCTTCTTTGAGGTCAATGCGCATCCCTCACGGGCGGCGCAACATCAATTTACTCCCTTAACTTCTTCTTAAGACTCAAAACCTTTTGGGGAGTGTTCTCAACCTTCTGAATAGTCAAAAATACTCAGAATTAGGTACTCTTCAGGATGTCTTAATGGATCATTTCGATATATTTCAAATGTTTGCTCGACTTTCGTCATTTCCGAACGATGCAGGCTGTTATATCGAACATAAATACCTCTCTAGAGATATTTTGTCACCCTTTTTAGGTTGACACGATATGCGATTCCGATTTTCGGAACGTATAGTTTTGTTTATCGATTTTTACTATCGAATTCCCATATGACAATATCAAATCTGATAATTGTCTTTTTTGATTGGTACTGAGAATTGTTCTCATTTAACTATAGGATAAACCTAGGTATTTAGGGAAATTACCGACCCTGAATTTAGAAATATTTTATGGATAATTAGTTGCCGATAGCTACGTTTTGCCTAACGACTTTGATCTGAACGTTCATTTTTTTTCGTACATTCTGAGTACCGCCAAACCTTATTTGAGAGCGTCTTTCAAAGCGCTTCAGAGACGCGCTGCAACCGCCCGTACGGATGACAGCCCTTGGATGAAAAAAAGGCTCAAACGTCTTTAGTCAACGCTTGAGCCTCGAAATTGCAGTCAGCCTCGCAGCTGCCGCGGGCTTGTCCGTACTTTGATTCTCTGTCTGCTGAAGATGCCCTCATTGACAGAGTATGTGAGCGCCTAGATACCGCTCACGTTCGTATTGTTAGGATCCATCGTTGCCGTGCGCGTTTTGGGCTTGGCATTCTCAATGCGGAAATCGGCGGCCCCTCTCGCTGAAGCCAGTTCTCCTTCCTTATAAACCGTCATCTTCGGCGGAAGTCCGTCCTCGGCAAGGTCAGGTTCATTGCCGCCGGCGATCCTCGGGAGCACCAGCGTAAAGCGCAGCCCCTGCGCTCCTGCCCGTTCGACCGTACAGCGTCCGGCGTGCCGCTCGGCAATGCTTGCAATAATGGAGAGTCCCAGCCCCATTCCGTCAGCGCCTTTAGTGGTTTGCAGAGGCTTGAAAAGATTGTCAAAGGCCTCATCGGTAATGTAGGGACCGTTGTCCTCCACAGAAAGCGCCCAAGTTTTTTCGTCAATGGGCGTAAGCGAAACGATGATCTTCGGGTGTTCAACGCCGGAAATGGCGTCTGCTGCGTTTTTCATGAGATTCAAGACCGCGAGTTCAATTTCCCACGCGTCCACCTCTGCCATAGAGTGCTTGTTCACGCGCACGATCACTTCCGCAGCGGTCTGCCGCGCACGACGGAAGTTGGTGATGGCATTCCCGATGACGCCGTACAAGTCCACAATGGTTCGCGGCGGATAGTCGTGTTTGGCGTAGGCTCGGACTCGGTTGACAATCTGATTGGCGCGCTCGGCCTGATCCAGAATTTCCCCAAGTGCCCAGCCAAACGCTTTCTCGTCGTAATTACCCTTCTGTACGCGGCGATTCAGACTGCCGGCGAAATTGACAATAGCCGCAAGCGGCTGCTTGAGCTCATGCGCAATGATCGTGGACATCTGTCCGACAATGCCGGTACGTTCAAGGTTGGCAATATGCTGACGCGACTGTACGGCTTCGGCCTCGATCATTTCACGCTCTTCCAGAGCCCTTCGCAGCTGCGCAGTCTTGCGCTTAACTAATACCGACAAACTGACGGCATACGAAATGATGATGAAGGCCGCCAAGAGCGCAAAGGCAATGAACTCAGCATTTTCACGCAGGAAACGGTTGAGATTCCATGACCCGAGGTTTTCGTACGGACCGCGCTTCAATTCGTAAAACAAATCGTAAATCGTACGGTTGACGGCCGGAAGCGCCCACTCCCCGCCGTAGCGCTGGCTAGCCGCGGCATAAAGCACCGTGCTGACAGCCTTTTTCCAAGCAGGATCAAGCGTACGCAGCACGCCCACCGTGATGGACGGATAGGTAATCGTCGAGTGGGTGCAGGAAAGCGTGTCGTCCCTTTGCGGAGAAAAGATTGAAAGGTCATGCGTGATGCCGACCTTTCCGCGGTTTTCGAGCTTTTCAAGTTCGCACGCCGGAAGAATGCCTACCGTCTGCGTTCCTGAAAGCACGGCATGAAGCACTGAGGCAGAGGACCACCCGTAAAAGGTTGTTCGATCTTCTATGTCGGTGCGAGAAATACCGTGCTGAAAGAGTTTCACTACCGCCGCGTCCCAGCCAGCCAAGGAGTCGCGGCTGGTGGCGGCAAACGTCGTGCTGGGATTGGCCAAAGCACTGAACGCTGTCGACTCACGTCCGCGGCGCGTAAAAATGACCGCGGCCTGCGCATCTTCGGCACGAATCGCCGCATTAGGCAGAAAACTTGCGGAGGCCTCGTAATATCCAGTCGACTGCGCCAGCGCGAATTCATCCGCATCGGCAAGGATGAAGTCGAGCTGACGGCTCTTGACGCCAAGTTCGAGCTGCCGATTGTCAAACCAGAGAATTTCTAGATTCGCCTCGCCCAGAACGTACTTGAGTTCTTCGAGCGTAAATCGCAGCCACTGCGCTCGAGACGACAAGCCTAAGGAAGCCTGCACGCCGATCTTCAAAGGACGCGGGAAATTGGTTGTCACCGGCACCGCATAAAGATCGCTTTTATTAAAAGGCGCCGACTGTACCATTGTCGGCACAGGAAGCGAGCGCAAAACGGGCTTTACAGCCTGAGCAACATCCCCAGAAGGCGTGCCGGTAGCCGCTCCCATGCCAATGAAGGACGAAGCCGCGCGCGGCGGTTCCGGCGGCAGGTCGGGATAGTCGGCCAAGGCTGAAAGCGGAACAGTCAGCGCGAGGACGGCGGCGGCCGAAAAAAAAGGGAACCGGCGAATCTTCGTCATGATGCGCAAAAATGATGAAATGAAAGAGAGGAGCATCACACTCTCGCAAAGCGTTTGAGTGCGCCATAAGCTTCCAACGTATATTAGCCTTGCCTCGCAGGCGGTTTAGTAGGCGAGGTCTCCTAAAGCAATACTGCCGCCTCAACCCTCCCCATTTTTCCTTGTCGGTTATGGCCTCACTTCCATCCCTTCCTGAACGCACGCTTTCTCCCGACGACCGTCTCGCGCGGCTGCTGCCGCCCGCAGTTGCCTTGCCGATGGCGGCCGCGGGCATTGAAACTGTCGAGGATCTCTACGAATGCGCTGCAGCACTTGGAAATACCTGGTTTCGCCGAATTGAAGGGCTTGATGCCGCTCTGGCCGGGGAACTCATGATGTGGCTGGCACGCTGGGGCAAATCCGTCGGTGAAGTGACGCCGCGCTTCTTTCCGCCCGGTTCGCTCCCGGCGGTGCGCACATCGGCCAGCCGGCGTCAGACCGATGCTTCACGCGGGCTCTCTGCGCCGGGCGACCCGCGTATTCGCCCGATTGAACAAATTGAACTCCCCGAGCCGCTCTCGGGCAAAAAGGGACTCAACCGGGCGCCGGCCACGGCTTGTGCGCTCTCTGCCCGCGATGACCTGGAAGCCATCCGTACTTGGCTTAACGCTCGAGCCGGGAATCCCAATACGCATGCGAGCTATCGAAAGGAAGCTGAACGTTTTCTGCTCTGGAGTCTGGTCGAAAAAGAAACGGCGCTCTCGGACATCCGCGCCGATGAAGCTTCTCAGTACTTGCGCTGGCTCGAAGATCTCGGGCGAACCGATGACAAGACCTTCAGCCGAAAATGGCGGATTCCGCAGGCATTCTGGATCGGCGAAAAAAATGCCGAACGATCATCCGCAGCCTGGCGGCCCTACAATGGCCCGCTTTCGCCGGCAAGCCGCCGAAACGCCATTGTCGTCGTGCGCCAGCTCTTTAATTTTCTGAAGCGCACGGGCTACCTCATCTTCAATCCCTTCGACCAGGTGAGCCCCAAGGTACCGCTTCTGAAGGGCGAAGGCGCGCCGCAGGCATTTGCCGATCGATCGCTTACCCCCGAACAGTGGAGTGAAATCACAGGGCACCTGTCGCTCATCCCGGAGGGACTGCCGCGTGAACGTATGAAGCTCATCCTGATGCTTGGCAAATCCCTCGGTCTGCGGGCTTCTGAAATGCTCGAAGCCCGTACCGGCTGGATTGTCCGGCGCAGCTTCGGCGGTGGTGAGCGTCCGGCCATTGAAGTGATCGGCAAAGGCAGCAAAGTCCGGCGGCTGCCGCTTACCGCAGAGCAGCTCAGCATCATCAATCAGGCACTCGCAGCGCGAGGCATTCCCGAAGCCGCTCAGACACCTCCGGATACACCGCTCCTCGTGAACCTCGGACGCGGCCGCAATCCTGGCGGCCCCATGAGCCGCAGCGGCCTCTATCGTGTGCTGGAGTCCTTCTTCGACCGCGTGGCCGATGAGGTGGCGCTCAGCACGCCGCTTGACGCCGCCAAACTGCGTGCATCGTCCACGCACTGGCTGCGCCACACCTTTGCGGTCTCGGTCCTAAAGGAAATGAGCGTCAATGTCGTTCAGGCCGCCATGGGACACGCTTCTGTTGCAACCACCGGCCGGTATCTCTCGCCCGAAGAAGCAGAAATGAGCGAAGCGATGAGTCACATGAAGGCGCTCTAAAGCGCCCCATCTTGGAAGTGACGGGAATTTGATTCAGTCCGGGCGGCTGCCGCGCCCGCTCTGAATCTTTTTCTGACGCAGCTCATCACCGGTCAGCGCCCTGACGGCTCCGGAAACGCCGGAGCCCGTGCTCCGCCATCCCGCTGCGGGCTTATTCTGCGAGGATCGGTGATGAAGACCGCGTTTTGCAGCCTTTTTTTTCACTGAAAAATCTGCTTATAGCGAAGCAGCACCGATTCAACGGTCTGCTTAGGATTGAGCGTATGGTCAGCTGCTCGGCGGCACGAGAGCGCCTGCGTGCAGAACCCCGCTGCGCGCTTAGCATCCGTGTGCGAGGCCAAGCGTTCAATGACGGCGTTTTCGTCGATAAAGTACCGCGGCTGAAGGCCAAGCGCCGAGCGCATCAGATCGTGCGCCCAGCGCGACACGAGGAGCGAGAAAGCCGGGAGCGTGAGATCGGGGGCATAAAGCCGCACAAGGGCATCAACCGAGAGTTCGGGGCCCGCACGCAAAAATTCGAGCACGGCATTCTCCGTTTTAGCTGAAAGCCGATCGTCTGCAGAGGGTTCAAGCGCTGCCAGAGGCGAACCGCCCGCCATCGCAAGGGCTTCTTCCGGTTTCTTGAGTTTTTTGGACTTCAAAAAAGCGAGCGCCGCCTCATGATCGGGCATCGGCACGCGCACCAGCCGAGAGCGGGAGCGAATCGTCGGCAGCACATCATCGAGCTTTTCAGCCGTCAGCACCCAAATCAGCCCTTCTGGAGGCTCCTCCATGGATTTAAGGAGTGAGGCCGCCGCTTCAGCCCGGAGTTTATCGGCCGGATGCACGAGCACTACGCGGCGGCCGCCCTGATTGGCGTTCAGCGACAAAAAATCGCCCAGCACACGAATTTGATGAATGCGGATTTCGCGCGAGAGCTTCTTCTTGGCATCGCTGCGCTCGTTTTCCGCGGGCTCATACGCTACGTCGTAGCGTGCGCACTGAGCTTCCGAAAGCACCTGCTTAAAGTCCGGATGGGTGCCGGCCTGCGCCAGCCGGCAGCCGGTGCAGTGCCCGCAGGGGGTGCCGTCCGAATGGGGCGAAAGACAAAAGAGCGACTTGGAAAAGGCGAGTGCGAGCTCATAGAGCCCCGCCCCTGGGGCACCGTACAAAAGCACCGCATTGGGCATCCGATCACGCATCGCCAGAAGCGTCTGTGCGGGCTCCTCGAGCCACGGATAAGGCGCTAAAGCCATGACGAAATCCTCGCAAAAATGTCTGCTGACACATCCTTTGCCGGCCGATCCGCATCGATGATGAGGAAGCGCTCCGGAGCTGCAGCTGCTCTTGCCAGATAAGCCTCCCGCACGCGGGTGAAGAAGGCTTCTCCCATACGCTCGAATCGATCCTGATCTCCGGCCCGGGCACGCAGCCGTGCGGCGGCCACGGCGGGAGCAATGTCAAAGAGGAGCGTCAGATCGGGCGCAAAACCGCCGAGCGTCCAGTTCTCAAGCGCCTCGACTTTCTCGCCGGAAAATCCCTTGCCGCCCACTTGATAGGCATAAGTTGCATCGGTAAAGCGGTCAGAGAGCACCCAGCGGCCGGACTCCAAAGTCGGCCGAATGACCCGCCGCACATGATCGGCGCGGGCGGCAAAGAAGAGGAGCGTTTCAGCATCCGGCGCCATCTCGTCGGCAAGGAGCATGGCGCGGATTTTTTCCGCCAAAGGCGTTCCGCCCGGCTCACGCGTATGGAGGACGCTGACGCCTTGATCGGCCAAATGCTTGAGGAGGCTCTCCGTCTGCGTGGACTTGCCCGCACCGTCAATGCCTTCAATCGTGATGAAGCGCCCCAACATGCCCTGAATACTCCGCTTTGAATAGTGAACCTGTAAGCAAGCTTGCCGCAGCCTGCCTGTGGCCGTCATTCTACCGATGCGGGCTTCGAAGCGTTCTGCGGCGCCTTGGCAGCTGAAGCAGGCTTATCTGTCTGAACGGACTTAGCCGGCGCACCGCGCTTGAGGATAAAGCGGTTTACCGCGCGGTTGTGGTCGCGCAGGTTCGTTGAAAATTCACTCGTCCCGTCGCCGCGCGACACAAAGTAAAGGTACTTGGAAGGTTCCGGGTGCGCCGCCGCCTCAATAGAAGCGGCCGAAGGCATCGAAATCGGAGTGGGCGGGAGGCCCTTATTGAGATAAGTGTTCCAGTCGCCCGGCCGCTGCAGATCCTTTTTCGTCAGATTGCCGGAAAACATTGGTCCGAGTCCGTAGATCACCGTCGGATCGGTCTGCAGCGGCATGCCGATCCTTAGACGGTTGTTAAAAACAGAACTCACAAGATGCCGATCGCTCTTCACGCCCGTTTCTTTTTCAATGATGGAGGCGAGGATCAGAAGCTCATAGGGGGTTTTGGCCTCACAGAGCTCCGAGCGGGTTGCCCAAGCTTCATCGACGAGTCTGCGCTGTCGAGCGGCAGCCTGCTCCAAAACAATGAGATCACTCGTGCCGCTGCCGTATCGATAAGTATCGGGCGCCAAGAAACCTTCGAGCGTTGCGGTATCCGAGGCGCCTTCCATCGATTTAACGCCCAAACGCTCGAGCAGTGCATCATCGGTGAGTTTGGCAGATTCGGGAGAGAGATCCTCCGCCGAAGCCAGAATATCCTCAACCGTCCATAAAGCGGCGCCCTCCGGAATACGCAGCTGTTTATCAACGAGCGCCGGTCCGGAAAGCGTCTCCAAGACGTTGTAGGGCGTCATGCCGCGGGTAAAACGGAAGCGGCCGACATGAATCTTGCGCACCAGCGTTGGTTCAAGCCTGGTTAACAGTTTCGCCTGCCAAATCGGCACCTCCACGCCCGCCTGAGCGAGTCGGCCGAGCACTCGCGTCACGCTGTCGCCTTCAAGCACAGGCACCACGACCATGTCACTGGTCATCACTGCGGGTTTTTCATAGAGCATGGCTCGGACCTGCTGCCAGGCTGCTGCGGCGCCTGCGGCAAGCAGCATTACCAGAAGGACCAGCATCAAGAGTCGACGCCCCCAATGCGGTTTGTGAGCAGAATGCACTGTCTTTTCGGACGAATCCGTCGGCTCGCCCGCCGAGTTTTCCGCTGAGTGCTGCGCCCCCGTCTGACTGCATTCCTCTTCACTCTTCTTAACCGCTGAAGCTTCAGACTCCGAAACAGTTTCGAGGCCAGGCGCCTCGTCCGGCTTCTCAAGAGGGGCTTCATCTGAAGCCGCATTGCTGGGCGTCTCAATGTTCTTCACTTCAATTCTCTGCACTTAACGGAAATCATCAGGACGCCTGAGTCTAGCGCATGACGCTTCAGAGAATCGGCCGGCGCCTCGCTGACGCGGTCTCCAATATGCATCGCGCCAGCCGTCAAAGAACAAGCATCTTTTTCCTCAAACGGCTATGCTTTCACGTCACAAGAACTCAATTAAAACTGCGAGGGTCGGCCGCAGCCGCTTAGGAACGGCCTTGACCCCAAATCAAACCATGGAACAGACGACCACTTCTTTGGCAGTGCCGCCAAGCATTGCCTGCGCATCGAACACTGCACTCATTCGTGTGACGGGCGAAGACGCCCGGCATTTCCTCCACGGCCAGTTCACCCAGAAAATTGAGAACCTCGCCGGCCGTACAACGCTTGCCGGCTACTGCTCTCCCAAAGGGCGCCTGCTTGCCGTGATGCGCGCCTGGCTCTCCGGTGATGCCGTGATGCTCGCGCTGCCCGCGGAAATGGCCGAAGGTTTTCTCAAGCGCCTGCATATGTATGTGCTGCGCTCCAAAGTCTCTTTCGAAGTTGTTGCCCCTGCGCCTGCCATGCTGATCGCGGTCGGCGAGGAAGGTGCGAAGACGCTCGCCGCGCTCGGCCTTGAAATGCCCGCCCACGGCGTCTGCATTGAAAAGGACGGCTTTACGCTGCTCGGCATTGAACCGTCTCAAACGGTTCCCGGCTTCTGCGCGGGCGGTGCCCGCGCCTTGGTGATCCTGCCCGCAGGCAAGACTGCCGCAGACTTTGGACTGACGCCTGCACCTGCAGCTTGGGCACTCGCCTCATCCATTTCCGCCGGCATTCCTCAGGTGCTTCCGCCCACGCGCGAAACGTTCGTGCCTCAGGCCGTCAACCTCGAACTCGTTGACGGCGTCAGTTTTTCCAAGGGCTGCTACCCCGGTCAGGAAGTTGTTTCCCGCCTGCAGCATCTCGGCGAAACGAACCGCCGTGCCGCCGTCGGCATCCTTTCCGCTGAAGCGGCTGCTCCGGCAGGCGCTCCCGTCTACGCTAAGGGTGAAGAGGCCGGCAAAGTCGTGCGTGCTGTGACCTTGGGCGGACGCACGCTCGTGCTTTTCTCCGCTACGATCGGCTCACTCCTTGCCGGCATCACGCTTACCCCCGACGGCCAGCCGCTCGACTTGGTCGAGCTGCCCTATCGCTACCGCAATGTCTTGAAAACTTCGGCCTGATGCCGAAAAATAATTAGATCGACGGCCGGTCAGGCACCGCTCCCGAACGCGCCTCGGTTCCGCACAGACAAGCGGAATCGAGGCGGGTTGTTATCAATCATTTCCCGACATCACTTTTCCCCGCCGCATCCCTCATGTTGAAGCAGTCTCTTTGGGCGCTCGCTGCAGCACTCTTCTTCTCAATGATGGCCGCCTGCGTGAAGCTCACCAATGGTGAGCTGACAACGCTGGAGATGGTCTTTTACCGATCCCTTTTCGGCGTCATCACCATCGGGCTCTTTGTGAAGCGCAACCATTTGTCGCTTAAAACGCCTCACTTGATGGGCAACATCACGCGCTCTATTCTCGGTACGCTCAGTATTTCCGTCTGGTTCTTCACGCTCGGACAGCTGCCCTTCGGCACCAACATGACGCTCGTCTATACGACGCCGCTCTTCATGTCGGTGAACTTCATCATCCTGGCGCTGCTGCGGCATCAGCGGGCGCCCTGGGGGCTGGCGGCTGCAATCATCGCCGGTTTCAGCGGCATTACGATCATTTTGCAGCCGAGCTTTTCAAGCGACCAGCTCTGGCCGGCGCTTTTGACGCTTTCTGTGGCGCTCCTCGATTTGGCAATTTACTGGCAGATGAAGGAACTCGGCCGACTGCAGGAACCCTCTTGGCGAATTGTTTTTTACTTCACGTGCTTTGGCACCTGCTTCGGACTGATCGGCGCGTACCTCCTTGAAGACGGTCTTCACATGCCGAGTCCCGAAGCGGCGCTCGCCGTGCTCGCCATGGGCGCCTTCGCCACGCTCGGTCAAATCGCCACTACCCGCTCCTATGCCTACGGCAACATGCTGCTTTCGTCATGCCTTGGATTCTCGGCCATTCCCTTTGCCGCGATCATCAGCTGGCTCCTCTTTGATGAGCCCTCGACGCTGATGTCGATCTGCGGCATGCTCCTGATCACGACGGCAGGCATTGGCGCCACCATCATCACGAAGCGCGCGGAAGCCCGCGGCATCGCGCCGGTCGAAGGCAAGGTCGCTGCGGAAGGCAGCAAAGAATAACGCTATTGCGTTAATGAACAAAATTTACATTGAGTGTTTGAATGAGTCTGAGCCTCAGCAAGAGACACAGCCATAAAATAGTTCCATGCGTGGGAGACCCAGATTTTGCATCTGGGTCTCTTTTTAAATTGCAATCATCCATGGACGAAGGACGGCGAATCATTGCTGCGCCTTTCGTCTTCTCTGAATACGCTCAAAAAGAAAAGGAGTTGGTATGTGCACAACGGTGATTGTCGGTCGTCTGGCTTCGACCACGGGTCGCGTCATCCTCGGCCACAATGAGGACTCAGGCGGACGCTGCATGCATCAGCAGTTCTGGGTGCCCGGCGGTTCGCACTCGGCAGGGGAATTCGTTGAAGGAGAACCCGGCCGCGCCCGCGTCCCTCAGGCGCCCGTCACGCTCGGCACCTATTGGAGCAATATGCTTGCACCGGCCCCCGGCTCCTCCTT
>ERZ773237.2616-NODE-2616-length-11820-cov-2.358096_pt1 | contig 11820 bp, 8 predicted proteins | sample MGYA00580990_ERZ773237 | MGnify/ENA primary metagenome ERZ773237 (study PRJEB29015, sample SAMEA2737749) | human gut metagenome | biome: human gut; feature: human-associated habitat; material: faeces | place: China | collected 2012 ...
TCAAGCAGGCGAACGAGACGGTTTTCTCTCTGGCGGGCAGGCAGCCGGAGTTCCGCGGTATGGGCACGACGCTGGTTGCCGCGCTCATTCAGGGCGACTGCGCGACCGTTATCAACGTGGGCGACAGCCGCGCGTACCGCTTTGACGGCGAAGCCATGCACCAGATCAGCGAGGACCACTCCTATGTGGAGGAGATGCGCCGCCGCGGCAAGATCACCGAGGCGGAGTACGTGGCCCTGGAGGACACCGCCTGCCCCGGCTGTGGTTCCTGCTCTTATCTGGGCACCGCCAACACCATGTGCGCCCTGGCCGAGGCTCTGGGCATGACCCTGCCCGACGGCGGCACCGCCCCCGCCACCTCCGCCGCCCGTATGATGAAGGGTGAGGAGACCGGCATCAAGATCATGGAGCTGGTGGAGAAGGACATCACCGCCAGCAAGATCATGACCCCCGCGGCGTTCAAGAACGCCATCATCGTCCACAGCGCCATCGGCGGCTCCACCAACGCCACCATCCATCTGCCCTCCATCGCCCGGGAGCTGGGCTATGACCTGCCCATCGAGCTCTTCGACGAGATCAACCATCAGGTGCCCCATCTGGGCAACATCTTCCCCTCCGGCGCCCAGCTGACGGAGTCCTTCTGGTTTGCCGGCGGCATCCCCATGGTGCAGTGGATGCTGCGGGATATGCTGGATCTGGACGTGATGACCGTCACCGGCAAGACCATGGCAGAGAACATCAAGGGATGTATCAACAAGAACACCGACATCATCCGTCCCATCGACCAGCCGTACAGTGAGACCGGCGGCATCGCTGTCCTCAAGGGCAACCTGGCACCGGATCGCTGCGTGGTAAAGCGCAGCGCCGTAGCCAAGGAGATGCTGGTACACAAGGGCCCGGCAAAGGTATTCAACAGCGAGGAAGAGGCGATCGCAGCCATCACCGGCGGCAAGATCGTCAAGGGCGATGTGGTTGTCATCCGCTATGAAGGACCTGCCGGCGGCCCGGGTATGCGTGAGATGCTGTCCCCGACCTCTGCCATCGCAGGCATGGGTCTGGACAAGGACGTTGCCCTCATCACAGACGGCCGTTTCTCCGGTGCGACTCGTGGCGCAGCCATCGGTCACGTTTCTCCGGAGGCTGTCAACGGCGGCACCATCGCCTATGTACAGGACGGCGATATCATCTCCATCGACATCCCGAACCACAGCATCCAGCTGGAGGTCTCTGACGAGGAGCTGGCAGAGCGGAAAAAGACAACCAAGATCCTGGTCAAGGAAAACCTCACCGGCTATCTGAAACGATATTCCAAGATGGTCTCCTCTGCGGATAAGGGTGCGATCATCAACCGGATGGACTAAGGCAAATCAAATAAAGGAGGAACTCACCCCATGGGTATGACAATGACACAGAAGATCCTTGCCGCACACGCCGGTCTGGATTCTGTTGAACCCGGTCAGCTGATCCTGGTCAATCTGGATCGTGTGCTGGGCAACGATATCACTTCCCCGGTTGCGATCCGGGAGTTCAACAAGCTGAACAAGGACAATGTTTTCGACAAGGATAAGGTGACCATGGTCATGGATCACTTTGCTCCGAACAAGGACATCAAGGCAGCTACCCAGTGTAAAATGTGCCGTGATTTCTGCGGCGAAAAGGAGATCACCCACTTCTACGACGTGGGACAAATGGGCATCGAACACGCTCTGCTGCCGGAAAAAGGACTGGTCGTTTCCGGTGACGTTGTCATCGGCGCAGACTCCCACACCTGCACCTACGGCGCACTGGGCGCATTCTCTACCGGTGTCGGCTCGACCGACATGGCGTGCGGCATGGCGATCGGCAAGGCATGGTTCAAGGTGCCGTCTGCCATCAAGTTTGTCCTCAATGGCAAGCTGAACCCGTACATCTCCGGCAAGGACGTGATCCTGCACATCATCGGCAAGATCGGCGTAGACGGCGCACTGTACCGCTCGATGGAATTCACCGGCGAAGGTGTGGCATCCCTGTCCATGAGCGACCGTCTCACCATGACCAACATGGCGATCGAGGCCGGCGCAAAGAACGGCATCTTCGAGGTGGACGACCAGACGCTGGCATTCGTGGCAGAACACAGCGACCGCAAGCCGGTTGTCTACAAGGCAGACGAGGACGCAGTTTACGACGAGGTCATCGAGATCGACCTGTCCGAGATCAAGTCCACCGTAGCATTTCCGCATCTGCCGGGCAACACCCGCACCATCGACGAGGTGGGCGAGGTCAAGATCGACCAGGTTGTCATCGGCTCCTGCACCAACGGTTTCTACAAGGACATCGAAGAGGCAGCCTCCATCATCCGTGGCAAAAAGGTGGCAAAGAACGTCCGTGCCATCATCATCCCGGCAACCCAGTCGATCTATCTGAAAGCCATGGAAAACGGTCTGCTGAAGGACTTCATCGAGGCAGGCTGCGTGGTCTCCACCCCGACCTGCGGTCCGTGTCTGGGCGGTCATATGGGTATCCTGGCAGCAGGCGAGCGTGCGGTTTCTACCACAAACCGGAACTTCGTGGGCAGAATGGGTCACCCGGAATCTGAAGTATATCTGGCAAGCCCGGCAGTTGCCGCAGCAAGTGCCATTGCCGGCAAGATCGTTTCCCCGAAGGAGGTACTGTAATCATGCAACTGAACGGAACTGTCATCAAATACGGCGACAACGTGGACACGGACGTTATCATCCCGGCACGTTATCTGAACACCATTGACAAGAAAGAGCTTGCCTCCCACTGCATGGAGGACCTGGACACCACCTTTACCAGCCGTGTAAAGCCGGGTGACATCATGGTCGGCGGCGAGAACTTCGGCTGCGGTTCTTCCCGGGAACACGCTCCCATCGCCATTAAGGAAAGCGGCATCGCCCTGGTCATCGCCAAGAGCTTTGCCCGCATCTTCTACCGCAACTCCATCAACATCGGTCTTGCGATCGTGGAGTGTCCGGAGGCTGTGGACGCCATCAGCGAGGGCGACACCGTAGAGGCTGACCTGGACAACGGCGTCATCCGTGACGTCACCAACGGCAAGGAATTCCACGTGGCACCGTTCCCGGAATTTATCCAGACCATTATTGCAAACGGCGGTCTGATCGAGTCGATTAAGAAGGGCGCTGTGAAGTAAGCGGTTCTCTGAAACCCTATGATATGCAAAAAGCTGCTGTACCATTTGTTTGGTACAACAGCTTTTTTGTTTTCTGAAAACTGGAAGTTGTGTTTCTGATTATTCAGAATCCACCGTAATGTTTTAAGGTTTCTGCTGCAATTTCAGAACCGATATTCATAGCCTTTTCAATATTATTTTCGAGCATATATGAGCAGACAAATCCGGCGTGATAGCTGTCACCACAACCGGTCGTGTCAATTATGCTTTCAACTTTCACAGCTTGCACTTTGAATTCCTGTCCATTAAAGTATGTAACGCTTCCATGTTCTGCAAGTGACACGTTGAACAGGCAACGGTATTTATTCGATAATTCTTTGAACCTCGGCAGGAGTTCTTCCGAGCCGCTTATCATAAAGAAATCAACATGCGGAGCAAATCGTTCCATATCTGCAAAATCTCTATATACATCAAAATCTACCGCAAGCTTAAAGCCAAGAGTTTCCTTCAGTTCAACTACTTGCGAAAAACACGAAGCCCAGAAATGAACAAAGACTACATCGGACCTTGATAAGATTTTGATTTCATTATCATTCAGTACGATGTTATCGAGAATTTCTCCGTTCCATGAATCATCTTTATAATACCTATCGCCCGATTCTGTAAGGTAAGTCATATTATTTGCAGTCTGATACCTTTCATCAATGCGTATATGTTTTTTTTCAATATCAAGCTTTGATATTGAATCCATTATCGCTTCTGCATATTTATCTTTTCCGACAACACCAAGAAGCGTAACATCTATATCCTTAAAGTGCGAGGCATGCGCAGCAAAATTCAATGCTTCTCCTCCCGGTCTGATTATTTCAGTACCGTAAAAAACATCTGCACATATACAAGGAAGTGCAGTCAGCTTAATTTTATTCATTATACCACCTCACAAATTCCGATTTACCGCATTTCCATTATACCGCATAATTCCAACACAGTCAATCTGCCGCAAATTTCACCGACACAGTACCCGCTATGTGTTCTTTTCATGTGGAAAAACTGGAATTTACCATAACTTAATTACGATCAAGCATCCGATAAAACCAATTACCCAAGGAATGACATAGGATAATAAGTTTGCTTTGTTTTTTCGCAAAAGTATAACTGCTGCTATTGTCACAATAAGCCAGGTAAGCATCATGACATACCCAAATGGGACAAGGAACATATCTTCATCATAGTCTTTTGAATAGGAATCAGTTTGCGGAAATGCAAATGCCAATCCTAATAATCCCAGATAATTTCCGATCGTTCCCTGCAAAAGACCGAATATAATCAATAATACTTTTTTCAATGCAACTAATAAACTGTTATTCACTTTCATAATTACCTCCGTCAAATTCCGATTTACCACACTTTCATTATACCATACAACCCCATTCCAGTCAATCCAAAACCGACCTGCCGCAACCAAAATCACCGACACAGCGCCCTGCGTACCGGCTTTTTTGTGGCGAAATGCAGAATTTTCACAAAAACCTTGTAATCTTCACAGTCTTGGTGTATAATGAAAGAGTATTTGCGGAACAAACGGGGCTATCCAGACGATTTGTTCTGCCAAACCAAAGGAAACACTGCATAAAGTCCGCCTGACGGCTTTGCACGCAATCTGCTTGCAGATTTTCCGTCATATTGCCCAGAAATCCCTTGCCAGACATACAGTCTGCCTGCGGAATTTCTATGCAATCTGCCGAAAAATCTGACTACGCATCTTACGCACAAGCTTTATTCAGTGTTTCCCAAACAAAAAGGAGTCTTTCCCATGAATTTCAATATTGCATTACTCCGTGGCGACGGTATCGGCCCGGAGATCGTAGACAGCGCTGTTGCTGTTCTCCACAAGATCGGCGAGAAATACGGTCACACCTTCAACTGCACCCCGTACCTCATCGGCGGCTGTGCCATTGATGCCACCGGCATTCCCCTGCCGAAAGAGACCATTGACGGCTGTCTCGCAAGCGACAGCGTCCTGCTGGGCGCCGTGGGCGGTGCAGTCGGTCACAACAAGTGGGATCAGATGCCGCCGCATCTCCGCCCGGAAAAGGCGCTGCTGGGCATCCGTGAGGCGCTGGGTCTGTTCACCAACCTGCGTCCGGCAAAGCTGTACCCGGCACTGAAAGGCGACTGCCCGCTCCGGGAAGATATCGTGGAAAAGGGCTTCGACATCATGATGGTGCGTGAGCTGACCGGCGGCATCTACTTCGGCGAACGTGGCAGACGGGAAGGCAAGTACGGCTATTTTCAATCCAACAGCTCTGGATTGCAGGCAGTGGATGCAGACATTAAAAGCAGCGGGGATTCCCGCTGCTATTCTGACTGCCAAGCATGCCGACGGATTTTGCTTGTGGCCTAGCAAGTACACAGATTATAGTGTGAAGAATGCAGCGTGGAAGAACGGTAAAGGAGATGTAGTCCGCGAGTTTGTCGATGCTTGTGAAGAGTATGGATTGAAGGCGGGAATCTATCTGGGACCTCATGACCGTCACGAACACCTTTCACCTTTATATACGACCGAACGTTACAAGGAATATTATGCCCACCAGCTTGGCGAACTGATGAGTGATTACGGCAAGATATGGGAAACATGGTGGGACGGTGCCGGAGCCGACGAATTGACAACGCCTGTTTATCGTCATTGGTATAAGATTGTCCGTGAGAAACAGCCGGATTGCGTTATCTTCGGTACAAAGAATTCTTATCCGTTTGCTGATGTCCGCTGGATGGGGAATGAAGCGGGAGAAGCGGGTGATCCTTGTTGGGCGACAACCGACTCAGTAGCTATTCGTGATGAAGCTCAGTATTACAAAGGTTTGAATGAAGGTATGCTGGATGGTGATGCGTATATTCCGGCGGAAACAGATGTTTCAATTCGTCCCAGCTGGTTCTATCATGCCGAAGAGGATAGCCGTGTGAAGAGTGTCCGTGAACTTTGGGATATCTACTGTACCTCCGTGGGGCGCAATAGTGTATTGCTTCTGAATTTCCCGCCCGACAGACGTGGTTTGATTCATCCGACCGATTCGCTGCACGCCGCCTTGTTAAAACAGGGGATTGATGAGACTTTCAGTTCGAACCTGTTGAGAGGAGCCAAAGTGAAAGCGACCAATGTACGGGGCGCGAAGTATGGTCCGGAGAAAATGCTGGACAGTGAGAAAAACACTTATTTTGCCGGAAAAGACGGAGAGGTAAAAGCGGATATAACTTTTACCTTGCCCAAGCTTATTGAGTTTGATTGTCTGATGATCGAAGAAGTTATCGAACTGGGACATCGGACGACGAAGTGGAGTGTGGAGTACACTGTTGATGGCAAAAACTGGATCACCATTCCGGAGGCGACGGACAAGCAGACCATTGGTCATAAATGGATTGTACGTCTGGCACCGGTGAAAGCAAAGCAGGTACGTTTGCATATTCAGGACGGTAAAGCTTGTCCGGCTATCCATACTTTTGGCGTATATAAACAGTCACCGGTTTTCAAATTATAATATAAATTAGACTACTAAATGATGCAACGATTAAAAATCTTGGGAAGTGCATTGATTGCACTGTCGTTTTCCGCCTCTGCGGTTGTGGCGCAGCAGTTTGATCCGAAGCAAGGATATGAAATCCATACGGTCAACGGATTAGTGCTGGACAATCAGGAGAGTCTGGATACGAATACGAAAATATTTATCAGTAAGCGGGAGGCAGACAAAGAATCGCAGGTCTGGAACCTGATTCCATGCGAACAAGAGGGATGTTATACGATAACCAGTCCCTTGACTCAAATGAATGTAGATAATAGTGGTAAAGGAAAAGTAGAATGTTCCGTGATTCAATGGTCGGCAGACCCTAAAAATCCGAATCAGCAATGGAAAATAACGGCTTTGCCGAATGGAAATTACGTATTAACCAATGTCGGGACTGGCTATAACTTAGGATTTCCTGATGCCGGACTGGTCGGAGAGCCTGTCTTTCAGTTAGAACCGGAAGCTTCGAAAAGTAACCAGCAGTGGCAGATACGGAAATCGAATCTGAAAGTAGTGGCGGAAGCCTTGAAAACAACGAGTCATAATGACTGGGAAAATGAACGTATCTATGCAATCAATAAAGAAGAAGGCAGGGCTACATTTATTCCTTTCGCCAATTCGGAAGAGATGAAGGCGGATCCCGCTTATACCCGTCCTTGGGAGCGTACCCGCTCTTCCCGTTATCTGCTGTTGAATGGAAACTGGAAGTTTAACTGGGTGAAACAACCTTCGGAACGTCCGGTGGATTTCTATAAAACGAGTTATGATGTCTCTGGCTGGAAAGAGATTCCTGTTCCCTCCAACTGGGAGATGCACGGATATGGTACACCTATTTATACCAATATTACTTATCCCATCCGTAACAATCCTCCTTTTATACAGGGGCAGCGTGGATATACTGTAGAGAAAGAGCCGAATGCGGTAGGATCTTATCGCCGTGAATTTGCTCTTCCTGCCGACTGGAAAGACAAAGAAGTCTTTATCCATTTCGATGGAATTTATAGTGCAGCTTATGTATGGATCAACGGTAAGAAAGTCGGTTATTCGCAAGGGTCCAGTAATGATGCAGAATTTCGTATCACTCCTTACGTCAAAGCGGGTAATAATACGGTTGCCGTGGAAGTTTACCGCTGGTGTGACGGCAGTTTCCTTGAAGATCAGGATATGTTCCGTTTAAGTGGGATTCATCGGGATGTTTATTTGGTAGCCAGTCCGAAAGTTCGTCTACGTGACATTCACCTGACTTCTCAGATCAGCGACCGTCTGGATAAAGCGGAACTGAAAGTGAAAACGGATGTGCATAATTACGGAAAGAAAGTACAGGAAGCTACCGTACGTGTCTCTTTGCTGAATACGGAAGGAAAGCCTGTGAGTTCGTTTATCATACCTACCGGTAAGATAACTGGTGGACAGGAAAACGTCTGTGAAGGTACGACTACGATTCGCGACCCTCGGTTATGGAGTGCTGAGACTCCTTCTCTGTATACCGTCCAACTGGAACTGCTTGATGCCGCAGGCAATGTGCTTGAAGCGACGAGCCAGCAATATGGCTTCCGTAAGATAGAGATCCGGAATAATAAGGTGTATATCAACAATGCATTGATCCTTTTTAAAGGAGCCAATCGGCATGACATACATCCGCAGTTTGGAAAAGCTGTTCCGGTGGAAAGTATGATAGAGGACATTCTTCTCTTTAAGCGTTTCAATCTCAACACGATTCGTACCAGTCATTATCCGAACGATCCGAAGATGTATTCGCTGTATGATTATTATGGCTTGTACGTCATGGATGAGGCCGATATTGAGTGTCACGGCAATATGTCGCTGTCAAACCGTGAAAGTTGGGAAGGAGCTTACGTCGACCGGATGGTGCGTATGGTGGAACGGGATAAGAATCATCCTTCGGTCATTTTCTGGTCAATGGGCAATGAGTCCGGTGGTGGTCGTAATTTTGAGGCTACCTATCAGGCGGCCAAAGCGATAGACGACCGTTATATCCATTATGAAGGAATGAACGATGTGGCCGATATGGATTCCCGTATGTATCCTTCGATTGAAAGTATGATCGAACAGGACGAGCAACCCCGTAACAAGCCTTATTTCCTTTGTGAATATGCTCATGCGATGGGCAACGCCATCGGTAATTTGGAAGAATACTGGGATTATATTGAGCATCATTCGAAACGTATGATCGGAGGATGCATCTGGGATTGGGTGGATCAGGGCATTAATATGCCCGGACAGCCTGCCGATCATTATTATTTTGGAGGCAGCTTCGGTGATCGCCCTAACGACAATGATTTCTGTTGTAACGGGATTGTGACGGCTGATCGTCAGGTTACTCCTAAGTTGTGGGAAGTGAAGAAAGTCTACCAATATATCACATTGGAACCGAATGCTGAAAACAGTATCGGCGTTCGTAACCGCTATGCTTTCCTGAATCTGCATGATTTTAATCTGCGCTATGTGATTTTGAAAGATGGTGTGCCGATAGCGGAAGAAGAGTTCAGCCTACCCGATGGTAAGCCTGGAGAGCATCGTGCGGTGCAGATACCTTATTCCCGCTATTTAACTTCAGAAGGTGAATATTATTTGAACCTTGAAATAAAACTAAAGAAGGATTGCGTATGGGCAAAAGCCGGACATATCGTAGCTACGGAACAACTTTTGCTTCAAAAATCCCCGAATACCGGGCTACAGCCGGTAGCAGTTTCCGCCTCATCTAAAGAATCTCTGTTTAAGGTGGTGGAAGAGGAGAAGCGTTATTTGTTCTTCCGCCGTCCCGGTGTAGAAATCACCTTTGATAAGAAAGAAGGCAAGTTGACCGGTATCCGTTATAATGGCGATAATATGCTTCATCTGCGTGAAGGATGGTCGCTGAATACGTTCCGTTTTATCAATAACGATGTGCGTAAATGGCAGGATACCCAAACGGAGGTAATCAGTTTCGACTGGAAATGCTCGGAAGATAATCAGTCGGCAATTGTAACGATTCAGTTGCAGGAAACCGTCGGAGATGTGAAAGTGCCTTATACATTGATTTACCGTTTGTATGGTAATGGTGAAATAGATGTGGATGCTTCTTTTACAACGAATGATGACTTTAATCTTCCCCGTCTGTCGTTACAGGCCTTCTTTAATCCTTCGTTGGAGCAGTTGGAATGGTATGGTCGCGGTCCGATAGAAAATTATCGGGATCGGAAGAATGCGGCTTATGTCGGCAAATACCAGTCTGCTGTCAATGATATGAAAGAGAGTTATGCCCGTTCTCAGACGATGGGTGGGCGTTGTGATACCCGCTGGCTGACTTTGACCAATAAAGCAGGTAAAGGAATCAAGATTACTGCTGCCGATACATTTGATTTCAGTGCTTTGCACTATACGGATAAGGACTTGTTTGAAATCAAGTACGGTCATGCCTTGCCTGATATTTATCGTGCGGAGGTGGTGCTGAATCTGGATTGCATACAGCGTGGTCTGGGTAATGCCAGTTGCGGACCGGGTCCCCGTCCCGCTTATGAAATTCAGAAGAATACAGTTTATAAATATGCTTTCCGCATGTCTCCTTTTTCAAAATAAGGAAAGATTGACAGGATAACAAGGTCTTAATAGTTTGTAGAAAGAGTGAGCAGCCAAATCTTATAAAAGATGGCAACTGCTTACTCTTTTTTTGTATTTAAGGATAGATTCTGTGTTCTTTTCGTACTTTTGTAACATGGACTCTAAATTATATACCACGATGAAACAAAGAATTATATTATTCGGATTAATACTTGTAGGAACAGTAACTTTTGCACAGTCTCCCGTAGAAAAAGGCTTGAACACGATCAACCGTTCTTCTGCCGAAGCAACAATCGGTTTCCTTGCAAGTGATGAATTACAGGGACGTGAAGCCGGATTCCACGGTTCGTATGTCTCCTCTGAGTATATAGCATCTATCTTACAATGGATGGGAATCCAACCTCTGAACGAAAGCTACTTCCAGCCTTTTGATGCTTACCGCAAAGAGCGTCAGAAGAAAGGACGTCTGGAAGTTCATCCGGACTCTGTAGCGAAGCTGAAACAGGAAGTTCATCAAAAACTATCTATGAGGAACGTACTGGCTATGATTCCCGGTAAGAATATGAAGGAATATGTCATCGTAGGCGCTCACTTTGACCATTTGGGGATAGACCCGGCACTTGACGGAGATCAGATTTATAACGGCGCGGATGACAATGCTTCCGGTGTCTCGGCTGTATTGCAGATTGCCCGGGCATTTCTTGCAAGCGGACAACAACCGGAGCGAAATGTAATCTTTGCCTTTTGGGACGGAGAAGAAAAGGGATTGCTCGGTTCTAAATATTTTGTACAGACTTGCCCTTTTGTTTCGCAGATCAAGGGATATCTCAACTTTGATATGATAGGTCGCAACAATAAGCCGGAACAACCGAAACATGTCGTCTATTTCTATACAGCTGCTCACCCCTCTTTTGGAGACTGGCTGAAAAAGGATATTAAGAAGTATGGTTTACAGTTGGAACCGGACTATCGTGCCTGGGACAATCCGGTAGGGGGCAGTGACAATGGAACGTTTGCCAAAGCAGGTATTCCTATTATCTGGTATCATACGGACGGACATCCCGATTATCACCAGCCATCCGATCATGCTGACCGGTTAAACTGGGATAAGATAATGGAAATCACCAAGGCTTCTTTTCTTAATATGTGGAAGATGGCCAATGAAGCTTCATGGTAACTCAGCCTCACTGAAAGGCTGTTTTACATCTTGCAATAAAGGGCGGAAGGAATCAGTTTGAATAACCATGCCACATATTTCCATCTTTTGGAGATAAAGGCGACTTTTTTCCTGTCTGATATAGCCTTTTTGATTTGTTTTACGGCTTTATCGACAGGAGTAACCCAAAACAATCCTTCTCCTTTCGCCATCGCTGTATCTACAAATCCCGGACGGATGTCAGTGGTGTAGACAGCAAAGGGTAGCTTTGCCGCCTTTTGCCGCAGTCCCTCCATGTAATTGATTTGATAGGCTTTTGAAGCATTATAAGCTGGTGCTACACCGCTGCCGCGTGTTCCGCCTACTGAGGAAATGTTAATCAGATGCCCGCCTTTCTGCTGTTCAAAGTACCG
>ERZ773237.2620-NODE-2620-length-11799-cov-3.686223_pt1 | contig 11799 bp, 7 predicted proteins | sample MGYA00580990_ERZ773237 | MGnify/ENA primary metagenome ERZ773237 (study PRJEB29015, sample SAMEA2737749) | human gut metagenome | biome: human gut; feature: human-associated habitat; material: faeces | place: China | collected 2012 ...
AAAAATGAGCTGAAAAAGCCCTATAAACGATAACCATCGCTTATAAGGCTAAAAAAGAAGGCGCTCAAAATGAACGCCTTAATAATCGTTGATGATATATGCTAATCGTTGGTAATCACCACTTACTTTCCGATGCAGCATATTATGCCAATTGATTATCAATAGTTTACGGCTTAAAAGATAGACTGCTCAAAAATTTACTTGTTTTTCGCCGAAAATCGAAGATTTAACGTTTTTAACCTTAGTTTGTCTTCAAACGAAGGGAAAAAGAGAAAAATGGCTCTCTTTTGCTCCGAAACATCCGGTTCGCAAAGATAAGGCATATCGGTGATTATTTCGCCGATTCGAGTTGCAAAATCAGAGATGGTTTTACGGATTTTGGGGTTGGCTCTTGTGTCTTACAATGGCTCGAATCATGTCTGTTTTGTGAGCAGGATTTCTGTGTCTTTTGCAGCCAAAAAAAAGAAAGTCGGCAGATATAGTTCGGTTCGGCTTTGGCGAAGCCATTTTTTTTCTCTCCCTCTGTTAGCTTTACTTTAATGTACGTATATATGAATACGGAGATAAAGTAAAGTTGATTTTCATTTTGAGGTGCAAATAAATTCTGAATTTGGTGGTATATTCAGGAATAAGTCTTATTTTTGTATTGAATAATATTTTGTTTGTTGATTGGCAGATATGTAAACTATGAATAATATAATAGCTTTTAATGTTTCAAGTCCCAGTGATATTGCTTTGCAAATTGCAGCAAGAGTCAAGGTTCGGAGACTTGAATTGGACTTAACTCAAGAAGGATTGGCAGCAAGAGCAGGAGTCAAGTTTGCTACTTATCGCAGATTTGAGCAGACGGGAGAGATTTCATTAAGAGGATTGCTTCAAGTAGGCTTTGCTTTGAATGCGCTTTCTGATTTTGATGCTCTTTTTGCGCAGAAGCAATATCAGTCATTAGATGATGTATTGAATGAGCAAAGTGTTATACGTAAAAGAGGGAAGAAAAATGAATAGCATAAAGCGGATAGAGGTAATATATGATAATAGACTGGTTGGCAGATTGGCTTTAACCAAAGAGAGTTTATGTGCATTTGAATATTCGGCAGAGTGGCTCAATTCTGGTTTTTCTATATCTCCGTTTGAGTTACCATTGCGCAGTGGGGTATTTATAGCAAAACCTCGTCCGTTTGATGGTGGATTCGGTGTTTTTGATGATTGTTTGCCTGATGGGTGGGGATTGCTAATTCTTGATAGATACTTGCAGCGGAACGGGGTCAATCCACGAACACTGTCACTACTTGACCGTCTTGCGTTGGTCGGTTCTACTGGACGCGGTGCATTGGAATTTCGTCCAGACAAGAGTGTTGTATCAAAGCAAGAATACGCAGATTTTGAAAAATTGGCATTGGAGGCGGAACAGATTCTTGATAGCGACAATTATAACGGAGAGGGAATTGAGGAGTTCCAGTATAGAGGTGGTTCTCCGGGTGGAGCCCGCCCCAAAATCTTTACTCGTTATGATGGGAAAGAATGGTTGGTGAAGTTCCGGGCAAAGAGAGATTCCAAACATATTGGTGAGGATGAATACCGTTATTCGCTTCTTGCCAAAGAGTGTGGAATAGAGATGCCTAAAACACGACTTTTCGAAGATAAATATTTCGGAGTGGAGCGTTTTGACCGTACCTCAAACGGTAAATTACACGTTGTAAGCATTGCCGGACTTATCGGGGCAGACTATCGTTTGCCAAGCATAGACTACACTCACATATTTCAAGTATGCGCAACTTTGACGCATAGCGTGGCGGAAATGTGGAAAGTGTATCGTCTTATGGTATTCAACTACTTGATTGATAACAAAGATGACCACGCAAAGAATTTTGCTTTCATCTATCGTGATGGCAATTGGCATTTCGCTCCGGCATTCGATCTGTTGCCAAGTGATGGCATAAATGGCTTCCGTACGACTTCTATCAATGATCGCATTGAACCTACAAAAGAAGATTTATTTGCTGTGATGGTAAAAGTTGGGTTAAATGAAAAGGAGGCAGTGGAAATTTTTGAGGAAATACAAGGTATATTATCAATGACATTTGACCAGAGTTTCTAAATGACCTTGGCTTGATTTAATAATTGTTTATTGGAATCTATTTATATTATAACAAATGAAACATATTTCTATACGTGTTCCTTGGCACGATTCTAATTGGAATGGCCATGTATGCAAGAATCCTGCTTGTAATACATTTTGTAAGGTTCTCCCAAGAATATCCATGTCGCGGGATACTGCTGATTGCTTGCATGCTTCTGAGGATTGGAGTTTACTTCCACAGCATGAACGTCCCGTTTGTGCAAGCGAAAACGGTGGTTTTATGAATCAGCACTCATATAAACGGGAATTTAAGCACGTGTATGCGGGCAAAGGAGGGCGACATGACGTTTTAAAGCCAACAACAATTGAAATCCCTGCATATTCTGCTTTAGCTATTCCATTTAGATATATGTCTCTTGATTCTCAATCGTGGTTGAGTGATAGACATCCGGAGTTTCATGACGTGGAAAAATCCCCGTTCAATTCATCGTGGCTATATGGTGCAGAGCGTCAACTCGATATTCTGAAGTGGTTTCGTGGGAATATTGAAGCCAATGAGTCAATCTGTGTCTTTTATTGTAAAAACGGTAATCCTGTAGATGATGAAGGCCGCCGTATGATTGTCGGTATGGGAGAGGTAACCTCTGTGGCATCTATAAAATTATACGATACAGAGGCCGATTACACATATCCTTTATGGGAAATGGTTGTACAACATTCTATAAGGCAGGAATTACAGGACTCCAAAGGCTTTCTATTGCCATACAACCAATATCTGGAATTTGATGAGGACTATATTCAAAAGAAGACAGGATTAACAAAAGAGGAAGCCCTTGACGAAATTAAAATCTCTCTTGATAAGCTTGGAAATACAGAACGTATCTTCAATGAACTATCTTACGGTTGTGAATTCATTAGCAATCAATCAATGCTCATCATCCTTGAAAATGCAAGGCGGGCATTGGAGGCCGTTATGAAGCATGGATTAGTGGGAGGCGACTGGCAGTTACAATTACGCTGGATAAATGACAGCATAGCCAAGGTTAAGTCTTCGATTTCGCCATTCCCTTCATTTGCAGAATGCCTCAAAGCGATAGGCGTAAACTATTCATATCTGATAGAACGGGATATTCTGACTGCCGGATGTGGGAAAAAAGACAATCCGTGGAGATACTACAATGACTTAATGGCAGGGAAGCTACCTGTTCCCAATACAGTTTATTTTTCAGAACTACCCGCGTATAAGAAATCTTGGGAGTATCGTTCAGATGAAGGGAAAAGAGTGCTTGAGCTACTTTCCCGATTTGAACTCGATGCAGATATCATAGGGCAATATGCCAACAATGCTGAGACTTATGAAAAACTTTTGACTAATCCCTATATCATAAGCGAAAAATGTGCTCAGGATTACGATAATCGTGTGAACACACAAACTATCGACTTTGGTGTGATTCCTGATGTAGACATTCAAGGTGAAAACATTCCAACGGCACCGTTTGCTGTTCGTACTTTGATAGATGAACGCAGATTACGTTCCATGACTGTTGAACGTCTTTGCTCTGCTCTTGACGATGGAGACACGTTACTATCCATTGCCGAGTTGGAACAATATGTAAGTGATACTCTTTCTGATACAAATTCTTTATTACCAAACGACTATTTCTTAACCGTCCGAGGTTTTTTCTCCGATGAGTTGGTCTATCTCCCTGACGACAATCCTAAGGCACTACAGCTAAAAGAATACGCAGAAATGGAGCGTTGGTTGAGCAAACGATTATTGGCCAGAGCCAAAAGCTCTGTGCGTAATAAGTTGAACGTTGACTGGGAAACTCGTGCCATGTCATCATCACATTATGACAAAAATAACGAGAATAGTCGTGAAGCAACGAGACAGCAGATTGAAGCGTTGGAGATGATGACGGATAGAAAACTCTCTGTCTTAACAGGTGGTGCCGGTACCGGCAAAACAACCGTAGTAGAGACATTTCTTTCCTGCTCACAAATAAAAAACGAAGGCGTGCTTTTACTTGCCCCTACAGGAAAAGCGAGAGTTCGATTAGGCAAAATGGGTAAGGGTGTTGAAGCCCAAACCATTGCTCAGTTCCTCGTTCGTCAAGGTTTCTTTGATTGGGATAGAATGTTAGCTATTGACAATCCGAACGGAAGACAGTATGCCAATGCTGCCAATGTGATTATTGACGAATGTTCTATGCTGACAACGCGAGATTTGTATATTCTTTTAAAAGCGTTAGATCTCGCTAAGATTAATCGTCTTATATTGATTGGTGACCCTTGCCAACTTCCTCCGATAGGGGCAGGCAGACCATTTGCTGATTTGTGCTACCGCCTTCAAAACAAGGACACTGTTCCTGTATTAAATTCAGCAATCACATCGCTCGAAACGGTAGTACGTACAATTACTACCGGCGAATCTGATATTTTAACACTTGCATCATGGTTTAGTAGCAAGAAACCAAAGAAAGGGGCTGATGAAATATTCAATAAGATGGCTACCGGAGACCTTAATGGAGATTTGCAGGTAATGACTTGGACAGACGAAAGCGACCTTGAAAAGTGTCTGATGGAAGCATTATGTATTGAATTGGGGTGTACTGAAGATAATCTATCTGCCGTTCTTCAGCATCGGTTAGGTATTGACTCCATCAAATCGCTTGCGGCAAATCCTAACACGATTGAGTCTGTGCAAGTCCTCACCCCTGTCCTGAATCCTATCTGGGGGTCATTGCATCTTAATGAATGTGTTCAGAAATGGATAGGAACATACGACAAGGAATTTATACAATTCTCAACACAGAAGATTTATCCCAAAGATAAGATAATGCAACTTAAAAATGAGAAAGTGGAAGCATACCCATCCCATCAAAAATATCAGTTATCTAACGGTCAAATTGGTTTTGTGCGATCTATTTATAAAGGATATGCGAATTTGATTTACGCCGGTATTCCCAATGAATCTTTCGGTAAAAGAGGCGTGTCTGGAGAAGATAGTGAAACTCCAATAGAACTTGCATATTCTATCACGATTCATAAAAGCCAGGGTAGCGATTTCAACACTGTGGTGCTGGTATTGCCTAAGTTTGGTCGCATTCTCACACGTGAGTTAATTTACACTGCATTGACGAGAGCTAAAAAGAAACTGATTCTACTCATACAAGATAATGTCTATTGGCTTTGGGAAAAAACGAAGCCTCAAGCCTCTATTCTTGCGCAAAGAAATTCAAATATGTTCGAACAACTTGTGGCAAGAGAAAATAAGTCCTCAATCCCTTATGTTGAAGGCCTGATACATCGGACAAAAAATCCCAACCTTATGGTTCGTAGTAAGTCAGAGGTAATTATCGCAAACGAACTTATCTCTGCCGACATCAAGTTTAAATATGAAGAAATGTTTAATAGAGATGGACATCAATGCCTTCCCGACTTCACTTTTGTAGACCTTTCTGATGAGATTATTATCTGGGAACATCTGGGTATGCTTACAGTTCCAGAATATAAGACTTCATGGGAAAAGAAATTGAAATTCTATAATTCTATAGGTTTCATAGAAGGTGAAAACCTTTTCACGACTCATGACCATGAAAATGGGTCTATTGACACTACTGAAATCATGAAGGTAATTGACAAGATTAAAAATCTTGTAGAATAAATACCAAGAACAGAAATAACTATGAGTGGAGGATATTTTAATCGGCATATGATTGCCTTCGGAGAGATAGCTAATTCTATCGAGCGTGATATTGCGAGAACTTTACAACCAAAGCCGGGAAGATACATAAAGATTATTGGACTATTTACGAGAAAGATAGCTTTGGCTCATACCATAGCTATATGAGTTTTGCCAGTTATGAAGATGCGGAATCTTTTCTTCTGACAGATAAAACTATCGTCAAGGCAGAACAAAAATATTCAGAGCAGCATTTTTTCGTAGATGGAGTAATATTCCAATCAACAATGCGATATATGTCTGGCACTTCTGACGGTGAACGAATTCCGGTATTATACTCAATTCATCATTGTTATTATGGCCGCTATCCAGATGATGCTGATGTATTGGAACTGTCAGATGAAACGATAAATGTAATGAAGGAGGCATATCGGCAAATTCGTATAGCAGAGATATATGCAACTCGCGTAGATTGGATGATGAGTGGCAATGATAGCGAAGAGAATTTTCGTGAGCGTATAAAGGAAGATTTGGCAGAGTTTGAAAAGGAATATGCGTCTAAAGACTGGATTTTTTTCGATGTTGACTGAAAAATGTCAGATATTGTATGTGTAATATATCATTAAGTAAATCAAAATCGCCATCTTTGCATATTATATGATAGATTGACTATGGTAAAGTTATCGGCACGGTCGCTTTGCACCTTAAATAGATAAAGATATGACAAAGAATACAATGGGAACCAAACTGCCTCGAAAATTGGTGCAGAAGATGTCGATTGTAGGAGAACAGATTGAATTGGCTCGCCTACGAAGGAATCTGAGTGTGGCTCAGATTGCAGAACGTGCCACCTGTTCTCTGTTGACTGTGTCCCGAATAGAAAAAGGCGCACCGACAGTTGCAATCGGAATTTATTTGCGAGTGCTGTATGCCTTGCAGCTTGACGATGATATTCTGTGGTTGGCCAAAGAAGACAAACTGGGAAAAGCTTTGCAGGATTTGAGTTTGAAGACAAGGGAACGTGCTTCAAAAAAAAGTGTAGAGTTTTATTCAAAGTAGTATTGCTCTTTGTGGTCGTAATAATTGTTATTTATAAGTTTGCAATTTGAGAAGAATAGTTAAATATGAAATATTATGAAAATAGCCATCTTACATCTTTCTGATTTGCATATTGATAGTAAAAACTATCAGTGGTTAACGAAGAAAACAAAGCAGATTGTTTCTGCTGTTTGGAATAATTTTTCAGAGTGTGGAAAAATTGTAATTGTTGTTTCTGGCGATATCGCATATTCCGGTAAGAAAGAACAGTATGACTATGCAAAAGATTTCTTCAGGGCGCTTTTAAGAGCATTCGCAGAAAAGAAATTAGGTGATATAGAATTGGATAATAAAATCATATGTGTCCCCGGTAACCATGATTGCGACTTTGATATAAATGATAATGCAAGAAAAATGTTGCTTACATCTATAAGATCAAATGCTGGAATGGTTGATGAAAGTGTATATAACGTAATTTCTGCTGTTCAGAACAATTTTAAGGAGTTCGCAAAAGATATAATGATTGACAAAACATTCTCTCTTTCAATAAACAATAATGTGATAGTCAATGCTGGAGATAAAGCAATTCTTTTTAGACTATACAATACCGCATGGATGTCAAGTTTGAAAGAAGAGCAAAATAGCATTGTAATGCCATTAGAGATGATTGAGACAAAGAGTATTAATGCAGATTTAGTAGTCTCGCTTTTCCATCATTACTACTCATGGCTTACTCCTTCATGTGAGGATAATAAAAATCGTTTTAGAAAGTACATTATGAAAACTTCTAATATGATTTTATATGGCCACGAACACACACCTTCGTCTTCTCAAGTTACTGATTATTATGAGAGTGAGATTATTAATGAATTTGAGGGTGGCGCATTATACTTTTCTCAACCAGGTTGTTCGAGAACTTCGTCTTTTAATTCCATTATACTGGATTTAGACTCTTTTGAATGTGTTATACGCTCATTTGATTATAGTGATAACTTGTATTCTATGAAGAAGGAAAGACGAGTAAATTTAAATCAAGAAAGGAAAATGGATGAATTCCGTCATAATTCAGATTTCCTGAAATCTTTAAAGAGAATGTCAATTCCTATTCACAATAGCGAAAATGTAAAGATGACACTTGATGAATTCTTTGTGTACCCAGATTTGGAACGAATAAATAAGAGGCAATTAAAAGTTGATGAGGATTTTACGGATAGTTCTTCAATTATAGAAGATTCACAATATCATCTCGTAATGCTAGAGGGAGACGATCAATGCGGAAAGACAAGTTTGCTTAACATGTACTACCTTAGATTTGTTGATAAATATATGTATCCTATTATCATCCAAGGAAAGAATCTGATCAACGATAATCTAGACAAAATTATCGGTAAAGCATTTGATGACCAATATTGTAGCGAAGACAAGGAGAAATATCTCCAAAATGGCATGGAAAAGAAGATTCTCATTGTTGATGACTTTGATGAATGTCCATTGAATGATACCTGTAAGAAAAAATTAATTGATCAATTCTTAAATCGATTTAGCAAGGTCATAATTACTACTAAAGAGAATGAAAATGTGGCCTCTTCTTATTTTCTCATGGAAAAGAAGAAGACGTTAGCGGCACATATTAAGCCTTTAGGGCATGTGAAGAGGAATGAATTAGTGAAGAAATTCTATCTTACTTATGATGTTAATTCCTCTTCTATACAAAAGCAGGCACTATTAGAGCGAGTAAAAGCTGGTTTTGATATGGTGGAGAATTTTCTTGGAAAGGAATATATCCCGTCTTTTCCAATTTATATTTTATCCATTCTACTATCCAATACTAAGATGCAAAATAGTTCTTTAGAACAGACTTCATACGGCTACTGTTATGAAGCCTTGATAACCTGTGCGTTATTGTCATGCGTGACTGATAAATCAAAGATTGACAGGTATTATAATGTTTTAACTAATCTGGCCTATCATATTTATAAGAAAAATGGCAGACCTATTTCAGAAGATGATTTTAGCCAATTCTACGATAAGTATCAGGAGGTTTATTACTCGCAAAGTTATAAAGAAGTAAAGAGTAATCTTTTAAAGTGTAACTTACTGCGGTGCACTGATGATTATTATTACAAGTTCTCCTATAACTACATATATTATTTTTTAGTTGCTAAATATATGGCAGAAAATATGCACTGTAAAGATGGACTAGATGATATAATGACTTTATGTGAGAATATTCATGATGAACAAAAGGCTAATATATTAATATTCATAGCTCATCATATCAAAAATCCACAATTTGTTGAAGCTACGCAGCTCGCTTTAATGTCGGCATTAGATAACCAAAAACCGGTATCATTAAATAGAGATGACGATTATTATAAATTATTAAATGAAATTTGCGAAAGCCTAAAGAAGGAAATTGTTAAACCAACGGAAGAAATAGATCCGGAAAGAGAAAGAGAAAAAATACTACAAAAGCGAGATGAAAATGAACGACTTATACCGGATGATAAAGTAGATCCTAATAGTCTGCCTATCGAGATACAAAATATGAATAAATCCTTGCGCTCAATTGAGGTAGTTGGACAAATAGTTAAGAATAGGCAGGGATCACTACCTAAACCGGATATTAAAACCATGGTGATGGAATTGTATGGAGCAGCCTTCCGTACTATAGGTTATTTCGGAACAATTATTGAATCGGAGAGGGAACATGTTATTGAGGATGTAATTAGTAACAAAAAAGAAGGTATTCCGAATAGTGAAATTATCAAGAAGATAGATTCATTTCTAGAACTTAGTTCATTAAATTTCTGTTTATTTGTTTTCTCAAAAGTTATTAATTCTGTGGGTAGTAAGGAATTGAGAGCAACTTTTTCACAAATTGCAGATGAAATTGGTACACCTGCTGCAAAGTTAGTGTCGTTTTCGATTATCAGCTGCTTTTCAAAGCTAGCAATCCCCGAATTAGAAAGTTTGGTTAATGAATTAAAAGATAATCCTGTTGCAATGAGTATAATTCGCGCACGAGTGCGATCATACTTGTATAATAACCATGTAAATTTTTCTGATCGACAAAAGATTATTAATACGGTTAATCTGAATCCACGCGACCGTCATATTATTGCAAATAAGCCTTCTAGGAAATAGCAATTGACAATTATCATATCAATCGTAATATTTGAGAACATATCGAAGTTAGTAATTACAAAAGCTAGTTCTGGAATCTTTATTAACTAAACAACCTGAAAGTTGTGGATTCTCGATTATTTATAGGAGACTGTCTAACAATCAAAAGTTAGGCGGTCTTCTTTTTTTTATTCAATCCCAATAATTCAGGCAGCAGGATGGCAGCAAAAGTAATAGCCACTAATATTTCTAATTTTTTGGGAGATATAATCGCCCCAGAACGTTCTTTCGTGTAAAATAACAAGCAAAAAAGAGGATTTAGCCCACAAGATGGCGAGTTTTCTCAGATTATGGGCAATAGCTTTGATCCCGAACTCGATTTTTGCTCCGGCCATGCCCCTAAGACGCAGTCGTCTGAACTTTCCACATTCCTTGATTTGTCCGAACACCGCCTTCGGTTCTATCGGTCGGTTGCTCCTGTGCAAGAGTCCCCGTTCACTTGTCAGAAGTCCTCTGGCCCTGGCTTTATAATCGTTGAGGGTATGATTGACTTCTATTTGCCGCTCCCGTTTTGATTTATGGCATTGTCCGCGCAGGAGGCATCCATGGCATCTTGCCGCCCTGTAAATACTTGTTGTTTGCTCGTATCCGTTTTCCGTGTAATGCTTTTCCAACCGGATAAATCTCATTCTTTGCCCCATGGGACATATATAGAAATCCTCCCGGTCATTGTAGAAAAGATTGGTTACGCGGAAAGGATCGTTGCGGTATCTGCGTCGTTGCTCGACATGGAACATGTTGTACTTGACATAAGGCAATATCCCGTTACGCCACATGTACTCGTAATTCTCCTCCGATCCATAGCCGCTGTCCGCCACTATTTCCAGACTCTGCATGCCGTAGCGTGCCTTGAAGGACTCCAGGTAGTCGATCAGCGTGAGCGTGTCACCCGGACGCTGGTAAATCCCGAAGTTGGTTATAAACTGGTTTTCCGTGGATATCTGCACGTTGTAACCGGGTTTGAGCTGTCCGTTGAGCATGGTATCCTCCTTCATGCGCATGAACGTCGCGTCATTGTCTGTCTTGGAGTAGGAGTTGCGCTCTTTCATGATGGCAAGTTGCCCGCTGTATTTCTCCATTTTCGGCAAGGTTTCGCTCTCTACCTGCTTGATTGCCTTGGCCTCTTGCCTTGTCAGGGTTGTCGCGTCAATTTTTTCTTTTATCCGATCCAATCTTTGGGAGACCTCTTCTACCGTGAGTTTCTCCGGGACTGGACTCTCGTCGCTCTCGATGGCATGGTTCCGCTCAATCTGGGAGAGTAAAGCTTCGGTTTTGGCCTTGAGCCTGGCATCGTACTTCTCGACCGAACCGCGCCACACAAAGGTATACTTGTTGGCAGCTGATTCTATCTTGGTGCCATCTATGTACTGGACTTTGAGAGACACGAAACCCTCTTCGTGAAGCAACTGAACGACCTGCGTGAACACCGGGTCAAAGCCCTCCTTCAACCGCTTGCCCCTGTAATAGTTGATGGTGCGAAAATCTGGACGTTTCATGCCTGCCAGCCACATGAAATAAATATCGCGGTGGAGCAGTTCCTCTATACGGCGGGATGAATAAACATTGCTCAGGTAAGCGAACACCAGAATCTTAAGCATCATCCGCGGATTGAACGCGCTATTGCCGCCACCATGATAGGTTGAAAGAATGCCGCTGATGTCCAGGCGGTCAATGACGGCATCCACGACCCTGACCACGTGATTCTCCGGGATAAGTTCATCCAAAGAAGGGGGAAGAAGCAGATTTTGTTTTCGATTGTCGGATTTTATTGCTAACTTTGCCATGTTGAGTTTTGATTATTAGTGTTTTA
>ERZ773237.2622-NODE-2622-length-11785-cov-2.710656_pt1 | contig 11785 bp, 9 predicted proteins | sample MGYA00580990_ERZ773237 | MGnify/ENA primary metagenome ERZ773237 (study PRJEB29015, sample SAMEA2737749) | human gut metagenome | biome: human gut; feature: human-associated habitat; material: faeces | place: China | collected 2012 ...
GTGCCTCCATGGACCGTGGCAAGGATGCGCACACCGACAAGAAGTTTGCGCTGGACAAGGAATCGGCGCTGGCGCTTTCCAAGCTGTTTCTGACACCGGAAAAAGATCTGGAGGACAAGAAGATCTCCGACGTTCTGCCGGATTCGTTCTGGGAGACCAACTTCTGGCTGTACTGGCAGACCATGTTTGCATTTCAGCGCTGGTCCAGTGCGTTGGAAATGAAACGGTATCTGTGCCGCTATGTCCACCATATCGACGGACTGCCGGACTTCAGCGCACTGCGTTTCACCAAATACAATCAGTATGAGAGCATGATCCTGCCGCTGGTAAAATATCTGGAGTCCCACGGGGTCCGGATCGAATACGGCATGGATGTCAGAAATGTGATCATTGAAACGGTCGGCAGCAAGAAGGTTGCCAAGCAGATCGTATACCGCAAGGACGGCAGAGAACAGACCATTGATCTGATCGAGGACGATCTGGTCTTTATCACCAACGGCTGCTGTACAGACACTTCCTGCTACGGCGACCAAACCCATGCGCCGGATCTGTCCCATCTGAAAAACGGATACGGGGAATCATGGGATTTGTGGAAAGCCATTGCATCACAGGCAGAACACGGCGAATACGGCAAACCGGAAGTCTTTTGCAGCGATATTGACGCTACAAACTGGATGAGTGCAACTGTCGCCACCTCGGACAAGGAGATCATCCAGCACATTATCGACGTCTGCAAGCGTGACCCACGCACCGGAAAAGTTACGACCGGCGGTATCGTCACCGTCAAGGACAGCACAGAGAACTGGTATCTCTCCTGGACCATCAACCGCCAGCCGCAGTTCAAATCCCAGGACAAAAACATGGTTCTGGTATGGCTGTATTCTCTGAACACCAACAAGCCGGGAAACTATGTGAAAAAAGCCATGCGGAACTGCACCGGCGAAGAGGTCTGCCGGGAATGGCTCTATCACATCGGCGTACCGGAAGAGAAAATTGACGATCTGGCAAAGAACGCCTGCAATACGACCACCTGCTTTATGCCGTATATCAATGCGTTTTTCCAGCCGAGAAAAGAATCCGATCGTCCCCGTGTCGTTCCGGACGGCGCCGTTAACTTTGCCTTTATCGGACAGTTTGCCGAAACACCTCGTGACACGATCTTCACCACGGAATATTCCATGCGTACTGGTATGGAATCCGTTTACACCCTGCTGGACATTGACCGTGGCGTACCGGAAGTCTGGGGCAGCAAGTACGATGTACGGGAACTGCTGCGTGCCTGCTATTACGCCATCGACAAAAAACCGCTCACAGACGAAAATCTTTCCTTTGTGGAAAAGAAACTGCTCAAAATCGTACTGAAAAAAGTCAAGGGAACGGATATTGAAATACTGCTGAAAAACAGCGGCTTGATCGAATAAGCCTGTTCGCTGCAATCAAAAATGAACCAGCCCGGAATTCCAGTTACAGAATTCCGGGCTGGTTTTGTTTGTATGCAGTGAAACCGGATATTGCAGATTGACAGCTGTTCCCGATTCCATTATAATAAAGATAATCAGAATCGTAAAACAGGAGATTTTCATAATGGAAAAAACGCCATTTCCAAACAGCTTTGATCTTATCGCACTATACGGCAGAAATACAGGTTATTCCGACGAGAGCGATGATTGCAGAATATACCATCTGAACAATGAAACCGGCGCAGGAACGATCACGATCTATCACGTTTTTCAGGGCATCCAGGCTGCGTTCAACGATATTCACATGGCGTACTGCAATTTACAGCAGAACACTGCATCAAACATGATCGAGATCAACCACTGCACAGAAGGTAGATTTGAGTGCGATGCCGGCGAACAGCTGTGCTGCTACATGGCACCCGGAGATATGGCTGTCAAAAGTTCCTGTACCTGCTCCGAAAATGCCTGCTTTCCCACAAGGCATTATCACGGAATCAGCATCTTTATAGAACCCAACCGTTTTTCTGAGGAACTTCTTGCCATCCTGAAAATGCTGTCTGTGGATTTTGACAAAATCCACGCAATGGTATCCAACCAAAACCAGATCCTAATCCTGCGAAAAAATGAAACCGCTTCCCATATTTTTTCGGAACTATACACCGTCAGAGAGACGCACCGGGCAGGTTATCTCAAGCTAAAAGTGCTGGAATTGCTCTTGTTTCTGACGGATACGAAATGCACAGTGTCCAATCAGACGGAACACTACTTCGACCGCCAAAGCGTCTCTCTGATCAAATCCATTCATGACTTTATGATCTCCGATATTCAAAAGCACTATACCATTCCGGAACTTGCAGAAAGATTCCGCATTGCGCCGACAACGCTGAAGAAAAACTTTTCGGACATCTACGGCTCTTCCGTATATGCGTACCTCAAAACCTACCGCATCCAGGAATCGCAGAAGATGCTGCTCCGCACGGAGCTTTCCATTGCGGAAATCGCCAATGCGGTAGGCTATGAGAATCCGGCAAAGTTTTCCGCAGCCTTCCAGAAAGAATGCGGCATGACACCCTCTGCATTCCGGAAATATGTCAGAAACCGTGTGGAGCATGACTGACTTGTCCGTTTGGATAGAAATTGTCCAAACAGGTATTGCAGCTGCCAGTTCTCCATGGTATAATTTCATGTGTTAGTTTTCACTAACTAAGTGAGAGAAAAAGGAGAAGATCACATGGATTTCAAAAAGTTATTATGTGCGGCTGCATCCCTGGCGATGGCAGCATCTATTTTTACCGGCTGCGGAAAAAGCGAAGAGAGTTCGGTCTCCAAGGCTGAAAACTCTGCCGCATCTGAGAGCGCATCGGATGAAAACGCAGAGGCTGCGGAGAAACTGCTCACCGATCTGAACGGCACTTATCGTGAACTGTGGCCGGTTATTCTGGCAGACGACTACCGCCAGACTTGGCTGGATGACAGCGCAAAGCTGGTCGGCGAGGAAAACGCCGAAGGTGCATTTGAAAAGATGTCCTCTATGGTGACCGGTACTGTGATCGGCGAAGATGCCGTAAAGAAATATGCGGACGGAAACATGGCGTACTGCTGCGACTTCACACAGGATGTAGACACATTCACATTTGATGGCTCCACCATTTCCGGCAAGGATGCAGACGGCAGCGAACTGTTCGAACATACCTATCACTATATCGGCATGGAGGACATCAGAGGGCTGTACATCTATGAAAGCGATGATGCAGATTCCGGCGAGTTCACCTACTTCTGCATGGCTCCCGATACCATGGCGACCACATGGCACATCGAGTTCCGCTACGGCAGCGATCTGGATGCACTGAAACAGTATGACGCCGGTGAATATGCGTACTGGCTGGCATCGGGCATTTCTGTGGATTACACTGCGGATGATGTCAGCAACTGCATTGAACTTTTCTGTACGGAGAATCTTTCGGAGTGATAATGCCCTAGCATTCCGGACAAAAAATACCATACCGGGAAAACGATTGTTTCCGGTATGGTATTTTTTGGTTTGGATTTGAAGTGCCGAGTCATATCTGCTCCAGATCCCTGTATGCTTCTAGCGCAGGACTTTTATCGCCCACGTACCAGTAGTCACAGCAATCGCCGCCAAGCGCCTCTGTCCGGGTACGGATCAGACGGGCGTGCATGACCTCAGCGAGATAGTGGTCTGTCCTGCAAAGGTACGGCAAGAGTTCTTCGTAGCCGTGTTCCTTTGCGTGTTTGGCAATCGGACAACCGATAAGGTAAAAGCAAAAGCCCTCGGTGCGGTGGTCGGGGTTGATTACAACACGCCAGCTGTCCATCCATTCGCCCCGTGCCTGGTGTGCCTTCTGCATTTTGTTATATTTCACATATGTCTTTTCAAACAGCTTATACGGCCACTTCTGCCGGTTGCCGTCAACAAATTTTCCGAGGAATTTCATTTTGTCTACGGCACGGCGTTTGATCTCAAGCAGCGCCTCGCCGTCAAGTTTGTGTTCGCTCGCCTCATAAAATGCAAGGATCGTAAACCAATCCAGCATATTGGCTGCCATCATATTTTTCCCCAGATCGGGCATATCTTTCATAAATGCAAGGTAGCATTCTTCGGCTTTCGCAAAAATCTGCTCAGCATCATTCGGGTATTTTTCCCGGCAATATTGCTCATATGGCTTTGCATATGACGACTTCGCATAGACTCTTTTCATGGCAGTATCCCCTGCTTTCTTTCAAAAAATCAACGTAATGATCCCGCCCACAACTGCTGCTCCGGCAAACCAGATGAGCGCCATGATGCTCCTTTTTATCAACACCTGCCGCCAGGTCTGCACAAACGGCATATCTTCCAGCCCCGGCAGCACCCAGAACCGGCTGTGTCCCACCCATAGCTTGTCGATCACAACGCCGTCATAAATATTCATCACTTCGAGAAACAGCAGTGCCTGCCAGTACGCTGTGCCAAAAGCAGAAACACCATTCCACACACCAATAATCAATACAAGTGCAATAAACATCACCAGGCAGAACACCGTCATGAACCATTTTCGTTTTCGGCTCACAGTCTCCCGGTCGGTCATTCCCAATGCAATGGCACGATCCTGTACCTCTTTGGGATAGAAATACAGCCCATTGATCGCTCCGCCGATTACGAAAAGCTTTACCATTACGGTGAACAGCAAACAATAGAGCAGCAATTGCAGGATAATCATGGTCTTTTCCTCCTCTGTTTGTGTCCCGAAATGTGCTTATTCGCTCATTTCGCTTAGAAAATTGCGAATCGTTCTTACATAATCGTCTGCTTTCAGCACGGTGGAAAGATGCCCGCCGGAAACATAGACGATTTTCGGATCGTGCATCAGCTTGATAAGATCTTCCTGCATTTTTCCGGAAAAAAAGTCCTGATTCGGCAGGATCAGAAGAATTTTACCCTGGACCGCCGCAAAATCTGACGCTGTCACAGGAATCTGATTCATCAGGTCGGCGAGAAGTCCTGAGATATGTACATCCTTTTCCTGCTGATAATCCCGGAAGATCGTATCGAACATATCCTGCGCATAGGCGACCTCTTCTGCGCTTTCGTTGCGGATGTGGCTCATTCCCAGCTTAATAAGTTTCGGTTTCATCTTCTCATAATTGCAGCGTTTCAGATACCACAGCATCAGCGGCGCAAAACGGTACTTTCTTTTCAGACTCTTGAGCGTATTGGCATCCATGCCGCCTGTTGAAATCAAGATCAGACCGCCGACCTCATCGGGATACTTTTGCGTGTAGATCTGTGCGACCATGCCGCCGTCGCTTGCACCAATAAAAATGGGATCTTTGATGCCGAACTTCTGAAAGAATGCGTGCATTCCAACAACCAGTTCCTGATTGGTGCGCAGTTCCTGAGGATAGTCAAACAGAAGAACACGGCAGACGTCGGACAGCCCGTCCACGTAATCCATCCACATTCCCAGCGTATTCATTCCGCCGTTTAAGAATACGAGTGTTTTCCCATCCGTTTTTCCGCTTAGAATATAGCGAAACTGTGCGCCGTCAACGGTGACGTTCTCGCAGGGATGCGCTGTTGTAAACGATTGAATTTTTTCGGAATATAATAGCATTGCTTTTCTCCTTTTATTTTGTATTTCTGCATTTTTCTTCCGGTTCCTAGGGGTTGTTTGAAAAATAGCGATGTTGGAAAAATGCATAGAAATTACTGTATGTTAGGAGAGAATCCGCAGGCAGGCTATCGCCTGGCAAGGATTTTCGACGACACAGACAGTGATTTATGGGCGTTTTGACAAATGTACGGATTTTTCAAACAACCCCTAAGAATCCGGATATTTTATCAGATCATAAAGGACGCCGTATTCGCCAAAACGGCGTGTACCGGCAAGTTCCATACCGAGGTGGATATACTTATCACACTTGGAGCGTGCGTCGGTATCAAGGATCACCGGCACGCTGAGTCTGTTGCCCTCAGAAAATGCCATATCCATCACTTTCCGCATATACCCCTGTCCCTGGTACGGTTCTCTCACACAAACCAGACCCACATAGATATAGGGTTTCTTTGCTTTGTCAAGCTGTTTGCCCAGCCCCGAACCGCCTTTTGACATGATACGTGTGAAACGAAGCAGTTCTCTGAAATTCATAGAGCCGAGCAAGCCCTTTGCCAGAGGCAGTACAGCTTTCAGACTGGCATTTTTCTGCCCGGGAAGTTTGTACGCAATATATCCCTCGCCGTTTTCACCCACGGTGTAGAGCATTCCGCTTTGCAGTGCCATGCGCACATAACCGCAGATAAATGATGCAACAGCGTCCCGGCTTGGGAATGCGTCGATCAATCCATGTTCCGTGCCGTAGTCATAGTAGCCGAAAGCGTGTCCAATGTCCCTAATAATACTTTCCTCTAATTCTGTTACCTTCTTCATTCCGCTTTTTCCTTTTCTTCTTTTTGCAGGACTGCCGCTTTATTTTTTCAGGATTTCCGTTATCTTGGCAAAATCCTCTTTTGCCTCCTTGAAATAAGAACTTCGTCTTTCGCACCGGATAGCTTATAGATACTGCGCAGCAACGATGCGAAAATGCTCATATGGATTTCCCCTTTTCAAGAACAGCGATCTTGTTGGAAATATTGCGCACAAACGGAATTTTTCCAAGCAGCTTATAGATGGGCATAAACACCGCCATGCCTTCGGTCAGAGCGTGTTCTTCGACAAATTGGAAATCCGGCAAGAGTGCTGCGAGCGCCTTGCCGTCCTTTATGCCCCATGTGAATTTCGCACGGCTGCCCTCGATGGATTTTTCCTTGAATCGTTTTGCAACAGCCGGATTCATGATCTCAACCAGCACAGCAGCTTTCGGGAATCGCTTGGAAATCACTGCAAAAATCCGCTTGACATCTGCCTCAGACAGGTACATGGTCAGTCCCTCAATGATGACCAGTGCCGGCACATCCTGTTCTGCAATTTTGCTGCCCCAATCGTCCATGGCAGACATAGCAATCTGTGAGATCATACCGCTTTCCGGCAGCAGTTTTTCCCGAACAGCCATGGTCTGCGGCAAGTCCAGGTTGTACCAGTGAGAAAACCCACGCATCCGATAGCATCGGGTATCCAGTCCGCAGGCTATGTTGACTACCACTGCACCGGAATTTTTGGCGAGCCACGCCCCCACCAACCGATCGAGTACCAGTGTGCGTGCAATCACACCGCTGCGCATAGCAGTATCCTTGTCTGCGAGGGAAAAATCGTAGTCCAGTTCGTCGATGATCTCCAACGCTTTTTTGTCTTGAATGACACCACGGCCTGTGCTTTCTTTGGCACGGGCGTATACCGTTTGCAGCATCGTTTCCGGCACACCGGAAAGTTTTATCTTTTCAGCCATATCTGTTCAGCACTCCTCTTCCATTTTCGCTAGTTAGAAATCGCTAACCAAGGAAACCTAAAAAAGCTGCCTAACGGCAGCTTTTGCTTTTTATGGATTGTTAAAGCGTCCAAAAGCATCGTTTTCCCGTTTTATGGATTTCTGTTATTTCTATTATATCACAGCTTTCGTGGAATTACAATAGAAAAATGAAAGATACGGGTTTTACAGTCTTTTGAGAGACACTTTTGCATACCGGCATACGGTACATTCTAAAGCCTTGTCCGCTTTCCGATGCTGCATCCTTCCGGCGTAAAAACACACCATAAGCGATTTTGGGATGAGCGGAACAGTTTCATCCCAACTTGGAACAGCTGTTTTGAGAAGCACAGATTCGCTTAGATGCTGCATCATTTCAAACCGGAAGGATACAGCATCTATTTTTACAGATGCTGTATGCCTGTTTGTATTTGAAGTTTTCTGACCTTACTGTTGGATATTTTCTTCCTGTTTCAGCAGTGCATAACGCATCTGGCAAAGGTCAAATCCATTCAAGCTCTGGTCTTCGTTGAAATCTGCCGCTTTCCAGTCTGCAAGCTGCGTATCCGGTACAGCCAGCAGCCACTTTTGCAGTAGCACCACATCAGAAATTGTCAATGCACCGTCTGCATTAACATCCCCAATAATTCGCTCTTGATACTGAATGTTAGCTCCTGTCAGCTTTTCATTCAGCAAACCAATGGTAATCTGATTCCACTCTTCTTCCGTTCCGTTATAGGAAACTGCACGCAGATTTTTGCAGTTATAAAATGCGGAATCTCCCACCTTAATCAGGGAATTCGGAATTGTAAGGGTCTCCAGATAAGGATTCTCGGAAAAAGCATACATTGCAACAGATGTAACACCGCTTGGAATGATATATGCAGCATCTGTCTTTGCTGCCGGATAGATTATGAGTGTATCTTGCTTCTTGGAATACAGAACTCCATTTAGACTAGAAAAATTGGGATTATCTTTCGCAACCTGAATCTCCTGCAATGCACTGCAAGAGCCAAACGCATTTTTATCAATTTTTGCAACTCCAGTTGAAAGTTTCACAGACTTCAAAGAAGTACAGCCCAAAAACGCCATTTCACCAATGGAAGTTACTGTATTTGGGATTTCAATAGATGTAATTGCAGAGAGATAAAATGCTCCGACAGAAATTGCAGTAACTGGAAGTCCTTCGATCTCAGAGGGAATTACAACATCAGAAATGGAATTGTCAAAGCCGGTGATCTCAATTGAATCTCCATGGTTGACATAGGTGAATGCCGATGTAGCTGTTGCAATACCAGTAGATACTTGATCAGGGTCTTTGACAGCAATGTCCAGATAACACGTCACATCAGAAAATCCGCCAACACCCTCACATTGATAGGCATAGCAATGCTTTTCCTCATCATAGTTCACAGAGTTTTCTTTTACATATCCCTCTGCAATCAGCTGCTCGAACAGTGCATCTGCCATCTGCTTTCGGGTTTCCTGATCTGCATTCTGAAATGCTGTATCGCTGGACAGTACACCTACCTTTTGTGCGATTTCTGCCATTCTTTCAGCGTCAGCATCTGATACCGCATCATAAATTACAACAGAAAAGGTTTTTGTGGTAGAAACTGTCCCATCAGCATCTGTCAGGCGAGCATAATAAGAATAAGAACCAACTGCCGCATTCTCAAACGACAGCACAGCAGACCAGGTTCTGTCATTTTCCAGGTCATCTCCGCTAACGTCGAAGTTGCCGTCATCCAGCATTTTTGCGACTACTTCGTTTGTTTTGGCATCAACCAGTTCTACATCGCTTCCGGAATACTTTAAGCAAGTAGCCGTAAAGACCACCTTTTTATCGGTTTCATCCTCCATAAACTCTGCGTTTCCAGTATGCTGATTTAACCGCAATGTAAAAGAAGGATACTCCGCTGCACAAATTTGCTCCGCACCGACAAAAAAGCAGGTGCCGCTCATCATTGCAGCAGTGAGCAGACTCAGAACTCTTTTTTTCATATAAGAAGCTCCTTTCTTATGCAACTAAAACATTATCAATAAGAACAGCGGAATTATATGTGTTATCACCGACATTATTTACATTGAACTCTAATTTAATTGCTTTTCCAGCATACTGTTCCACATCAATTGTTACTGTTTTCCATTGAGTTTCATACATGGTATTATCACCACCATAAAAATTAGTGATATTTGTTCGATGCCATGTTGAAGTATTTGTGGATTCTCTCAAAACAGTACTTGTTGACGTTCCAGCATAAATATTTGTTAAAAATTCATCGTCATATTCATCGCCAACCCATTCCATCGGTTCTTCAGAAATAAAGTTATAACTAAAGGTGAGAGTGGTAGCATTTTCGGGGATATGAAAAACTTGACTCACCTGACTAGAATTATAGTCACTTTTAGAGCCAATTCCAGTTGACATGAACAACAAATTGTTATCATGCACATAGCTTCCTAAAGAGTCTAGGATACGAACATCGCCAGAATAGTTCCAATATCTAGGAGAAGAATCATTCGACTCAAAATCACCATTTTTTACAGTAGCATTTGCCCAACTCTTATTAATATTTCCTGCTATTACTGGAATTTCTGTATAATTTGATTTGTTTTTAGTATTCGCATAATTAAATGCTTCTCCAGTAGTATGTCCATATATCATCTGCTGTGTAAAGTCTGTAAGCATATCATTTCCGTATCCTGCGTGCAATTCATTACAAAAACCAACTACAGTTTCAGCACCTACAGAATGAAGTGAATCATACATGTTGTATCCTATGATATCATTCTCGCCAAATATATCGCAGCTATAGAAGAAAAACAGTGTGTCATTCAATTCGTTTTCTTCATAGTATCTTTCAAAAAAGCTGTGTACAACACAAAAACTTTCTCCATATGGCACGATTCTTCCGCTTCTCAAATCTTTTTTATATCTCTTATAATTTTCATTATTGCCTGGATCACTTACAGCAATAAGAGGATTATTATTATTGTCAGCACCATGTGCAGCAATTACAACATAATCATAACTTGAAAGATTTTTTAATTCTTCAATACTAGTCGTATCACTGCCATCAGAATGATCAGCAGTTATGGTCGTATTCAAGCCTTCTTTAGACCACTTTTCTGCATAACTTTTAAAAAGAGAATATGAAAAATTACTATTTTTTCTGTCATATACATTAAGGTCATATATAATTTTTGCTGTACCCAGATATGAGTTATTTTCATTATTTGTAGACTCATCTAATTCAGTAGACTTATCATTCTCATTACTCAAAGATGAAGCCATTCCAACCGTCTCTGAATATTCTTCATTTATTACTTCAAAAAATCCAGTTATTTTGCAATTGTACATAAAAGAATACAAATTGGAATTCTTATCAAAAGTTATGCTAGAAGACACAATCAAAGAATGCGGATATTCCTCAGTTCCTGTTTCTGAAAGTTGCTTCAAAAGGTTTTTAATAGCGTCCACTCTTTCTTCGAAAGTTAAATTTTTATACTCATCACTTTCAGAAAAAGTTTCCAATGCATTATTTACAGCAATCATTTCATCGATACTTTCATCTGAAATGTCTTCATACACATCAATTATAAAATCAGAAGATTTATTAGCCCCATCTTCAGCATAGAAACTCAGTTGTGCCTCTACTGCATTGTCCACAGTGACAACACAAGAAAATACGCCATCGTTTTCAAGGTCATCTCCATGATTTTCATAATCCCCATCATCGTACATAGTAGCTAAAACAATGCCGTTAGAAGCATCTACTAAATTAATTTCATGCACATCATCATATGCAGGTTTTGCATAGAAATATACCTTTCCATCATCCGTTGTCAAAAGGTCTTTTGTACTGGCTGAAAGTTTAATGTTTTCAATCGAAGTAGAAGAGCCCATCTTAGAAGTATCTTCCTTCACCTCAGTCAATGAGTAAGAACTAATTTCCGGTTCTCCAGACTTAACACCAATAAAACCAAGCGAAACGCTTGAATTTGCAGCGATTGTAGAAGTATAGGTTCCTTTAAGTAAATATTGATATTCATCCAATTCTGTTACCGTTGCTGCCCAGCTGTTTGAGATTTCTGTAATCGTAAAATTGGTATCAATGGACAACTCCCAAGCTTCAATCGGCTTATCGGTGTGGTTGGTTATTACAATGGAACCATTAAATGAATCTCCCCATGACTCTCCTACAGATAGGGAAACATCATAACCTTCTGTTTTTTCTACTCTTGTCTGACAAAGAGCATAATAATCCGGAATCTCCGTGCAATCATTTACAGCATAGGTAAATGTAACCGCTGAACTAGGAGCAATATCTGCATTGTATCCATTGTTCTTGAAATACATTTTTCCGTGCCTTTGTCAATAAAAAACTGAGCCACCTCGCTAATAAAAAAGTGAGCCAGTT
>ERZ773237.2624-NODE-2624-length-11771-cov-3.148771_pt1 | contig 11771 bp, 13 predicted proteins | sample MGYA00580990_ERZ773237 | MGnify/ENA primary metagenome ERZ773237 (study PRJEB29015, sample SAMEA2737749) | human gut metagenome | biome: human gut; feature: human-associated habitat; material: faeces | place: China | collected 2012 ...
ATATCAGAAAAATGGAGAAGACGGCATAAAAGATACACTGCAAAATCCGGCAATTGGTGTACTCTCAGAAATGCTTGATTATTTTACACCGGGTACGGCATGGGATAACGGCACGATATTAAATTCTGCAATGCATGAAATGAACCTGAAGGAAACGGCAAAAATCAATCAGAATAGTACACAGGCAGAGAAAGAACTGGCGTTCTATGATGATTTACATGACGGCAATTACAGTATGATTTCTGGACTTGGAATTTATGCAGATGAATTTAAAAAGGGTACAAATGCAAAAACCTCTGTTACGGAGATTCCGGCAGATGCTGATACCGTGAAATATTCAGATGCGTATAAGGATAACGGGAAATGGGCAGATGCAGACAGTACCTATGGCGGCATTGTGGAACTGGTGACAGCTCTTAGAAACGGTGCGGCAAGTACTTCTCCGGCAAAGAAGTATTACAAATATATGCGCCCGTTCCGCTGGTCAAGATTAAATGGAGAATATCCGCAGACAACCATTATTTCAAGTTTAAAGCCACAGGAAAAAGCAGACCCATCAAATGATGGCGGTTATCCGAGCGGACATACCAACGGTGCGAATCTGGCAGCTATTGCAATGGCATATGCAGTGCCACAGCAGTATTCGCAGATGATGCTTCGTTCCAGTGAATTAGGAAACAGCCGTATTGTAGCCGGTATGCATTCCTGTCTGGACGTTATCGGTGGACGAATGATGTCAACGGCGATTGCGGCGGCAAACTTAAATGCAGAGGATAATGCAGCAGTAAAGGCAAAAGCTGTTGCAGACGGACAAAAGCTGGTAGAAACAGTCGGAGCAGCTTCGGATTACGATAGCTATCAGAAGGATAAGGAAACATATCTGTATCGCATGACTTATAATTTAAAGCTGGATAATGCGGATACCACAAAGGAAGTAGTTGTGCCAAAGGGCGCAGAGGTGCTGCTTGAAACGAGATTCCCATATCTGTCAGCAGATGAGAGAAGATATGTATTGTATACAACAGGCATTTCTTCAGGATATTCTGTTTTAGACGATGCTGAAGGCTGGGGCAGATTAAATCTGTTTGAAGCTTCAAACGGCTACGGCGCATTTGCAACAGATGTTACGGTCGATATGGATGCAGAAAAAGGCGGATTTTGTGCGGCAGATAATTGGAGAAACGATATTGACGGAAGCGGCTCACTTACCAAGCAGGGAAGTGGTATGTTGGTGCTTTCCGGTGATAACAGCTACACAGGCGGAACTACGGTAGAAGGCGGAACAATCCGCGCAGATTACGACTCTGCATTTGGTGATGGAAATGTTGTCAATAACAGTACCATTACCGAAAATACAACAGGTACACTTGCGGTTCACGGGAATTTTACACAAAATCAGGAGGGCGTGTTGGAAGTTACGGTTTCAAATGAGCAGGATTATATTGCAATTGACGGAACGGCAGATTTAGGCGGAAAGCTGGTTGTAAATTTCACGGACGGTTATCTTCCGGAAAATGGATTTGATTTACTCAAAAGTACATCGCTGACATCACAGTTTGATGAAATTGTGGTCAATGCACCGCAGGATTTTGATGGAAGCATTGTATACACAGACAATGGTGTGGAAGTACGTTACCAGACCGTAGAAGATCATAACGGTCAGAACAGCGGACAGCAGGAAAACAGCAATGCAGATTCGTCACAAAACACCGGAAATAGGCAGGAACAGTCTGCCGGGGACAATGCAGCCGGTACAGCACAGAACAGTGGTTTACAGACAGAAAATGCCAATACAGCAGTTAAAAAAGCAGATACACCGGTGAAGACTGCTGATACTGCAAATATCTGGACATGTCTGCTGCTGATGGCATCGTCTGCAGCAACGGCAGCAGGCATTGGTGCAAAGCGTCTGAACAAAAATAAGAACAAGCAGTAACAGGATAATAAAACAGTATACAGGCAGGGAATGTCACACGTATTTTTGCAGGCGGACATAGATCCTGCCTTTTCGTGTTTCATTTCCACAGCCCTTGTAGATGAACTTGCCTGTGCCGCGGATAACAAGAATATCGTCCGGTTTTAACGCATAACTGTTGTTTTCCATACATTTTCCGTTGACAAAGATTTTCTGGGTGCGGAAAAGCTCTACCGATTTACTGCGGGAAAGCTTGGTGATTGAAGCAGTGACGGCATCAATGCGGGCAGAAGCACAGATGAGTTCAAGGTCTTCTAAAACCGGTGCAAAGTCATCGGTATCCGGTGCGGCAGGTTCACATTTTACATTGGTGTGTTTGATTTTGATAAGGTTTTCCATAATAAATGTGCTGATGTGGGACAGGCAGAACAGATACCCTACATTGTCACGAATCAGAATGTCGCCGATGAGGCTGCGTTCAATGCCCAGATTTAAAATAGCCCCTAAAAAATCGCGGTGGGTAAGGTCATCGGCAAATTTGCGGAGCAGGGGCGAGATTTTGATACAGTCAATCGGATACGGTTCGTCAAATCCAAAGTCGTCCGGGCTTCCGAAACGTACAATCTGCCGCTCACAGGAAACACTGCCACCAAAGGCTTCCGAGTGGATAAAGGATAGTTCGGGCAGTGTCCGGTAATACGTGTCCAGCTCAGACATGCTTAAAAAATTAGTATAGGTATAGATATTCTGACGGTAAGCCTTATTGGCAGTATCAATGAGTCTGCGTTTTAAAAGAATTTCTTCGTCCATATTGTTTCCCCTGTTCGTATTTATTTTAGCTTTATTTCAGGATTTTTAAGGCATTTTATAAAATCAGACCCCGGCTGCCGCATAAGACTGAATGATTCAGATATGGCGGCGCCGGTGCGTGCCAAAAGGATAACATATTTTGTAAAGAAATTTTTAAAAAGTTTCAAATTATTTCAAAATAAGGAAGATTTTCATGGTGAAATGTGGTAAAATATATGCAATACATATGCAAGATAGACATGCTGCACTGGATGATTGGCAGAAGTCACAAGATTTGCAGGAAAGAGGGCAACATGATTAAAGATTATGAAGACTTTAAAAAATTTATTTTGCAAAGCACAACGATTGATTTAAATGCCTATAAGGAACGTCAGATGAAGCGCCGTATTGATACGCTGATTAGTAGAAATAAGTATGACGGCTACGACAGTTACAGTCAGGCCATTAAAAAAGACAAAAAGCTGATGGAAGAATTCATCAATTATATTACGATTAATGTATCTGAATTTTACCGCAATCCGGCGCTTTGGAAGACGCTGGAAGATGTAATATTACCGGACTTAATCAGCAAGTTCGGGGAAAATTTAAAAATATGGAGTGCAGCATGCTCCACAGGGGATGAGCCGTATTCCCTTGCAATGGTCATGGCAAAGAAAGTGCCGATGAACAAGATCCATATTTACGCAACCGATATTGATGAGCAGGTACTTGCAAAGGCAAAGGACGGCGTATACGGTGCGAACAGCCTGAACGGACTGCCGGATGAATATAAAAAGAAATACTTTGAGAAAATGGGCGACCGTTATTACAAGATTTCGGATGACATCAAGCGGTGTGTAGAATTTAAAAAGGCGGATTTGTTAAAGGATAAGTATCCGACCGGCTGCCATCTGATTGTATGCAGAAATGTTATGATTTATTTTACAGAAGAAGCAAAACTGGATATTTACAAGAACTTCAATCGTGCATTAGTTAATGACGGCTGTCTGTTTGTAGGTAACACAGAACAGATTATCAATCACAAGGATTTGGGATACACCTTTGATAAACTGTTCTTCTACCGGAAGGTACAGGGCATCTAAACGTTAAATGTGTACAAGCTGTAGGTATTTGTTTTCTGATGAGTGCAAATATCACAAAGTCAATATAAACAATAAATCAGCCGGGCGGGATTTTCGTCCGGCTGATTTCATAGATTTATTGTAACAAATGCCATAAATAGGCAGTCAGAAAGTGATAAAGTGCGGAAGGGGTGTTTAGGGTGTGCGGCTCAACCCATGTATAGCAGGTGTTTTTAGTTGCGGCGGTGCGTCTGGATTTGTCCACGTAGGCGGCAACGCTTTTATGTATGGCGCAGTTCTGCTCCGGCAGATAGTAATAATTCTTATAATCTTTGTAAAATAACTTGACACGGTCATTGACAACTGGAACGCACAGGCGCAGTTTATCCGGGAAAATCTTGCAGTATCCGTCCGGCTGTTTACAGTCGAGTGCCTTTGGAAAAGGAAAAACCGGCGCGGTTTCTAAAATCAGTTCGGTAATTTCATTCCCTTCATAATCAGAGGCGTAGTTGAACTCCATTGAAATATTTTCAAAAACTTTTTTAAAACTATCTACAGAATCCTTTTTTAAGTCGGTATCGTAAAGCTGTCCGTAGGCGAGGACGGCACAGATTTCATGCAGTCCGGCAAGGTCGTCGCTGTTGTGTAAAAGTAACAGCCGTTCAGAATCGGTATCTTTAGAGAGTACGTAGGATTTGTACAGGGCAATCAGCTTTTTGCCGTCTAATTTATCCGTGCGTGGAAAATTCAAAAAACTTTCAATGGTTTTCTGCTTATAATTGGTCAGATGAAGCAGGCTGTCATAAGATTTTATCATTTTAAAAATGTCAATGCTGTCACAGTCTGTAAGCTTTGCAGCAAGCTGTGCATCACATTCTAAAAGAGCCGCGCGTTCCTGTAAGAACGGGATATCAAAGCGTGTGCCGTTAAAATGCACCAGACAGCTTGTGGGGGAAAGTGTTCCTAAAAATTGTTCCATCAGTTCTTTTTCATCGGACGGTGAATCTGCAAAATACTGTGTCAGAATCAGGGAATCATCCTGTAAAACCAGAGCGCCAATCAGCCAGCACATTGAATTGCCTGCGGACAGTCCGGTTGTTTCAATATCAAAAAATATAAAATCTCCTGCGGCGTGCGCGGTATGAAAACAGGCACATAAAAGCGCCGCAGTCTGTGACGGTGCGGCAGTAGCAGGGATTGTAGATGTAAGCACTTTCATTGTAAACCTCATTTCCGGAGTCTGCTGTATAAAACCGGTAAAAAGCAGGTTTTTTGCACAAACTCCTGTTTTTGTGAAAAACTGTTAAAAAAATATCAGATACTGTTAAAAATATGTCATGAAATGTTAAAAATGTATCAGCTTTTGTTTATTATATATTAATATATACACAAAAAAAAGTAGATTTTTTGTCGATTTTGCGATAAAATACAATGTAAGATTAAATTTATAAGGAGATTTATGTCATGGGAAAGTGTACATTTAAAGGTGGAGTACACCCTTATGATGGTAAGGAATTTTCTAAGGATAAACCTGTAAAAGAATTATTCCCTGCACAGGGTGAGATGGTATTCCCACTTTCACAGCACATCGGTGCACCTGCAGTTCCTGTCGTAGCAAAAGGCGACTATGTACTTGCAGGACAGTTGATTGCAGAAGCGGGTGGATTTGTTTCGGCAAATATTCATTCGTCCGTTTCAGGTACTGTAAAAGCAATCGAACCAAGAACACTTGCAACAGGTGGCAAGTGCAATGCAATCATCATTGAAAATGATGGTGAGTACAAAGAAGTAGAATATACACCGGCAAAGCTTGAAGACCTTTCAAGAGATGAAATCCGCGAAAGAATCAAGGCGGCAGGTGTTGTAGGTATGGGCGGTGCAGGCTTCCCGACAAATGTCAAGCTGACACCGAAGAATCCTGAGAACATCGATTACATCATTGTAAACGGTGCAGAATGTGAACCGTATCTTACTTCCGATTACCGCAGACTGTTAGAAGAGTCTGATAAGGTTGTTATGGGCTTAAAGGTTGCCTTAAAGCTGTTCGACCATGCAAAGGGTATTATCGGCATTGAAGATAATAAGCCGGAAGCTATCAGAATTATGAAGGAAAAGACTGCGAATGAGCCGGATATTGAAGTCAAGGAATTAAAGACAAAGTATCCGCAGGGTGGTGAGCGCTGTCTGATTTATGCAACAACAGGCAGAAGCATCAATTCATCAATGTTACCGGCAGATGCGGGCTGTATCGTACATAATGTTGATACAATTTTCTCTATCTATATGGCAGTTATCGAAGGAAAGCCGCTGACAAAGAGAATTGTAACCGTAACAGGTGACGGCGTAAAAGAACCGGGTAACTTCTATGTATGGCTCGGAACCAATTACAGACAGCTTTTAGAAGCGGCAGGCGGTCCTGTCGGCGAACCGGAAAAGTACATTTCAGGCGGTCCGATGATGGGCTTTGCGATGTACAGCTTAGACGTTCCGGTTGTAAAGGGCAGTTCTTCGCTTTTAGTATTCAAGGAAGATGTTGTTTCAAAGCTTGAAACATCTGCATGTATCCGTTGCGGACGCTGCGGTGACGGATGTCCAAGCCATCTGCTTCCTGCAAAGCTTGCAGGATTTGCAAGCAGAAATGACGAAGCAGGCTTCTTGAAGTTTGACGGTATGGAATGTGTGGAATGTGGCAGCTGTTCATATGTCTGTCCGGCCAAACGTCCATTAACACAGCAGATTAAGTCCATGAGAAGAACCATCATGGCAAACAGAAGAAAGAAGTAGAAAGGTGGACAAAACAGGTGAGCGATTTATTTAATGTATCGACAAATCCTCATGTACGAAGCAAGGATACGACACAGACAATCATGCGTGACGTTCTGATTGCACTGACACCTGCAAGTATATTTGGAATTTATAATTTTGGACTGGGCGCACTGCTTCGTATTGTCATCGGCATTGCAGTCTGTGTGGCAGCAGAAGGAGCATACCAGTATTTTATGCACAAAAAAGTAACTATCAGCGATTTAAGTGCTGCGGTTACAGGTCTTTTAATTGCGTTAAATGTACCACCGACATTAAACATTGGTTATGAAATTGTCGGATGTCTTTTCGCGATTATTATTGTAAAACAGTTATTTGGCGGTCTGGGTCAGAACTTCATGAACCCGGCGCTTGCAGCAAGATGTTTCCTTTTAATTGCTTATACAGGTCCTATGACAAAGTTCGTTTATGACGGTGTTGCAGGCGCTACACCACTGGCAGTCTTAAAGCCGGGCGGAGAAGCAGAAGGCGCAGTGAAGCTGCTTGATATGTTTATCGGAAGAACAGGCGGTGTAATCGGTGAAACATCCGTATTATTCCTGTTAATCGGTGCAATTTATCTGTTAGTGCGCAAGGTTATTTCTATCAGAATACCGGCAGCCTACATTTTAACCTTTGCCGTTTTAATTTTCCTGTTTGCTCCGGGACATCAGTTTGATGTGCTGTACACAGCAGAACAGATTTGCGGCGGTGGTTTAATCCTCGGTGCATTCTTTATGGCAACCGACTATGTAACATCACCGATTACACCAAACGGAAAGCTTGTATTTGGTGTGATTTTAGGACTTTTAACATTCATCTTCAGAATGTTCGGCGGTTCGGCAGAAGGTGTTTCTTATGCAATTATCTTCTCGAACCTGTTAGTACCGTTAATTGAAAAGGTAACGGTTCCAAAGTCATTTGGTAAGAAAAAACCGGAAAAGGAGGCAGCCTGATTATGAATAAAATTGTAAAAGATGCGTTAATTCTGTTTGCAATTACGCTGGTAGCAGGAGTGCTTCTCGGTTTTGTCTATGACATTACCAAAGACCCGATTGCGGCACAGAATGAAAAGGCAAAGCAGGAAGCTTATAAAGAAGTTATGGCAGATGCCGACAGCTTTGAAGCATTAAGCGGCGATGCTTATTCAGAAGCCAATATTACAGCAACATTTGCAGCTGCCTTACAGGCAGATGCTGAAAATTACACAGCAGATGAAATCACAGAGGTTGTTGCAGGTGTCAAGGACGGTAAGGTTATCGGTCTTGTTGTAACAGTTGTAGCAGGTGACGGCTACGGCGGAGATATTAAGTTTTCTGTCGGCGTCGGTGCGGACGGTACATACCTCGGAACATCAATTCTGTCGATTTCAGAAACAGCCGGTCTTGGTATGCGTGTAAAGACAAGCCCGGATTTCCTCGCGCAGTTTAAGAGTGCCAATACAGACAAGTTCGTACTTGTAAAGGATGGTTCCGGTGCTGCCGCAGGAGATGAAAAGATTGATGCAATCAGTGGTTCTACTGTAACATCAAAGGCAGTTTTACGTGGTGTCAACTCCGCTTTAATTGCTTACAAAGAAATTTATGCAGCAAAAGCTGTAACAGTAGGAGGTGTTTCAGTTGAATAAATGCGTTGAAAGACTTTATAATGGTTTGATTAAAGAAAATCCGACATTTGTTTTAACACTGGGTATGTGTCCGACACTTGCCGTTACAACATCGGCAATTAACGGTATCGGTATGGGACTTTCCTCTACTGTCGTACTGGTAATGTCAAACCTTATGATTTCATTACTTAGAAAAGTAATTCCGGACGGTGTCAGAATGCCGGCATTTATCGTTATCGTTGCTTCATTTGTAACAATGGTACAGTTCTTAATGCAGGGCTATCTGCCATCCCTTTATGATTCACTGGGAATTTATATTCCTTTGATTGTTGTAAACTGTATTATTTTAGGACGTGCGGAAGCTTACGCTTCTAAAAATCCGGTTCTGCCGTCTGTATTTGACGGACTCGGCATGGGACTTGGTTTTACCTGTGCGATTACAATTCTTGGTGCTGTCAGAGAGCTGATTGGTGCCGGAACCATTTTAAGCACAGGTAGCTCAGCACTTGTTACAATTCCTGAAAGCGTGTATACACCGGCAAGTATCTTTATCCTTGCACCGGGTGCCTTCTTCGTACTGGCAATGTGTATTGCGATTATGAACAAGATTAAGGCAAAGCACGGCATGGAACCGGCACAGGTACCGGATTACTGCTCAAAAGACGGCAGCTGTGATTCCTGCGCCAACACAATGTGCGGCGGCAAGGCATTTGCAGAAGAAAAGAAGCAGGCATAAGGGAGGAAAGAAAATATGAATTTATTAATTATTGCGATTGGTGCTGCACTGGTTAATAACGTTGTATTAAGCCAGTTCCTCGGTCTGTGTCCTTTCCTTGGTGTATCAAAAAAGATTAACACAGCCGCAGGTATGGGTGGTGCCGTTATCGGTGTTATCACAATTTCATCAGCAATCTGCAGCTTGATTTACGATTTTATCTTAGTACCGCTCGATTTAACATATCTGAATACAATCGTGTTCATTCTTGTTATCGCAGCACTTGTTCAGTTTGTAGAAATGTTCTTAAAGAAGACTTCTCCGGCGCTTTATGAAGCACTTGGTGTATACCTTCCTTTAATTACAACAAACTGTGCCGTACTGGGTATTGCTTTAACAAATGTACAGAACGGTTACAATTTCATTGAATCTGTTGTAGCTGGTTTCGGTACAGCAGTAGGTTTTACGATTGCAATTGTCATCATGGCAGGTATTCGTGAAAGAATTGAATTTAATGATGTTCCAGAGAGTTTTCAGGGTATGCCGATTGTATTATTAACAGCAGGCCTGATGTCTATTGCATTCTTTGGATTCGCAGGAATCTTATAGGAGGAAAAGAAAATGACAGGTATTATTATAGCGGCTGTAGTTGTCAGCCTTACAGGTCTGATACTGGGACTTTTCCTCGGTGTAATGGGTAAGAAGTTTGCAGTAGAAGTAGACCAGAAAGAAATTGATGTCAGAGCAGAACTTCCGGGTAATAACTGCGGCGGCTGCGGTTATGCAGGCTGTGATGCCCTTGCAAAGGCAATCGCAGCAGGAGAAGCACCGGTAGGTGCCTGTCCGGTCGGTGGTGAACCGGTTGCCGAAAAGATTGCGGCAATTATGGGTGCTGAGGTTGGTGAATCTACCAGAATGACAGCATTTGTAAAATGTGCGGGTGACTGCGAAAAGGCAAAGGAAAATTACAAGTATTCCGGCGTAGAAGAATGTACGGTAATGCCATTTGCGCCAAACGGCGGTTCAAAGGCATGTACATACGGCTGTATGGGATACGGTTCTTGTGTCAAGGCATGTCCGTTTGATGCAATCCACGTTGTAAACGGTATTGCGGTAGTCGATAAGGAAAAATGTAAGGCATGCGGTAAGTGTGTTGCAACATGTCCTAGACATTTAATTGAACTCATTCCGTACGAAAGCAAGTATACTGTAAAGTGTGCTTCCAAGGATAAGGGTAAAGATGTAATGCCAGTATGTTCAACAGGCTGTATCGGATGTATGCTTTGTACAAAGCAGTGTGAATTCGGTGCAATCACCGTTGAAAACAACATTGCACACATTGATTATGAAAAATGTACAGGCTGCGGCAAATGTGCCGAAAAATGCCCGAAGAAGATTATTCATCTTCATTAATCAGAAATACTATAAAAACCGGAGGACTACAGAAAGATTCTGTGGTTCTCCGGTTTTTTATAAATTTCGTCCTTGATATTTAACCTTTTAAATGCGGTGTCAAGGTCAATGGATTCTCCGCCTTCTTCAATTTCTTTTTCTGATTCGTAAATTGCCTGATCAATACGGTTTACTCCGGCAAATTTATCATATAGTTCACTGCTCATAACAACTAAATCACTATATCCATTTTTAATAACGAAAGATGATATTGGCAGGATTTTTATTTTACACGGACAAAATGCTGACGGGGTGCTGTGATAGAATACAAAAGAATTCAAGGAAAGGCGATTCGGACGTCCGGAAAAAGAATGGAGAGAAGTGTGAAAAATTCTTAAATCTAAGATTTTTCACACAGCAGATTTGTGCCGCAGGCATCACAAATCTGTCTTTATCGCAGAGCCAAATCTGATATTTGGCTCGCGATTCCTCTGGCATTAGAAAATGCCTGCGGAATGGAGAGGAATATGAAAATTTGTCCAAAGTGTAAGGGAAATGTAGCAGATGGTTTGAATGTGTGTACGCACTGCGGTGCGGTTATTACGCCGCAGGCGGCAAAACCGAAAAAGAAAGACAGTACGGAAGTCAAAAGGGATAATCAGGCGATAGCCATTACCAGTGTGATTATCACGTTGGTGGGAATCTTTATTATGTTTGAGGTGAAACAGAAAGCCCGCCAGCGCGCCGAATGCCTGGCCGATGACCGTGGCGATGGCGGCGCCGTTGACACCCCATTTCAGCGCTCCCACGAAGATCAGATCCAACGTCACATTGGTGATGGAGGAGATGATGAGGTAGCGCAGGGGACTGCGGCTGTCGCCTACCGCCTGCAAAATGCCCATGCAGGCGTTGTAGACGATCATAAAGAGGCTGCCCATGAAGTACAATCGGAAATATTGGATGGACTGGGGCAGCACGTCCTCCGGCGTCCGCATCCACACCAGGATCTGGGGGGTCAGGAAGATGCTCGTAGACGCCGATGGCCGTCAGCAAAACGCCGCAGACCATGGCGAAGGCCAGATCGGTATGCACCGCCGCCTCCAGCCGATCATAGCACTTGGCGCCGAAATAGCGGCTGATGATAACGCCGGCCCCCACAAACAGGCCCATAAAAAAGCCCGTCATCATAAAGATGAGGTTCCCGCTGCTGGACACCGCCGCCAGAGCGTCCTTGCCCACAAATTTTCCTACAATGATGCTGTCCGCCGTGTTATACAGCTGCTGACAGAGATTGAATGGTATCTGGAGGGAAAAGGCCTGATGCGTATGGAAGAAAAAAGGTATGGTTATGCGAATTGAGAGAGCGGCAGATGCGACCGAAAGGGTGGTGATCTGCCGCACTTTCTGCGTGTTGCGTCTTAAAAACGAATTTGGTATGATAAATAGCAGGAATACGGGAGCAAAGGAGAT
>ERZ773237.2627-NODE-2627-length-11765-cov-2.370026_pt1 | contig 11765 bp, 10 predicted proteins | sample MGYA00580990_ERZ773237 | MGnify/ENA primary metagenome ERZ773237 (study PRJEB29015, sample SAMEA2737749) | human gut metagenome | biome: human gut; feature: human-associated habitat; material: faeces | place: China | collected 2012 ...
GCCGGTTTGGCATCGCCGAGACGACGAGACGGTTTTTCTGCGGGCTTCGCGTTACCAGACTTCGCACCACTTTCCGCACGGCGTGATTGCTGTTGACCGCGACCACCACCTTGCCCACGACCGCCGCCGCCACGTTGCTGGCGACCGTTCTGGATCGGTTCGGCTTTGATTGACGGGTCCGGCTCATACCCCGGAATCGCAATGCGCGGGATCTCTTTTTTCAGCAGTTTTTCGATATCACGCAGCAGTTTGTGTTCATCAACACACACCAGCGACAATGCTTCGCCAGTTGCCGCCGCACGGCCAGTACGCCCGATACGGTGAACATAATCTTCCGGTACGTTTGGTAACTCATAGTTGACGACGTGCGGCAACTCTTCGATATCCAGACCGCGCGCAGCGATGTCAGTTGCCACCAGTACACGAATATCGCCCGATTTAAAATCGGCCAGCGCACGAGTACGCGCACCTTGCGATTTATTACCGTGGATCGCCGCACTACGGATGCCGTCTTTATTAAGCTGTTCAGCCAGATGGTTAGCGCCATGTTTGGTACGGGTAAACACCAGCACCTGCTGCCAGTTCCCTTTCCCAATCATATGCGACAGCAATTCGCGTTTGCGTTTCTTATCGACAAAGTGAACGTGCTGGGTCACCTGATCAGACGCAGTATTGCGGCGTGCCACTTCGATTTCCAGCGGGTTGTGCAACAGTTTTTCCGCCAGGGCTTTAATATCGTCAGAGAAGGTCGCGGAGAACAACAGGTTCTGGCGCTTCGCAGGTAGTTTTGTTAACACGCGACGGATATCGTGGATAAAGCCCATGTCGAGCATGCGGTCAGCTTCATCAAGGACGAGGATTTCAACCTGATCCAGCTTCACCGCATTCTGATGTTCCAGGTCCAGCAGACGTCCCGGCGTTGCCACCAGCACATCAACGCCGCCGCGCAACTTCATCATTTGTGGGTTAATGCTGACACCGCCAAACACCACCAGCGAACGAATGTTCAGGTATTTGCTGTAATCACGGACGTTTTCGCCAATCTGCGCCGCCAGTTCACGGGTCGGGGTAAGAATGAGCGCACGTACCGGACGACGCCCTTTGGCGTGCGGCTGGCAAGTGATCAGATGTTGCAACAGCGGCAGCGTAAAGCCCGCTGTTTTGCCGGTACCGGTCTGGGCACTGGCCATCAGGTCGCGGCCTTCCAGCACCGCAGGGATCGCCTGCTGCTGAATAGGGGTGGGTTCACGGTAACCCTGCTCGGCAACGGCGCGCAGGATATCAGGGCTTAAACCCAAAGAATCGAAAGACATAACTACTCCGAACCGCCCCGACCGTTACCGGTGTAGTTTTCAGGGAGATACTGAAAAGGAAAATGACAAAAACCACAATGTCATGAGGGAGCGGAGTGTAGCAGTTTTTGTGACGCAGCGCATAAATTATCCCTGTGACTGGCGTTGCTAAAATTCTTAGCCATACTGGACAACTCCCATATGGAGTCATAATCTTAATCAATCATTTGATTAAGAATGGACTGTGCGATGAATAATCCTGCCATGACAATCAAGGGTGAACAGGCGAAAAAACAGCTGATTGCTGCGGCACTGGCACAGTTTGGTGAATATGGAATGAACGCCACCACCCGCGAGATAGCCGCCCAGGCCGGGCAGAATATCGCAGCCATCACCTACTACTTCGGTTCGAAAGAAGATTTGTACCTCGCCTGCGCCCAGTGGATTGCTGATTTTATTGGCGAGCAGTTCCGTCCACACGCCGAAGAGGCCGAACGTTTGTTCGCACAACCACAGCCGGATCGGGCAGCCATCCGTGAACTGATCCTTCGCGCCTGCAGAAACATGATTAAGCTGCTCACCCAGGATGACACCGTCAACCTCAGCAAATTTATCTCCCGTGAGCAGCTCTCTCCCACGGCAGCCTACCACCTGGTGCACGAACAGGTGATTAGTCCGCTACACAGTCACCTTACACGCCTGATTGCCGCCTGGACCGGCTGCGACGCTAGCGATACCCGCATGATCCTTCATACCCATGCGTTGATTGGTGAGATTCTGGCGTTTCGTCTTGTCAAAGAAACTATTCTGTTACGTACCGGCTGGACCGCGTTCGATGAAGAAAAGACCGAACTGATCAACCAGACGGTGACCTGTCATATTGACCTGATTTTGCAAGGATTATCGCAAAGGAGTTTGTAGTGATGAAAAAACCTGTCGTGATCGGACTGGCGGTAGTGGTACTTGCCGCCGTGGTTGCCGGAGGCTACTGGTGGTATCAAAGCCGCCAGGATAACGGCCTGACGCTGTATGGCAACGTGGATATTCGTACGGTGAATCTTAGTTTCCGTGTTGGGGGGCGCGTTGAGTCGCTGGCGGTGGACGAAGGTGATGCGATCAAAGCGGGCCAGGTGCTGGGCGAACTGGATCACAAGCCGTATGAGATTGCCCTGATGCAGGCGAAAGCGGGCGTTTCGGTGGCTCAGGCGCAGTATGACCTGATGCTTGCCGGGTATCGAGATGAAGAAATCGCTCAGGCCGCCGCAGCGGTGAAACAGGCGCAAGCTGCCTATGACTATGCGCAGAACTTCTATAACCGCCAGCAAGGACTGTGGAAAAGCCGCACCATTTCGGCAAATGACCTGGAAAATGCCCGCTCCTCGCGCGACCAGGCGCAGGCCACGCTGAAATCAGCGCAGGATAAATTGCGTCAGTACCGTTCCGGTAACCGCGAACAGGATATCGCCCAGGCAAAAGCCAGCCTCGAACAAGCGCAGGCGCAACTGGCGCAGGCGGAGCTGAATTTGCAGGACTCAACGTTGATAGCACCGTCTGATGGCACGCTGTTAACGCGCGCGGTAGAGCCCGGCACGGTGCTTAATGAAGGTGGCACGGTATTTACCGTCTCGCTGACGCGTCCGGTGTGGGTACGCGCCTATGTTGATGAACGTAATCTTGACCAGGCCCAGCCGGGGCGCAAAGTGTTGCTTTATACCGATGGTCGCCCGGACAAGCCGTATCACGGGCAGATTGGTTTCGTTTCGCCGACTGCTGAATTTACCCCGAAAACCGTCGAAACACCGGATCTGCGTACCGACCTCGTCTATCGCCTGCGTATTGTGGTGACCGACGCCGATGATGCGTTACGCCAGGGAATGCCAGTGACGGTACAATTCGGTGACGAGGCAGGACATGAATGATGCCGTTATCACGCTGAACGGCCTGGAAAAACGCTTTCCGGGCATGGACAAGCCCGCCGTCGCACCGCTCGACTGCACCATTCACGCCGGTTATGTGACGGGGCTGGTTGGGCCGGACGGTGCGGGCAAAACCACGCTGATGCGGATGCTGGCGGGATTACTGAAACCCGACAGCGGCAGTGCCACGGTGATTGGCTTTGATCCGATCAAAAATGACGCTGCGCTGCACGCTGTGCTCGGCTATATGCCGCAGAAATTTGGTCTGTATGAAGATCTGACGGTGATGGAGAACCTCAATCTGTACGCGGATTTGCGCAGCGTCACCGGTGAAGCGCGGAAGCAGACTTTTGCTCGCCTGCTGGAATTTACATCTCTTGGCCCGTTTACCGGACGCCTGGCGGGCAAGCTCTCCGGCGGAATGAAGCAAAAACTTGGCCTGGCCTGTACCCTGGTGGGCGAACCGAAAGTGTTGCTGCTCGATGAACCCGGCGTCGGCGTTGACCCTATCTCACGCCGCGAACTGTGGCAGATGGTGCATGAGCTGGCAGGCGAAGGAATGTTAATTCTCTGGAGCACCTCGTATCTCGACGAAGCCGAACAGTGCCGTGACGTGTTGCTGATGAACGAAGGCGAGTTGCTGTATCAGGGAGAACCGACGGCCCTGACACAAACCATGTCCGGACGTAGCTTTCTGATGACCAGCCCGCACGAGGGCAACCGCAAATTGTTGCAACGCGCCTTGAAACTGCCACAGGTGAGCGACGGCATGATTCAGGGGAAATCGGTACGTCTGATCCTCAAAAAAGAGGCCACACCAGACGATATTCGCCATGCCGACGGAATGCCGGAAATCAATATCAACGAAACTACGCCGCGTTTTGAAGATGCGTTTATTGATTTGCTGGGCGGTGCCGGAACCTCAGAATCACCGCTGGGCGCAATATTGCATACGGTGGAAGGTACGCCTGACGAGACGGTGATCGAAGCGAAAGAACTGACCAAGAAATTTGGTGATTTTGCCGCCACCGATCACGTCAACTTTGCCGTTAAACGCGGGGAGATTTTTGGTTTGCTGGGGCCAAACGGCGCGGGTAAATCGACCACCTTTAAGATGATGTGCGGTTTGCTGGTACCGACCTCTTGCCAGGCGCTGGTGCTGGGCATGGATCTGAAAGAGAGTTCCGGTAAAGCGCGCCAGCATCTCGGCTATATGGCGCAAAAATTTTCGCTCTACGGCAACCTGACGGTCGAACAGAATTTACGCTTTTTCTCTGGTGTGTATGGCTTACGCGGTCGGGCGCAGAACGAAAAAATCTCCCGTATGAGCGAGGCGTTCGGCCTGAAAAGTATCGCCTCCCACGCGACCGATGAACTGCCATTAGGTTTTAAACAGCGGCTGGCGCTGGCCTGTTCGCTGATGCATGAACCGGACATTCTGTTTCTCGACGAACCGACTTCCGGCGTTGATCCCCTCACCCGCCGTGAATTCTGGCTGCACATCAATAGCATGGTAGAGAAAGGCGTCACGGTGATGGTCACCACCCACTTTATGGATGAAGCGGAATATTGCGACCGCATCGGCCTGGTGTACCGCGGGAAATTAATCGCCAGCGGCACGCCGGACGATTTGAAAGCGCAGTCGGCTAACGATGAGCAACCCGATCCCACCATGGAGCAAGCCTTTATTCAGTTGATCCACGACTGGGATAAGGAGCATGGCAATGAGTAATCCGATCCTGTCCTGGCGTCGCGTGCGGGCACTGTGCGTCAAAGAGACGCGGCAGATCGTTCGCGATCCGAGTAGCTGGCTGATTGCGGTGGGGATCCCTCTGCTGCTGCTGTTTATTTTTGGCTACGGCATTAACCTCGACTCCAGCAAGCTGCGCGTCGGGATTTTACTGGAACAGCGTAGCGAAGCGGCGCTGGATTTCACCCACACCATGACCGGTTCGCCCTACATCGACGCCACCATCAGCGATAATCGTCAGGAATTGATCGCCAAAATGCAGGCGGGGAAAATTCGCGGTCTGGTGGTTATTCCCGTGGATTTCGCCGAACAGATGGAGCGCGCCAACGCCACCGCACCGATTCAGGTGATCACCGACGGCAGTGAGCCGAATACCGCTAACTTTGTGCAGGGGTATGTCGAAGGGATCTGGCAGATCTGGCAAATGCAGCGAGCGGAGGATAACGGGCAGACTTTTGAACCGCTTATTGATGTACAAACCCGCTACTGGTTTAACCCGGCGGCGATTAGCCAGCACTTTATTATCCCCGGTGCGGTGACCATTATCATGACGGTCATCGGCGCGATTCTCACCTCGCTGGTGGTGGCGCGAGAATGGGAACGCGGCACCATGGAGGCTCTGCTCTCTACGGAGATTACCCGCACGGAGCTGCTGCTGTGTAAGCTGATCCCTTATTACTTTCTCGGGATGCTGGCGATGTTGCTGTGTATGCTGGTGTCGGTGTTTATTCTCGGCGTGCCGTACCGCGGGTCGCTGCTGATTCTGTTTTTTATCTCCAGCCTGTTTTTACTCAGTACCCTGGGAATGGGGCTGTTGATTTCCACGATTACCCGCAACCAGTTCAATGCCGCTCAGGTCGCCCTGAACGCGGCTTTTCTGCCGTCGATTATGCTTTCCGGCTTTATATTTCAGATAGACAGTATGCCCGCGGTGATCCGCGCGGTGACGTACATTATTCCCGCTCGTTATTTCGTCAGCACCCTGCAAAGCCTGTTCCTCGCCGGGAATATTCCAGTGGTGCTGGTGGTAAACGTGCTGTTTTTGATCGCTTCGGCGGTGATGTTTATCGGCCTGACGTGGCTGAAAACCAAACGTCGGCTGGATTAGGGAGAAGAGCATGTTTCATCGCTTATGGACGTTAATCCGCAAAGAGTTGCAGTCGCTGCTGCGCGAACCGCAAACCCGCGCGATTCTGATTTTGCCCGTGCTGATTCAGGTGATCCTGTTCCCGTTCGCCGCCACGCTGGAAGTGACTAACGCCACCATCGCCATCTACGATGAAGATAACGGCGAACACTCGGTAGAACTTACTCAACGTTTTGCCCGCGCCAGCGCCTTTACCCATGTGCTGCTGCTGAAAAGCCCGCGGGAGATCCGCCCAACCATCGACACACAAAAGGCGTTACTACTGGTGCGTTTCCCGGCTGACTTCTCGCGCAAACTGGATACCTTCCAGACCGCGCCGTTGCAGTTGATCCTCGACGGGCGTAACTCCAACAGTGCGCAAATCGCCGCCAACTACCTGCAACAGATCGTCAAAAATTATCAACAGGAGCTGCTGGAAGGAAAACCGAAACCCAACAACAGCGAGCTGGTGGTACGCAACTGGTATAACCCGAATCTCGACTACAAATGGTTTGTGGTGCCGTCGCTGATCGCCATGATCACCACTATTGGCGTGATGATCGTCACTTCACTTTCTGTTGCCCGCGAACGTGAACAAGGTACGCTCGATCAGTTACTGGTTTCGCCGCTCACCACCTGGCAGATCTTCATCGGCAAGGCCGTACCGGCATTAATTGTCGCCACCTTCCAGGCCACCATTGTGCTGGCGATTGGTATCTGGGCGTATCAAATCCCCTTCGCCGGATCGCTGGCGCTGTTCTACTTTACGATGGTGATTTACGGTTTATCGCTGGTGGGATTCGGTCTGTTGATTTCATCACTCTGTTCAACACAACAGCAGGCGTTTATCGGCGTGTTTGTCTTTATGATGCCCGCCATTCTTCTTTCCGGTTACGTTTCTCCGGTGGAAAACATGCCAGTATGGCTGCAAAACCTGACGTGGATTAACCCTATTCGCCACTTTACGGACATTACCAAGCAGATTTATTTGAAGGATGCGAGTCTGGATATTGTGTGGAATAGTTTGTGGCCGCTACTGGTGATAACGGCCACGACAGGGTCAGCGGCGTACGCGATGTTTAGACGTAAGGTGATGTAACTTCTTATCTTTCGCCAGCAAAGACACCACCGCCGGGCCGGCAAGGATTGCCAGCCCTGCAATTGCCAGCAAAAAGTTGTTTTCCAGAACGCGGGACAACAGCCACAGCACAATCAGCGCTGCGCCAAAATACCAGGTCGTGGTCAGCTCTTCCAGCACGTCTGCCACCTCACGCCAGCGTTGCTCGGGGTGGCGCTGAAACACCAGCATCATCACTACCGTGACACAATACAGTGCGCATAATCCCACGCCGACGTGAACCAGAGTCTTACTCATCCAGCCCACCACCAGCAGCGCCACTACCAGTAAATGCAACATAATCTGCCAGCAACTTAGGCCAGTTGCGACACGAACACGTTGTTGCCACTTCATGGCTTCTCTCCTGAAGAATTTATCTCTACTTACTCAGAGTACCGAACTTTACGGAAAATTCCGTAAGACCGCACCTTTTTGTGACGCCGACTACACTATTTCAATGAGATAAGAGGCAAAGACAGGAAAATTATGCCCGATCAAACACAACAATTTTCGTTCAAGGTGCTCACCATCAATATTCACAAAGGCTTTACCGCGTTTAACCGACGCTTCATTTTGCCGGAACTTCGCGACGCCGTGCGTACCGTCAGCGCCGATATTGTTTGCCTGCAGGAAGTGATGGGCGCGCACGAAGTTCATCCGCTGCATGTGGAAAACTGGCCCGATACCTCGCACTACGAGTTTCTCGCCGACACTATGTGGAGCGATTTTGCCTACGGTCGCAATGCCGTATACCCGGAAGGACATCACGGTAACGCCGTTCTTTCACGTTATCCCATTGAACATTATGAGAATCGTGATGTTTCGGTCGATGGTGCGGAAAAGCGCGGCGTGCTCTACTGCCGCATTGTGCCGCCGATGACCGGGAAAGCGATTCATGTGATGTGCGTACATCTGGGTCTGCGTGAGGCACACCGTCAGGCGCAGCTTGCGATGCTCGCCGAATGGGTGAATGAGCTACCGGACGGCGAACCGGTATTGGTGGCGGGTGATTTCAATGACTGGCGGCAAAAAGCTAATCATCCGTTAAAAGTGCAGGCCGGGCTGGATGAGATTTTTACCCGCGCCCACGGACGCCCGGCGCGCACGTTTCCGGTGCAATTTCCTCTACTACAACTGGACAGGATCTACGTCAAAAATGCCAGCGCCAGCGCGCCAACCGCGTTGCCGCTGCGGACCCAATGACACCTTTCTGATCATGCCCCTTTAAGTGCGGAGATTCATTTATGAAATGTAGCTGGCGCGAAGGCAATAAGATCCAGTTGCTGGAAAACGGCGAGCAATATTATCCCGCGGTGTTTAAGGCGATTGGAGAGGCACAAGAACGCATCATTCTTGAAACGTTTATCTGGTTTGAGGATGACGTCGGCAAACAGCTGCATGCGGCGCTATTGGCAGCAGCGCAACGCGGGGTAAAAGCGGAAGTCTTGCTGGATGGCTACGGTTCGCCGGATCTCAGCGATGAGTTTGTCAATGAACTGACGGCCGCTGGCGTGGTGTTCCGCTACTACGATCCCCGCCCTCGCCTTTTTGGTATGCGCACCAATGTGTTTCGCCGGATGCATCGCAAAATTGTGGTGATCGATGCGCGTATTGCCTTTATTGGCGGGCTGAACTACTCCGCCGAGCATATGTCCAGCTACGGTCCAGAGGCTAAACAGGATTACGCAGTACGCCTTGAAGGGCCGATTGTCGAAGATATTCTCCAGTTTGAGCTGGAAAACCTGCCTGGACAGAGCGCGGCACGACGCTGGTGGCGACGTCATCACAAAGCGGAAGAGAACCGCCAGCCGGGAGAAGCGCAGGTATTGCTGGTCTGGCGCGATAACGAAGAACATCGCGATGATATTGAACGTCACTATCTGAAAATGCTCACTCAGGCGCGGCGAGAAGTCATTATCGCCAACGCCTACTTCTTCCCCGGCTATCGATTTTTACACGCCTTGCGTAAAGCGGCACGGCGCGGGGTGCGGATCAAACTGATCATTCAGGGCGAACCGGATATGCCGATTGTCAGAGTCGGTGCGCGCTTGCTGTATAACTATCTGGTTAAAGGCGGCGTTCAGGTATTTGAGTACCGCCGCCGCCCGCTCCACGGCAAAGTGGCATTGATGGACGATCACTGGGCGACAGTAGGGTCCAGTAATCTCGATCCGCTCAGTTTGTCACTGAATCTCGAAGCAAATGTCATCATCCACGATCGTAATTTTAACCAGACGCTGCGCGATAATCTGAACGGCATTATTGCCGCAGATTGTCAGCAGGTCGATGAGACCATGCTGCCGAGACGCACCTGGTGGAACCTGACTAAAAGCGTGCTGGCGTTCCACTTTTTACGCCACTTCCCGGCGCTGGTCGGCTGGCTTCCGGCACACACACCACGTCTGGCGCAGGTTGACCCGCCCGCTCAGCCGACAATGGAAACGCAGGATCGGGTAGAAACTGAAAACACGGGGGTAAAACCCTGATGAGTAAATCACACCCGCGCTGGCGCTTAGCAAAGAAGATCCTCACCTGGCTGTTTTTTATCGCGGTGATTGTGTTGCTGGTGGTCTACGCCAAAAAGGTGGACTGGGAAGAGGTCTGGAAGGTCATCCGCGACTACAATCGCGTTGCGTTGCTCAGTGCGGTCGGGCTGGTGGTCGTCAGTTATCTGATTTACGGCTGCTATGATCTGCTCGCCCGCTTTTACTGCGGTCACAAACTGGCGAAGCGCCAGGTGATGCTGGTGTCGTTTATCTGCTACGCCTTCAACCTGACGCTTAGTACCTGGGTCGGCGGCATAGGTATGCGCTATCGTTTGTACTCGCGGCTAGGGTTATCGGGCAGCACTATTACGCGGATTTTCTCGCTCAGTATTACCACCAACTGGCTGGGCTACATTTTACTGGCAGGGATTATCTTTACCGCAGGCGTGGTGGAGCTGCCGGATCACTGGTATGTCGATCAAACCACGCTGCGTATTCTCGGCATTGGCTTATTGATGATTATCGCGGTTTATTTGTGGTTTTGCGCTTTCGCGAAGCACCGCCATATGACCATCAAAGGACAAAAGCTGGTGCTGCCTTCATGGAAATTCGCCCTCGCCCAGATGCTGATTTCCAGCGTTAACTGGATGGTCATGGGAGCGATAATCTGGCTGTTACTTGGTCAAAGCGTGAACTATTTCTTTGTACTGGGCGTGTTGCTGGTTAGTAGTATTGCCGGGGTGATTGTGCATATTCCGGCGGGGATTGGTGTGCTGGAAGCGGTGTTTATCGCACTACTGGCTGGGGAGCATACCTCCAAAGGTAGCATTATCGCCGCCCTACTCGCTTACCGTGTGCTGTATTACTTTATCCCACTGCTGCTGGCGCTGATCTGTTACCTGCTACTGGAAAGCCAGGCGAAGAAGCTACGAGCGAAAAATGAAGCGGCGATGTGAAGTTCGGTTAAGTTCTTTAGTATGTGCATTTACGACTAATGAAAAAAACGCGTATGCCTTTGCCAGACAAGCGTTATAGCTATCGCGGCAAGTATCCCAAAGAAGCCGATAAAATAGTAATAGAGTGTTAATGCACCTGTAAAAGCGCAACTAACCGGACTCCACAACTCTTCGCTATGGCATTTTCCTGCCAGTTCAAGGAGCTTATTTCGTCCATGCGAGATAATGCCTGACCATAAAACAATCATTAAGCAACTTATTACCCAAATGGGCCGTTCACTCATTAATGCGGCATTCCTGATGATCACCAGGGCCAGTCCTGCGGTTGTCACCAAACCCAAAGCGGTAATGAGCCATATGCCGTTTAATATCCTGGCTTCGTGCTGAAAATCTAATTTATTGCTGTTTTGCGAGTATGATTCCATTCTTTTAGTTGTCCTTAGAAAAAACATTAATATTCACCATCAATAAATTTAAAGCCACGCATACAAAATACTTTTGTATTTATGGATACGGAAAACACTTCCGCTCGGCCATAAGGCATATTTTATACCTGGTACTTGTTAAGTGTCGTTTTTTCGTAAGAAAAAAATCCCGACACATGGCCGGGATATTGATGGTGAAAAAGAATTAACGGCGGTTGCCGAAGATCCGCAACAACATCAGGAACAAGTTGATGAAGTCCAGATACAAGGTTAACGCGCCAAGAATGGAATATTTGCGCAGGTTCGACGTGTCGCGGGTATCAATCTGCTCACCCATATTTTTCAATTTCTGCGTGTCATACGCCGTCAATCCGACAAAGACAATCACGCCAATGTAGGTAACTGCCCACATCAATGCTTCGCTTTTCAGCCAGAAGTTGACCAGCGATGCCAGCACAATGCCGATTAACGCCATAAACAGCATATTGCCAAAGCCGCTTAGATCGCGCTTCGTGGTGTAACCGTACAGGCTCATTGCGCCAAACATTCCGGCAGTAACGACGAAAGTACTGGCGATAGAAGCAGCGGTATAAACAATGAAAATACTGGAAAGCGTAAGACCCGTCAGCGCCGAATAAAGCATAAAGAGCATCGTCGTTACACCTGCGCTCAGCTTTTGAATCATCGCTGATAACAC
>ERZ773237.2631-NODE-2631-length-11749-cov-15.227040_pt1 | contig 11749 bp, 10 predicted proteins | sample MGYA00580990_ERZ773237 | MGnify/ENA primary metagenome ERZ773237 (study PRJEB29015, sample SAMEA2737749) | human gut metagenome | biome: human gut; feature: human-associated habitat; material: faeces | place: China | collected 2012 ...
CATGAACATCAAGCTGACACTGGGAGAACGGCTCAAAGACCTGCGTGTGGAGCGGAATCTGAAGCTGGAAGCTCTGGCAGAGCAGACAGGTCTGTCCAAATCGGCACTGTCGAAGTATGAGAGCGACGATGTGACCGACCTCAGCATTTACGCCGTGACAACACTGGCTGAGTTTTATGGCGTGACCACCGACTACCTGCTGGGTGTGACGGAAAACAAAAAACGCCCAGATGCAGTCCTTTCGGACTTGCATCTGAGCGATGGCGCAGTGGACGTATTAAGGAATGGAAAATTCAATCATCGGCTGCTGTGCGAGCTTCTGGAACATCCCGATTTTGCCCGGTGGATGACCGACCTTGAGATCTGTGTGGATGGTCTGGTCAGTGACCGCATCCGGGATATGAATGCCATGGTAGAAGCCACCCGGCAGGAGCTGGAAAAGCGATACCATGCCGATACAGAGGACCTGACCATGCGGACGCTGAAAGCGGCGCAGATCGACGAGGATGAATATTTCGGGCGGATCCTCTATGATGAGCTGGCGGCGATCCTGAAGCAGATCAAAGCGGCGCATGGGACCGATAAGACCACGTCGGACGGCGCAGCCATCGAGCAAGCGAGGAAGCAGCTTGAAAATGCACAGAAGTTTGAAGGTTCACCGTTGGAAAAGAAGATAAATGTCCTGATGGGACAGATCGGCATCGACTATTCCAAGCTGACGAAAGAAGAACAGATGACCCTGCTGCGGGTGTTCAACAAATCCTCTATGTTGAAGCACCGCACAAAAGCGGGAATGCGCGGTAAACACAGACGGTGATCATGGATTCTGTGCCCGATACCATTCGTCAAAGTATGGCTTGCTCTTTTCCCGTTCACTGAGGCTCAGCGACCGTCCAGCAAGATATTTTTCGTACTGAGGGCTGTACCCACGCAGCGGAGTGATCTCCTGAACGTCTTTGACGTTGCGATATTGTACGATCTCAAATTCCTCCCGTTCATTCAGATATGCAATCACCTTGTCGGCTTTGATCGTGCCCTGATAGACATGGATGGAAGCGTGAGGATAAAACAGTTCGTTGCGGTGTGCGAACCACTCAGCAATATCATACGAGAGCGACCATGATAACGAGAACGGTGTCCGCTCGATGCTGCTGATAGAGCCGCGGTAGACAGTGAAGGTATCGAGATCTCTTACGCTTTCCGGTAGAGCGTTGCGCCAGTTTTCGGGACGGATGATCCTTGCACGGCGGACATACTTTCGGATGATGGCAGAGTGGTCGCCATGGTTGTCGTAGTGCTCCAAGGCAAATCTGCACTTGGCTTCCAGAGGCATAAAATCCTCGCAGACGTATAGCAGATCTTCCATCATCTTGGCATCGTAGAATGAGAAGCGTTCAAATGCATCCCAGTCTTGGTCATGGGCAGCTCGGACAGCCTTTTGGAATTGGGCATCAAGATAGGGGTCGTTCCGATAGATCATAACACGAGTCGCCTCCTTGTCGTTTTGATGGGGTGGATGGGCTATGAAAAAATAATACTACAAAAACCATGGGATGCATAGCCTTTGCAGGAAATATTATTCGAAGAAACGACAAAGAGTGCTACTAATACAGGGCGGGGAACGCTGCTGCGGCAGGACGGGGGAATGTACACCGTTGGTTCCTCTGCAAGCTTGAGCTGGGCAGGCAGAGATCGTCAAAGACCGTGCCCATCCGCTCATCCTTCTGCCACAGAACAGGTGCTTGCCGGAGTCTCTCGCAGCCCCTTTTCCGCATCAGCCGGAACCAAGGTGTAACACACTAGACTTTGCAAGCAAAGTCGTGTGCCAAAGGGATGCTGCGGCCCCTTTGGAAACCCAGAGGAAACGCCCATCAACTGCTCTGGTCAATCTCTGCCAAGGCGGTGATTCGCCTGCCCATTGCCTTGACCAGAGGAACGACAAGCGCGTTTCCCATCGTGAAATAGCGCATTCGTTCCGGCATCCCGGCTGTCCAGTTATCTGGAAATCCGTTGAGCCGTTCGCATTCGATGGGCGTTAGGGTGCGCAGCCGTTGCGTTTGTGGGTCAACAACTACATGAGAGCTGCGCGATACAGTACCCTCGCTGGTCAGCATGGTGCGCGATGGCAGATCCAGCCTATCAGGGAACGCCATTGCTCCCTCGGAGAAGAAATAGGGCACTCCATTTTTTCGATGGCGTAATTCGTGCTTCGCACCCTTGAGATATTGCCAGCGTTCCATATCGACAGCAGAGGGAAAGTACCTCTTGTCAGGCTTACAATCCTCAAGAATGGAGCAGAGCGGACGATATGGGAACTGAACTGGGATACTTTCGACCGAATAATACCGTCCATTGACCATCAGCCCGGAATCATAGAAATGGCAAGACTGTTTGGCGGACAGATCCTTCAGGTCGAGATATTGGAATTCATCAAGCCAGCCCTCGCTATATTTCCGTTCAAATCCATACAAGGGAAAGCTCGGCGCAAAGAAGCCATCTTGCAGGAGCAGTCGGTGGGCGGCTTTTAGTCCACTTACACAGATGCCTTCGGCAGCTTCTCGGAACAGAGCTGTGTCATTTCGGAATGCAAAAAGGAAAGTCCGCCGTCTGCGCTGTGCTTCGCCGTAGTCGGCGGCGTTTATGACCCTCCATTCGACGGCGTATCCGGCCTCGTAGAAACACCGCAGGATGATAGAGAAGTCGCGGCCTTTTTGCCATGCTGGTGATTTGATAAGGCGGTCAACATTTTCCAGAAGGACATAGCGGGGCCGATGAGTTTGCAGGATGGTATTTATCTCCCACCAGAGGACACCTTTCTTCCCTTCTATCCCGCGAGCGTCTTTCTTGGCGATGGAGTAGTCCTGACAGGGAAAGCCGCCTATCAAAAGGTCGTGGGGCGGGATGCCCTCTTTGGCGGTCACGATGTTCTGGCAAACGTGTTCTGGACGATGCCCAAAATGCCGTTCATAGCAATCAAAAGCAAATTGAGCTTGCATGGATGGCTCCCACTGGTTTGCCCAGACGGTTTGAAAGTTGGCAGATGCCTGTTCCAGTCCAAGACGGAAACCACCGACTCCGGCAAAAAGCTCAACGACACGGATCTGCTCCATGACAGGTACCTCGCAAAATACAGATAGAAAGCATAAAAACCAAGGCTGACGATGCAGCCTTGGTTTTGAGTTATAGGATATTCAGTAACTGCTTGCCCATTTCCGTGATGAGAGGAACAACGAGTGCATTGCCCATGATGAAGTAACGCTGACGCTCGGGCATCTCGGTATCTGTCCAGCCGGTCGGGAATCCGTTCATGCGTTCGCATTCTTCCGGCAACAGGATACGCAGTTCTCCAGTCTTAGGGTCGGTGATTGCATGGGAGCTACGGTTCTTGGTGCCTTCACTGGTGAGCATCGTGCGTCCGGGACGGTCGAGAGGGTCAGGGAATGCGATAGGCCCTTCGGAGAAGGTGTAGGAAAAGCCGGTCTTAGAAGTGCGCTCAATGGTCTTGGAACCCTTCATATACTTCCATTTTTCCAGATCCTCGTCCTCGATGAAGTAGCTCTTGTCCACATCGCCGTTGACCACGATCTCGTTGAGCGTCATCGGCTCCTTGCTCTGCGGAACAGCTTCCAGCGAAAGGATACTACCGTTGTATAGCACACCACAGTTGTAGAAAGCGGCTTTGAACCGCTTGGTCACATCGACAGTATCGGTATACTCGGTAAAATCCACATTGGTGATCTTCTTAGGGTCTGCCAATTCGGAATAGACCGGAAAAGCATTGGCAAAGAAGCCCTCGCTTGTTAGCCAAGAGCGGTCTTTGTTCTCCCCTTCAGCAAGATAGGAGGTCAGGTGCTTGTATTGGTTGGTGGTATTCTTGAAGGCGAAGATAAAGGTGCGCCGTCTGCGCTGCACCCAGCCATAATCGGCGGCGTTGATGACGCGCCATTCGACACCATAACCTTCTTCCTGCAAGCACTTCAGGATGATACCGAAATCGCGGCCACGCTGGGATGCCGGAGACTTCAGCAGACGATCCACATTCTCCAGCAGGACATAGTTCGGATGGTTCTTCTGGATGATCTTATAGATAGACCACCAGAGCACGCCTTTCTTGCCCTCGATGCCCTTTGCACCTGTGCTGGCAACGGAATAGTCCTGACAGGGAAAACCGCCCACCAGAAGGTCGTGCGGCGGCACTTGGTCGATGACAGTGGCGATGTCTGCGTTCACGCAGTGGGAATCTTCGCCAAAGTTCTTGCTGTAGCACTTATAAGCCCATTGACCAGCTTGGCCGGGTTCCCATTGGTTTGCCCAAATCGTTTTGAATCTTTCGGAACAACGTTCTAATCCAACGCGGAAACCGCCAACGCCGGCAAATAGCTCGACAACACGGATATCGCTATTTGCTGACACTTTCATAACACCTCGTTCTGTGATATACTTAAACATAAGTATACACTTTTTTCATGAAAAGATCAACCTCCAATTTTGTGGGTTTTGATCTTTTCCACCTGAAATCATTATAGCGGAAAGCCGAAAAAAGATCAACCCCTAAAATTGGAGGGTAAATCATGGAGCAGCGGACGTACAAGACTAAGCAGGAAGTTCTCATTCGTGGACAGGAGGCGATAGGTAAAACGTTGGGCGAGATCGACAAGACCGGGCGTATCGCCACGGGTAAAGGTGCAGTCGGCACAGTGATAGAAGAAAGCTGGTTCGGATACAAACCCAACAGCAAACCCGCCCCGGACTTTGAAGAAGCAGGCGTGGAGCTGAAGGTTACTCCCTATCGCCGGACACCTCGCGGCATTCAGGCCAAAGAGCGTCTGGTCTGCGATATGCTGAACTACGAAGAGGAGTATGGCAAGACCTTTGAGACCAGTGCTTTCTGGACGAAGTGCGCCTGTATGCTCCTGATGTCCTATGAACACAAGGACGGTGTACCCAAAGTCGATTTCACCATCGACAAAGCGGTGCTTTTCCAGTTCCCAGACGAGGATTTGGAGGTCATCCGCAACGACTGGAAGATCCTTATGGACAAGATCAAAGCTGGTCAGGCTCACCTGATCAGCGAGGGTGATACCATGTACTTGGCAGCGTGTCCGAAAGGACGCAACTCGCAGGATACCCGGTCGCAGCCGTTCAGCCCTATCCCTGCAATGAAGCGGGCATATTCGCTGAAGTCCAGCTATATGACACAGATTCTGCGGCGGTGTATCTTTGGCGATGAGCCTTGCGAGAAGATAATCAAAGACCCGGCGCTACTGCGCTCTGGCACCTTTGAGGAACGCTTTGAGGAGATGCTGCGTCCCTACATCGGAAAGAGCTGTACAGAGTTGAAAGCGCAGTTTGGGATAACATCAACGGCAAAGAATATCAATGAGCTGTTGCTGGCTGCTATGCTTGGCTTGAAAGGCAGGCTGGCAAGTACGGATGAGTTCCAAAAGGCATCCATCGTTCCCAAGACAATCGCTATAGAGCCGAACGGCACGATAAAGGAAAGTATGTCCTTCCCTGTGATGAACTTCTGTGCAATGATGAACGAAACGTGGGAGGAATCGACGCTCTATAATCTCCTCGCGCCAACGAAGTTCCTGTTCATCATTTTTCAGAAAACAGAGGATGGCGAGTGCTACTTCCAGCGGATAAAGTTCTGGAACATCCCAGCTGATGATTTGGAAGAAGTACATCGCGTGTGGCAGCGTACGGTGGATACGTTGCGAGAAGGTGTCCATGTCTGGAAGGATTCTAGAGGTCGGAACTGCAATAACCTGCCAAAAGCATCCGAGAGCCGTGTGGCTCATGTACGTCCGCATGGAATCGACAGTACAGACACCGCTCCCCTGCCTACTGGCGGTTCTATGACGAAGCAGTGTTTCTGGCTGAATAATAGCTATGTGAGAAGTCAAATTGAGAACTAAAAAAGGATTTATATATGAAGTATAAGTTGGAAATAAAATCGGAGCAGTACTATAATAACGGAAATTTAATGCTGCGTTTTTTGGAAGATGGAAAACAGGAAGCTCTGGAAGAAAAAATACGCGAATGGTTGCGGTGCGACTGCGAATTGACTGCTAAATCAAGAAAAAATAAGCAGAGCGGAATAAATGCAAACGAGTTAAACAAAGCTCTTAGAAACAATCTTTGTATTCCTGGAGTTCGTAAAGAAACCCATGTGGTTTATAACGGATTTTCTCATAAAGGTATCGAAGGGTTTGATTTTTCGTTTTATGATGAAAAATATAATATTGCGCAAATTAGAAATTATTTTGTTGGAGAGCGCGGATGCTATAACGGAGAAGAACGATTAAAAAATGCTTATAAAGATTTGAATATGCCTGCAAAAGAATGGAAGGAAGAACTATCAAAAATAACTGTTCCGTATGGAACGACTTATAGGACTGAAAAGAAAAGATTAACTGTCGTAGGGGAAATTCAATTTGGAAATTGGGCACTTTTAGAACATGATATCCAAAGATTGATAAATGCAACGGAGCAAGGAATTTCCATTGATTACTACATCTATATTACAGCCACAGGAAATCTTGCAGAAAAATTAAGCGATGGAATTGTAAATTACGAGAAAACGTCCGAATTTTTAGAGAAGAATGGCAAGCTTTTGAAAGTTCCGATGTGGCTGATTGGGTTGGACATAAATCAAAAAGAAGATGAAACATCCTAAATCGTATGATACGACCCCGGAAACATCCGAGCGAATGTCTCGTGTTCACTTGAAAAAAGGAAAAGCCGAAGTGCTTTTAGCAAAACGCCTATGGCACCTTGGCTTTCGATATAGATTGAATGACAAGCGACTTCCCGGCTCGCCTGATATTGCTATCCTGAAGTACCGCATCGCCATCTTCGTGGATGGTGAGTTTTGGCATGGTCAGAACTGGGAAATACGCAAGCAAAAACTAAAGCGCAACCGGGAATACTGGATAGCCAAAATCGAGGAGAATATCGCACGGGACGTTCGGAACGATAAGGATTTAAGAGCGAGAGACTGGTATCCTGTTCACTTCTGGGAAAAGGAAGTGCTGAAGGATACAGATGGATGTATTGAAACGATTCGAGAAGTAACAGAGCAGCAAGTTGAAACATCCATGGATTGCTGAAAGAAGCAAACCTTATTGCGAATCCTGCATGAAGCGATAAATTGGATATTTTTTGAAAGCTTCTTGTGATTCTTTGGAGAGCTTGCTGAAGTGAACTTTAGCGGCAACAATATTATCCAATAGAAGGTATGCACCAACATAAATGGATTCGTCTTGTCTTTCTGTTTCAACAATAGATAATACTTCCGTTTGTTCATCACTAGTCAATGGACGAGAACGTTTGATAGCTTGATAGTAGTTGATTTTTGCAGCTGACGGAGAAGAATGCATATCAGTTTGACGAATCCAATCGGTGATTTTTATAGCAGCCAAAAGAATATCTTCTTTGGAGGAATCACTGGAATCATAAGCGTGAAGCATTTCAAGAATGAGCGTATTTACAGCTTGTGAGTATTCTACAGATAAAGGAATGGCTTTAATAGAGTCTATCATGCTGTCGTAGTTTATATTATCGCACCAATTTATTATATCCCGATCCAGTAAAACGAAATAAGAAAAAGGAATATCATTATTAGAAGAATCTTTACTTTTGAAAGATATAGGAGCTTGGTTGAAGTCATAAATGTCGTAGAAATCGTTTGTGCCTTCGATGGGAATGGTGCACAAAAGAAGATTGAGATTTGCAATGCGGCATGGTCTAAAAATAGAATCGTATGGAACTAATTTAACAGCTTTTTTATCTAAAAGAGCTGTTTTCAAAATATTAAGATTATTTTGACTGGAAGTATCAATGAGATTCGGGTTTAAATCTTTTTTCACATGAAGAAGATTTAGGGTCTTTTGCATGCTAAGCATAAAGTCAAGCTGACTTTTTATAACGGAGCGGTCAACAAAGCCAGAGTTATTGAAGGATGCACTTTTAAAGTTCAGTACTCCACCGTTTATTTCATATTGCTGTGCATCCAGAACAGCAAGAATAAAGCGAGCGTCTCTAATGCGCTCAGAAAGAGAGCCTGATAAGGAAAAATGAAAATCCGGTTTTGCTTGTGTGCCTGCTTGCAAAACTTGACGAATATCTGCACCGAATTTTATGGTCGCTGATGTCTTGGTCCGAGAAACAGTGTAGTGGTCAAAAAATACGTTTGATTTAACACTAATCGGTGCATTCATCGTGTATTCTACAGTGTCAACATTTTTTAGGTGAGCGACAGGTAATTCTATATCATGGGGCTGTTTGATATAAATATATGTGTCGTGCGTAAAGAAATAGTCAAAAGGAAATTCGTAATTTTGATTTATGGCGGAATACCCAATAGTGAGTTGTATGTTGGAAAGTTGAGATGGACTTTCTGAGCGTAAGGAATCAAAAGAAATAGGAGCGCTATTGATTGCAGCACGTTGTAGATTCATATGATGAACAAAATCAAGAAAAACATCAGTAATATCGTTTTTCTTTTTAGGAAATTCCTTTAATTCTATACTTTTTTCCTTGTAAGGAGTTCCGTCATATGTCTTTAGATATTTTTTTAAGTCATACGGAAGCAATTTTACATAGTATATAGCGGCTCTGTCACCGGAATCGTTGACATAAACAACAAAAAAGATGGTTCCTCCAACGTACAAATAGTTTCTTAAATCTGCATATTGAATAGAGTATTTGATGCTTTTCTTTTTTAAGTTTGGCTTACAATGCCCTTTGACCTGAACGGGGACTTTGAGAAGAAGATCAGATTTAGCGTGAACATGACCAGCTTTACTGTATACTTCAACGTCACCATCCCAAGAAGGCTCTTTATCGTTGGTGTTGATATGAGCGACCAGATGGTCAGTTTTGCCTAGTGCAATTTGAAGAAAACTAATGCCCAGCATTTCAGAATTCATATTAGACCTCCGATTGGAATAGTTATGAATGGTGCAGCGAACCGCTTCGTTTTGATTGTACACCTGAAAAGCAGAAAGATCAATGTGACTACTAAAAATATTTTTGCTGTAGAGAAAATCGCACATCTGCAAAAATGGTTGGCGTAGAAACTTTGCTTTTTTACAAAATAAAAGGGACACCTACAACACCGTAGTGCTGTCCGATGTCCCATAGCGACTGATTTTATCGTTGTCCGCCAACCTCAGGCTCTTACGTCCTGTATCAAATCGGATTTTAGGTGTCAGCTTCACCAGCGGAATGACGTCCACTCGCCTATTTATATTATAGGCCATTTGTGCATAATCTGCAATGGTTCGTATAAAAGTAATTCTGAAATTTTGAGGAAATAGGCTGTTTGCATTGATCCGTATGCGTTATTGTTGCTGGCTCGAATTGTAAAAGTTCTTGATTTCGTGTAAAATCAGCCCTTCAAAAATCTCGTTTTCGTGATTAATGAGGGCGCAGCAGGGCTGCAAGTGCCGGTTTTGTACGCTTCCCTGTTCTGATGATATAGCGATGCCCACCAGCTTATGGCAAGAACCATAGGCTGGTGGGCATCATGTTCTTTATGGAAGTTGACGGTCAATCTTCCAGCCTGCCGTGTTCGCACCCAAGGGAAAGATAGTGCTCCATCTCCCCTCCCAGCACCATCTGCGCATACTCCAAGGGCTTGTTGTACAGCAGCCAGTCCAGTTCTGCCCGCTGTGCTAGGGTGTTGCCGTACTCGTCCTCAATGGCGATGCAGTCAATGGCAACGGCAGAACCGTCAGCGAACCGGGCTTCTACACGGTTGGTGTCCATGTTGTAGCGGCAGGAAAGCAGTTTGTTCATAATCGTATCCTCCAAGACTTGATTTTTGATGAGCGGTCACTCAAATCAATGCCGTCAAGTCGTTGTTGGATAGGTCGATTTCATTTGTTCCAGAGTAAGTGCACGGTTTCTGCACGGATTTTGCACGGTCACACAGGATGCACAGGTGGATTTTCGTTGCAAAATCCGACAACGGATGCACAAATCACACTGTTAAAAATTGCAGTGCATCGAATTAAAATGGCGATATAACGCAACTTCCATAAATTGAGATATGTGCCGGGGTTGCGCTACGAATCAGTAGGCCGGGGGTTCGAGTCCCTTCCATCGCACCAAACCATGAAAATCCGAACCTTTTCTCGATAGGAGAAGGGCTCGGATTTTTTGTTTTCTTCGGAAACGAGAACAATGGCTCTTCCCTTACGGCTGTGTGTCCAAAACCTTATCAGAAGAAAGACCGTATCACGAAGGTCACAACAGTAAGAGTGCCGTAAGGCAGAAGGGACGCAAGATTATGAAGTACGATGCAAGAGCCTGTCAGTTTAACATGGGCACCGGCTGTGTGGAGCTGCTGCTCCGGGATGGGCGCAAAATTTCCATCAACTGCACCGGTGTCGAGGATGCACTGGATGTTACCATGGCGCAGAGGTCTGAACTGGACTACCTCATCTACAATGACCCGCTGGCGTATGCAGAGCTAATTTTGAACGGTGAGCCAGAGGAGTATCTGAGAAATGCGGCTGGAAGTCACGGATTAGAGGACTGAACGCAAAAACAGGGTGCGCCCTGCCGGACGCACCCTGCAAAATTCCACACACGATAAGTAAGGCAGGGAGTTCCCCGACGGGAACTTCCTGTTTTTCTTTGGTTGCGATATGAGCCTGTTCCGCCTGCCATGCAGCAAATTCCCGTTGACCTTCCTCGCTGTTCCAGCAGGCAAGGATCGCCGGATAGAATGCCCGTGCCAGTCGTTCGATGGCTTCATCGGGGTAAGGGGAAATATTTGTGGACTTTTTCTTTTTGTTCAAACGCACACTCCTTTGGATTTCTGTTGACAGCATACAATGTGCCTGTTGTTATGCTGTCTGCTCATCCTCTGCGAGCGCAGATTCCAGCGAAGCAAGGTACTCCTTGTGCTTGTGGATGATTTCGAGAATGACTTCTCGCTGTGCTGTGTCTGGCATAGTTCTCAGAAGATAGTCAAACTCTGTGCGGAAACGTGTTGTAACGTGTTCCAGTGCGACATAATCATGCCGCACTTCTTCCGGGTAAGCATCGCTGTCGTAAACCGATTCGATTTTCTGAAACGGCAATACAGGTGCCTTTCCCGGTTCCCGGATGATGCCATCGGCATCCGGTTTCGGTTCAACTTTCAGTTCCGGGTGCAGGATTTCCTGCAAGGTCTGTGCGCGGGCATCATAGTTGGCTCGTGCAAGGCGGTGCATATCAGCCTTGCTGACTTTTACCTGTTTGTTCAGAATCTTCTCCCGCATACCGGGAATCAGGGATTCAGCAATTTCAACACCTTTCATGTACTTCGATGCGCGAAGTACAGTTGCCTTGCTTACACCATTTTCCTCTGCGATTCGTTCGCAGGTTTTCATGGCTTCACCGGAGTTATCAGTTTGAGAACTCCGGTGAAATCGGCCATTTTCATCATGCGATTCTTTGCGGGCTTCGCCATGAGAGGATTTTTCCGCTTCATATTGCTTCCCGATGAGGAACAGCTTCTGCTCCGGGGTGAGGTTGCGCCGCCCCAACTGATTCTTGCAGATCCATGCGAGGACTTCTTCTCTGCTTTCAAATCGGAGCGGCATGGTGGAAAAGCAAATCTCCGGGTGCTTCTGGAGAATTGCATAACGATTGTGGCCGTCAACGAGGGTGTTGTTCCAGACGATCAAAGGAGAGAGCAGCTTGCCTTCCTTGAGGATGTTTTCTTCAAGCTGCTTGTACTCATCGTCCG
>ERZ773237.2633-NODE-2633-length-11747-cov-2.483750_pt1 | contig 11747 bp, 9 predicted proteins | sample MGYA00580990_ERZ773237 | MGnify/ENA primary metagenome ERZ773237 (study PRJEB29015, sample SAMEA2737749) | human gut metagenome | biome: human gut; feature: human-associated habitat; material: faeces | place: China | collected 2012 ...
GTGGTGACCAGAGGAATTTAAAAACGTAAGCCTGGCCTACCAGAGAGAAGAAACCAATGGTTTTGAGATCGATATTCTCGACCGTCATCCAGGCCTGTAAGGTGCCGGATGTCAGGGCGAGCGGTAGCCCGGAAGCAAAACCCAGGATCAGCAATATGGCTGAACGCGGCTGTTGAAAAATACGTAAATATTGACTGGACATGGGCGTCTACAGGGCCGGCTTGCACCGGGCCAGAGGGCAGAAATTAACGCGCGTTCTGCTTGATGAATTCGTGGATGCTGGTGTCCTGAGACATATCAGCGATGGTATCGGTCAGCACACTGTTAACCGCATCGGCGATATTTTTGTTGGAGGCCTGGAACGCACCTTCAACGTTGTAGCTGGCACGATAGTTTTTGGTCATTTTGTTGCCATTCTGCGCGGTAGCGATGATGGCGATATCCGCTTTGGTCGCGATGTTGTAGCGCACGTTGCCCTGGGACACGTCAGCATACAGTTGGCTAACGATGATTTGCAGATTAACCGGGCCATTCGGACCAACCATGTATCCACGGGCGGTCATTTGTTTTTCCAGCACTTCTTGCAGCAGGAAACGCAGATCGCGGGAGGCGGTCAGGGTAACGATTTGATTATCGCGGGTGACTTTTGCCAGCGCCTGATCGGTACGCTGATCGGCACCATTAATGCTTACGGTGACGCCCATCAGGCTTGGATCCTGCTGTGGCAGTGTAATCGTCGGGGAAACTTCAATAGTTGTTGGCGGTTTTGCGCATCCTGCAAGCATAAACAGAGCAACTAACGGGAAGAGGATTTTTTTGAACATGTTCGGACTCTCAGAGACTCTTAAGCGTGTTTGGTAAAAATTCCCGCCATCATAACATTGCCAACGGCGAGGGGAAGTGGGTAAGGCATGTAAATTCATCATGTTGACGAAATAATCGCCCCTGGTAAAAGAAACGCTGATGCGAGGCCTGTGTTTCAATCTTTAAATCAGTAAACTTCATACGCTTGACAGAAAAACCAGGACGAAACCTAAATATTTGTTGTTAAGCTGCAATGGAAACGGTAAAAGCGGCTAGTATTTAAAGGGATGGATGACATCTCAGCGTTGTCGGAGGAGATATTTCATGATGATACGTGAGCGGATAGAAGAAAAATTAAGGGCGGTGTTCCAACCCGTATTCCTCGAAGTAGTGGATGAAAGCTATCGTCACAATGTCCCAGCCGGCTCTGAAAGCCATTTTAAAGTTGTGCTGGTCAGCGATCGTTTTACGGGTGAACGTTTTCTGAATCGTCATCGAATGATTTACAGTACTTTAGCGGAGGAACTCTCTACTACCGTTCATGCGCTGGCTCTGCATACTTACACTATTAAGGAGTGGGAAGGGTTGCAGGACACCGTCTTTGCCTCTCCTCCCTGTCGTGGAGCAGGAAGCATCGCGTAAAAACGCATTTGCAACTGTCGGCGCTTTTCCAGTATGTTGCTAAAGATTTTATGAAAAACGGCCTGCGGGCCGTTTTGTTTTGTCTGGATTTTGCGCTTTTTGCCCAGCATTCAGACGAAAATTGCCCGGGAATTGTGAAAAAATACGCGACAGCGCGCAATAACCGTTCTCGACTCATAAAAGTGATGCCGCTATAATGCCGCGTCCTATTTGAATGCTTTCGGGATGATTCTGGTAACAGGGAATGTGATTGATTATAAGAACATCCCGGTTCCGCGAAGCCAACAACCTGTGCTTGCGGGGTAAGAGTTGACCGAGCACTGTGATTTTTTGAGGTAACAAGATGCAAGTTTCAGTTGAAACCACTCAAGGCCTTGGCCGCCGTGTAACGATTACTATCGCTGCTGACAGCATCGAGACCGCTGTTAAAAGCGAGCTGGTCAACGTTGCGAAAAAAGTACGTATTGACGGCTTCCGCAAAGGCAAAGTGCCAATGAATATCGTTGCTCAGCGTTATGGTGCGTCTGTACGCCAGGACGTTCTGGGTGACCTGATGAGCCGTAACTTCATTGACGCCATCATTAAAGAAAAAATCAATCCGGCTGGCGCACCGACTTATGTTCCGGGCGAATACAAGCTGGGTGAAGACTTCACCTACTCTGTAGAGTTTGAAGTTTATCCGGAAGTTGAACTGCAGGGTCTGGAAGCGATCGAAGTTGAAAAACCGATCGTTGAAGTGACCGACGCTGACGTTGACGGCATGCTGGATACTCTGCGTAAACAGCAGGCGACCTGGAAAGAAAAAGACGGCGCTGTTGAAGCAGAAGACCGCGTAACCATCGACTTCACCGGTTCTGTAGACGGCGAAGAGTTCGAAGGCGGTAAAGCGTCTGATTTCGTACTGGCGATGGGCCAGGGGCGTATGATTCCGGGCTTTGAAGACGGTATCAAAGGCCACAAAGCTGGCGAAGAGTTCACCATCGACGTGACCTTCCCGGAAGAATACCACGCAGAAAACCTGAAAGGTAAAGCAGCGAAATTCGCTATCAACCTGAAGAAAGTTGAAGAGCGTGAACTGCCGGAACTGACTGCAGAATTCATCAAACGTTTCGGCGTTGAAGATGGTTCCGTAGAAGGTCTGCGCGCTGAAGTGCGTAAAAACATGGAGCGCGAGCTGAAGAGCGCCATCCGTAACCGCGTTAAGTCTCAGGCGATCGAAGGTCTGGTAAAAGCTAACGACATCGACGTACCGGCTGCGCTGATCGACAGTGAAATCGACGTTCTGCGTCGTCAGGCTGCACAGCGTTTCGGTGGCAACGAAAAACAAGCTCTGGAACTGCCGCGCGAACTGTTCGAAGAACAGGCTAAACGTCGCGTAGTTGTTGGCCTGCTGCTGGGCGAAGTTATCCGCACCAACGAGCTGAAAGCTGACGAAGAGCGCGTGAAAGGCCTGATCGAAGAGATGGCTTCTGCGTACGAAGATCCGAAAGAAGTTATCGAGTTCTACAGCAAAAACAAAGAACTGATGGACAACATGCGCAATGTTGCTCTGGAAGAACAGGCTGTTGAAGCTGTACTGGCGAAAGCGAAAGTGACTGAAAAAGAAACCACTTTCAACGAGCTGATGAACCAGCAGGCGTAATTTACGCAGCATAACGCGCTAAATTCGCACAAAGGCCCGTCACCGCCAGGTGGTGGGCTTTTTTTTGTCATGAATTTTGCATGGAACCGTGCGAAAAGCCTCTTTCGGTGTTAGCGTAACAACAAAAGATTGTTATGCTTGAAATATGGTGATGCCGTACCCATAACACAGGGACTAGCTGATAATCCGTCCATAAGGTTACAATCGGTACAGCAGGTTTTTTCAATTTTATCCAGGAGACGGAAATGTCATACAGCGGCGAACGAGATAACTTTGCACCCCATATGGCGCTGGTGCCGATGGTCATTGAACAGACCTCACGTGGTGAGCGCTCTTTTGATATCTATTCTCGTCTACTTAAGGAACGCGTCATTTTTCTGACTGGCCAGGTTGAAGACCACATGGCTAACCTGATTGTGGCGCAGATGCTGTTCCTGGAAGCAGAAAACCCAGAAAAAGATATCTATCTGTACATCAACTCCCCAGGCGGGGTGATTACTGCCGGGATGTCTATCTATGACACCATGCAGTTTATCAAGCCTGATGTCAGCACCATCTGTATGGGCCAGGCGGCTTCGATGGGCGCTTTCTTGCTGACTGCAGGGGCAAAAGGTAAACGTTTCTGCCTGCCGAATTCGCGCGTGATGATTCACCAGCCGTTGGGCGGCTACCAGGGCCAGGCGACCGATATCGAAATTCATGCCCGTGAAATTCTGAAAGTTAAAGGGCGCATGAATGAACTTATGGCGCTTCATACGGGTCAATCATTAGAACAGATTGAACGTGATACCGAGCGCGATCGCTTCCTTTCCGCCCCTGAAGCGGTGGAATACGGTCTGGTCGATTCGATTCTGACCCATCGTAATTGATGCCAGAGGCGCAACTGTGCCGCTATACTTATCCAGGGCGGCACAACGCTGTAAGCGGCTTGCGCCTGAGAATGGCATTTGCGTCGTCGTGTGCGGCACAAAGAACAAAGAAGAGGTTTTGACCCATGACAGATAAACGCAAAGATGGCTCAGGCAAATTGCTGTATTGCTCTTTTTGCGGCAAAAGCCAGCATGAAGTGCGCAAGCTGATTGCCGGTCCATCCGTGTATATCTGCGACGAATGTGTTGATTTATGTAACGACATCATTCGCGAAGAGATTAAAGAAGTTGCACCGCATCGTGAACGCAGTGCGCTACCGACGCCGCATGAAATTCGCAACCACCTGGACGATTACGTTATCGGCCAGGAACAGGCGAAAAAAGTGCTGGCGGTCGCGGTATACAACCACTACAAACGTCTGCGCAACGGCGATACCAGCAATGGTGTCGAGTTGGGCAAAAGTAACATTCTGCTGATCGGTCCGACCGGTTCCGGTAAAACGCTGCTGGCTGAAACGCTGGCGCGCCTGCTGGACGTCCCGTTCACCATGGCCGACGCAACCACGCTGACCGAAGCCGGTTATGTGGGCGAAGACGTTGAAAACATCATTCAGAAGCTGTTGCAGAAGTGCGATTACGACGTACAGAAAGCGCAGCGCGGGATTGTCTACATCGATGAAATCGACAAGATTTCTCGTAAGTCAGACAACCCGTCCATTACCCGAGACGTTTCCGGTGAAGGCGTACAGCAGGCACTGTTGAAACTGATCGAAGGTACGGTAGCTGCTGTTCCACCGCAAGGTGGGCGTAAACATCCGCAGCAGGAATTCTTGCAGGTTGATACCTCTAAGATCCTGTTTATTTGTGGCGGTGCGTTTGCCGGTCTGGATAAAGTGATTTCCCATCGTGTAGAAACCGGCTCCGGCATTGGTTTTGGCGCGACGGTAAAAGCGAAGTCCGACAAAGCAAGCGAAGGCGAGCTGCTGGCGCAGGTTGAACCGGAAGATCTGATCAAGTTTGGTCTTATCCCTGAGTTTATTGGTCGTCTGCCGGTTGTCGCAACGTTGAATGAACTGAGCGAAGAAGCTCTGATTCAGATCCTCAAAGAGCCGAAAAACGCCCTGACCAAGCAGTATCAGGCGCTGTTTAATCTGGAAGGCGTGGATCTGGAATTCCGTGACGAGGCGCTGGATGCTATCGCTAAGAAAGCGATGGCGCGTAAAACCGGTGCCCGTGGCCTGCGTTCCATCGTAGAAGCCGCACTGCTCGATACCATGTACGATCTGCCGTCCATGGAAGACGTCGAAAAAGTGGTTATCGACGAATCGGTAATTGATGGTCAAAGCAAGCCGTTGCTGATTTATGGCAAGCCGGAAGCGCAACAGGCATCTGGTGAATAATTAACCATTCCCATACAATTAGTTAACCAAAAAGGGGGGATTTTATCTCCCCTTTAATTTTTCCTCTATTCTCGGCGTTGAATGTGGGGGAAACATCCCCATATACTGACGTACATGTTAATAGATGGCGTGAAGCACAGTCGTGTCATCTGATTACCTGGCGGAAATTAAACTAAGAGAGAGCTCTATGAATCCTGAGCGTTCTGAACGCATTGAAATCCCCGTATTGCCGCTGCGCGATGTGGTGGTTTATCCGCACATGGTCATCCCCTTATTTGTCGGGCGGGAAAAATCTATCCGTTGTCTGGAAGCGGCGATGGACCATGATAAAAAAATTATGCTGGTCGCGCAGAAAGAAGCTTCAACGGATGAGCCGGGTGTAAACGATCTTTTCACCGTCGGGACCGTGGCCTCTATATTGCAGATGCTGAAACTGCCTGACGGCACCGTCAAAGTGCTGGTCGAGGGGTTACAGCGCGCGCGTATTTCTGCGCTCTCTGACAATGGCGAACACTTTTCTGCGAAGGCGGAGTATCTGGAGTCGCCGACCATTGATGAGCGGGAACAGGAAGTGCTGGTGCGTACTGCAATCAGCCAGTTCGAAGGCTACATCAAGCTGAACAAAAAAATCCCACCAGAAGTGCTGACGTCGCTGAATAGCATCGACGACCCGGCGCGTCTGGCGGATACCATTGCTGCACATATGCCGCTGAAACTGGCTGACAAACAGTCCGTTCTGGAGATGTCCGACGTTAACGAACGTCTGGAATATCTGATGGCAATGATGGAATCGGAAATCGATCTGCTGCAGGTTGAGAAACGCATTCGCAACCGCGTTAAAAAGCAGATGGAGAAATCCCAGCGTGAGTACTATCTGAACGAGCAAATGAAAGCTATTCAGAAAGAACTCGGTGAAATGGACGACGCGCCGGACGAAAACGAAGCCCTGAAGCGCAAAATTGACGCGGCGAAAATGCCGAAAGAGGCAAAAGAGAAAGCGGAAGCAGAGTTGCAGAAGCTGAAAATGATGTCTCCGATGTCGGCAGAAGCGACCGTAGTGCGTGGTTATATCGACTGGATGGTACAGGTGCCGTGGAATGCGCGCAGCAAGGTCAAAAAAGACCTGCGTCAGGCGCAGGAAATCCTTGATACCGACCATTATGGTCTGGAGCGCGTGAAAGATCGCATCCTTGAGTATCTTGCGGTTCAAAGCCGTGTCAACAAAATCAAGGGACCGATCCTCTGCCTGGTAGGGCCGCCGGGGGTAGGTAAAACCTCCCTGGGTCAGTCCATTGCCAAAGCCACCGGGCGTAAATATGTCCGTATGGCGCTGGGCGGCGTGCGTGATGAAGCGGAAATCCGTGGTCACCGCCGTACTTACATCGGTTCTATGCCGGGTAAACTGATCCAGAAAATGGCGAAAGTGGGCGTGAAAAACCCGCTGTTCCTGCTCGATGAGATCGACAAAATGTCTTCTGACATGCGTGGCGATCCGGCCTCCGCACTGCTTGAAGTGCTGGATCCAGAGCAGAACGTAGCGTTCAGCGACCACTACCTGGAAGTGGATTACGACCTTAGCGACGTGATGTTTGTCGCGACGTCGAACTCCATGAACATTCCGGCACCGCTGCTGGATCGTATGGAAGTGATTCGCCTCTCCGGTTATACCGAAGATGAAAAACTGAACATCGCCAAACGTCACCTGCTGCCGAAGCAGATTGAACGTAATGCACTGAAAAAAGGTGAGCTGACCGTCGACGATAGCGCCATTATCGGCATTATTCGTTACTACACCCGTGAGGCGGGCGTGCGTGGTCTGGAGCGTGAAATCTCCAAATTGTGTCGCAAAGCGGTTAAGCAGTTACTGCTCGATAAGTCATTAAAACATATCGAAATTAACGGCGATAACCTGCATGACTATCTCGGTGTTCAGCGCTTCGACTATGGTCGCGCGGATAACGAAAACCGTGTCGGTCAGGTAACCGGTCTGGCGTGGACGGAAGTGGGCGGTGACTTGCTGACCATTGAAACCGCGTGCGTTCCGGGGAAAGGCAAACTGACCTATACCGGTTCGCTCGGTGAAGTGATGCAGGAGTCCATTCAGGCGGCGTTAACGGTGGTTCGTGCGCGTGCGGAAAAACTGGGGATCAACCCTGATTTTTACGAAAAACGTGACATCCACGTCCACGTACCGGAAGGTGCGACGCCGAAAGATGGTCCGAGTGCCGGTATTGCTATGTGTACCGCGCTGGTTTCTTGCCTGACCGGTAACCCGGTTCGTGCCGATGTGGCAATGACCGGTGAGATCACTCTGCGTGGTCAGGTACTGCCGATCGGTGGTTTGAAAGAAAAACTACTGGCAGCGCATCGCGGCGGGATTAAAACAGTGCTAATTCCGTTCGAAAATAAACGCGATCTGGAAGAGATTCCTGACAACGTAATTGCCGATCTGGACATTCATCCTGTGAAGCGCATTGAGGAAGTTCTGACTCTGGCGCTGCAAAATGAACCGTCTGGCATGCAGGTTGTGACTGCAAAATAGTGACCTCGCGCAAAATGCACTAATAAAAACAGGGCTGGCAGGCTAATTCGGACTTGCCAGCCTTTTTTTGTCTCGCTAAGTTAGATGGCGGATTGGGCTTGCCCTTATTAAGGGGTGTTGTAAGGGGATGGCTGGCCTGATATAACTGCTGCGCGTTCGTACCTTGAAGGATTCAAGTGCGATATAAATTATAAAGAGGAAGAGAAGAGTGAATAAATCTCAATTGATCGACAAGATTGCTGCAGGGGCTGATATCTCTAAAGCTGCGGCTGGCCGTGCGTTAGATGCTATTATTGCTTCCGTAACTGAATCTCTGAAAGAAGGGGATGATGTAGCACTGGTAGGTTTTGGTACTTTTGCCGTTAAAGAGCGTGCTGCCCGTACTGGCCGCAATCCGCAGACCGGTAAAGAGATCACCATCGCTGCTGCTAAAGTACCGAGCTTCCGTGCAGGTAAAGCACTGAAAGACGCGGTAAACTAAGCGTTGTCCCCAGTGGGGATGTGACGAAGTTCAAGGGCGCATCTACTGATGTGCCTTTTTTATTTGTATTCGGTGACTTTCTGCGTCTTGTGGGCTGACAATTGCCCCCGTTTCTTGTCACAATATGCCTTTGCGCGCATCGATACGTTGCGTGAGGTACACAGTCATCTACAGCGGAGTGTTGTTACACCATGATGGACAGCTTACGCACGGCTGCAAACAGTCTCGGGCTCAAGATTATTTTCGGGATCATTATCGTGTCGTTCATATTGACCGGCGTGAGTGGTTACCTGATTGGCGGAGGCAATAACTACGCCGCAAAAGTGAATGACCAGGAAATCAGTCGTGGGCAATTCGAGAACGCCTTCAACAGCGAGCGTAATCGCATGCAGCAACAGCTGGGCGATCAATACTCCGAGCTGGCAGCGAACGAAGGCTATATGAAAACCCTGCGTCAACAGGTGCTGAATCGTCTGATCGACGAGGCGCTGCTGGATCAGTACGCTCGTGAGCTGAAACTGGGTATCAGCGATGAGCAGGTTAAACAGGCGATTTTCGCGACCCCAGCCTTCCAGGTTGACGGCAAATTTGATAACAGCCGCTATAACGGTATCCTCAACCAGATGGGGATGACCGCCGATCAGTACGCCCAGGCGCTGCGTAACCAGCTCACTACCCAACAGCTGATTAACGGCGTTGCCGGTACCGATTTTATGCTGAAAGGTGAAACCGACGAGCTGGCGGCACTGGTAGCTCAACAACGCGTGGTGCGTGAAGCGACTATCGATGTTAACGCGCTGGCGGCGAAGCAGCCTGTGACCGAACAGGAAATTGCCAGCTACTACGAACAAAACAAAAACAATTTCATGACGCCGGAACAATTCCGCGTGAGTTACATCAAGCTGGATGCCGCGACGATGCAGCAACCGGTTAGCGATGCGGATATCCAGAGCTACTACGATCAGCATCAGGATCAATTCACCCAGCCGCAGCGTACCCGTTACAGCATCATCCAGACCAAAACTGAAGATGAAGCGAAAGCGGTACTTGATGAGCTGAATAAGGGCGGTGATTTTGCTGCATTAGCCAAAGAAAAATCTGCCGATATTATCTCTGCCCGCAACGGCGGTGATATGGGTTGGTTAGAAGATGCCACTATCCCGGACGAACTGAAAAATGCGGGTCTGAAAGAAAAAGGCCAACTGTCTGGTGTTATCAAATCTTCGGTCGGTTTCCTGATTGTGCGTCTGGACGACATTCAGCCAGCGAAAGTGAAATCGTTAGACGAAGTACGTGACGACATTGCGGCGAAAGTGAAACACGAAAAAGCCCTCGATGCGTACTACGCGCTGCAGCAGAAAGTGAGCGATGCGGCAAGCAACGACACCGAGTCTCTGGCCGGTGCAGAGCAAGCTGCCGGCGTTAAAGCCACTCAGACGGGTTGGTTCAGCAAAGATAACCTGCCGGAAGAGTTGAACTTCAAGCCAGTTGCCGACGCTATCTTCAACGGCGGTCTGGTAGGTGAAAACGGCGCGCCGGGCATCAACTCTGACATCATCACCGTAGACGGCGACCGCGCATTCGTGCTGCGCATCAGCGAGCACAAACCGGAAGCGGTGAAACCGTTGGCAGATGTTCAGGAACAAGTTAAGGCACTGGTTCAGCACAACAAAGCTGAACAACAGGCGAAAGTGGATGCTGAGAAACTGCTGGTTGATTTGAAAGCAGGCAAAGGTGCGGAAGCTATGCAGGCTGCCGGTCTGAAATTTGGCGAGCCGAAAACCTTAAGTCGTTCCGGTCGTGACCCGATTAGCCAGGCTGCGTTTGCACTGCCGCTGCCAGCGAAAGACAAACCGAGCTACGGTATGGCGACCGATATGCAAGGTAATGTAGTTCTGCTGGCGCTGGATGAAGTGAAGCAAGGTTCAATGCCGGAAGATCAGAAAAAAGCGATGGTGCAGGGTATCACCCAGAACAACGCACAAATCGTCTTTGAAGCTCTGATGAGTAACCTGCGTAAAGAGGCGAAAATCAAAATTGGCGATGCGCTGGAACAGCAATAATCCTGAAGCCGCCTCGCAAAAAAATGCTTTGCAGCTGTAACAAGAAAAGGTCGCTTTCGCGGCCTTTTCCATTTCTGAACATTGCCATTTGTTTACTGTTTTCACTGCCGTTAAGGTGATTCCACTGTTAACAAACAAGGAGAAAACAGTATGAAACACGGAATTAAAGCACTGCTCATTACCCTGTCCCTGGCCTGTGCCGGAATGTCTCATAGTGCTCTGGCGGCAGCTCCTGCGGCAAAACCGACAACGGTAGAAACCAAAGCGGAAGCTCCTGCAGCACAAAGTAAAGCAGCAGTTCCGGCGAAAGCCAGTGACGAAGAAGGCACCCGGGTCAGCATTAATAATGCCAGCGCGGAAGAGCTAGCCCGCGCGATGAATGGCGTTGGCCTGAAGAAAGCGCAGGCGATTGTCAGTTATCGCGAAGAGTACGGTCCGTTTAAAACGGTGGAGGATCTCAAGCAGGTGCCGGGGATGGGCAATTCGCTGGTGGAACGTAATCTGGCGGTATTAACCCTGTAATTAATTTGCATAGTGGCAATTTTTTGCCAGACTGAAGAGGTCATACCAGTTATGACCTCTGTACTTATAACAGTTCTTATAACAACAACGTAAGGTTATTGCGCTATGCAAACACAAATCAAAGTTCGTGGATATCATCTCGACGTTTACCAGCACGTAAACAACGCCCGCTACCTTGAATTTCTCGAAGAAGCCCGCTGGCATGGGTTGGAAAATAGCGACAGTTTTCACTGGATGACGGCCCATAACATCGCTTTCGTCGTGGTCAATATCAATATTAACTATCGCCGCCCGGCGGTATTAAGCGACCTGTTAACCATTACCAGTCAGTTGCAGCAATTAAACGGTAAAAGTGGCATCTTAAGCCAGGTCATTACACTGGAGCCGGAAGGGCAGGTGGTAGCGGATGCGCTTATTACGTTTGTTTGTATTGATCTTAAAACGCAGAAAGCATTAGCTCTGGAAGGGGAATTGCGCGAAAAGCTGGAGCAGATGGTTAAGTAAACGTTTTGTGGTGCCGGATGCTCAAGCCGCATCCGGCGACACCCGGAATAATTACTTCAACCCGGTTTTCTGCTTCATCGCTGCCATCACCGTCGGTTTATCGGCCAGATAATGATTCAAACCGTTGGCGCGTAAATTACATGCCGCACAATGACCGCAACCGTCGCCTTTAATGCCGTTATAGCAGGTCAACGTTTCGTTACGGACTAAATCCAGTTTGCCGTAATAATCTGCCAGCGCCCAGGTTTCCGCTTTATCAATCCACATCAGCGGCGTTT
>ERZ773237.2652-NODE-2652-length-11685-cov-2.804041_pt1 | contig 11685 bp, 14 predicted proteins | sample MGYA00580990_ERZ773237 | MGnify/ENA primary metagenome ERZ773237 (study PRJEB29015, sample SAMEA2737749) | human gut metagenome | biome: human gut; feature: human-associated habitat; material: faeces | place: China | collected 2012 ...
CATCCGAAAGTGTTTCGTTCTCAGAATATCAGGTTTTGGACACCGCAAGCACACAGAGAAGTCTCTGCGCAGCTTTGATCGATCCTGCCGCCAAATAGCTGCCAATATCAGCCATATAACTCATATAAGCTCACTTCCTTTCCATGAAAAAATTTCTCCGTCCAGGGAAACGAGTCCCAGCCGCAGCTGATGCAGAAAATCCTGCCCATTCTGCTGCCGGCCTTGGTGCTGCTCTTGCTGCTGGCGGCCATTCTGCCCGCCGCTCCCGCCATCGTAAAAGTTCTGCTGCTGGCTCTCTTGCTGCCGGGATACTTCCACACGGACTTCCTGCTGGGTATTCTGGCTTAAAACAGACCGCAGTCCCGCCAGGTCCTGCTCCAGCAGGGTCCGGGTGCGGCTGTTCTCCGCATACATGGAAACGCGCAGCGTTCCCTCCTGATCCCAGGTCATCTCTACCTGAACACGGCCGAGATTTCTCGGCTCCAGCTGGAGTTCCACCTTGCTTTCTCCTTGTTTCAGGACCTGTGTCAGCTTCTCGCCCAGCTGAATTTCCAGCGGCCTCGCCTCGCCTGGCTGTTCCACCGTCTCAGTCTCACCGACTTTGATTGGAATGTCGGAGACCTCCTGAAAGACCGGAGTCTCTGCAAAATATGCCGGCTTCTGCTCAGGCTCGTCGGCCCGTTTGATCTCCACATCTGCATTCCGGAGTTGTTCTGGCCCAGCGCTGGTGTCCGCCACTTCCGCAGGCCGTTCCAGTTCCTGTGCGCGCATAAGCGGCTGCTCCTGCGGTTGGGCTGTCTCCACGGCTGCCGCCGCGTCAGATGCCGATACCTGCGGCTTTTGCAGTTCATTCTGGACTCCAGATGTCCCGGTTTCCGACAAAATGAGCAGGGGCTCGCTCCCCTGACTCTGCACATTCTCCGGTGTTGGCATCTGCTTTTCCGGAGACGCCGGCATCAGCATGAAGGCCGCCCAGAGCATCCGCTCCATATCGGAATCGGTTCGGCTCACCGTGGACTCTCCGTGATTCTCCTCTTCCGGTTTTTCAGTGGGGAAAGCCTCCTCTCCGCCTTTATCCAGCGCCTTCCGCCTGTCCGCAAGCATCTCTCGAAAGCTGCTCTGTGTCTGGCTGTTTTCTGCAGCGGGGGGATTCTGCCGTTTCTCTGTTACGGCCTGCGCCATACTCAACACGCTGATCTGATCCATTTCTATTCACCTCCTTCCCACTTCTTCTTTCTATTTCCAAACGGCAGGATTTCTGCCGGTTCGGACATCATCAGGGTCCTAATTGGCTGCCGCTCTCACTCGGCTTGTACTGACAAATTCCTCAATAAATGCCTCTTCACTTTTTTCCAGAGCCTTTTGGTAATCCCGTGCCTTTTTTTCTCTCAGTTTCTCAATGGCAGTGGTCTCCTGCTTCGCCGCAACAACCTCTTTCCGCTTGGACTCCGCGCGCTCTCTCAACTGCTCCAGCCGCATTGTCTCGCTCTGAATTTCCCGCTCCATTGCCCTCAGTCCGCTTTGATAAACCAGGACCTCTGTCATCGGCAGACCACGCCCGCATCGCTCACGGTATTCCACGCTGTATTCCCGGTACCGTTCCCAGCGAGACTCTACCAAGGCCTCCTGCGCGCGCACCAGAGCCAGAATCTCTGCGTGCTCGCTTCGAAGCGCCTCCTGCTTTTGTTGTTTATAGGAGAGCACCTTCTCCAGGGAAAACTGGAATTTTTTCACAGGCAGCCCCCTCTTTTCTGATGCTTACTTCAAAATTTCCCTCATTTGGCAGATACACGCCTCGTAGCTAAAAGACTCATCGACTCCCTGGGTCAAGAAGCCGTTGACCGCATCGATCTTGGACAGTGCGAAATCCAGTTTTCGATTGCTCCCCGCTTTATAGGCGCCGATAGCAACCAGATCCGCATTTTTTTCATAGATGCTTAAAATATCCCGAATTCGGGAGGCCAAATTCCGGTGCTCATCGGAGACAATTTCCGTCATGAGACGAGAAATACTGGCGCTCACATCAATCGCCGGATAATGATTACTGTTGGCAAGTGCGCGGGAAAGTACGATATGCCCATCCAAAATACCGCGCACTGTGTCCGCAATAGGCTCGTTCGTATCGTCTCCCTCCACCAAAACCGTATATACACCTGTAATGGAGCCTTTGTCGAAATTCCCACTGCGCTCCAGCAGCTTCGGTAGTTCCGCATAAATGGAGGGCGTGTAGCCTCTGGCTACGGGCGGTTCGCCCACAGCCAGTCCGATCTCCCTCTGCGCCATGGCAAAACGGGTCAGCGAATCCATCATCAAAAGCACGTCATACCCCTGATCCCGAAAGTACTCAGCGATCCCCGTCGCCACGCTGGGGCACTTCATACGAAGCATAGCAGGTTGGTCTGATGTTGCCACCACCAATACAGAACGGCGCATCCCCTCTTCCCCCAGGTCTTTCTGCACAAACTCGAGAACCTCCCGCCCCCGCTCACCGACCAGAGCTATCACGTTGATATCCGCCTTCACATTTTTGGCAATCATCCCCATCAGAGTGCTCTTGCCAACGCCGGAACCGGCAAAGATTCCGATGCGCTGTCCTTTTCCAATAGTGAGCATACTGTCAATGGCTTTGATGCCAAACTCCATCCGCTCCCGAATGGGCGGCCTCTGCAAAGGGTTGACATAGCTTCCGCCTGTACAGTAGGAAACGCCGTTTTCAAAGGCTCCCTTCCCATCCAGCGGTTGTCCCAGCGCGTTGATGATACGGCCGCGCAGAAACTCGCCCACCTGCAGAGAGAGCTGTTTGCCAGTATTGCGGACAAAGCTTCCGGCGGAGATCCCGTTCATATCGGAGTATGGCATCAGCAAAACATGGTTGTTTTTAAACCCCACGACCTCTGCAGTCACCTGCCTGCCCGATATGCCGTTGTAGATTCTGCAGATATCGCCCACCGCTGCTTGGCCGCCGGAGGCCTCAATGGACATCCCAACGATATTTTCAATCTTTCCCGTCAGGCTGTAGGTTTCCGCATGATAGACCTGGCGGATCATCTGTCGGAACATGTCCTGGACTCCTTTCCTCCGGGTTGGGCGGACTCTCTGTCTCGTCTGCCGGAATATCAGCCAGCATAGAGCGGATATTGTGGATCTGCGTTGCCGCGCTGGCATCAATAATTTCATCCGGCATCTCAATGATACAGGTGCCGGACTCGTCATCTGCCATGGGGATAATCCGCACCTGACTGGACAAGGAAGCCAGTGCGGCCGTCAGTGCGGGCGAAAGCCGCGCCATCCGCTTTGCGTCACATTCCGCAATATAGATCCGCACCCATTCCCTACGCTTACGCTTATCCACCGCTGCCTGAATCATGCGGCCTATCACCTCGGAACTGCTTCTCAGACTGATGGCAATGACCTTTTCCGCAACGGCAATCGCCAGTTCTCTGAGCTCACCGATATTTTCATCCATCTGCCGGTCCAGCGCCGCGTTGGCCCGCTCAAGAAACCGCGCCACCTCCCCAGACAGCGTTTTCATTTTCTCCTCGCAGACATGCCGGTTTTCCTCCAGCGCCTGGGCAGAACCCTGGCTGACTCCCTCTGCGTGTCCGGTTTCCCAGCCGCTTCTGCGGGCGTCTTCGTACAGCATCTCCGCGCGTCTTTGCGCCTCCTGCCGGGCATCCTCCAGGATTTTCTCCGCCTGCCGCCTGGCTTCAAGCAGCATTTGATCCGCCTGAACCTGTGCGTATTGCAGAGATGCCGTGCTGGCGGGCGGCTCCTCAGCGCGGCTCTGCTCAGGCTCCTCCATCGGAGGCAGAGGTTCCTCTGCCTCCGCAGTCTCCAGTTCCTTGGACTCCAACTCTTCCGTATCTGGAAACAGATATGTCTCAGCCTTAGGGTGGGACGAACGCTTCCATATATTAAGCAATGATATCGTCCTTTCCGCCCTTCAGAATAATAATTTCTCCTTTTTCCTCCAGTCCCCGGATAATTCCAACGATTCGCTGCTGCGCCTCTTCCACATCTTTCATGCGGACATTGGTCGTAATCTCCAGATCGTCCCGGATGCTCTGCGCCATCCGCGTGGACATATTGCTGAAGAGTTTGTTAGCCACCTCGCTGTTGGATGCCTTGAGCGACAAGACCAGATCCCGGGGATCGCAGTCCCGCACAAAGCGCTGGACAGAGCGGTCATCCATCGTGATGATGTCCTCAAACACAAACATTCTCTTCCGGATTTCATCCGCCAAATCCCGGTCGTGCTCTGAAAGGCCGTCAAAAATATTTTTCTCGCTGGTCCGGTCCAAATTATTCATGACATCAGCCACATAGTCGATGCCGCCCACCTTGACGTTTGTGCTGGTCACAATGCTGGAGAATTTCTTGCTCATCTCGGCCTCGACAATCTTGATTGCCGTGGGGGAAACGCTCTCGATTTTCGCGATGCCCTCCACCACCTGAATCTGCTTATGTTCTTCCAGCTGTGCAATCACGCCCGCCGCCTTGTCCGCATCCACGTAGGACAAAACCAGGGCGATGGTCTGTGGCCGCTCGTTCTGTAAAGCAGAGTACAGCGATTTTACATCTGCCTTGTTCATAAAAGCAAACTCACGGTTTTTCAGCGACTTTGTCACCTTGTTCAAAAGGTCCTCCGCCGCCTGTTCTCCGTACGCCTTCTCAAGGACCGTCCTGGCATACTCCAGCCCACCCTCTGTCACAGCCTTGTTGGTCATGCACATCTGATAGAACTCTGTCAAGACGTCTTCTGTCGCCTTAGAATCCAGATAGCCAAGACGGGCAACCTCAAGAGTGATTTGTTCCACATCGTCCGGCTCCATATACTTGTAGAGGAGGGATGCCTTTTCCGCGCCCAGCGCGACAATGACAGCTGCCGCCTTCTGGGCACCGCTCAATTCCATTTTGGGCGCTTTGCGCTTCCCCTTGCTCTCCTTGGCGGCGGCTCCAGGGGCTGCCTCCGCCGGAATGGTTTCAGCCATTCATCTCGCCTCCCCTCAGCCAGCCTCGCACCATCTGGGCGGCAATCTCCGGGTTATCATTGGCAAATTGCCGGATGTCCTTCCGAAGCTCCATGCTCTTCTCTGTCTGCAAACTCATGACGTCCGCGCCAGCAGGCGCCGCGACGTCCGGCACAAACCCGGCAGCCACCAGCATATCGTCCAGCGCCTGTTTCTTCCTCTCATCCACTTTCTTTCTGCGCCTTCTGCGAATCAGCAGGATAATGACCAGCAGCAGGAGGAACAGCAGCAATCCGGCAGACGCCGCCAGCAGCACCCACAGAGGAACCGTCCGGCTGTCCGGAAGCCGCACGGCCTGGGAATCATAGAAGTCCATGGATAGCACGGATATTTTATCGGCAAGATATTCCTCACCGGTTGTCTCGTCAACGACTCCCACAATACCGGCGGCCCGCGCCGCATGCTGACGGATATTGTCAAGATCCACCGCGCCCGCCGTATCGGAGTCAATGCTGATTGCCACTGTGCAATCCGTCAGATAGCCCGCTGTATACAGGGCCTCCGTCTCTGTAAAGGAGTTGTCATAGTCCGTCTGACCGCTGCCTGTGATCGTCGTCTCCGTACCATCCGGGTCTGCCAAACCCTCCACATATTCCGGCAGGTCGCTGTTGGTTTCAGAACCCACCAGTCCGCCCGCAGTGCCATCATCCGGGCGCCCCACGTAATATTCATAAATCTGACTTCCGATAATTCCCTTGCCATCGGTGCCGCCGTCCTGCGCCCATTCCGGCATCTGCACATCTCTGGAATTTACCGTCCGCCGGCTGATATCCACTACGCAGCTGACGCTGACCCGCACATGGTCCTCGCCAAAGAACGGCATCAGCGCCTGCAAAACCTCTGTGCGAATTTTATTTTCATATTCTTCCTCCAGCTGAAGCTTCAGGGCGGAATCATTTCCAGCTTCGGCAGATGCGTCCGCGCTGTACGTATTTCCAAGCGTGTCGCTGATGGCCACCGAATCAATTTCCAGCCCCTGAACAGCGTGGGAAACCAGATTGCGAATGGCTGCAGCCTGCTCCCCGCTCAGCTTTGCCGCGCCGTCCATCGTCACGGTCACAGTTGCCGAAGCTTCCACCACATTGCCGCTATCCAGTACATAGCCATGGTCCTCACCCGGAGAAATATAAACCGTGGCGTCCTTTACATTTTCAAAAGTCCGGATGGTGTTGCTCATACTCTCCTGGAGGAACATCAAATACGCATTGTTCCGTTCCGCTTCTGTAGAAAGCGAACCCACATGGTCGTAATATGTAGAATAGGCATATCCGGTCTGCGGATAGCCCGCCATCAAAATACGCCCTTTTAGAGCCGCCTCCTGCCCTCTGGGCACCAGAATTGTATCATTGTTTTCCACCTTGTAATCTGTGACACCCAGGCTGTCCAGATAGCTCAGGATCGAGGACGCCTCTCCCGAGCTGACGCCAGTAACCAACACCTCATAGGGCTTGTTATAAAGCACAAGGACCACAACGGCCGCCAGAACCACCAGTGCAACGCCAGCAAAAATGTAAACCTTCTTGGATATTTTTTTTAAATGCTCCTTGAGCTTTGCCCAAAGCGCTTTCAGCTTTTCAGTCAACCACCGACACCCCGTTTTCCTGCCTCATGTCGTTTGGACAAATATCTTTCATGGTTGTTTCACAACCATGAAAAGGAGGGTGACCCTCCTTTTGGCCCAATTTTGTTCTTTATAATTATAGGCTGATCCGTGTCAACTCGGAGTATGCGTCCAACGCCCTGTTCCGCAGCTGCACCAACAGACTCACCGCCAGCTCGCTTTTTGATGAGGCAATCATTAAAGAGGCCGGATTGTCCAGCTGTCCTGTAGCCAGCAGATATTCCGCCTCCACCTTCTCTGCGTCAGTCTCTTTTACATGGTCAATCGCCGACTGAAAAGCCAAGCCGAACATGCTGGGATTCTCTGCCGCCAAGCCCGGCTCCAGTACGCTGCCCGTAATCGGAGCCAACCCCTCAATGGGTGAAATCATAGCCACTCTCCCTCTCTCAATCTTACCTGCCGATTTCCAGGCCCTTCGCCACCACACTTTTCAAGGTGTTGAACGCAGTCACATTGGCGGAATATGCCTGTGTGGCCGCCATTGCATCGGTCATCTCCTTCACCATATCGACATTCGGCATCTCCACATACCCGTCCTCATTGGCATCCGGATGCGCGGGGTCATAGACCAGCTTCATCGGGGAGGGATCCTCCACAATCTGCGTAACCCGGACGCCGCCAGCGGGAGAAGCGCCAGTGTTCGGCGCCAGGCCGCCAGCAGCTCTGGCCATGGCCGCCCGGAAGTCGTCTCGTCCAGCCACAGACTGAAACACCACCATTTTCCGGCGGTATGGGCCACCAGCCTCCGTTCTGGTCGTGGTGGAATTCGTCACATTTTCCGCCACCACATCCAGCCGCAGCTGCTGTGCCGTCATTCCGGACGCCACGATGTTCAAAGAACTCAAAAATGCCATATCGCTTCCGCTTCCTTTCCTGCCGCAATCGCTTCCGCGCCAGCTTCACTCAACCCTGAATCGCCGTCCGAAGTGTGGACAGATCACTGTTCATCGCGCTCATCACATACTGGAGCTGGTAGGCGTTACGAATCATCTCCGCACTCTGCTCTGTCACATTGACGCCGTTTTCATCCATACGGGTGGACACCATCTGTTCCACCACCGCAGCGTCTGAACCGTTCAGCACCGCTTCCACCGCGCTTTTCGGCGCAGAGGAATGCCGGGCCTCCTCCAGCCTGGCCTTCAGCGTTTCCTCAAAGGTCACGATCTTCGCCTTGTATCCAGGCGTTTCCGCATTGGCGATGTTGTTCAAAATCGCTTTGTACACAAAAACATCATGGACTTCTCCATCATCAGAAAAGAGTTGCTTGACAAAAAATCCATCTGTTCCTCCTGAAACTCGTCTGTTTTCCATTTCTCGCAGACATTCCCTGCATACCGCCCGATCTCCCATGTCTGGAACAAGCCATGACAGTTTTCTCCATGAAACATTATAATCAATGCCGATTTAAAACACAAGAAGAATTTATTACCCAAATTTCCCCTTTATTTGCTCATTTTCTCCAAATTCCTTATCGTAGCACTCCCCCCCCATTTTTGCAGAGCTCCCGATTGATACACAAGCCTTTTTCACATCGGTGCAGCATCGTCTTTTTGGATTTATTTTACTGGCTTCCTTAATAGCAACGCTTATCTTTTTGGAATTTTTGCCGAAAAAATATTATATAATTTACTTAAAGGAACACTGGGGAGGTCCACCATGCTTTTGGAAGAAGAATACTACATCGGCGTACCGCATCTGGACGCACAGCACCGCGCCTTGTTTAAGACCATGGATCGCGTAAAAGACATCTTGATGAAAGACGATTACGAGCGGAATAAACGTCTTTGTAAAGAGGCCATCAAATTTTTTGGGGACCACGCTTCCCGCCATTTCTCCGACGAAGAGGCGTATATGCGCTCCATTCACTTTGCCAATTATGAGCTGCACAAAGCGCAGCACGACGCCATCAAAGAAAACCTCCTCCTTTTTGAGCAAGACATTATTGCCAGCGACTATTCTCCCCAGTCCATCAAACATCTGTTAGGCATCATGATGGCCTGGCTCACCTATCACACCATTGAAATCGACAGCGTCATCGGGAAGGAGATTCCCCGGATTGACTGTTCAAATGACGCAGCGGTTGCCTTGGAAAAGGCCGTTGTCCGCATATCCTCCGAACTTTTCCGCATTGTTTTGACCCTCGCAAACGGAAATTATCGCGGCTTTCCCTTAGGCCAGAAAATCTTTTGCTATACGGACTGCAGCCACCCGGATGGCCGCCGGTTCTGTATCTTGTCCGCTCTCAACAAACAGGTAGTGCTGCAGGCGGTCTCCCTGCTCTTTTCTTCCAGACAGGCCGAGGTAGACGAGCTGGCACTTTCCGCTACAGAGGAGCTGAGTGCGATGCTGGCTATCCACTTTGTCCGGAATTACCAAAACGGGGACTTTTTTCATGTGGACTGTGTAAAAATCCTTGACGAAAACCAGCTCACCAAAACGCTGCCAAGTCACGAGCCATTGTGCAGCCTGCTGTTCGACAGCGTGTATGGTGCTTTCCTGCACCGGGTCTGGGATTTTCCTGATTGAGACGGCAAAAACAATAGCAAATAAAATGCAGCTCCCAGACGGCGCTCAGAGTGGTGGTGATACATATCATTTTTGTAACGAGTACAGGCAGGGAGCCGAAAACATCTGCAGTCTGTCAGCGAAGAAAGACTGCTCGCACAAAAGGGCTTGAAACTCCTGCCAACCGCGGAAATGTGGAAAGTCCCCATTGATGTCCGAGCCTCAGGGGCTTTCATCAATGGGGACTTCATTATTTTGCAAACTTGGGTGCGGTCACTTCGTTTCCCGCGAAGGCGTTGGGGCCGCGGTTGGAGAGAGAAATACATTTTTGCCGCTTTGGTCGTGCCGAAGTCCCGGTTGGAACCGCTGTCCTGCACCTCGTTAAAAGTGTCCCGGAACATCTGATTGTAGGCTTCCTCCCGGTTGAGCAGGAAATCGACGGTCTCCCGCACTTTTTGTCCTCAATCTGGCGGTAGAGATATTCGCACACCACCTTGGCCCGCTGCTCAGACGCAATATTGCTCAGCAGATCTGCGCAGAGGTCACCCGTCACAGTGACATAGTCTGCCGTCCAGGAATAGCCGGAGGCGTTGATAAGGCCGGGATTCAAGCCCAGCAGAACGTGTGTTTCGATCTCGCCTACCTGGACCTTGTCGGCCTTCACACCATGACCATTGAGCAAGTTGATGGCCTGCGCCACCATCTCCATGTGGCTCCGTTCCTTTGCCGCGATATCCATGAACAAATCTTTGATCTTCGGGTTTTTGATGCGAAAGCTCTGAGACATATACTGCATAGCGGCTTCAGCTCTCCGTTTCCGCCGCCAAGCTGTTCCTGCAGCAGCGTTGCGTACTACGGATTAGGCCGCTCCACCTCTACCGGGTGAAACAACTGTTTTTCGTGCTTGAACAAGCACATCACCCCTTCCATTTGGCTGGGGTTAGGTTTCCACAATTCTGGAAAGCTATGCGCACTGGTCCGCTGTCTTTCAGTGTGAGACCTTTGGACAGGCAAAAGATGGCAGGCAGTCTCTCCCCATCGTGTCGTTGGACGATTTCGCCATACAGTGATGGATTTGACCCAAGATGTCGAGCGGCCTCTGGGACAGGAAGTATCTGTACTCATAATTATCCTGATGCCATTTTCCCCATCTTTACAGCCAGAAAAGTGGCCAAACAGGATTAATCTATTCCCTGTCTGACAGTAGATTGATAGCACTTGTCAAAGCCGTACTTGCTGATTTACAGCCAAGTTGTAAGTGGTTTACAGGCGCGTTGAAAAACTTATTTACAGAAAAAGATCTAACCAATTTTTGTAAGTTGATTAGACCTTTTTTGTTTGTTCTTTTTCAGTTTCTCGGCCGGCATATCGTTCAATCCCTGTGGGATAACCTTTGCCTAGATACAGGCGGTGTCGTACTCCGGGTAGTGGTAGCGTCAGCGGTCATACGCCCGCTTTCAGTCTGGCAGCCTGTTCTCGTCACGCACACAGAGAACGCCAGAGTTCTTGGGCTTTCGTCCTACCGTCCGGCATACTTTCTCCGTGGAAGTAGGCGATGATAAGAACCTGCCCAGAAGAAAAGACAACGGCACAGCGCCGGAAAGGGTTGCCTGTTAGAGTCTGGAAGATAGAGCGGCAAAGCAAAACTACGAAAAGCAAACGATTACGACAAGGAACGAAAAGTATTTCTCCTGTGGCAGGACAGATTTTTATGCGAGTGGATGAGGTCACCTTTGAATTGGGAGTCCCCAGGCCCTACGCATACAAGCTCATCAAAAAGATGAATGAAGAATTGAATCAGACCGGGTGTATTACGATCCCCGGTCGGATTGACCGCAATTTTTTCTATGAGAAGTTTGATATGCTGCTCATAAAGTAGGCAAGCGGAGAGGAATAATCTGCAACTACGCAGATGCGGAGTATTTTATGCCAGTAATAAATTGCGTGAGTTCAGAAGTAAAAATCATTGCGGTAAAACACAGTCTCACTGGAGCAGAAAGCCTCAATACGTCTACATCAAGATTTGGTGTGAGTCGGAGCACACTGCAAAAATGACTGCTAAATCGGAATTTGGATGCCGCAATAACATGAGAGATTATCGCTGACTATGGCAAAGTAATGCAATCCTCTGAAAGTCTTGAAAACAAAGGAATTTTTGCAATGTGCCCTCCTTATCCCTTTATTCGGTTTCACACAGTTTTGCTCCCGCCCTGGCTGCTCATAAGGGCAAAAACAAGGGCAACAGGATATAAGAAAGTGTGGTAACCGGAAAACTGCGATGTATGTGCGAATATATGACAACGGAGGATTTCATTATGGATAAATACATTTATGACGAGAATAACGACTTGTGGTACGAACTGGTTGGCGATCATTATCTCCCCTGCCTGGATGTACCGGCTGAAGAAAAATAGCCTGTCGGTATCTGGGGCCAGCGGCGCAGGCGGTATCTGCAGGAACACCGGGAACCGCTCTACACGGCCTGCTTCTCAGCGGGAAACTGGACGCACACCTTGCAGACATGGACCG
>ERZ773237.2654-NODE-2654-length-11678-cov-5.291233_pt1 | contig 11678 bp, 13 predicted proteins | sample MGYA00580990_ERZ773237 | MGnify/ENA primary metagenome ERZ773237 (study PRJEB29015, sample SAMEA2737749) | human gut metagenome | biome: human gut; feature: human-associated habitat; material: faeces | place: China | collected 2012 ...
CCTGGACCGACGGATTAAGAGTCCGCTGCTCTACCAACTGAGCTACGTTCCCAAAGTCGGACACACTAACTAAGAGATGCTGACTTTAGAAATTTTAAGAATTTGGTGGGAACGCAGGGATTCGAACCCTGGACCGACGGATTAAGAGTCCGCTGCTCTACCAACTGAGCTACGTTCCCAAATTCATTTCGAACACTCTTGGTGGGTCGTGCGGGATTCGAACCCACGACCAACGGATTAAAAGTCCGCTGCTCTACCAGCTGAGCTAACGACCCGCTGCGGTGTGCTCAATGGCATTTGCATTGGAGCGTTCGTTTGAGGAGAAGGATTTTGCCTGAGTCCTTAAAGCTTGTCAAGCTTCAATTTGAGACGGTTGCCCATTTTTATGTTCAGCATGATTGTCAAACAATGCCCCAATAGGAACCTATTTATTAGAAATGTTAGGGTAACCACTAACAAATGAGACCATTGCATCTGTAGTGAATGAATGCTATTGTTCCATCAACGCAGATGAACTGCATAATAATTTTCCTAAATAATCAATGTACTAATGGATCATATTTGCCAGAAGGTGCAAAAAATGATCCTGATCATAAAAATCGATCAAAATTCTAAATTTGATAGATATTTACTGGTTTAAGTACATCCACATTTTGAAGAAGAGACACGGATATGGCCGCCAAGACTACGCGCAAGGATCCCGTTGAACGCAAAGAGGGCGATGAGCGCAAAAAAGCATTGAACGCCGCGCTTGCGAGCATTGAAAAGCAGTTTGGCAAAGGCGCGATCATGCGCATGGCCGACGGCGTAGAACAACAGAACATTGAGGTCGTTTCTACCGGTTCGCTTGGTCTTGATCTCGCGCTTGGGGTGGGTGGACTGCCGCGCGGCCGTATTGTTGAAATATATGGCCCAGAGTCTTCCGGTAAGACGACGCTTTCGCTCCAGGTGATTGCTGAAATGCAAAAGATCGGCGGCACCTGTGCTTTTGTCGATGCCGAACATGCACTGGATATTCAGTATGCTCAGCGTCTTGGCGTCAATGTGCCGGAACTGCTTCTCTCTCAGCCAGATGCCGGTGAGCAGGCACTGGAAATTGTCGACGCGCTGGTACGTTCGGGTTCCATTGACTTGATCGTAGTGGACTCGGTTGCTGCACTTACACCGCGTTCGGAAATTGAAGGTGATATGGGAGATGCGCTTCCGGGGCTGCAGGCTCGTCTGATGTCTCAGGCGCTGCGCAAGCTTACGACCAGTGTCTCGCGTACAAAGTGCTTGGTTATCTTCATCAATCAGATTCGTATGAAGATTGGCGGCTACGGCAATCCAGAAACTACTACCGGCGGCAACGCATTGAAGTTCTATTCATCTGTGCGTCTCGATATTCGTCGAGTGGGCGCCATTAAGCGTGCAGACGAAGTGATCGGCAACGAAACCCGAGTCAAGGTTGTGAAGAACAAGGTTGCTCCTCCGTTCAAGCAGGTGCAATTTGACATCCTTTATGGCGAAGGGATTTCGCGTTTGGGTGAAATCATCGATATCGGTACGGATTTGAAGGTTCTTGAAAAGTCCGGTGCTTGGTATTCCTATGATGGTCGTCGCCTCGGCCAAGGCAAGGAAAAGGTTCGCGATCTGCTTGCAGAAAATCCGGATCTTGCCAAGGAAATCGAAGGCAAGATCCGAGAACTCAAGGGTGTTCATATTTCGAGCATTTCGGCTGTTGACGATGAAATGCCGGATATGGATCAAGCGGAGGACAGTGATGCGCCTGTGATGCCGCCCGTACCTGAAGATACGCCTGCGGACGTTGATCTGTAATTTCATCATTAGTACCAACTTTGAGCCCGCACTGGACCATGACGTGTCTTGTGCGGGTTTTGCCGCACGATGGAAATACTCTTTGAAGAAGAGGATCTGGAACCCTCGCAAACTGCGTCGTTGAATAAAGATCCGCTCAAGAAAACGGCGAGACGACATGAGTCGAGTGAGTTAAGCGCCGATGCATTGCCTCAAACTGGTTCACTTTTCGGTGAGTTAGAGGATTCGATGGGGCTTGAGCCGGTATTCGAACCCGCTCCAATACAAAACGCGGCTTCGGATAGAGCTGCTCGATTATTCGGCGAAAAGCCTGCAGATACGCCGCAATGGTTCGATGATGCAGATCGTCCTGAAGCAGTGCAGCTTCCGGACCTCGATGCACGTCCTGATGTAGATCCTTTTGGAGAAATGCTTCTTGCGGAAGCATCTGTAAAAGGGAATCGTGTCAGATCTCAAGCAAAGGAGATGAAGCGCGAAAAGGTTCCAGGGCGGATGACGCAGTCCCGAGGCAGATCAGTGAAAGCCTGCACAAAAGCGGATGGACCGCAGATTATCCGAGATCCTGCAGATGTTCCCAGCTTTACCAGAATCCGTGAGGACGGCACCCTTCTTGAAATAGATCCGTCTACGTGCACCGATCCGGCCATGTTCGCCGAAATGCAGGCAGCTCGATCTGCTGGGAAGCCCAAGAAAGCCAAAAAAAGTTTGATGGCGAGAGCAGTGGATTCGCTCTCGCGCGTTGAACAGCCGCGTCGTGAGTTGGAACGTCGTTTGATCAAGGGGTTGGAAGACAGCGAAACGAAAGAAGACGTGAAAGCCGTTCTCGATCGCCTTGAAGAGATGAAGCTTTTATCGGATCAACGTTTTGCGGAAATGAAGGTGCGTTCGGCTGCTCCGCGCATGGGCGACCGTAAGCTCCAAGCGGAATTAAGGCGAAGCGGCGTTGATGAGGCAACTGTGCGGGCAGCGATGGAACAGCTCGATGAGCCGGAAGAACTTCGCTGCTGGCGCGTTTGGTGCCGCAAGTGGAGTGAACTTCCCAAAGACTGGAAAACGCGCGAAAAGATGATTCGTTATTTGAGCTACCGCGGATTCGGCATGGGGGCTATCCAAAAAGTACTGCGCGGTGAGGTTGAGCTGCCGGAAGAAAATGCAGACGGAGAGTTCTAATTTTTTGTCTGACGATGACCTTGTTTCAAGTGCGGCTATATAGAATGATTGCTTCATAACACCACCCTATCTTTAGGAGAAGAAGACCGTGGAATACATTTGGGATCTGCTCGTCAACCTGCATTGGGGGGCTGTGGGCCAGATCATCATGATCGACATCCTTCTTGGCGGCGACAATGCTGTCGTTATCGCCATGGCCTGCCGAAATCTTCCTCATGAACAACGTGCCAAGGGTATTTTTTGGGGCACAGCGGGGGCCATCGCACTTCGGGTTGTGCTCATCACTTTCGCGGTAATGCTTCTTGATCTGCCATTCCTTAAAGCAGCCGGCGGCCTTCTGCTCCTTTGGATCGGTGTGAAGCTTTTGATCCCTGAATTTGATTCTCACGAGAAGATCGAAGGCAGTTCAAAACTGCTGGGAGCTATCAAAACAATCATCGTGGCAGACTTTGTCATGTCGTTTGACAATGTGATTGCCATTGCCGGTGCTGCTCAGCAGGCGCATGAAGCTCATCAAACACTGCTCATTATCTTTGGCTTGGTTGTGTCCGTGCCGTTCATCGTTTTCGGCAGCCAGATTATTCTGAAACTTCTCGATCGCTTCCCAATCATCATTTATTTTGGCGGCGGCCTTTTGGGCTGGATTGCTGGCGGCATGATGGTTTCGGACGGCTATGTTGCTACGCATTGGCCGGAATTCAGCTTCACGGCACACTATCCTGCCTGTGTTGTTGGGGCGCTTCTGGTTATCATCATCGGGCACTTTATTGCCAAGAAGAAACGTGCCGAACATGAAGCCAATCTCAAGCTTCACCGCGTTGATCGCAGCAGCGTAGAAACTGCAGGCAAAGAAGCGTAAAGTGTTTTAGGCTCTGCAAGTAAACACATATAAAACGGGGCGGTATTCATCGGAATGCCGCCCGTTTGATTTAGCGTCGCAGAAGTTCAGCGTTCAACGACATCAATAAATCCGCCGCCCAGACATACGTCGCCTTGATAAAGGACGGCACTCTGACCAGGGGTAGCAGCCCATTGAGGAGAATCAGTACAGTCAAGCGTAAAGGCTTGCGCCCCAACTGCGGCGAGTCGGGTAGGTTCGTCAGGCTGTCGGTAGCGCGTACGCACGGTTACCGGAGTATTCGGTTCAGGCGCATGTCCGCTGATCCAGCTTGGTCGAACGCAAATCAATTCATGGGAGAGCAACCAGGGATGATCATGCCCCTGGCATATCCAGAGCGTATTGGTTTTCAAATCTTTTTTTGCCACAAACCAAGGTTCGCCGGTTGAATCATGCTGGCCGCCCACGCCGATGCCCTTTCGTTGCCCCAAGGTATAAAAGGCTAGCCCAACATGTTCGCCGACGACTTTGCCGTCAGGCGTGCGGATGGGGCCGGGCTGAGTGGGAAGATAGCGATTTAAAAATTCACGAAACGGTCGTTCGCCGATAAAACAGATGCCAGTGGAATCTTTTTTCTTGGCGTTAGGCAGGCCGATTTCTTCAGCAATTCGCCGCACGTCTGTTTTAAACATATTGCCAACAGGGAAGAGCACGCGGGCAATCTGTTCCTGACTTAGCCGATGAAGAAAGTAGCTCTGGTCTTTGCCAGGATCAATGCCGCGGAGGAGTTCCGTCGGACCGCCAACGCCTTCTGGCCGCTGTACGCGGGCATAGTGTCCGGTAGCAATCCAATCACAATCCAACTTATCCGCCCATTCCGTCAACACACGGAACTTAAACAACGGATTGCACATCACACAAGGATTCGGTGTACGTCCCTGCTTATATTCGTCTATGAAGTTTTTTACGATGGTCTCTTTAAAAGGAATACGCTCATCTGCCACATAATGTTCAATCCCCATCCGTTCTGCTAACTCCCTGGCGTCCTGCGGTTCATCTCCCCACACACGCATGGTAACTCCTACAATCTCATATCCTTGTTCTTGCAGCATCAAGCAGGTAGCGGTGCTGTCTATGCCACCACTCATACCTACCAATACTCTCTTGTTTCGTTCTTCCATTCGAATTTTGAAAATTTACATGGTTACAAATGTACGAGATTTCAAAGAGAAAAGTTGCTTTTCTGAAAGAAAATCCTTATATTTGAAATATACCAAAAGCGAGAACAATTATGGCTAACCCTAGATTACCGGGCATTTCCGAAAACGAAGAAGCCTTATTGTATGCCAAATTGAATGAGTACAACCGAGGCAGAGCCTCTTTTAAAGAGGCAGGAGTCTACTTGGTGGTGTTGCCCCGACCGGGGAAACCAAACTATTCCCTTTGGCTGTACTCTCCCTTGCCCGAAAAGCAATCCATTCTTTATATACATGACCTGTCACCGGACATTAACGAATCCCTCCGGATGGCCAGTACGATGTTTTACTATTCAAGGCGTTGCCTTATTCTCATGGATTATAATGAGAAAAGAATGCAGAGTAACGGTGACGACCTTATCTTTTTCGGAAAATACCGGGGACATTTTCTTCATGAAATTTTGAAGATAGATCCTGCCTATTTAAGTTGGGTAGCTTACAAGTTCACCCCAAAAATACCTAAACAGGAACGTTTCGTCCAAATAGCACAGGCTTATCATTCCATACATTTGGATATCATGATCAGAAAGTCGAGAGAGAAACGTTCATCAAGTCGCTATTTGGGAGAATTAGGGGAAAAACTGACTGACTTAAAATTAAAAGTCACCCGCGTACGACTGGAAGACGATCCATACAAAACAAGAGTGAACGGCACTACCCCACAGTTTTTTGTCAAGCAGATACTGACTTTAACCGATGCCAGTGGAAACCTGGTTATTATAAGTATTCCATCAAAAAATCCCAGTGCGGTTTCATGCACTCTATCAGGGATAGAACATGAATACCGACTGGGAGATATTATCTACATTGCATCGGCGAAAGTATCACGCCAATACGAAAGCTATGGTTCAAAGTACACGCGCCTTAGCCATGTGAAGTTCGCAAGCCTCAACGTTTAGTCCAATCGTCCTTGACAAAACTTGCCGGATAGGAAATTTTATCCACCACTCCGTCTTTCTGACGAATCCAGGACGTAAATGTACGAGCACCCTCATCTAATACGATGATACGGGCCCCGTTAGGCAAATGATTATATTCCGTATTTCCACCGGTGAAGCGTCCATAAGCCAGAAGAATACCCTTCCACATCACTGCATAATCATTATCATGATCGTGTCCTACAAACATACCCATCACATCACCCGCTTCTTTCATTGCCGCAAACATTCCCGTATTCAATTTAGGTGCACAAGCTTCCTCCATACGAGTTCCGCGAAGAATCGCGTTTTCTGAACGGGCAGCTTCATTGTATTCAGGAAGAGGAATATGGAAAAAGGCAAGAGCCGGCAAAGGCTGTCCACCATTTTGCGCTTTATAAGCAGCACTCTGCTGGCGATACCAATTTATCTGATCGAATGTAAGCCATGCATATCCCTTCACATCTTTCAAAGGAGAATAGGAATGAGAATCCATGCAATAAAGCAAAGCTGCATCCTTCTTAACATTAGAAGACGATTTCACGGTTAATACATAGTCCGGCGATAAGACTGTTCCCCGGTCAGGCAATAAATTGCCGGGAACTTTACGGATAATATCATATAACTGTTCCCGTGCCATTCCCTGTTCATTGTCATGATTACCAAAAGTGACCACGAAAGGCAGTTTGCGTTTAACTACCGGTTCCAATACCTGCAACATTCCGGAATCTGCCGGAGCAGAATAAACAACATCGCCGGTAAAAATTACCAAATCCGGGCGTTCATCATCAAGCACCTGATTTATGCGTTCCAAAGCGATATCAGAAGCCCGGTTGCCGTATTTAAAATGCACATCGGTAAATTGCACAATTTTGAATTTACCATCTTTACTAAATTTCAGTTCACTCTTTTGAGCCATACAAAAAGTCGTTACCAACAAAAAGGTAAGTGTTAAGTAAATTTTTAAGAGCCGAATCATATTTATTTGTTTTAGGGGTTAAGAAATCTTCTCTATCAATACGGTAGCATAGGCTGATATACCTTCTTCACGACCCGTAAAACCGAGTTTCTCGGTAGTAGTCGCCTTAATGGAAATATCATCCGCATCAATTCCCATGACAGTTGCCATCGTCTCTTGCATCAAAGGAATATGTGCCTTTAACTTCGGGCGTTCGGCACAAATGGTTGCATCGATATTACCCACTTTATATCCTTTGGTAGCAATCAATTCCACTGTTTTCTTCAGCAGAATTTTGCTATCTATGTTTTTAAATTCTCCAGCCGTATCGGGAAAGTGATAGCCGATATCACGCATATTCGCCGCCCCTAACAAAGCATCGCAAACCGCATGCAACAATACATCAGCATCCGAATGTCCCAACAATCCTTTGGTATGTTCCAAAAGAATACCGCCCAGCCACAATTCACGCCCTTCGACCAGCTGATGTACGTCGAAGCCAAAGCCTACTCTTATCTTCATATTTTGTATAACAAATGAGTACTAATGAATAAAAAAGATCAACGGATATGGAAATCCAGCAGTTTTTCCTCTTCCAGATAACCTTGCAAACGCTGTCCGATACTAACAGGACCTACACCGACAGGAGTCCCCGTAAAGAGTAGATCACCGATTTTCAACGTTACAAACTGACTGACATAAGCGATAATATCATCTATCTTGAAAAGCATATCTGCTGTACAGCCACGCTGTACTTCTTTACCGTCGATCAACAGATTGAAGTTCAGATTTTGAATATCTTTATAATGCTCTACCGGAACAAAAGTCCCAATAGCAGCCGATGAATCAAAACCTTTACAAAGCTCCCAGGGATTCCCCTGCTCACGGAACTTTCGTTGAAGGTCACGGGCTGTAAAGTCGATACCAACTGTCACAGCATCATAATAACGGTTAGCAAAACGGGGAGCGATATTTTTCCCCAATCGGTTGATACGGACTACCAATTCCGTTTCATAATGTATCTCGTTGGAAAAGTCGGGAATGAAAAACGGTTTGCCATCCTTCAGAATAGCAGAATCAGGCTTCATAAAAATCACCGGCTCCGTATTTACTTGTGTATGTCCCAGTTCTTTGTTATGCTGGGCGTAGTTCATGCCTACTGCAATAATCTTCATTATTTCTCGTTAAAATTCAATCGGTTAAACATAACAGCCAAATGAGCATATAAAGACGTATTCTGCACCACAATATTCTCGGGTACACGGATTCGGAAAGGAGTAAAGTTCCATACGGCTTTTATACCTCCGTCTACCATCTTATCTGTAATTTCCTGAGCAATATTAATAGGCACGGTCAACACACCGATATTTACATCGTATTCTTTCATCTTTGCCTCAAAATCATCGGAGTGAAAAATAGGAATACCATTCAGGTCTTTTCCCACCAATTCCGGATTCACATCAAAAGCTGCCACAATCTCCAGCCCGAAATGATGCAAACCTGAATCCCGAAGCAAAGCAGCCCCCAAGCTACCTACACCAAACAAGAAGGCTTTGTGCATATTGGTAAATCCAAGAAAACTCTCCAACACTTCAATCAGCGCATCAATGTTATACCCTACTCTCGTGCGCCCGGAGATATTGACGTAGGATAAATCCTTGGCGATTTGAGAAGCATCAATATTTATTTCCTTAGAGATTTGTGTAGAAGAGACGTACTGTTCTCCTTTTTCTTTCATTAGTTTTATGTTGGACAGATACCAGGGAAGTCTGCGCAAGGTAGGCTCCGGCACTTTATCCGCCTCTTTTCGTATAGATGTGCTCATACTTCTTACTAAATTTGGTATTTTGCAAAAGTACAATCTTTTTTGAGACTGACAACCCTATAACAGAAAACCTTAATAGAGATTAAACAAAACAATGAAAAGAGGTTCAAATTTTGCTCTTTTCCATAAGTTTAATACTTTTGAAAAGGATTAAAAATGACGAGTATGAAAAATAATGATTGGAAAGATAGATTAAACGTAGTATATTCCACGAATCCGGACTTCGGCTATGAAATGGATAACGATGAAGAGCAAGTTACTCTCGACAAAAACAAACAAAGCCTGCGAGTTTCCATTGACAAAAAGAACCGGGGCGGTAAAGTGGTCACATTAATTACCGGATTTATAGGTACAGAAAACGACTTGAAAGAGCTGGGTAAGCTACTGAAAAGCAAATGCGGAGTAGGCGGATCGGCTAAAGACGGAGAGATTATGGTACAAGGAGATTTCAAAACCAAAATCATAGAGCTGCTCATTAAAGAAGGATACTCTAAAACAAAAGGTATAGGAGGTTAAACTAAATAGCATTTTGTAACTAGAAATTTTAAAGATATGAGAAAAGTAACATTATTCTGTGCAGCAGCGTTATTCTCACTGTTGTCATTTGCACAAGACAACAATGCTGATATCGTCAAGGTAGGCGATAGTATGCCTGCTTTCACCCTTCATTCAACAGTGAACGGTACTGTAAACTCCGAGGACCTGAAAGGAAAAGTTGTATTAATCAATATTTTCGCTACTTGGTGTGGTCCTTGCCAAAGCGAACTGGCTGAAGTTCAAAAAACACTCTGGCCTAAATATAAGGACAACAAAGATTTCTGCATGTTAGTAATCGGACGCGAACATACCGACAATCAATTAACGGAATACAACAAGCGCAAAGGGTTTACATTTCCTCTCTACCCGGACCCGAAACGGGAAGTCACAGGTAAGTTTGCCAGTCAATACATTCCCAGAAGTTACTTAATCGACAAAGACGGGAAAGTGATATCCGCCACTGTCGGTTATAAAAAAGAAGAAATGGACAAGCTGATGAAGGAAATAGACAAAGCATTGAAATAATCCTCCCCAAGAATGTGCCTCATGTTATACATGGCAGTTTCTTGAGGAAAGGAATGATAAGATCAAATCAAAAGAAAAGGCAACTAACTCGTTATGAATTAGTTGCCTTTCTTGTATCTTCAAATAGAGAGTCTTAATGAATACCTCTATTAAGTTAACGTGTTCCGTTTTTAAGGACACATCATAGAATTTGAATCTGATTAATTATTCAGCTTTCAAAGTGAAACGCTTGAAATCAACAATCTTCAGTTCAGGGTCAGCAGCAGCCAACACTTCTCTTACAGTTTTCTTACCGTCCATGATATCTTCCTGGTTCAATAAGCAAACTTCTTTCAAGAACTTGCCCAGACGACCTTTCGCGATGTTCTGAATCATTTGTTCAGGCAGGTGTGCAGCCTTCTCTGCAGAAACAGTAGCAATGATTTCTTTTGCTTTAGCTACATCTTCAGCTGTAATCCATCCTTTAGCCATGTTGCTATCCATGTGTTCTTCGCTGTCCACATGAGCCGGGTTGATGTTAGCTTTCTTCAGAGCAGCTTCTACAGCTTTCTGTACCTGTTCTGCTTTTGTCTTCTCAATAGCAACTTCAATTTCTTTCTGTTTTACTTCTTCAGAAACGCCATCTTCATCAATAGCAATCGGGTTCATGGCAGCAATCTGCATAGCTATTTGCTTAGCCAACTGCTCGTTCACTTCCTTGTTGAAAGCAACAATCGTGCAAAGACCATTTCTGTTCATGTGATTATAAACAGCAGTGCATACACCTTCTACAGTCATGTAACCATCCAGTTCCATCTTCTCACCTGTGATACCGCTACGGTCAGTCACTGCATCCTGTACAGTACCGTTACCCATCGGCAATGCTTTTACTTCGTCCAAAGTAGCGCATTTATTAGCCACAGCAAGATCAAGAATATCCTGAGTCAGTTTCACGAAATCAGCATTCTGAGCCACAAAGTCAGTTTCACACTTCAAAGCAACGATAACAGCACGGTCACCGGTAGTTTTAGCCAAAACGCAACCTTCAGAAGCTTCACGTTCCGAACGCTTAGCAGCAACAGCTTGCCCTTTCTTACGGATAATTTCCATTGCCTTGTCGAAATCGCCTTCAGCTTCAGTCAACGCGTTTTTGCAATCCATCATACCAGCTCCGGTCATTTTGCGCAGCTTGGTAATATCAGCCATAGTTACAGCCATAATAATTTCCTTTATTTAAATGAATAATAATTTTCGAAACAAAAAAATGTGCCAATCTGCCAATCAAGATACAAGCGTATAAATATACTCTTGCACATTAGCAAATTGGCACATTTTATATATTAAGCCTCTTCGTCTTCCTTGATGAAAGCAGCAGCTTTAGCTGCGTTGATAGCTTCTTCGTCAGACTTGTCGAGTCTAGCTTTCACTGATTTCTTCTTGCCTTTGTTAGCAGGAGCTTCACCAGCAGCTTCCATATCGATCTTTTCAGCTTTTCTTTCTTCCAAACCTTCGATCATTGCAGCGCAGCAAGCATCCAAGATAACTTCTACTGATTTAGTAGCGTCATCGTTAGCAGGAATTACGAAATCTACGTTTGAAGGATCAGAGTTAGTATCAACGATACCAAATACAGGGATACCCAGACGGTTAGCTTCGCGAACTGCGATGTTTTCTTTCATTACGTCGATAACGAACAATGCAGACGGCAGACGAGTCAGGTCAGCGATAGATCCCAAAGTCTTGTCTAATTTTGCACGTTGACGAGAAATCTGAAGAACTTCTCTCTTAGAAAGGTTAGAGTAAGTACCATCGTTAGTCAATTTATCGATAGTAGCCATTTTCTTCACAGCCTTAC
>ERZ773237.2662-NODE-2662-length-11646-cov-18.211198_pt1 | contig 11646 bp, 9 predicted proteins | sample MGYA00580990_ERZ773237 | MGnify/ENA primary metagenome ERZ773237 (study PRJEB29015, sample SAMEA2737749) | human gut metagenome | biome: human gut; feature: human-associated habitat; material: faeces | place: China | collected 2012 ...
GTTTGGGCAAGGTGTATATTGGGGTGATGGCAGTTGGCGGGCACAAATTATGGGGGCGCGGTGGAAGATTGACGGCAGGCGGCGGGGAGGTTGCGGGCCGGGCATGCCCGGCCCCTACGGGGTGGCGGAAGGGTGAGCGGGTGCCGGCCGGGAACGGGCAGGCGGAGGGGTCAAGACCCCTCCCTACGATGTGGAAGGTTAGAGGGTGGTTATGGGAAAGTGCGCGGGCCGGGCATGCCCGGCCCCTACGGGGGTGGTGGTGGAGGAAGCGGTGCGTTTTCCACATTCGGCACACGTGAATGTGGAAAACACTTGCAATTTCTACCTTATTATAATAGTATAGAGGCAACATACTTGAAACGAGGTCCTGTCATGATCCTGGCATTGAATATCGGCAACTCCAATATTACGTTTGGCGGGTATACGCCGGACGGCAAGCTGGTGTTTTCGTCGCGGCTGTTTGCGGACACGGCGCTGAGCAGTGATGAGCTTCTGTACAAAATCGTAAACATGCTGGCGCTGTACGGGGCGGAGCCGCAGCAAATCACGGCGGTCATCTTTTCCAGCGTGGTGCCGGCGCTGACGCCGCGCCTGCGCGAGGCCCTGCGCAAGATGTGCGAGTGCCAGATCATGGAGGTCGGCCCCGGGCTGAAAAGCGGGGTGCGAATCCGCATGGACAACCCGGCCCAGCTGGGCGGTGAGCTGCTGTGTGCCATCGTGGGCGCGCTGCAGCGGTGCACGCCGCCCTGCGTGGTGGTGAACTTTGATACCGCCACTACCCTGCTGGCTGTGGACAGCACCGGCGCACTGGTGGGCGGCAGCATCCTGCCGGGGCCGCAGTGCTCGCTGTCGGCGCTGGTGCGCAACACGGCGCAGCTGCCCCAGGTGGAGCTGGAGGCTCGCCCGCGGCGTCTGCTGGGGGCCAACACGGCGGACTGTCTGCACAGCGGCATTGTGTACGGCACGGCGGCCATGCTGGACGGCATGGTCGCGCAGATCCGCGCAGCGCTGGGCGCACCCGACGCGCCGGTGGTCGCAACCGGCACGCTGCCCGACAGTGTGCGCACGGCGTGTGCGGCGGATATTGTGTACCGCGAGACGCTGGTGCTGGAAGGGCTGTATTGGATCTGGAAGAAGAATACGCGGAAGTGACGTTTTGGTTGCGGGCCATCCCTGTAGGGGGCGGCGTCCTCGACGCCCCGCGGAGGGGTCAAGACCCCTCCCTACGATGCAAACCAGTAACAGGCGACGACGCAGGGTTGCGGGCCGGGCATGCCCGGCCCCTACGGGGTGGTGGATGGTTGGCGGGTGCTGGCCGGGAGGTGCGGGCGGCATATATGCCGCTCCCTACGGGCAGGCGTATTATAATATCCGTATTCCGGACAAACATCATTATACATCCAAAGAGGTGCTGCCCGCGCCTCTTTCTTTTTTTGTGGTGTCGTGTTATAATATATTATGTATAGTTATGTACAAAATTTACAGAGAAAGGTATTTATTCATCACTCATGCAGCATTTGAAAAACTTTAACTGGAAGAAATTCCTCTTGCAGGGGGTGCTCCCCTTCCTGCTGGCGGTGGCTGTGGGGTTCATCTCCCGCTATCAGCTGGAGCTGTCCGACGGCGTGACCGAGAGCTTTTTGCAGCTTCAATGGCCGCTCTACGCGCCGCTCAACGCGCTGACCGCTTTTTGCCTGACGCTGATTTTGTTTGCGCTGCTCGGCAAGTGGAGCCGCGCAACGGGCATTTCGGGCGCGGTGTTCACCGTCATTGCGCTCATCAACTACTACACCCGCGACCTGCACGGCTCGGCGCTGATGCCCCAGGACATTTTGAACCTCGGCACCGCCGCCGAGGTCATGGGCAGCTACACCCTGAAAATCACGCAGGACGTTGTGAAGATCGCGCTGCTCTACCTGCCGATTCTGGCGATTGCGTTCGTGCAGGCGCAGCTGGTCAAGGGTGCGCCTAAGCGCGCCGGCTGGAAGGCCCGCGGCGTGCGGGCGGCGGGCAGCGCACTGGGCGTGTTTCTGGTCATGTTCTTCGGCTACTTCGGCCCCGTGACCATCAAGCCCAAGACGACCTACGGCTGGGCGTGGCAGAACACCTACTACACCTACGGCTATCTGGCGGGGACGATTGAGGCCACCAGCCTGATGGCCGACCCTGTCATTGAGCCGGAGAACTACAACGACGCCGCGGCGGTGAACACCGCCCGCAAGGCCGACGACTACATCGCCCCTGCCAGCCCCGAGAGCGCCGAGGACTACCCCGACATTGTGCTGATCCTGTCCGAGAGCTTCTACGACTTTGACCTTGTCACCGACCTGCAGGCCGACACCGACATCATGCCGGTCACCAAGAACCTGCCCAACTCGGTCTACGGCCACACGATCAGTCCCCATGTGGGCGGCGGCACAAACTCCACCGAGTACGAGATGCTGACCTCCAACTCGCTGATCCTGATGCCCAGCATCACGCCGTTCAACTGGCTGAACCTGTACAACGCCAACAGCGTTGTCAGCTACCTCAAGGGTCTGGGCTACTCCACGATGGCCGCCCACCCCTACACGAACTCCAACTACCGCCGCGACTCCGCCTGGCTGGCGCTGGGCTTTGACGAGACCCATTTCCAGAGCGATTTTACCACGAAGGAGACCTACGGGGACCGCCCGTACCAGACCGACTCGGCCACCTACCGCGACTGGGAAACGATGTACGAGGCCATGCCGGAGGACAAGCCGCGGTTCAGCTTCCTGGTCTCCATCCAGAGCCACGGCGACTACGATATGAACGATGCGTCGCTGGATATTGTCCACGCCGCCACCGACTACGGCGACTACGATGCGCTGATGGACGAGTACCTGAGCTGCATCAAAATGACCGACGCCGCCGTGCAGGAGCTGTGCGATTACTTTACCGCGCAGTACGAAAAGACGGGCCGCAAGGTCATTGTGGCCATGGCCGGTGACCACGCGCCCAGCTTTGTGGGCCATGTGGCCGACCCCAGCTTTGCCGAAACCGACAACGAGCTGCTGATTTTGGAGCGCAGCACGCCGTTTTTCATCTGGGCCAACTACCCGCTGAAGCACACGGCAGCCGCCACCAGCACCACCGACCCGCTGAACCGCATGGACATGGTCATGCTGGCCCCCACCCTGCTGCAGCAGGCGGGTCTGCCCCTGAGCGACTACTACGAGTACTTGTTGGAAATGAAGCACAACACCCCCGTTGTGACCGCCGCCAACGACTACATGAAGGTGGACGGCACCACAGCCGAGTACGGCGCAGACCCCGCGCTGGACGAGTGGGCCAAGGGGTATCTGATGCTGGAATACAACAACATCGGCGCGCACGCCAAGCGCGACCAGAGCATTTTTGACCCCGCCGAATAAAGAGGAGGCATCCCTATGACAGGTCTGAAACGAACCCCGCGCAGCCGCGGCGGCTTTACGCTGGTGGAGCTGATCGTGGTATTGGTGATTCTGGGCGTGCTGGCGGCCTTTGCCGTTCCGGCGCTGACCGGGTACATTGACAGCGCCAAGGAAAAGCAGGCCGTCAGTGAGGCGCAGGCGTGTGTGATGACGGCGACCCGGCAGGGTGCGCAGAACTACGCCTTGGTGCAGAACGCTTCGATAACGGGAAAAAGCGATGGTGCAAATGCTCTGAAAAGCTGGGCAGGCACGTTGACAAACGAGGGTCCCACCGTGACCGGCGGAGATGTAGCACTTACCGAGGGCAGCGGGCAGTATCTGCTGCATGTGAACAACCCGCCTGCGGGCAGTATTAAGCCTGTTGGGATTTCTTCGGATGCCGGGGTCAAGGGTACCGTGCAGGGGATGACCTGCAATGCCAGCGGGCAGGTTTTATACTTGGTGTATACCAGCGCCGATGGGATACAGGTCGTATACACGAACGCAGGAACCACCGCGAGTGTAAATATCGGCAGTGATGAGGCTGTTGTTGTGCCGACGCCGAAGAAGAATGACCACTCCGGCGGCGGTGAATCCGGCGGGGGCAGCACCGGGGGCGGCGTTTCCGGCGGGGGCGGTACGACCGGCAGCACTGTTACAGCAAATGAAAAGCAGTTCATTATCCACTTGCAGGATGTCAGCACTAAAAACTCTAAGCCTTTTGCAAACAGAAAATATCACATTCAGAGCGGCACAAACATCTTTGATGTGGACTCTGATGCAAACGGTGATATTCTGTTGGATATTTCTCCTAAGGAACGCTCTCGTCCCAACACTGTTATCGGGGATACGCCGACTACTATCACCGAAGCTGAAGTTCCTGATGGCTACCAAGTCATTCCCAGCAGTACAAAAATCTATATCAATGTTGTCAATGATGGGGACGATTATCATCTCAATTCCATACAGGATGGCGGAAATAACAATCCATTTGCTATCGATATGGCTAAAAGGCAGCTTACCCTTATGCGCTTTCCCGTTGCCAAATTGAATCTGCGCGTCACTGACCCTGAAGGAAATGCGCTGTCCGGTGCTACCTTTGCTATTACGAACGGCTCAGACACTGTTGCCAAACTCACCAGTGATAGTAAAGGAGAATGCTCCATTCCTGTCAAACTGCATGAGGGAGATAACATCGGGTATTCTGCTGCTTTCCTAACTACCGGAGACCAAAATAACCAAACTTATGTTATAAAGGAAACTCCTCCTGCCGGATATAAGGGAGACTTCACATGTTCGTTTCATTTATATTATAAGGAATATCCCTCTACTCCGACTCCCCATTATACAACCTGGTTCCGTATTGATGCTTTTAACTTCAATCAGGGAGAAGGGGTTAGTTATAGTCTGGAAAAGACTGTTGGTGAGAAGGATACTTTTCATGTCACACACAACAAACGTTAACTCTGCACTGTCTCTATCCGTAAAATTGATAACGCCGGAAATCCTGTATCCAACGCCAATCTAAAAGCTGACAATACCGGCAGCTTTGTTACGCCAGAGCATAAATTACAGGATACAACCAAAATATAGCAGACTGTCGAAAAACGCTTGTAGGGGCAAGCATTGCTCGCCCGTGCCCGTTTGCCTTGCAAAAAACTGTCCCGGAAAATGCGTTGCTGCGGTAAGTTGGCGGGCGACCCATGCTCGCCCCTACGCACGCAATAAGGCAAGAATGCGATTTATTGACGGTCTGCTATATAATTTCACCCTCAATCAATAAGAAAGCCCCCACCCAGCCGCAGAACATCTACGGTTGGGTGGGGGTGGTTTATTTGTAGAGATTGCAGGGGCGCGGCGGCAGCGGCAACACTCCCGGGCGGATATGGGCTCCGCCCCTGCGTTCTCTGCCAATCACAAAAACTCTTTCCAGTAAATCTCTGCGCTTCTCGTCATCTCCCGGGAAAAGTCGCTCGCGTACTTGCGCTTGCAAAATGCCTGCACGGCTTTGTCAAAGTCGTAGTCGAGCTGGCCGTTGGCGGCGGCTTTCGCCGCAAAGTCGGCGCGCAGCTCGTCGGGCGTGCGGTCCGTGTACACATTCTCGCAGACGACGGCCTGCTCGGCAAAGCGGGCGGGCTTGGGGCGGCGCTGCTGCTGCTCCGTGGGGCGGCCAAACACCAGCATACAGGCGGGCACAACGTACTGCGGCAGGTGCAGGGCGTCGCGCATGGCCTCCGCATTCTCAAGGACGTCGCCTATGTAGCAGCTGCCGATGCCCAGAGACTCGGCGGCGACCACGGCGTTCTGGGCGGCAATGCAGGTGTCGGCCACGGCCAGCATCAAGTCCCCTGCCCCGGGCTTGCGGGCGTCCGTGATGCCCGCGGCGTGGTAGGCGTTGAGCCAGCGGCGGCAGTCGGCCAGGAACACCAGCACCAGCGGCGCCCCGGCAATGAACGGCTGGTGGTCGCACAGGTCGGCCAGCGTGGCCTTCAGCGCCGGGTCGGTGATGTCCAGGACCGTGTACAGCTGCTGGTTGCCCGCCGTCGGTGCCTGGAACGCCGCGTTCAGGATGGCCGCCCGCTCGTCCGGCGTGACGGGGTCGGGGGTGAATACCCGCACGCTTTTGCGGGCGGAGAGGGCGGAGAGGATAGCGTTATTTTCCATAATAAGCTCCTTTGTATAGCAAAAGCCTCCCTTGTCAAAGGGAGGTGGACGCCGTAGGCGGCCGGAGGGATTCCGGCGGGCTTTCCGGGAGCAAACCGCTTCCGCGACGCCCGTCGGAATCCCCCAGTCCGCTCCGCGGACAGCCCCCTTTGACAAGGGGGCCTTTTGCCGTTTTATTTAACTTTTCCGTTTCTTCAAAAACTTCCCGATCAGCGTATCCAGCATGCTCAGCACCTCGCGGATGTTCAGCACGCAGACCACCGCGGTGATGCCCACGACGGGCAGCGCCCAATGGGTCAGGTTCATCATGCACCAGATCTCCGCCAGCACCAGCGCCAGATTCAGCACAAGCCACGCCGGGTGGAAGTCGATCTCCAGCAGACCGCGGGTCGAGTAGGCGCGCAGCAAAAACACCAGCATCAGGCTCAGGAAGCTGGCCGGGGTTACGCCCCACGGGCCCCACCGCAAAATGAGCAGGTAGTTCAGAATCAGGTTCAGCACCGCACCGGCCAGCATTGTGAACAGCGAGCCGGCAGACCTTTTATACACGACGTAGACGCTGTTCAGGAACTGGTTCAGGCAGGTCAGCATCGAGCAGAGCGTCAGGAACGGAACAAACGTCCAGGCGTCAAAATATTCAGCCTTGAACACCCGCATGAGCAGCTGGCACAGCATGATGATGCCCGCCACGCAGCAGAACAGCACGCTGGCATACACGCGGAATATCTTGGAGAAGAACGCCTGGCGGTCCGTCTCCTCGGTCACGGCGGAGAGCTGCCACGCCTCGTAGAAGATGCTGCCCAAAATCGTGATGATCTGCGGCAGGAAGTACCCCGCCGACAGCAGGCCGACCCAGTGGTTGCCGCTGCGGCCCGCGTAGCCCTCGCACATGCCCTGCACAAAGAACATGTCGCTGGCGTTGATGATCCAAAAGCTGATGGACGCCGGGATCATCGGCAGGCAGTAGCGCAGCATCTCCTTCCACAGCGTCTTGTCAAACGCCTTGGGCTTGAAGTACCGCCAGCACCCGCCCGCAATGAACACAAACACCATGGATGTCAAATCTGCCAGCGCATTTGCCAGCAAAAAGCCTGTAGCGCCCATTTTTAAGACGCTCAGGAACAGCAGGTAGTAGAGCAGCAGGCTCAGCGTTGTCAGCACACCGTCTATGGCGACCAGCCGGTTCAGCATCCGCGAGCGGATGAACTGGGTACACAGCGTTCTCATACAGCTGGCCAGCACGCAGAGGTACAAAAAGCCCAGGTACTCCGCAGCGTTGGGGATGAGCCGCACCAGCGGCATGGCCAGCAGCAGCACCACAAAGCCCAGCCCGATAGTCGCCGCGCCGTTGACAAAGACGCTGGATTTGTTGGTCGCTTTGTCCAGCCCGAACCGGATGACCGCATAGGCCACGCCAAGGCTGACCACCGGGATCAGCAGGTTTGTGGCCTGCTGCAAAAGGCTGGACACGCCCATAACGTCCGGCGAGTCGAGCGCGTAGCTCAGATACGGGCGGATGAAGAAGCTGAGCAGCTTGGAGCTGAAGTTGGAGATGGCAAACAGCAGCGTATTGCTGACCAGCGTCGTATATTTTTTCTGTGGAGACGGCAAGATGGGAACCTCCCTTGTTTGTAGAGTATGAAGCCTTCCCCTCCGGGGGAAGGCGGCCGAGCGAACGCGAAGGTCGAATGAGGGCAAACCTTCCGCCGGCACCCCGTTCACGGGCAATCGCGGCAAACTCCCCCCTCATTCGCCCGCTCTCACCGCAGCTTCAGCATCCGTTCCCGCTGCTTATAATCCGGCAGCACCTCCGCCACCGCGGCCCAGAACGCCGGGCTGTGGTCGGGGTGGGCAAAGTGACAGAACTCATGCACAACAACGTACTCCTGCGCGGGCAGCGGCATCGTGCAGAGCCGCCGCGCAAACGCCAGCGTGCCGGTGCGCAGACTGCACGACCCCCAGCGGGTGTTCATGTCGCGCACCGCAATTTTGGGCATCGCGCCGCCCGGGCAGGTCGCCGCAAACTGCGGATAGTATGCCCGGCACAGCGCCTGCATATAGGCCAGCGCCTCGGCCTTGGGCGGCAGCGCGGGGGCCTCGGCGGCCTCTCGTTCGCGCCGGGCCGCGGCCCGCGCCTGTGCGGTGCGCACCCAGTCGGCCCGCGCCGTGACAAAGGCGTCCACATAAGCCGCCGGCACCCGCGGCGACGCACTGGCCGCCACACTGCCGTCGGCCCGCACGCGCAGGTTGATGTTGCGCACCCGCCGCCGCGTCAGCGTGTAGGTGATGCCGCCCGCCGTCCGCTCCATGCCCGGCCCCCCCCTTTGCAAAAGTATATAGCTTATTGTACACGCATTTGCCCAAAAGTGCAACAGTTGCCTGCGGCGGCGCATTGTGGTATGATACTGTCAAAAGGGGGCTTTTGCATGAAATCGCTGTTTTTTGTTCTGCCCGCCCTGCTGCTGGGCCTGACGGCCTGCGGCGCGCCGGTGGCCGCCGTGACCCTGCCCGACACCGTGCAGGTCGAAAAGACCCAGACCGCCGAGACCGCCGTCCGCTACGAGGATGCCGACGGGCGTGAGGTCAGCCCCCGCCGCGCCGCCCTGACCGAGTGGCGCTGGTCTGTGGCCGATGACACGATTGCCGAGGTCGATCCCAGCGGCATTGTGACCGGTCTGCGCGGCGGCTCGACCACCCTGATGCTGCAAAGCGCCGACGGGAAAATTTCCGCCAGCTGCCCGGTGCAGGTGTCCAGCCCGCTGCGCGGCATTGCTTTGGACGACTACACGCTGTATTTTGACGACCGCGATGTCGTTATCATCGACTACGACGGCACGGCGCACCACACCCTGGCCTACGCCAGCCGCGTCGGCGCAGTCTGCCATCTTCTGCCGGAGGACACCACCGACCACCCCGCCGTGACCTATCACATCGCCGACGAGCGCATCGCCCGCTTCGACGGCTCCTGGCTCGTCCCCGTGAATTACGGCACCACGACCCTGACCGCCGACTGCGGCGGTTTTACAGCGCAGTGTACCGTAACGGTGGTCAGGCCGGAGGAACAACCGTAGGAACAGGCAAAGGCGGGCACCGTGCAGTGCCCGCCTTTTAAATTTGCATCAATATGGATATTATCATTGTTCCTGACAAGATAATTGATAATCCACAAATCAAAAGTGCAATTAAACTTATCACACTTTTATTTCCGTATTCTTTGCTTGTTTTATAGGTATAGTTTCTTTTTTCTTTCTATTGTTAATACCTCTTAAAATATGCTATAATCGTCTAAGAACCTAACGTACATTATCAGAGGTAAAAAGTGAAAGATACAAGAGCTTCTATATCATTGTTTTCCGGGGCAATGGGATTGGATTTAGGCCTTCTACAGGCTGGTGTAGATATAAAACTCGGTCAAGATTTTAATGCCGCTTGCGTTCACACGATGGAGCAAAACGGTCATAAGGCTATTTTAGGTGACATTCGTGCTATCGAGCCTGAACAGCTTTTGTCTGCTGCTGGTTTGACTTTTGGCGAGCCGTTTCTTATCTGCGGTGGTCCGCCTTGTCAGCCATTTTCCACCGCTGGCAAGCGCCTTGGTATCAACGACCCTCGCGGAAGTCTTTTCCGTGAATATGTCCGCATGATTGATGCTATTAGACCTCGCTTTTTTGTCATGGAAAATGTCAAGGGACTTATGAGTTCACCCTTAAAAGACGCGAATGGCAACAACACCACCGGGAAAGTCATTGATGTTATTTTAGACGAGTTTGCCAAACTCCATTACAAAACGGTTTTCGGTGTTCTCGATGCTGTCAACTATGGTGTCCCGCAGTTTAGAGAGCGCTTTGTAATGATTGGCAGCCGTGATAATGAGGATATTTTCTTGCCCCTTCCCACACACTTCCAAACGCACCAGAACGCTGCCAACCGCTGGGTCACTCTTGGTAATACAATTCGTGACTTGGAAAATATGCCCGGTGAATGCGCTGAATTTAGCGAGTCCCGCTTGAAGTATTTGAAGATGGTTCCCGAAGGTGGCAACTGGAAAAGTCTCCCCCCGGAAGTCTTAAAGGACGCTATGGGCGGTGCATACGCATCTGGTGGCGGCAAGGTTGGTTTTTATCGGAGATTGTCCTATTCGCAGCCTTCTCCTACCGTTGTTACAAGTCCTATCCAAAAAGCCACAATGATGTGCCACCCTACGAAAGATAGGCCTTTAAGTGTCGCGGAGTATGCACGGATTCAGCAGTTTCCTGACAACTGGACTCTTACTGGCACTACGATTGACAAATATCGTCAGACAGGAAACGCCGTCCCTGTAGGGCTTGCCAAGGCCATTGGAGATGCCATTGTTTCCGTTGCCGAGGGGACTTCAACCATTCAGGTCAAAAGAGTGCGTGGCACAGCCATTCACGAAAAAATACAGGACGCTATTCAAATAGGAGGTATATGTAATGCCAAAAATCGAACCACTTAATTCAAACTATGACGAAGAAAAGGTTGTCGAGGCTATTTCGGTTGCTTTGAGCGAATTTTATACTTCACTAACCAATAAGCTCAATAAAATAAAGCTGAAAGACATATTAAAGAAGAAAAATCCCTATCTATATCGTGCTAAGGGTATCAATGACGCAACAATGGTTATTAACCGCATTTTGTCAGCCTATATTTCCTCAAGTGAAGAAACCATTTTTGGAAATACATTCTTTGAACCGATTGCTATTGTTGTTTCTGGCGGGCAAAAAGCTGTAACCGAAGGTGTTGACATTACTGTTGACAAAGATAACACCATTTACAGTATCGCCGTTAAAAGCGGTACCTCTGTTTTTAACGCTGACAGCCGAAAGAGACAGGAACAGAATTTCCAGTCTGCTCAAAGGCGCGCACAGCAAGCTCACAAAGCATTTATGCCTGTTGTCGGTTATGGTTATGGAAAAAAGAAAGTCAAACCTGAGAATGAAAAATTCTATAAAGAGCTTGCTGGAAAGGACTTCTGGGAATGGCTAACTGGTGACCCAAACTTTTACACAAAAATCATTTCTTACATGGGAACTAAGCCAGAAGAATTTACTGCAAATTTTGAAATTGCCTACACAAATGCTCAAAACCGTATGTTGCGCGATTTTACGAAAGATTACTGTAAAGATGATGGCTCCATTGATTGGGACAAACTGATTAAATTTAACAGTGGTGATTGACGAAGCCGCTCATAAGAAAGACCGGGACATTTTAGCTTCCCGGTCTTTTTTTCTATCCGAGACGGATACGGGTTTCCTTTTGTCCGCGATTGCCTAAAAAGCCAGATGGGGACTGGGTCAAGAACTTTCGTGGCATAAAAATTTATTCCACGGTTTCTTGACCCAGTCCCCATCTGGCTTATAATGCGGGAACGGACAAAGGCAAACCTTGATTTTGTTTGGAAAGTGTGGTACGATTGTGGTACACGCCAAAGGGCAAAAGAAAAAGCCCTCAATTTCTAACGAATCTTCGTTAAAAATCAAGGACTACATTTGGTGACCCGTACGGGAATCGAACCCATGTTACAGCCGTGAAAGGGCCGTGTCTTAAC
>ERZ773237.2667-NODE-2667-length-11625-cov-3.294123_pt1 | contig 11625 bp, 9 predicted proteins | sample MGYA00580990_ERZ773237 | MGnify/ENA primary metagenome ERZ773237 (study PRJEB29015, sample SAMEA2737749) | human gut metagenome | biome: human gut; feature: human-associated habitat; material: faeces | place: China | collected 2012 ...
AATGTTCGGTGTCACCTTTATTTCGTTCTGATTTTATAACCGGCTACACCATAATACAGGATAAACAGAAAACAAGGCAAGGCTAACCAATAAGCCCCTTGTGCCCCCAAACCTTCTTGCAAAAATCCGAAAACAGTCGGGATAACGGCTCCTCCGGCGATAGCCATTGTCAGAAGAGCACTGCCTGATTTGGTGAATTTGCCGAGGTCTGCCATAGCAAGCGGCCATAATGCCGGCCACATTAGCGAGCACCCTAGAGCCATCAGGAAGATTGCCCAGATAGATATTTCGGCAGGCAGCAATACAATGGCCAGAGAACCGGCTACACCGATGCAGGCACAGATTCTCATTGCCATGTCTTGAGTTAGGTATTGCGGAATCAGAATAATACCGCAAATATAACCGATGACCATACCGATACTCGGAATCCAGGCATATAAATCGGGATTTTCCAAATTCAACGCTTTGGCGTAGTCGACGGCTGTACTTAGAGACAAAGTTTCGACACCGACATAAATGAACAAGGTCAGTGCACCCAGAACCAAGTGGGGAAATTGCCAAATAGAAGTTTTATTTGCTGCATACGGGCAATTGGCGGTATCCGATTCGTCTTCTCCGGCAGCTTTTACTTCGGGAAGCGGAGCCATTAAAGAGATGATACCTAACAATAGAAATACGCCGATGATGATGTAGAAAGGCAGATACAGATCGGAAGTCTGCACATTGGTTTGGTCGGCTACCACGAGTGCGAAAAACAAAGGAGCTACCGGCCATGCCAGTTTGTTGCAGATACCCATGATACTCATTCGTTTGGCCGCGCTTTCAATCGGTCCCAGAATGGTAATGTACGGGTTTACCGATGCTTGTAAATAAGCGTTGGCGGCACCGCTGACGAAAGAAGCGATGAGGAAAAGAATGAAATTTTCCAATTTAGCTGATAATACAAATAAAATAAAAGCAACGGCAAAAATCAAAAACGAGAGTGCCATTGTTCTTTTGTAACCGATTTTGGCAATCGTGGCAGAAGCCGGGTAGCCGAAAATCAGGAAAGGAACGAAAGTAGCTGCTAGCAGCAGGTAGGCTACCCCTGAAGGCAGAGACAAAGCACCTTTTAATACCGGAATCAAAAATGAGTTGATGCCCAATGCGAATCCGATCGCAAAAAACATCATACCGACGAATGCCAAAGGCACAGCAAAATTTGTTTTGTTTTGTGACATAATATTTGGGTTTGTAGATAATAATTCAGCACGCTGTTTCAAAAGGTAAATGTAATAAAAAAATGAAATAGGGTGCCACTTTTGACACCCTATTTAAAATGCTTCGCCCGAAGATTATTGTTTCGGTTTGAAAATCAGATCGACAACATCGGCACCCTTGAAAAGAGACTGAGCAAATTTCTGAATGTCTTTGGGTTGCAGTTTATCGACAATGTGATCGAAGTTTTTCGGATCGTTCGGATTCACACCACTGATATAATAAGAAGTAATACAATTCATCCAATAGCTGTTGTGGTTTTTGGATTGTTCGTGGTTTTTCTTCATATTGGCGATCACTTTATTCATTTCTTCCGGAGTCGGAGCTTCTTTCATGATTTTATCCAATTCGGCATAAATCAACGATTTCAGATGTTGTGCCTTGTCCGGATCACAATCGAAGCTCATCGTCATGCTATAGTTGGAGTAAGGCTCGCGTACAGAACCGGCCTGAACACCTACACCGTAAGTTCCTCCTTCTTTTTCCCGGATATTTTCGGTATATCTTAAATCCAGGATTCCTTCCAGAATATTATTACAGATATTGTTGTAAACACTGTATTTCATATCTTTAGAGAAATTTGTGATCACGCTCGATTTCGGGGTAGTCAGTTCCAATTCGATTTCTTTTACCGTTTTGCCTTTCGGACCTCTTACATGGTTGTCGCGCCAGGTTTCTTTCCGGTTTTCAGATTTTAATGAACCGATGTATTTTTCTACCAATGGTTTTACCGTTTCTGCATCGATATTACCTACGATGAAGAAGGTGAAATCGCTGGCATCTTTAATCCGGTCGCGATAAACCTGTTCGATCTTTTCGATACTGATCTGATCCAGGTATTTTTCGTTGAAGAGCAGAGTACGCGGATTGTAGTTACTCATGATCAGACTAATCGAATCTTTCATGATTTTCTGCGGATTTTTCTCCATATTGGCGATAGAGGCCCTGGTGCGGCTCATCATAGCTTCATGGGCTTCCTTGTCGAAACGGGGTTTTTCGAAACGCAGATACAACAATTGAAGCATGGTTTCGAAATCCTGAGGTGTAGAGCTACCGCTGACAGATTCCGACAAACCGTTGATAGAAACTCCGCAGAAAGCCATCTTCCCGGTCAGGATTTTTCTTAAAGTGGTTGCATCGAAATCTCCTAAACCGTAAGCTCCTACAAATGCAGCAGCGTTATTGGCGGAAGGAAGCATGTCTATATCGTAAAGTGAAGTTCCTCCTTTGCTGTAAGAAGTCAGTGATACGGCATCTTTTTCGTAATCTGCTTTACGGAAGACTACTTTCGCTCCATTGGCCAGTGTCCATTCTTCTGCATCGAATAAGGGAAGTTTCTTGGTAGAAACGATTTTTGAACCCGGTAATTCTTCGCTGATCAATGTTGCATCGGTTACTTCGTCGCGATAGGGTTCTATCTCTTTTTTAGCAACCTTATCCATAATAGCGGTTACTTCTTCCCGGGTCAGGTGCTTGGCATTCTCTGACGGACCGGAAACGACTACTGTACGGTTTTTATCGGTATTCCACTCTTTAGCCCGTGCAGATACCTCTTCTACGGTAATGGTCGGAATAATTTGTTTGACAGCATTGTAATAGAAATCGAAATCTACGATCGGTTCCTGTTCCAGGAAATTCGCTTGCATTTCCCCGATATAACTTTCGTTACCGGTTTTGTCTTTTTCTTTATAAGCCGATTCCAGGCCGACCAGCATATTGGTTTTTACCCGTTCCAGTTCACTCGGGGTGAAACCGAACCGCCGGATTCTTTCATTTTCGGTTAAGATGGCTTCCAGGGCAACGTCTTCTTCGTTGGGTTTGGCCGTTGTGTTGATGTTATAAGCATTATAACCTCTCACAAAACCATCGAATCCGAAACCTCCGTTGATAAAGGGAGGATTACCTTTCTGCATCATTTCGCTGATCCGTGCTCCGGCCATCTGATTGTAGAAAGAGTTGATTATGTTATCTTTAAAATAAGCCAATTTATTCTTTTCTGTTGCCGGAGTACCGGGTAACAGGGTCACGATCTGAATAGAAGATTGCTGTACTTCTTTGTCGGTTGCCAGGCAATAATACATCTCGTCGTGTTCGGGAATTTCGTAGAAAGGACGGGGAGTCGGATTTTCTACAGCAGGGATTTTACTGAACAATTCTTTTACTTTTTGTTCCATTTTAGCTACATCGAAATCGCCGACGATTGCTATGGCTTCCAGGTCTGTCCGGTACCATTCATGATAAAAATCACGGATAGTCTGGTATTTGAAATTTTTGATTACATCTAAATTACCGATAACGTCCCGAATGGCGTATTTTGAATCTTTGAAAAGTACCGGGAACATCTGTTTTTGAATCCGGAATTGCGGTGTCCGGCGGGTTCTCCATTCTTCGGTGATCACTCCGCGCTCAGCATCGATTTCGTCGTCTTCCAGGGTAAGATAGTAAGACCAGTCGTGCAGAATCAACAGGCAGGTGTCTAACAGAGATTCGCTGTTTGTCGGTACATCGCTCAGATTGTAGACCGTTTCATTTTGTGCAGTGTAAGCATTGATGTTACGGCCGAAAGAAACTCCGTGCTTTTCCAGAGAGGTGATGATACCTTTCCCAGGGAAATTCTTGGTTCCCTGAAAGGCCATGTGTTCCAGGAAGTGGGCCAGACCGTCTTGTTCATCGTTTTCGAGCAGGGCTCCGGCATTACGTATGATGTAGAAACTCGCTCTGCCTTTGGGTTCTTCATTGTGACGCAGGTAATACACTATACCGTTGGGGAGCTTTCCCGTTACAATATTCGGATCTTGAGGAAGCGGGGCCTGAAGATCGACCTGTGCAAAACTTCCTTGCAGGAATAATAAACAGGAAAATGTAATTAAAATAAATAGTCTTTTCATAGTTAAATTTTTATGATTCGAAACAAAAGTAGCTTTATTTACGATCAAATATAAATACAATAAGGGATTTAACTTAAATTTAATAAGGGACCGCTATTCCTGTAAAAAGCTCAGATTGAGCATAAACAATATTTTAACATATCATACTTATGAGAGACTCTGTTTCTTTTTTGCATCGGGTATCCGCCTGGACTGAAAAAGCCGGAATGACAGATGACGAAAGCACTCTAATAAAAATGGCGATAACGATTACCGTTGCCATTCTGATTTATATTATTTCCAGGAAATGGCTCTCCAAACTCTTGAAAAAAGTTGTAGGAAAGACCAAAAGTACTTGGGACGATATCCTTTACGATCAGGGTTTTTTCCGTAAACTGGCTTCCCTGATCCCTCCTTTTACAGCTTATATCGTTCTCACTTTTATTACCTGGGAATATAAATATGTCCTTCGGCGCCTGGTAGATATCTGGTTGATTATCGTTACCCTGTTTATCATTACTTCTTTATTGAATGCGATCAACAAGATTTATGAGAGCTATCCGGTTTCGAAAAATCGTCCGATTACTTTTTTTATCCAGTTGATCAAGGTGTTTTTGTATACGGTTGTGGTGATTACCGTCGTCAGTGTGCTGGTGAATAAATCGCCGGAACACCTGATTGTCGGTTTGAGTGCTTTTGCCGCGGTGCTGCTTTTGATCTTCAAGGATTCGATCCTGGGATTCGTTGCCGGAATCCAGCTGACTTCCAATAATATGATCCGCATCGGCGACTGGATTCAGATGGATAAGAATAATGCCAATGGAGTTGTGTTGGAAGTGAATCTGTACACCGTCAAAGTGCAGAATTGGGATATGACTATTTCGATGGTACCCACTTATCAGTTGGTGTCGGAATCTTTCACCAACTGGCGGGGAATGCAGGAATCGCCGGGACGGAGAATTATGCGGAGTATCAATATCGATATCGATTCGGTTCATTTTTTGAGTCATGACGAAGTCGTAAAATTTGCTTCTTCGGCCTTCCTGAAAGATTATATCGATCAGATGGTCGCTAAACTGGGAGATATCAATAAAGATAAAATTACGATTCTGGATGAGCGTAAGCTGACCAATATCGGTATATTCCGTTATTATATGGATGCATGGATCGAAGCTAATCCCGATATCAATACGAATATGACACATATGGTCCGCCAATTACAACCCGGCCCGACCGGTATGCCCATCCAGATTTATTGCTTCTCGGCTATTCAGGAGTGGGTGACCTATGAAAAAGTCCAGGCCGATATTTTCGACCATATCATGGCGGTATTACCCGAATTCGGACTGAAAGTGTTCGAATATAAATCCATGTATGTGGGTGGGGAAAACCAATCGTGATTAACTGCGTATACGGCAGTTCGGGTTATCTGTTGTGACGACTAAAAAGGCGGTTTCGGTCACGGCTCTTTTAACTGAAAAAAACATGTCCGATAAAGAGAATAATTATAAAATACACCGTTTTATTCAATATACCTAATTAGAAATAGTGTATCGAAGAATAGTTGCATAGCCATATTCTTCGATACTATAATCAATTATTAATGTAAAAATATAAAAGAAAAAAGAAAGAAGCCAAAATCATCAGTATTAATTGGTACTTTTTTCTTTCTTTAATATAATAATACCATTCTTCGGGTAATTTTCTTTATCAAATTGGAAAGAATGGAAAAGGGCCGGGGGAATATGTCAACTTGCAATCTTCTGTTCAAATAAAAAAAATTCTTCTTTTGATATTATCGATCTCAATGGAGCCAAATATTTAAATTACTCTCCCGATAACGGAGTGAATATAGAACAACCTCTCCCTGTCAGAGTAGAAGGTTATCCTGAAGTGTGGCTTAACGATACATTGCTTTTGATGAGTTATAAACGATCGGTCATTGCGACATTGATTTTTTTGTTGTAATTTTGGAAGCTAAAAAATCGGGGCATGGCTAAAGAAAAAGTAAGACTTTGGGATCGTCTGAAATATAAATATAAACTTTCTGTCATTAACGAGACTTCTTATGAGGAGGTGTTCAATTTCAGATTGTCCCAGTTGCATGTATTGACTGCATTGAGTGTGCTGGCGGTAATTTTGGTCGTTCTGACCATTTTATTGATAGCTTTCACCGACTTGCGGGAATTTATTCCTGGCTATCCGGATGGAAATATGCGGCAGATGATCGCCCAAAATGCGCTCCGGGTAGATTCGCTGGAGAATGAATTGCTGAAGAGAGACCGCTTTTTCAAATCCATCCGGTTGGTTTTGAATGGGGGAGATACCACTTCCCTCGAACGTTCGCGGGAGGATACGGCGCGCTACCGGAACGATACCATCCGATTTCAGATCAGCGAACAGGAAAATGAATTCCGGGCTGCTATCGAAGAGCGTGAACGCTTTAATCTATCGCTGGGAATGAAAGAACAAAACCACGATTATTATCATTTTTTCCCGCCTGTGGAAGGAATTGTAACCCAAAGCTTCGATGAGAAGAAACGGCATTACGGCACTGATATTGTGGCGAAAGCCAATGCTAAGGTGGCTGCGGTATTGGATGGGGTCGTGATTTTTACCGATTGGACGGTGAAGACCGGATATGTGATCCAGGTGCAACATACCAACGACCTGATTTCTGTATACAAACACAATTCTATCCTATTGAAAAAACAGGGAGATTATGTCAGGGCCGGAGAGGTCCTGGGGGTAGTGGGAAATACCGGAGAGGAGTCCAGCGGCCCCCATTTGCATTTTGAATTGTGGCGGGCAGGTAATCCGCTCAACCCGGAGAATTTTATTAAGTTTAAATAAAGAATCGGTAACCGGAAGTTGTTTCGGCAATTTCGGTTTGGAAGAATGAATATATGAGAAAGATTGCGATATTAGGTTCGACAGGATCGATCGGAACACAGACGCTGGAAGTGGTGGAAGCCAATCCCGAACGGTTCAGTGTCGAAGTGCTGACAGCCAATAATCATGTCGATTTATTGATCGAACAGGCATTGAAATTCCACCCGGATAGTGTGGTGATTGCCAATGAGGAGAAATATCCGCTTCTGCGCGATGCCTTACAACATGAAGATATAAAAGTATTTGCCGGAGCCGATGCGCTTGCCCGGATCGTGACTTTTGCAGACGTCGATCTGGTGGTGACAGCTTTAGTCGGATACAGCGGTTTAATCCCGACGGTAAATGCCATTAAAGCCGGAAAAAATATTGCTTTGGCTAACAAAGAGACTCTGGTCGTAGCCGGAGAATTGGTCAACGAATCGGTCGCAGAACATCGGGTAGCTATTCTGCCTGTCGATTCGGAACATTCTGCCATCTTCCAGTGTTTGGCCGGAGAGAGCCGGAGTAAAGCCGAAAAACTGATTTTGACCGCTTCCGGAGGTCCTTTCCGGGGAAAAGACCGGGCTTTTTTGGAAAAGGTGACTCCTGCCGATGCTTTGAAACATCCTAACTGGCATATGGGTGCTAAGGTGACGATCGATTCGGCTTCTATGATGAACAAAGGGTTTGAAGTGATCGAAGCCAAATGGTTGTTCGGCATGAAACCCGAACAAATCGAAGTGGTGGTGCATCCCCAATCTATCGTTCATTCGATGGTGCAGTTTACGGATGGCTGCGTGAAAGCCCAGCTCGGAGTGCCGGATATGCGGCTGCCGATTCAGTATGCCCTGACTTTCCCCGAACGGACTACAGCTGATTTCGGACGTTTGGATTTCAAGGTATGTCATTCCCTGACTTTCGAACAGCCTGACGAGAAAACCTTTCGTAACCTTGGATTGGCTTACGAGGCTATGCGGCAAGGCGGAAACATGCCCTGTATCCTGAATGCGGCCAATGAAGTCGCTGTGGCTGCCTTCCTGCAAGGGCGCCTGTCTTTCACCGGTATGTCCGATCTGATCGAAAAAACAATGCAACAAGTAGATTTCCTGAAGAAACCGACTTTGGAGGATTATATGGAAACCGATCGCCTGACCCGTGAAATCGCCAGGAAAAATGTATCCCCCAAAATACCTCCTCTATAGCTTTCTAGCTTATAGTCTTTTAACTTTAACCTTTTACTTTTTACCTCATATCATGGATATTTTTATAAAAATAGTACAATTTGTCTTGAGTCTTTCTATCCTGGTTTTGTTCCACGAATTCGGACACTTTTTGTTTGCGAAGTTGTTTAAGACCCGGGTAGAAAAGTTTTATATGTTTTTTAATCCCTGGTTCTCTTTATTTAAATTTAAAAAGGGAGAGACCGAGTATGGAGTCGGTTGGTTGCCGTTGGGTGGATATGTGAAGATCGCCGGAATGATCGATGAATCGATGGATACCGAGCAGATGAAACAACCGGCTCAGCCTTGGGAATTCCGGGCTAAACCGGCCTGGCAACGCTTGCTGATTATGTTGGGCGGGGTATTGGTGAACGTCTTACTGGCTTTTGTCATTTATATCGGCATCCTATTCACCTGGGGGGAGACCTATCTTCCTGCAAAAAACGTCACTTACGGAGTGGTATGCGACAGCGTCTTCAAAAATATCGGAATGCGAAACGGTGATATTATCGTTGCTCTCGACAATAAAGAAGTGGTCCGTTTTGACGATGTGCTTCCCGAAATATTGTTCAATCGTTCCAAGACTATTCAGGTATTGCGCAATGGAGAGCAAGTTTCTCTGGATATTCCGGATGACTTTATTGCTACGCTGCTGGAATTATCGTCCAAGAGTTTCAAGCTGAATCCGCTGCTCACTCCCCGTATCCCGGTCGATGGAATCGAGATACAGGATTTCGGGGATTATTCTGTGGCTTATGATGCAGGTATGCGAAAAGGGGATAAGATTCTGTCTGTCAACGGACACACTTTTCGTTTCTACGATGAATTTTCGGATTTGCTCGCCGCCAATAAAGGAAAGCGGGTGGAAACGACCGTATTGCGGGGAACGGATACATTGTCTTATGCTTTTGCTTTGGGGGAAGACGGAAAATTCGGTTTTTATCCTTTGCTGACAGCCAATGCCTATGAATTGGCGACTCAGAAATATACACTGGCAGAAGCGATTCCTGCCGGAATCGAGATGGGGATCGGACAACTCGGCTCTTATGTGAAACAGCTGAAATTACTCTTTTCTCAGGGAGATACCGCTTATAAGTCGGTCGGTGGGATGGCTTCGATCGCCAACATTTTCCCGGGGTATTGGAATTGGCATTCTTTCTGGGAACTGACCGCTTTGATCTCGATCATGCTGGCCGTCGTGAATATTCTGCCTATTCCGGCTTTGGACGGAGGACATGTCCTGTTCCTGTTGTATGAAGTGGTTACCCGTCGTAAACCGGGAGAGAAATTTATGGAGTATGCTCAGATTACAGGCATGATTTTTATCTTCGGCTTGTTTATTCTGGCTAATGTAAATGATATAATTAAATTTTTCGGGTAATGAAAGATCAGATTGAAGAATTCAGAGCTTACCGGGCCAAAATGAACGAGAGGATTCTGGCAGCCGATAATAAAGTGATCAAAAGAATCTACAATATCGATACCAATACTTATATGGAAGGGGCACTCTCCTCCAAGGTAAAGGAGATGTTGGGACTGGCCACTTCCATGGTTTTGAGATGTGACGATTGCATCAAGTATCATTTGGAAAAATGTTATGAACAAGGGGTGACTACTCCCGAATTGTTCGAAGTTTTTGCTGTGGCCGACGTGGTGGGGGGGACTATCGTTATCCCTCATTTGAGAAGAGCTGTCGAATATTGGGAGCTGTTGCAGGCTCAAACCGGCCCGGAGGTCGAAAACGAAAAATAAAGCATGAGGTATGACGGTTCTTCCTTTTCGATGAGAACGGAAAGCTGATAGAACGTCTGTATTATTATCTGGACTGCCGGCGGGGAAGTATGATTCTGGATTATATCGGTTCGGATTTGTATAAAGATATGGTGTGGAGTGATTATGGCAGGATGAGGTCGAAAGAATGCCTGTGATCGGGTTGGTTGATAAAGCTCATTTCAAAATTCAGACAAAGATGAAATTATTGGGTATATTATTCTTGCTTTGTGTGCTGACGATGCCTGTTGTGGCACAGGATCATTGCCGGATTATGTTTTATAATGTAGAGAATTTATTCGATACCGCCGATGATCCCTCGACTGCCGACGATGAGTTCACTCCCCGGGGAAAGAAACATTGGACGAAGGCTAAATACACGGATAAATTATTGAAAATCGCAGAAGTGATCGATAGCGTGGGAGATAAAGAACTGCCTTGTATCGTCGGTTTGGCGGAAGTGGAAAATCGCTGGGTATTGGAAGATTTAACGCAGAAAATGTACCGGCTACACCTGTACCGACTATTACTACATCTGTCCTAAAATCCATTGCTGTTTGGCCGACGGGAATTACGGAATTGTTCATCAGGATTCTCCCGACCGCCGGGGTATCGATGTTGCTTTGCTTTACCGGAAAGATTGTTTCGAACTTTTAGAAACCGATTTCTTGCGCTTGTCATTTCCCGAAGATACCACCATCCGTACCCGGGATATTTTGTATGCTTCCGGGGTGTTGGATTCGGATACCCTTCATTTTTTTGTCTGTCATTTCCCTTCGATGATCGGTGGAGAGAAGCAAAGCGAGTGGCGCAGAGAACGGGCAGCTTCGACGGTACGGCATAAAGTCGATTCATTATTGGCTGTTCAGCCCCGCGCCGGTATTGTAATCATGGGCGATCTGAACGGGAAAGCAAATACCCCGGCACAAAAGGTGTTGGGTACCAAAAGTTCCGATAAAAAACCGAGGTGTAAAGATTTATATAATACAGGCTATTATTTATTGAAAAAGAATTACGGCAGTTACAAAGGCAACTGGCAGACCATCGACCACCTGATTCTTTCGGGAGCTTTACTGGATGGGCACTCTGTCTGGAAAGCCGATCGGCGGCTTACTGTTTTTTCAGCTTCTTTTCTACTGGAAGAAGATAAAACTTATTTCGGATACAAACCTTGTCCTACTTACCGGGGACCGCGTTATGTCGGTGGATATAGCGACCATTTACCGATATATATCGATTTGAAAAAATGATTTCTTTTTCTATTTTTGCCGCGCAAAATTCATAACAATAGATATGGACGATTATCATCAAAAGTATTAATCTGAACAAAGGTTTTCTCAGGCCTTTGTTCGTAACGAATGGAGGGTTTTATATGAGAAAATTTTTATGTTGCAGGGATAATTTTGCTGAAAAGCAGGCCTGGCAAAAATACTGTTGGGTGAATATCGAAATGCCGACCGAGGAAGATACGCTCTACCTTACTCGTGATTTGAAGATTCCTTCTGCATTTTTATCCGATATCCGGGATGTCGACGAACGTCCCCGTATCGAAACGGAAGATGGCTGGACCTTGATGATTCTGCGCATCCCCTACCGGGATGAAGGGAACGATATTCCCTATATCACCGTTCCTTTGGGAA
>ERZ773237.2681-NODE-2681-length-11572-cov-2.318399_pt1 | contig 11572 bp, 4 predicted proteins | sample MGYA00580990_ERZ773237 | MGnify/ENA primary metagenome ERZ773237 (study PRJEB29015, sample SAMEA2737749) | human gut metagenome | biome: human gut; feature: human-associated habitat; material: faeces | place: China | collected 2012 ...
TACTTCGTAGACGGTGATGCGATCCTTATTGCCACAGGCCGCAAACCGATGATTGAAGGACTGAACCTGCAAGCAGCCGGTGTAGAAGTCGATGCGCACGGGGCAATTGTAGTCAATGACCAATTACATACCAATGCCCCTCATATATGGGCAATGGGAGATGTAAAAGGAGGAGCGCAATTTACCTATGTCTCACTGGATGATTTTCGTATTATCCGGGATCAGCTTTTCGGGGACAAGAAACGTGACATCAACGACAGAGATCCTCTGCCTTATGCTGTATTTATCGATCCGCCATTGGTACATATCGGAATTACAGAAGAGGAGGCACTGAGAAAGGGGTATTCTTTCAAAGTCTCCCGACTGCCGGCAACCTCCGTTGTCCGTTCGCGTACCTTGCAACAGACAGATGGTATGCTGAAGGCTATTATCAATAGCCATAGCGGTAAGATTATGGGATGTACCCTGTTCTGTACCGATGCTCCGGAACTGATCAATATGGTTGCAATGGCTATGAAGACGGGACAGACTTATACGTTCCTACGTGACTTCATCTTCACACATCCGAGTATGAGCGAGGGGTTGAATCAATTATTCGACGTATAAAATTAATAATAAACAGAGCCTGTAAACCTAGTAAACAGAGGCTCTATTAGTACCAAACAGAGCCTCTAAGCTAAGAGAATAGAGGCTCTAAAATCATATACAGCAATTCCCGGGTTCCATATTTTTATTTATTTACGCAAGAATCTAAAGATAATCACGTATATTTGTTAAATGGAATCTAATAGGATACAGTATAATGGTACATAGAATATTTTGGCTACTTCTTATTACAACAACTTTATTAATGTTTCCCGTCCATGCACAGGATCGTCTGAAGAATTTAGAATTCAAACAATTCTCAACTCCGGACGGATTACCCAACAGTATGGTTCATCAGGTCTATCAAGATCGGACGGTTACATCTGGATTCCCACCTTCTATGGATTATTCCGGTATGATGGTTATGAAGTCAGAACATATAAATCAAATCTTTACACTCCGGGACTACTAACCAATAATAATGTACTTTGCGTAGAAGAAGACTATTCCCACAGACTATGGATAGGAACTCATGAAGGTCTCTGTGTACTCGACAAGCAAACGGGACAAATGAGAAAAATGCAACTGGAAGGAATCAACAAACATCGTTTGAACGAAATCCACGTAACCAAAGAGAACAAAGTCTATCTGGGATATATCCGTGGAATGGCATATTATGATGCAGAACAGGATACATTGGTCCTGATGACACACAAGAATTGTAAAGGCGAAGTACCCGAACAAAAGAATGTTCAAACCATACTTGAAGATGAAAATGGTGATTTACTGATTGGTACCTGGCAAGACGGGCTCTACCGTTATCACATAAAAGAGAATAAGTTCACCCATTACCCTCCATTGAGCGAAAACAATTCCGTTTTGTCATTATTTCAGGATTCCAGAGGAGTTCTATGGGTGGGAACAAGCGGGTATGGTCTTTATAAGGTTAATTTCTCTTCAGACAAGCAGACATTGTCTATTGAAAAAAATTACAGATACGATCCTCTGAATATTTCCTCTATCCCTTCTGATTATATTTATTCTATCCATGAAGACTTGCAGACACATTCGTTATGGCTGGGAAGCCGGGATGGAATTGGCATTATGAATATGGCTAACGAAGGGACGTTCATCAATTACAAAGAATCGAACCCAGAACATTATTTGCCCGTACGCGAAGTGAACACCGTTTTTCGGGATAAAAACGGATTGATGTGGATTGGAACAAAAGGAACAGGAGTTTTTCATGCAGATACACACGCACGTTCTTTTGATGTCCTCTACCCACGTGGTAACGGGAAGTTCTTTACTGATTTGATCTCCACCTTATATATAGAAGAGAATGGAGCTTCCTGGATTGGTTTCGGATATGGAGTGGATTACCAGTCGAGAGACAAGAAGATATCTTTAATACCCTCCAAACGTCCCTATCACATTTCCTACAGCCCTACTTCCCAAGAAGTGCTGCTCGCCATTCATGATGGCGGAGTGATGGCTTGTCAGAATGGAAAGATTATCCACCAATATAAGACTTCAAATTGTGATTTCATTCCTCATGATCTGGTATATTGGATACATGAAGACCATAAGGGGAATTGGTGGCTAGGCACCTATAAGGGAGTTGGAGTCCGATATAAGGATGGTCGTGAATATTGTTTCAGCCGTATGCCTGGCATTGATGCCTTACTCTCTAAAGAAATTACCTGCATAATGGAAGATAATGACGGCTCCTTGTGGCTGGCAACCAACAATAATGGTATAGTTCATGTAACTGGAAATATGGAGCAACCGGAAACATTACATTGCCAAAACTACTGTATGGAGAACAAACTGTTACCGGTCAATACTCCCCTTTGTTTTCTATTGGATAAAAGCGGCAGAATATGGGTAGGCACAGAAGGAAGCGGACTTTGTCTGTATAATGTACAAGATGATTGTTTTGAATCCGTCCATCAAGCATACAATTTACCGGGAGATATGGTAGGCAGTATGGAAGAAGATAATCATGGAAACCTTTGGTTAGGCACTAATCAAGGATTGGCAAGATTGACTATCACCGGGGAGGAAAAAGGAAGAGTACGGACTTTTACTGTTGCAGATGGATTAGCAGATAACTTCTTTAATCAAAACGCATCTTTTTATCGCAATGGAACTTTCTATTTCGGATGTAGCCGCGGAATAGTTACTTTTGACTCCGAAATGATGAAGGAGAAACACTCTGATATTTCTTTGCGCATAACGGATATATTAATAGACGGCAAATCATTGGAACAAATACCGGAACAGCAAAAAAGCAAGATATCCTCTTTTACTGCCGATTATACAAAGACTCTCATCATCCCGTCAGCATATACCAATTTTACTATCCGCTTTGCATCGCTCACTTACAACCAGCCCCAACTGAACAAGTACGCATACAGGCTGCAAGGTTTTGACACAGACTGGCACTATGTGAATGCCGCCAACCGTAATGCATATTATTCTCAATTACCTGCGGGAGAGTATGTATTTGAATTACGAGCCACCAATGAGAATGGAGACTGGGGAGAAATGCGGACAATGGAAATCCTTATCGAACCTCCTTTCTGGGCTACCTGGTGGGCATATCTTATTTACGCTTTACTAACTGCATCTTTTTTAGGATTGATATGGTGGGAAATACGCCGAAGACTTATGTTGCGTAATCGGAAGTATCTGCAAAAAGGAGAAACAGACAAAGTACACCATATCAAACTACAATTCTTTTCGAATATTACTTCAGATGATGAGAAATTCCTCCAGGATGCCATTGACTGTGTAAACCGACATCTGGATGATCCTGAGTTTGACGTAACTCAATTTGTCAATGAGATGGCAACAAGTCGTACCACACTTCACAAAAAGATGAAATCACTCACAGGACTCAATACAACCAGTTTTGTACGGAGCATTCGTTTGAAAGCAGCCTGCAAAATCATGGATGAGAATAAGAATATCCGCATCTCTGATCTGGCATACAAAGTGGGGTTCAACGACCCTAAATATTTTTCGATCTGTTTCAAGAAAGAATTCGGTATGCAACCTACAGAATACTCGATGAAATCGGCAAAAAACGCTTGATACCCGATAAAATGAATGAGGTTGAAACATGTTCTTAAAAGGTAGAAAGAACATGTTTCAACCTCATAAGGCAATGCTTCACCCTCTTACAACATATGGCTGATTACTTTTGCGACGTTAATTTTTTAATGTCTAATATAAAAAAGAAGTTGGCCTATGAGACTTATTTCCTATGGAAACAAAAAATCGCTGATGGCGATTATTATTTGTGTGGCTTTGCTTACCGGTAGCCGGATGACTTATGCTGTTAATGAACACGCATCTGTGTATTCTACTCAGCAGACTGGTAAGATTAAGGGAACTGTAATCGATATTAATGGGGAACCCGTCATTGGGGCAAGTGTTGTATTGCAAGGTACTTCTAATGGTACGATAACCGATATTGACGGTAATTTTACTCTTTCTGATATTCCCTCTAACGGAATGATCCAGGTAAGTTTTATTGGGTATAAAACACTCGAAGTGCAAGTTAAGGGACAGACCTCCTTTAGCCTGACTTTATCGGAAGATACCGAAACCTTGGATGAAGTAGTGGTGGTAGGTTATGGCACGATGAAGAAATCGGATTTGACAGGCGCTGTAGGTTCCATATCTTCTGAAAAACTTGCAGCCAGAGGTGCTACCCGTTTGGAGGATGCATTACAGGGAGCGGTTCCCGGTGTGAATATTACCCAGTCTAATAGCCGTGCCGGTGGTGGGTTTAATATACAGATACGCGGTCAGGCCTCTATCAACAAACAGGCTTCTCCTCTTTATGTAATCGATGGCATTGTATGTTCATCTATGGACTTTTTGAATCCGGAGGATATAGAACGTGTGGATGTCTTAAAAGATGCTTCCTCTACTGCTATTTATGGCTCGCGTGCTTCTGCCGGTGTGATCATGATTACTACGAAAGGGGCTAAAGGAGCAGGAAAAACGCAACGTGTATCCATATCATATGATGGTTATTACGGTATTCGTAAGGTCACACGTATGCCTGATTTTATGAATGCTCAAGAGTTTATAGATTACCGTTTTGCACGTCACACTGTCTTAACTTCCGAGGCTTTTGATGGGTCTAGCCGTAAAGGAGTGGATGCAAATGGAGTCCCCCATTATGAAATTAAGCAGTCTGATTTAGAGACTGCATTCTTAAAGCGTGATGGCGGGCTCGATTACCGTGATTCCAAAATTTATGAGATGATGATGTCCGGAACAGATGGTTATGACTGGACGGACTTGGTTACCAGAACTGGATCGCAGCAAAATCATTATATCAGTGCTAATGGTGCTACAGAGAAGCTCAATTACCGTTTAGGGCTGGGGTATCAGGGAGAAGAAAACGTATTCAAACATAATGATTATTCCCGTTTTAATATTAAAGGTGCTTTAGATGGAACTATTTCCAAGGTTTTTGATGCTGGTTTTTCGGTGAATATGGCCTATACTGTACAAGATGATTTCAGTACCAACAGTACTTATTGTCCTTATGAGAATGCTTTTTATTTTAATCCTTTTGTGGCACCTTACGATAAGGATGGGAACATCATTAATAATCCCGGTTCAAAAGATGCCTTTGAGTCTACGGGACAGTTCACTTCTACCATAAGTCCTTTAAATGATTTGGTTGATGAGAATTATACGAATCAGACACGTAAGTTTCATGTCTTTGGAAACGTTTATTTGCGTGCTAATCTTATGAAGGGTCTGAAGTTTACCACAACTTTTTCTCCTAATTTTTATCATGGAAGACAGGGTATGTTCAATGCGACCGGAGTGAATGACCGCAATCCGTTAGGGTCAAATTATTATCAGACAAATGGCACGAATTCTGCAGAAGTGGAAACTACAGACCGTTTGGATTGGACTTGGGATAATCAGGTTGATTTTAATAAGACCCTAGGCAATCATACGTTTGGTGCTATGGGATTATTCTCTATGTATCGTTCTGATAAAGAAACTTATAATCTGAAAGGTTTTGGTGTATCCGATGATATGCTTTCATTCCATGCGATGAACAAAGCTTCCGGTGATAAAGAGATTAATTCTTCTTATACGGAATCTACATTGATGTCCGGGGCTCTTCGTCTGAATTACTCTTATAAAGGTAAATATATGGCGACAGCTACAGCGCGTACCGACGGATCTTCTCGTTTTGCTGAAGGAAATCGTTGGGGATGGTTTCCGTCTGTAGCTTTGGCTTGGCGTATGTCTGAAGAGAATTTCCTGAAGGGTACAGATTGGTTGGATAACTTAAAACTGCGTCTGTCATATGGTATCACAGGGAATAACAATGTTGGAGATTATGTCACGATTGCCACTGCTTCAGGGCCCAGCTATGTAGTGTTAGACGGGTCGGAAGTACAAGGGTATTATCCTAACGGATTAGTTAATACGGGACTTATTTGGGAGAAAGTGAAAGAGTTTGATTTCGGTGTAGATTTCAGTGTATTGGGTAGCCGCATCAACTTGACTGCTGATTTCTATCACAGATTATCTGATGGGCAGATAATGGATCGTATTGTTCCTATCGAGACTGGGGAAACGAAAGCTACCTTTAATGTTGGTTCGGTTCGTAATACCGGAATTGAATTGGGACTTCAGTTTGGAGTTATTAGAAATCAGAACTTTACTTGGGACTTGAACCTCAATTATTCCAGAAACTGGAATAAGATTCTGGAGCTCAGCAATGGAAAAGTGGATGAGGTTGCTTCTAATCGCTTTATCGGTGAACCTCTAAATGTATTGCGCGATTACACCCATACTGATGTTATCACAGATAAAGGAGTGACCATGCACACAAAAGATGGAGATATTCATTATACCTTGCAGGAGCTTTATGCAAAATATGGTTCGAAGTACAAATGGTATGAAGGACAGGTAGCTGTGAATGATTGGAACAATGATGGCAAGATTACTGATGAAGATAAACAGATATATGGTTGTACGGATCCCAAATGGGTAGGAAGCTTGAATTCTAGCATGTATTACAAGGGCTTTGATTTTTCAGTGATGGTATATACCAAACAAGGGCAATGGTCGCGCAGTTATTTCCATGATAAATATATGAAGTGGTCTGATCGCGGCAACCAACACATGGCAATGGACTTTTATATTCCTAAAGGTGCCCCTGTTATTGATCATACTACCGGTGATATAATATATGCTGCCGAAACTCATTATGGGAAGTATCCTTATCCTAATAATTCGGATACATCGGCAGGTGGCTATTTTTCGGACAAGGGCAGTGCGAAAGGAGAAGGATTCCAATATCAAAAGACCTCATTTATAAAGGTGAAAAATATTTGCTTAGGATTTACTTTCCCGAAAAAATGGATTACCAAAGCGGGATTGCAGCATTTGCGCCTTTATCTCAATGTGCTAAACCCGTTTTGTCTCACAGACTATGAAGGCTTTGACCCGGAGTGGGCAGGTGCGAAGTTGACCGATGGCGGTCCTGCATCAGTGACTTATCAGATAGGTGCGAATATCAAGTTCTAATTTTTAAAGAAAGGATAAGTGATATGAAAAAATTTGTATATATAGTAATCTTGTTAATTTCTTCAGTTTCGTTGGTTAGTTGTGATGACTTCTTGACTACAGATAATAAATCGAACGTGACGGATAAGAAATATTTTTCAACTAAATCAGGTTTTGAGTCTTTGGTATCAAATGCTTATGAAACTTTACGGGATATTTATGCTTCTTCCAGCTATACTACCTATTTCAATGCCGGTACGGATATGTATGCGGACGGACGTAACTATATCAATGATGAGCTGCATGAGTATGAAACACTGAATCCGGAAAACAGCGTAATGAAAGAACTTTATACTGCATGCTATAAGGGAATTCGTGCGGCTTATGCCGTGAAACATTATGCTCCGGATGCAGCTGTTGATGAAATTTTGCGCAATAAGCGTGTGGATGAAGTGCGTGTATTGGCTGCCAATTATTATTATATATTGGTCAATACATTTGGTGGCGTGCCTTTGATGAAAGAATATGTAGCCAATGCCCAAACCGGTTATCCTAGATCTTCAGCCGCTGATGTGTATGCCTATATCATTGAGGAATTGGAAAATGTAATAGCTAACGGAGCACTTGAAAAATCCACAGCTCGAAACGGGGGAGGGCGTGCAAGCCTTGAGTCGGCACGTGCATTGCTGGCAAAGACCTATCTGGCAGCGGCATGGGACTTAGATAAGAAAGAGTACTTCTCTAAAGCATCTCAGGTAGCGGATGATGTGATAGCCGGACGTAGTTTGGTTACACCTTTTGCGGATTTATGGAAAGCAGATTATAGTGGAGATGATAATGAAGAGTTTATCTGGGATGTGGAATATGATTATGCGACAGCAGCCAATACTGTTAGTGGCGGTCACCCATGGAGTTCTTTCTATTGCAATCATATTGGTGGGCAAGAAGATCATGGAAAGGGAAGTACGTCTGCTTTTATAGTAACCTTGCATGCCTTGCAATGCTTTGAGAGAGGGGACATACGCTATGAAGTGACGTTTATGAAAGAATTGCCGGATATTATTACTGCATCAAATTATTGGTATTGGGATTGGTACAGAAATGGAGAAACTTTTATAGGGACTCCATTGAAACGCTATTATCCGGCTTGGTATGAAACAGAAGAAGATATAGAGAACTGGAGAGCCCTCGATCCGGAGAATAGAAAGAATACATGGATACTTCCGATGTCTGATCAGACGCGTGATCCTCAGGAATATATGCCGGGAGAGATTGATTACGAAGCATTTGTGACTTATTCATATGGAGGAGCACCATGCCGTAAGTTTGATGATTCTAATACGGGAAGTTATTCTAATAAGACAGATTATCGTGATATACATATTATTACTTTATCAGAGGTTTACTTAATAGCGGCAGAGGCGTATCTAAAGGCCGGAGATGAAGGAAGTGCATTGGCTCGCTTGAATGAAGTGCGCCGCCGTGCGCAACTGAATTCAGCCACTACTATTGATGTGGATGTGGTACTAAAGGAGCGTGTATGCGAATTATTTGGTCAGGGATCCAGATGGATTGATTTGAGACGGACTAAGAAATTGGTGGAATATAATAATTTATATAATCCTCAAATAAGAGGGCGTGCACAGCAGGTGATAGGTGGAAAATTGCTTCGTCCTATTCCTCAGGCAGCTATCGATGCTAATGAATTAATGAGTTCTGAAGACCAGAATCCGGGATATTAGCAGGATAACAAGGGAATAGGATATGTAGTGGCAGGGAGGTCATGAATCAGAATCTCCCTGCCACTTGAAAGTTTTAATTAAATAAGATAACTGATGATTTTAAAAATTGAAAAGAAGTGCTGGCTATTGTTGGCTATTGTGGTGTGTATTACTTCGTTTACAGGTATTGAAACTGTTTATGCGGTAAATAAAACTGCTGTAACAAGTAGAGATGAGTTTGTCTGGTTCAACGGGCGTCAGGCTATTACTTATTCTATATCAAAATCTGTATCTCCTGTAGTAACAGTTGCACTGGATATGTTTGTTGGGGATATGAAACAAGTGACGGGGGTACTACCTCAAAAAGTTTCAACTGGAACATCGGCTGTCCGAATTATTCAGTTGGATAAGCACCAAGCGATTGTAAAGGAACTGAAAAGGTCAGGAGTCCCGGTAGATAACCTGAAAGCTAAGAAAGATGCTTTTTTTATAAAAGTGACAGGAGATTCAGGACAAAGGCAATTGCTGGTCGTAGGAAGTGATGGTCGTGGCACAGCATATGGAATACTCGAACTCTCACGTCTGGCGGGCGTGTCGCCTTGGGTGTGGTGGGGAGATGTAACACCGATGCAAAAAGAATATTTGTCAGTTCCTGCGGATTATACTACTTTTCAAAGTCCATCTGTAGAATATCGCGGTATCTTTTTGAATGACGAGGACTGGAGTTTACAGCCTTGGAGTTGGAAAAATTTTGAACCATCTGATATTAAAGGGCGTATTGGTGCCCGGACTTATAAAGAAATCTTTAAATTATTGATGCGTCTTCGTGCTAATGCCATTTGGCCGGGTATGCATGGGATTACTACTCCTTTCTACTTTGTGCCGGGTGCCAAGGAGGCGGCTGATAGTTGTGGCATCTTAATTGGCACTTCGCATTGCGAACCAATGATGCGCAATAATGTAGGTGAATGGAAAGTCAGCGAGCGAGGCGATTATAATTACATGACCAACCGTGAAGGAGTGCAATCGTATTGGATAGAACGGCTGAAAGAAGCAGGAACTTATGAGAATTTCTATACTATGGGTATGCGTGGTATCCATGACAGTGGAATGGAAGGGGTGAAAACTTTGCAGGAAAAGACGGATGCCTTGCAGCAGGTAATTAATGACCAGCGTGAATTATTGGCTAAATATGTCAATAAGAATGTGACAAAGATTCCTCAGGCTTTTGTTCCTTATAAAGAAGTGCTTCAGATTATGGAGAATGGATTACAAGTGCCAGAAGATATTACGTTGATATGGTGTGATGATAATTATGGATATATGACCCGGCTGAGTGATAAGGAACAGCAGAAACGTAGCGGTGGTGCTGGAGTTTATTATCATCTCAGTTATTGGGGGCGTCCACATGATTATATGTGGCTTTGTACCACTCAGCCAGGATTGGTTTATAATGAGATGAAACAGGCTTATGACTGTAATGCCCGTCGCTTGTGGGTGGTCAATGTGCACGATTTGAAGCCAGCTGCTTATAATCTGGAGCTTTTTCTGGATATGGCATGGAATATTCATTCTGTATCGCCTTCCACATTGAAAGAACATCAGAAGAACTGGCTTTGCCGTGAGTTTGGGCAAGAGGCCGGAGAAAAACTGCTGCCTGTTCATGCTGAATTTTATCGTTTGTGTGGTATCCGCAAACCGGAATTTATGGGATGGAACCAGGTGGAACTGGACAAAAGAAAATATACTAAAGGTTGGTCACCTGTTGAAAATACAGATTTCAGCCTTACTGAATTTGGAGGAGAATTAGACCGTTATTTGGAATCATATGATGCAATAAAGAAGATAGTATCGGAAGTGGAGTCTGTCATTCCTCAGGGACGTAAGGATGCCTTCTTCGCGCAAATTAAGTATCCTGTATTCGGAGCAGCTGCTATGAGTGTTAAAATGCTGGAAGCGCAAAGGGCACGTTGTATATTTCCCGGAAGTTGCGATACCACTTTATGGACACGGGAAGACAGGCTTATGGCGGCTTGTGCAAAGAGTATTCGTGCTTATCAGGAAATTCGTGAACTGACAGATTATTATAATAATGAATTAGCAGGCGGTAAATGGAAGTATTCCATGTGCCATAATCCTCGTGATCTGTATGTCTTTTATCCACCTACGGTACCGGTGTGGCTGACGGACAATGAACTGGAAAAATATGCTTCTCTTGATAATCCGGTGTCTCTTCCTTTAGAAGAAGCGGCTAAAGATAGTTGTATCGTTTCCAATGCTTGTGCATATTCCAAAGCTTCGGAAGGAGTAGAAATTATTCAGTCATTAGGACATAGCATGAATGCAGTTTCCCTGCCGAAAGGGCAGACGATAACTTTTGAATTTGAAAGTCTGTGGGAAGGAGAAGCAGTTTTGCGCACAGCTGTTATTCCTACCCAGCCTAATGATAAGGGAGATATCCGCTTCTGTGTCAGTATAGATGGAGAAGCTTCCCGGGTATGTTCTTTTAAAGAAGGATTCCGCACAGAAGCCTGGAAGCAGAATGTACTTCGTGGACAAGCAGTCAGGAACACTGAGCATACTTTGACAAAAGGCAGGCATACTTTATCTATCACCGCTTTGGATGATCATGTACTGATAGATCAATGGATGATAGACTTTAAGCCGGAACGGGCTTTTTATGTCTTTCCAGTGAACCCCGTGTA
>ERZ773237.2683-NODE-2683-length-11562-cov-3.484575_pt1 | contig 11562 bp, 10 predicted proteins | sample MGYA00580990_ERZ773237 | MGnify/ENA primary metagenome ERZ773237 (study PRJEB29015, sample SAMEA2737749) | human gut metagenome | biome: human gut; feature: human-associated habitat; material: faeces | place: China | collected 2012 ...
TCAGTGTTTTTGTGTATGCCTGTATATGCTGCAATCAGTCATCTGTTAACATCGGCTTTAATTGATGACAGCAATCGACATTTAATCGGGACAGAAACCAATGATAGAAGCTACATCATATTAAAAGACGGTGTATATACCAATGAAAAGGGGAAAGTTGTTGATATTGAGGAATTAGCCAAATCTTCATCAGAATTTCCTGAAAGCAGAATTGTTAAAAGCAGTCTGATGCCTAATTTCATACCATCATCAATAGTAGAGATTCCTACTGATAAATCAGATGAAATGTATATCATTCCAGAAATAATTCTAATCAACAATTCACTTTGTGTACTTACACAAGACAATGGAAAGGGATGGGAACTAACTGATAAAGATAATATAGTCATTTCGTTTGATAAATATAAATCAGACATTACAGTATCCCAAGATTTGATTATCGGTTATGTAAAAGACGGGATAATGTATGAAGGAGAAGTGTTCGATGAACTGAGTGGAAAATATAGTTTCTCACCAGATGAAAAAGGGGAATATTTTTTCTATCTGCTTAGCGGAAGTTCCGATTATCTATCTCTTAAAAGCGGTAATCTGGAGGTAAATTAAATGTTGCTTTTGCGGGACTTCAGCATACCAATTAACTTTAGTATAAGGACAGGAAGACCTCTTCCGTACAGGAATAGGTCTTCTTGCTGTCTCCGTGCATGCTTTAAAGTATAAATAGGCTTTAATCTGGATACAATTTCAACTGCATCGTTGATACACGCTGTGTTTATCTCGTTTACTGTAGAAATCACAGATAAAAATTTAAGTGGTTATGTATATTGTGATGATAGAGTAGCCTTTGTTTTGAACATCTTCCTTGAAAGATTTGTAAACGATACTGTAGATTATCATATTCATTATGTCGGCGTAGATTCTTTAGATGAAGAATGTATTGAATGCAGAAAATACTCTGATTATTGTGAACATATTTTACCTGCTTTCTGGATAGATGACGATTTTTGTGAATAATGAAACACTGGTGTTTGGTTATTCAAAATTTAAGCTGATAGATACTGGTGTTAAGTATATTAATCCGAAGCATTTTTCCGTAAAAAACTTTGTAAAGTATTGCAGATTCAATAAAGAGTGAAATTACAGTAAAATAAAAGATAGTTTTTTCGTTCCTTTGTTATGCCATTGTTCTACGCCGGAATCTTTTCTGCCATCTCCGGCAGGCACTTCTCAAATAATTCCCGATATCTTCGATACCCTTCATCCCGGAGTGGACCTTGCAGTGATGTCAGAGACCAAAGGAGAAGCTCTTCCTCTTCCACAGCATACGGAGAGGTATAGACAAATTTTTTCCCGTCAAAATGCGGTTTTGATAACTTCAGTATTTCCGTAATCTCTCCTTTTGTTTCCGCCTGCATAATCATTTCCACTTTCTTCCGATGGAACTCGCAGACGATGCTCTCCAGAAATCCCTGCTTCAGATAAAATTCCGCCCTTCTATAAAGTTTTACAAGAGCCTCCACTCTTTCATCAAATAACTTGTCCTTTTCACTGACTATCATCTGTGCCAGTGCGTTTGCATGTTCCATAACCAATGCTGTTCCCATTACATTTCCTCCCATAATAAAAGCTGGCATAAGAAATTTCTTCTCACACCAGCACGATTCTTTTATTCCTCTGTGATGATCTCACTGCTTAATTTTCCATGTACCAGATAGCGATAATTCCGTCTGGAATTGACACAGGTAGACAGCGTAACTATCCGATCCATTGCCGACAGCTCGGTGCCGGTATCATAATCCCTATAAGAAGACACCGTATCCAGAAACGTCTGAAAATCTTCCGCTTCCGGGAAATGATACCTATATCCCTCACTTCCGGTTCTTCCCGCATAGCAGGAAAAGATACGATACTTGAGGATCTTGTCCGGCAAATAGAGATAAAACTCCGGATGTTGTTCAAATAGCTCTTTGTCTTGGTACTTATCCAGAGTTCCGAACATGCTCCCGTTTTTCATATTATGCCCGTACACGATCGTATTCTGATCCGTAAAGTCCGGCTGATTATGGCAGTCCACAAAGATGCTCCCGTTGATATTGGATTCTCCCGAAAAAAGGTGATGAAGATAATATGCATTATCTTTCCCCTGTACCACCGGATAACTAATATCCAGTGCCGGAATCTGAATCCACGCTATGACATCCGGATTAACCGCTTTTAAACCTGCAAAATCAATTTCTAGATACCTATTCTTAGGTTCCTCCTTTTCTTTCTCAGACTCCGGTGATTCTTCTTCCTCTGGTTCCTGAACATATTCCTGCAGTTTCTCGTAACTTACGTCCCCTTTCTGATACTTCAGATAAGCACCAAAGAGTTTTCCTGCCGCTGCGAGAAAAACAAGCAACAGGCAGATAATGAGTCCTGCAAGAACCGTATTTCCTTTTTTTCTCATGATTGTTCTCCTTTCGGAAGAGCCGAAGTCTGTGCCCCGGTTCCTTCCTTCTGTTTGATGGCGGCTAAATAGTCATCAATCCCCTTGTGTTTCCCGTTCCACTCCCCGCTCTCGTCCATATCCCAGACCATCCGGTTCATCGGCAGGGAAAGCTCCCGGCAGATTTCATAGACCTTATTGCAGCCGTTCTGGATAATCCTCCGTTTCTCCGCCTTATGCTGGCAGATAACAGGGGAACGCTCAAAACAGACCGCACACTTACTGTCATGCTTATTGCAGGCTACTTTCATCTTCTTATCCATGTCATACGCCTCCAAAAGCTGTTTCATCCCATATCCTTTCATCCGCTCCAGCACCGGTTTCAGATTCCGGTACTGGTTCACTCCGGCAACGCACACAAAGGTAGCGCCGGACAGATAATGGGCTATGGTCCCTTTTAAGGCTCCTTCGGTCAGATAGACACGTTCTGCGGCAAGATCACCGATCACATGTACCGGACTTCCGGAGGAAACTCCCTGGTCATAATTGACACTGGACAGCCAGATATATTTTTTCGTGTCAGTCACATGATCTACCCGGATCTGAAAACCCTGGATGAACCCGTCCAAAGAAACTATGGGAATCAGGATTCCTGAGTTTTCTGCTTTGAAGTTAATCGTCCAGTTTCCGTCTGTATCCCGGTAGAATCCCGGCACGCCTTTCACCATATATCCTTCTTCTGCCAGCCTTTTGACCAGCTTCTTCATTCCAAACAGCGGGACACTCCGGTAACGCTGTGCTTCGATCTGTTCCGGTTTTAATCCTCGTCTTTGCAGATCCTCCTGATGCTTCCTGTTAAGCGTGAGCATGGACAGCATTCTCTGATACGTCCGGTGGATTTCCTCTATGGGTGCAAGCTCTGCCGTTGCCTTTTCTTCCTGTACCGGCGTTGCTTTGATATAATCCGTCCGGTATTCTCCTTTTCCTAATGCTTCCCGGATCTGCTGATTTGCTTCGGAGAGTGTAACATTGTGCAAATCCGCATAAAGCTTCAGCATCCCCCCGGACGCATCACAGCGGTTGCACCGGAATACATTCTTTTCCACATTGATATTCAGTTTTCCATGCGTCTCTCCACAAAACGGGCAGTCATAATAGTTTCCCCGCCGCTTTCTGAGATGCAGCACCTGCACCACATCCAGTATTCCATAATCAAACCCAGACATATCATAATACATCCCGGTCTCTTCCTCCTTTCCCCCGCAGAAAAAAGCTCTCTGCGGGGTTCTTCCTTAACCAGCCATCGGCATTGCTTTTTGTAAAATTACCTTTGCTGCCGCCGGAACCAGATTGTTCGGTCCGGAATATTGCTCGGCAAACCACTGGATCGTTGACGGGCTTTCAACTGCCACCTGTCCCATGGTCTTTCCGCCGTATTTTCCCTTTCCCGGAATCACAGTCCCGACTGCCATTTCATAGTTCATGTGTTTCATCAGTTCTTCTACCGGAAGGGACGTATCCAGATTCTGTAATGCTCCCTGCAGCATCTGTCCGGTCTTTGGCGGCGTAGAGGCAGCCGGAGCGGAACCGTAGCCAGGCATTTGTCCACTGCCATGGTAAATGGTGCTTCCCGCCGCCTGTGCCTGCTGATAGAACTGATTCATCATCTGCTGGCCTGCATATTCCGGCTGACCTGGCATCTCTCCATAAGTTGGCATAGGGGCATTTGGCATGACACCCGAATCCGGCATGGCTGCATTTTCCATGGCACCTGAATCCGGCATCTGTGGATTCTGATATGGAATTCCGGCATCTACCTGTGCAGGATCATTTTCCTCTCCCACATCCGCAAACTGCACACCATATCCGGCATCCGATAATGCCCTTCCTACGGCTGCTGTTTCTGCCATTTCCAGAAATTTGTCTCCAAACTTCGGGTCATCGCTCCGGAATTTCTGCGAAAAGGAATTGGCTACATAATTGTCTTCCTGATCACATTTATCCAGATAGATACGTGCTTCCACAACTGCCATGTTCTCTGTGAAAGTGATAATCCGGCTGATGATCTTTCCTGCCGGATTGACCAGACGAAACCATAGCTTCCGGTATTTCACATCCAGATAAAGCTGCTCCTCCTGCCCTTCTTCTCCAATCTTTCTTGCCAGTTCCATCGGATGGAAGCCATCCACACGGTTCAAAGCGGCAACTGCCTCTGATTTCTTATACAATAATTCTTTCATTCTCTGCTCCTTTCATTTAGAAAAGCAGACGTTCCCCTATATAAGAGTAATAGTCCGCTTATTTCAAAAATTGAAAAATATTTTTAAACAACAAGTTTTAACTGCTCCATTTCCGGTTTCTGTTCACTCTGATACTGATCGTAATACTGTACGATCCGCTCACTCAGAATGGTGTTCCTTGTCCCGCTGTCATCCGTATTGATTGCCTGACAGACTGCAGCCCATTCCCCTACCAGATAAACCTTGCTTTTCGCTCTGGTCACTCCGGTATAGAGAATATTGCGCTTCAGCATCATATAAAAGGCTTTTACCCAAGGGATGATGACAACCGGACATTCGGAACCCTGTGCCTTATGGATGGTTGTTGCGTTAGCATGTTCGATCATTTCCATCTGGTCAGCTTCATATTGCACCTGCCGCCCATCCGGGAATCCGATCACTGCCCTGGCATTTCCATCCTCATCCGTGATACAGTCCAGTATCCTGCCCAGATCGCCGTTACTCGCCATCTCGGTATTTTTATTCTGTAAAATCTTATCGCCAACCCGGAACACCTGACTGCCGATATGCAGTTCCTTCTTCCCTGCGATTGGCGGATTTACAAAATCCTCCAGAGATTTGTTCAATTCATCCACTCCGGCAGCACTGCGTTTCCGATACGGAGTCAGGATCTGTACCTGATCCATGCCGTTTTTTGCAATCTCGTCCAGATAAATCCTCCGGACAATCTCTGCCGCTTCATCTGCTCCTTTACAGGCAATGAACTGAAAATCCTCCCCAAAGCTCAGATTAGTCTTATTCTCCTGCATCAGTTTTGCATTATAAGGTATGCTGCTCAAAGCGCCCTGCCGGTAAACCAGATCCAGTACCGTGACCGGAATCAGCCCGCAGGCAATCAGTTGCCGGAACACATCCCCGGCTCCTACGGATGGAAGCTGGTTCTTATCCCCGACTAAAAGGACTCTGGCATGTCTGCTAACCCGCCGGAAAAATTCATAGGCAAGATGCATGTCCACCATGGACACCTCATCTACATTTAGAAATCCGGCAGACAGGTACTCAAAATCCGGTTCAAAATCCGTATCATCTCCCAAAAGCCCCAGGGCCAGATGCATCGTGGATGCATTTTCACAGCCGGTACTCTCCACCATACGTCTTGCCGCACGTCCGGTCGGAGCCATAAGCTGTACCTCTGACCTGCATAACGCCTGATGGATATAGAGAATCACCTTGAGAACCGTTGTCTTTCCGGTTCCGGGACCTCCGGTAATAATACTGATGGGATGTGCAAACACCATCCGCACTGCCTGTTTCTGTGTTTCTGACAGCGTGATCCCCAGTGTCTTCTGTGCCTTTTCCAGCTCCGGTTCAATGGACAGCAAAACCGGCTTCTCCAAAAGCCGTCTGGCTATCATGGAAGCGGTCTGTGTTTCTTCTTCATACTGCCGGATAGAATAGATCCGTTCTTCCTCCACAACAATGCTTTTTTGCAGCACCAGCCGGTAAAGCACCTGACTGACATCCTGCTCCGATACTGCCATGACCTGCAGATCCCGGTTCAGCATTTCCAGTGCTTCCCTGATAACCTCCTGACGCTGCTTAAACAGATGTCCTTCTTTCATTGCCTGATTCATGATATGTCCGATGCACCCGGATATCCGCATGGGATCATTGAGTGCACAGCAGCACTGTCTTCCGATCGCATCCACAGTCAGAAACCCGAAGCCTTTGACTGCACTCAGCATGTAAGGGCGGTGCCGGATAATATCCACCGATTCATTTCCGAATTTCTTCAGAATCATATTCACTTTTTTGGGTGTTACCTTAAAAGGCGCCAGAAACGTCATCAGTTCCCGGAACACCTGGTTTTTTCCATAGGACTCCACAATAGCAGCCAGCTTCTTCTCGGAAATTCCACGGATCTTCAAGAGTTCCTGCGGGTTGTTTTCCATGATTTCCAGTGTCTGAAGCCCAAACTTCCGGAAAATAGTATCTGCCATCTTGGGACCGATACCTTTGATTGCACCGGAAGAAAGGTATCCTAAGATACCCTCCTTTGTCCGTGGTACAACCTCCATGAAATTTTCCACCTGATACTGAGTTCCATGCTCTCCGCTCTCCCATCTGCCTTCCATCTCAAGCTCAATCTCGTCTGTAAGCGGAAGACCGAATCCAATCGCTGAGAAGCCGATGATATTCCGGGATGCCAGATATTTGTCTCTGGCTGACAGGGGGACAGACGTATCCTGTGTGGTGAATATGGCAATCGTATACCCATTCTCCTCATTCTGGAAAATCTTATGTTTAAATCTGCACCTCATTGTTTATATCCCTCCAGCTTTTTATCCGCATCCGTTCATTTGGTTTTCTCATTACGCCGCCTCCTTCTTAATTCGGAAAGTACGGCTCTCCGTTGTTTTTGTATATTCCTCATAGATATCCGGATGCTGGTTTTTCAGCTTCTCCATCTGGTCTTTCCCAACCGAAGTACGTCTGGTCGGATTATAGGTAATACGGTAACGGTTCGTACCGTCCTCCAGCACTGCCTTGCAGCCCTGCCCCAGCTGTTCCACAAAAGGAACACTGATTGCCCGCTGTTCTGCTTCGATTTCCTTTTTCCGTTTTTCCAACTGTGACTTTTCCTCCGAAAGGGTAAGATACTTCTCAAGATTTTTTGATTCCAGACCGGAAAGCACAATTTCCGGAATAGATTTGTCTGCAAAACCACCATAATTACGGATATTTGCCAGAACCAGATCGGAATTCCCGTTATGCGGCGGTACTACATTTTTCAATACATGTTCCTGCCAGAAATACGTTTCCTGATCAATGATGTCTTCTTCCTCAATCAGATCACGCTCAATGGTGCGATACACAAACTCATTCTCGTTATTTCCATACAGGCATGCGATAAAGGCTTTCTGCATATTCATCACAGACAGATAATGCCTTACCTGCAGCACATAATGAGCTGGAATACCCTCATCAGCCCACTTATCTTTCGCATTATAATTGCAGGTTTTACATTCCAGAATCGCAAATGTCCCATCCGGCATACGAACAAAAAAATCCACATCTGCAAGCATGAACGGATATAATGGATGCCGGAACATGACACGTACCGGAAATACTTCCAGTCCGGTCTTTTTGGAAAAGATTTCTGCCACCAGATCTTCCAGCCGGTGTCCGACTTCCTTGGCAACCCAGTTGCTTTCCTCTTCCTCCTGAATGACCGGCTGCACACCTGTTTTGTTGTAAAACAGATCCCGGATAGTGGCAAATGGAGAGATCCCCATGATTGCCGCTACATCACTGCCGCCGATTCCTTTTTTGCGGTATTCCAACCAGTCTTCTCTTGACAGGTTACTGATATCCACAACCTTTTCCGGTGTATACTCTGCTTTGTTATTCATTCCAATTCCTCCTAACATTTGACTGCTCCATAAACGTCATATTTTTTCCAGTCTTTTATAAGCGCCTTCGTAATATCCTCCTCCAGCTTCAGGATGCCCTGTCCGGACATTCCTTCACAGGCTGCAAAAAAGGAGGCTTCATTCATGGCATAATAAAGATCATGTGCCGTACAGGCACCTTCCCCGTTCTGGGATACAAATAGCTCCACCACCTCATTCCGGATCTTCTGTTTAATGCCAAGTTCCTTCATCAGCAGCTTCAGGCAGTTCACCGGATTACGGATCTCAATGTCCATAAGCTGAGTAAGATTCTTCATCGCATCCACATAGCGGGCGCATACCTGCTCCAGATTTTTCCGGAAGTCCAGAATCGTTGCCCCTTTATCGTGAGCCAGCTTGATTGGACTTCCCAGACTGATAACGCCGTTTGGTCCGTCTGTCAAAAGCATCGGATACAGATTTGCACCGCTCGCTGCCACGTCAGATGTGGTAAAACGAAGTGCCGGTGACAGGATCTTCTCATCCATTCCGTGTGCATCCAGTGCTTTTCGGTAAGTATCCAGAAGTTCCTGACTTCCTCCGAGCTTCCACATGGCAGATACAATGGAATGGTCATAGATACCAGAGCCCTCCATGTAAACACTGCCTTTGAAATTCAGATTCAGATATTCGCAGGTTGTCTCAAACATGGCTTTCATATCAAGGATGCAATAATCATGTTTATCCCCGCCATGTACTGCGGAAACCTTTCCGTCCGCAATCTTAATCAGGGCATCCCCTTTTGCAACCCGCAGGCAGTAATTGACTACCTTCGCATATGTTGCCTTATCCAGCTTGCGAAGCCCGTCTCCATTGACACCTGCGCGGCTTAAAATGGTGCGGATGGCACAGTCACGTACCGGATAGGATTCTCCTCTCATTTTCAGTACAAGCTGCGTATTCTTCTCTGTATCCTCCAAAATTTCTTCCATGGATGCATCTGCCGCATCCAGATTTTGAGCCTCCTTTTCCAGTGGTGCCAGCCGTAACGTATTCGTTGGCTTTCTGATCCATTTGGCATTTCTTCCTCTCTCTGCCAGAAACTCCAGCAGATCTTTTACTTCTGCAAAGGATCTCTCAAATCCATCTGCATACACTCTTGCTTCATTCATGTTCTTATTCCACCTTTCTTAAAATAATATTTATCCATCAACAGCCGAAGCTGGTTGTGGCATGCAACTATGCCGAAACCTAAATGTAAGCACAAAAAAAGAATGAAAAGAGAGTCTTTTCTCTGTTCATTCTTAAAAGTCTGGTTTCTTCCTGAAAAAACAAAAGTGCCACGCAGCCAAAAAAGGCATACCGTGACACTCACTACAAACATAAACTACTTATGCCAGGAATCAGCTCCTGCTGTTTCCTGTAAGTTTGGAGATTCTTATGAATCCCGAAACTCCCCAAAAAGGGTGTGCATAAAATAAACTATATCAGTATACTAGCACAAGATATTCCTCATGTCAATTCAGGCTTATACTATATATGGTGTTTATATTTGTTCAAAATACTACATCTATTTTTCTACTACGAATTCAATCTTCTCTTTCAGATACTCCCGGCAGCCAAACCGAACCGTTCCACACTGCTTTGACTCCTCTTTCGCCTTTTCATTACAGCAGTCCAAGTAGGGACAATCGTTACATTGATTCCGCAGTGCTTCCTTCGCCCATTCAATTTCCTGCTCATTTCCTATAATCCGCACAGACATCCACTTCCTTTGCTATCATCATACCCCAAAATCCATTTTCTATCATCCATAATTTCTTTTTTTGTATCATTTTAGTAAATTACGGTTATATTACGGAATAATCACTATATTTCAAATATATCTCTATTTTATTCCGTAATTTGCTGTAAGTAAATAGTTTAAAATGTGGAAGAGAGGTGTAAATGTATGGATAAAAACTTTATTGGAGAACGCATCAGCGAACTGCGTTTAAAGAAAAATGTATCTGAATATCAGATGAGTCTGGATCTTGGCAAAAATAAAAGCTACATCCAGTCCCTCACTTCCGGACGTTCTCTGCCTACCATGCAGAGCTTTCTGGATATCTGTGACTATCTGGAAGTCACTCCTCAACAGTTCTTCGATTCAGAGCTGCACAATCTTCCTCTGATTGACAAAGCAACTGATCTGATGAAACAACTCGATGACGAGGATATGCTTGCGCTCATTTCCATGCTGAATCGTCTGGCTCTAAAACGCAAATAGATTTCCGTGGCTGCCAAATCAAGGCAGCTTTTATTTTTATCATTTTTTCTCAAAATTTTTCAATCTTAAAGAAAAGTCCCCTATTCCTTAATTGAATGGGTAATATATCCATTCGCCGTACCTTGAAAACAAAAGAAATCTTTCGGGAGATTGATATAGGTGACTGCAGATAGTTTGCATCTTCGCACGCCTGCAGCTTAATAGTTACAAAGTAACACCGTTTTACGTGGCCGGAACGGGCATAGGAACTGGCTTCTGAAAGAATAACATAGACTTTTGGGATTTTAGCTTATAGCGCTTTTATTAGAGAACTTTTACTCAAAATTTGATATAATAATAGACAGGTATCAAGTTGATTCCCTGTCTGTGGAAAGGAGATTCATGATAACTGTAACAAAAAGGGATTTGATTGAATTAGGCTACGGTCCTTCCTTTGCTGCTGATATTATCAAAAAAGCAAAGGAACTTATGGTAGAAAAGGGGCATACCTATTATCAATCCAGAAAATTAGACAGGGTTCCAAAAGAAGCCGTTGAAGAATTATTAGGGATTACTTTGCCCGATAAGCAAGAATGATCGTGCTTTTTGCATTTTAGTAAGGAGTGAAATCATGGCAAAAGATCCAATTAAAAAAGCAGAAAACGGCACTTATTATTTTCGAGCCAACCTCGGATATCATCCTGTAACCGGAAAACAGATTCAAAAATACCGCAGCGGATTCTCAACAAAAAAAGAAGCCCGTGCCGAGTATTCCAAATTGATTCTTGCATCAACGGAAGAATTAGCTGATAAGAAGGAAGACATTACCTTCAAAAAGTTTATTGAAGAAATCTATCTTCCGTGGTACAAAACTCAGGTGAAAGAAAGTACCTACAAGAATCGTTACTCGACCATTCAAAAACACTTTGCCTATTTCTACAAGAAGAAAGTGTCCGAAATAGAAGCGATAAATGTACAGACCTGGCAGCTCAAGTTGGCAAAACAATTCAGTCCAAACTATGTACGCATTGTTCAGGGAATGTTATGTTTAGCTTTTGACCGGGCGATTATCCTCGGACTTGCAAAGAAGAATCCTGCCCGCATGATCGGCAATATCAAATCTAAAAAAGTAAAGATCGACTTCTGGACTTTGGAGGAGTTTCAGAAGGTAATATCCCTGCTGTACAAAGGTGACTACTACGAGCACTATCTCTTCATCTCGTTCTGGCTTTTATTTATGACTGGAATGCGTATTGG
>ERZ773237.2715-NODE-2715-length-11448-cov-108.483894_pt1 | contig 11448 bp, 20 predicted proteins | sample MGYA00580990_ERZ773237 | MGnify/ENA primary metagenome ERZ773237 (study PRJEB29015, sample SAMEA2737749) | human gut metagenome | biome: human gut; feature: human-associated habitat; material: faeces | place: China | collected 2012 ...
ACAGGTCAGCCATCTCCATATATGACACATTGTCTTTCCCCAGGGCATTGACAACAGCGTCAAAGAACACCGACTTACCGTTACTACCACAACCGAGAAGGTAACACATCTTCTCCATCTTGATCTTCTTCCTGTCAACAAAAGCACACCCCACAAACTCCTGTAAGGCATCCTGTGTATCCTTTACAGGGATCACATCGTCCAAAAACTTCTCCCACAACGGGCTGCGCGCCAACGGGTCATAATTGATATTGATACGTATGCACGATTCTATCATGGGCGAGAAATCGAACGTTTCCATCGTTTCCGTGTCAAGGACACAATTGTCAAACGTGATGAAGTTACGCTTGGGATTGAATATCTCATGCGTCACGTTCTTTACGATGGTACGGTAGAAACGCTCGCTCGTATCGGTCATGTACAGTTCGCTAAGACCGTTTATCCGGCACAAATCCATACACAGGCGCATCAGATCGTCCTTCATCATGGGAACGAATATCTTACCGTCAAAGGCCATGATGGAACCGCTCCTGTGCCGTCTGAAATTACACTCCCTGCACGCATCGGCTATGTCCATCTCAACCATAGCGGATATGGAACGTTTCCACTCGCCTTCATCCCTGGCTTTACGGAAGCCTCGACCACCGCCCTTGTCCGCCAGCTTTCCCATAACGGAATCAAGGATGTATTCATAAGAAGCCTTTGCAGATTCAGCGACAGTCATTTTCCCCTCCTTTCTCTACCGATTTTTCCCGATCCACAACCTTCCCGAACATCACAACGGGATACAGGTCATAATCGTCCGTTGATATGTCAGGGCGTGCGTCCATATCATCAAGAGAAGAGTACACGTCCGCGATGTGCTCCAGTTTCCTGCACACGATGGAATCACGTCTTATCCCGTAATACTCTATAAGATCAGCCATGTACTGTATGGTGATGTCCTTGAACCATGTGAACGCATCGTCACGTGTCCTTGCCCCGTCACAGCAGGTATTGAACGTGTACCCGAAACGCCTCATCTTCACGAAATAGCTGTTCCGCCACAACGACACCGACTTGTCCATCTCGTTCCCTGCGTTACGTATGGCAGTTACAATGCTTCCCGGCATGAGCGCACACCGTGAAACGCGAGCGGCAGAAGGCTTCCCGTTCGCCCCGGTCCCATCCACCATATCCACATCGGGCACGAACCTTAGATCATCCACGCTCCTTCCGCCCACAACGGACGTGTCATGCCGCATAAGGTAATCTGCATCCACGATATGCCCGTACTGTCTTACCTGGTCCTCGCACCACGAAGCGAACTTGCGCAACGACCGTTTCCACTCGGAAGGAAGCACATACCCGTACCTTGCACATATCTCCGCTATATGCTTTCTCTCCTTCTCCCATTTGCCCTTCATCTTCCTCTCATACTCCAGCACCTCACCCTCCACGCTGACACCAGCGACCTGCGCAGCCATAGACTTTGCAGTTAAAGGTACAGGCACGCGCTTGATGAATGACGCTTCCGACACGAACACAGCCTTCGTTCCGTCCTCCAGAGGCTCGTCAAGTTTAATACAGCAGTGACGATCCCGGAAACTGACGAGCGTAACCCACCCGAACAGCCACGTCTGAACCCTCATGCCCTTGTACCAACGTTCCCTGTCGGGCATTGCATCGGACAGGCATATGACACGCCTTGATTCGGGCAACCTAAGCTTAATCTCTATTTCTTCTTCCATCTTTACACACACATTTATATGTTTTTACCTGCAAATATAGCGCAAAAAACAATACGAAAACAAATAGTTAAATTAATTAACTGCAAATGTTTACGTGATTAACAAATACGTGTCAAGAAAGATAGTTTATCTTCTTTTACACAAGATTTTTTACTTTCACGTCCACAGTATGCTTTGAACAGGAAAAGTAAAAAATGTTGATTGTTGTTATTTTTTACTTTTGTTATAATTTTTCTCATTTTAGTTAAAATGATTTAACTATAATTTTTTATCTACTTGCTATTTTCTACGTTAATAAATGCAAAATTGACTTAATTTAACATAAAATAAAAAATCTCAACACCGATAGTTGCATATGCAACTAATTGATTCGGGAAAATTCGTAAAAAACCTACGAAATTCGTTGATTTTTCGTAGACTTCGTAAACTCTTCGTTTTTCAACACTTGTCAAAAAACTCGCACAAATTAGTGGTTAAATGGCTGAAAACAAGCTGTTTAGTTTTGTCAAAAAAAATTGAATCGTAAATCTTTGAAAATCTACTCTCTATTAATTTGCATATTAAATGTTAAAAGTAATATATATTTACAATATATACATACACGTACACCTTACATACTCTATTACAATACATATACATACACAATACATACATAACACATACGCATACAGACACCAAAACTGCATACGTAATTTAGTATAGATACATATCAAAACGACGAAATCAACGAAGAATACTGTAAACCAATAACTTATACTGCAAAAAAAGACATAAAAAATGCAATCATACCTACGAAACACACCAAAAAACCTACGATTTTCGTAACTTTTTATGTAAAGATTTATCCTATTTTGTTGAAAACTACCGAAAATACACCTCCAAACCGCAAAATCAGCCATCCGAGCAAAATTTGGAGAAAAAAAATTTTTCAGAAAAAAATTTATCGGGAGCGACACACCCACATGGAAAACTCCAGGAAAGGGGGTATGCCGTTGATTTACAGGTAGTTATATGCGTTTACCCGCCCCGTTTCTCGGTGTTTGTAAATAATAATAAATTCTTTTCTACGACAATCGAATTTCGAAATCTTTACAAATAAAATATCTTTACAAGTGACTTCTACGAAGATTTCGTAATTCCTTGATTATCAGACACTTACAAACAAATTTAACACAAATTAACATTGAAAAATCTTGAAATTAAACATAATATTAAGCTAAAATAGGTCTTGCATGGCCGGATCTATTAATATTATGCAATATTAATTTAAAATATGTATATAAACTGTATTAATTTTGGAAAAAACGGGCTTAATTTATAATGAATGTTAACAAAATATACAAGGTAAATAAGTTTGTTGTATGTTTGCAGTGTCGGAAGGACAAAGCGATATATGACATATTGAAACAGCTTGCCACGGTGAGAGCGTGGTACAGATCCGCAAACAGGAAATAAGCGGAATATTAAATAGCGGTGCAGCTAGCCACGATGCAGAAGTACGGGTATCCTTGATAATGGAGATAGGAACTTAGTGCAATATGCGAATAGCTTTCCTAATACAATATAATGTATGTGCGTGTGTATATATAAGCCGTAAAAACATACGATACGCACATATTGTAATGTAGCTGCCATCTCTAGCCTGATTGGTATAATTGGTTTGTGTGGTTGGTAACGGTTACAAGCCCGTATAGATACAGAGTACAATTAAAAACATTATATATATGAAAACGGATAAAGAATACAAACTAACTGTGGAATACCGTAACGGCCGAAGGTACTGTTATTACGGAAAAACGAAAAAACAAGCCATTGCCGAATTTAAGCGTAATTTCGGGAGTTTTAGAGGTTTTGTCAAGAAAGAATGGGAATTAGTATAAATCAATTAAATATTACAATTATGGAAAGATACGATTATTTGGAAGCAATTAAAGAGGACGTTTTGAACTATATCAACGAAAACAATATAGTAGTAACATCCGAAAACCGGGATGAAGTGGAACAGGATCTTAACGATACATTGTTTGCTTATGATGGTGTAACTGGAAACGCTTCAGGATCTTATACGTTTAACTCGTGGGAGGCAGAAGAAAATTTATGTCACAATTGGGAGCTGCTATGTGAATCGTTAACGGAATTCGGATATGATATGAGCTACCTAGAGAATGGTCCAGAGGCGTGCGATGTTACGATACGCTGTTACCTGTTAGGTCAAGCAATTTCTGAAGTGTTGGACGAAGTGGAAACAGAAGAAGAAGAATAAAACGCGCATACGCAAGAAAGTCACTGTATCGAAAGACCTCTTGTAAATTAATGGTTTTAAAAACGAATAACGAACAATTAAAAAAAATACTTACAATTATGAAAGCAAAGAATTTATCTTACAATGTGACAAAATATTACGTAGAAAACGAAATAATCTACAAAATGAACGTGCGTATAAGTTTGGGCGACTGTTGCAAAAATGGTGTATGTGATTGGAGTATCACGGCCGACATTTACGAAAAACGTAGGAACGGGCGTTTCGTTTTGTGTGCTAGTAATTGTTGTCACGAAGAAATATTAAAGTGTTTTCCACAGTTTAAAACGTTTATTGATCTACATTTGTGCAACCATTACGGGCAACCAATGTATCCCGTTGAAAATGGCTTTTACCACCTTAAAAACAGTGACAAGGAAAAGACAATGAACTACCTACGTATCACCGAAACGGAATATAATACATTACATGATAGTGCAGAGGATAAGGCATACTTTACATACCTACTATATACCCTAGGAATCGTAGACCGTTGGGAACAAGAAAGTTTAAAAGCTATAAAGCAATTAGAAGCCTTAACGGGTAACACATGGGAAAACCCATATAAGCCCGAAAACGAACGTTTTGTATTAAGATTGACGGATGAAGAGCGTACACTAATTGAAAACAGAATCAAGGACGGGTATTATACTAGTGAAGCCATACAGGAACGGAAAGACCAGAAAAAACGTGAAGAATACGAGAAAAAACGCAATGAAATAATTGCAGACTGTGAAAAATCCATACAAGAAGCGGAAAACAAAAAGCTGGTTATGTTGGCCGTTCTTGACGCCGGAATTTCTCTTAAAAACGCAATATACTACAATCATAGCAATGAACTTGCGTTTAATTGGAATGATTACGAAGAAAAAGTAACACAAGAACAATTTGACAAATTTGTGAATACAGTTGACAAAACTAAACTTCCTGAAAATATAACCTTTAAATTAAAATAATAATGAGAACGTTTTTTACACAAGTGGAAACAAGGTATCGGGCGATTAAAGATTGCCCGTTTGCCCCTGCAAGAATAGCCAAGGTTTTTGGCGGTTATATGTGTTTTGAAAGCGAGAGCGATTATAGAGTTTGGAAAAATCAAAAGTAATAATTTTAAACAATTAAAGCGTGATATGATCGAAACATTAATACTATTAGGTTGCCTGTACCTATCAATACGGGTAACCGATTACATAGAGAACCAAAACAAACAATAACAATTTAAAAACGTAACATTATGGAAACAAGAAACGACATATCTAATTTGCTTGCAATGTATATACGCAATACGCGGGAAATATACGATATTACAACATGGCTGCAAGATTGCATAATTAAGAAGGCAAACAAGGGCATACAGCCATCAATAGAACATCTAGCAAATTGTAGCACAATGAAAACTATAATCAGAGAAGCCGCCAAACTGTTATATAAGTACGACGGGATAACACCCACTAGACAGGAAAAACAGGAAGCGGCCCGGGAGCACGCCAAATATATTTTAGAATGTGTGCAATACTCCATTCAGAAACGCCAATAGATGGCAAAATAAAGCCCTGTAATGAAAGATATAAACCAATACCGATATATCACCCATAAAAACCAAAACACTATGATACGAGTAATCATTGAGAACCCGAAAACAGGTAAAAGCTATACATGTAAATCGTATAGCGAAACAACCAAAGATATAACTTACTATCATATAACATACAGTTGTATATTAAGGCATAAGGATCACCCGTTTTTTAAACAGTTTTACCACGGTCCGAACGGAATGCAAACAGGATCGGAAAGATACAAGGAAATACAGGAACTCGAAAAAGCCGTTATAGGTGCACCACTATACAAGCTACTAGGGCTAACTATCACGGAAACACCCCTAGACGGACGTACTAGGTACGCAAAACAGTTACCTTTATATAATACGGACGTATTGGCAGAACTCACCTATTAATCATAATCATGATACAGTTTTCCATTTATACTTGAAGGTTCTCCCGCTTACAGTCGTTCTATAAAACGTAAAGTAACCAAATATAATTACGATTATAGAATATGGCACGATTATGCAGGAGATTATAAACATAAATAAATATTATTACAATGAGAAAACAAAATTTACAAAAAGAATTATATCCTATCCTTGAAAACGAAAGTATTAAGATAGGAACGTTTAAAGCTAGTAGAAGTATTAATACATTGGATCTTATCAAGGAAAATATCAAGTTTTGGAAAAGCTATGACGGGCACAAGTTACCCGAAAAACAGGTTAAACGAGCGTATTATAACGGCACCAGGACACAAAACATAATCAAAATGTACATAAATACACCCGAATTGATTAAGTTTGTAAGAGAGCACGCAAACGACTATAAAACGTTAAATCGAAAGGACGTACCTAGCTGCATAACTATTGATCGTAGGCGGAGTGAACGTTATTTTTCCGTATATATCGAAAAGTTTGGGAACGTGCGTTTTGATGAAGTGTTAAGAGTTTTCCCTTTGCTTCCAAAATCATATTTGAACGAATGATGAAAGTGATTAGAGTTTTAAGGAGAATACTAACCGATTCGGATATTATAGATCTGTATGGTCTATATTGTGAATTTTACAAAAATATATAATAATATTAGATAACATTTGTAACCGTACCGTTTGAACAAATGAGAGAGATACGTATTTGTTAAGCCTATACAGATAGAGATTATCAAGAGCGATATTCAGAGAGTTAAGATAAAGCGGAAATAATGTGAAATATTTTCCCGGTATGGAGAACAACAAACAGAGCGACACTGTTACCGGGAGAAATTTTTGACTTAAAAACGAAAATAAACGAAAGGTATGAATATTATTACAGATCATGCAAAGCTACAATATAGGGTAAACAATAACAGCGAATCAATAAATAAGGAGTTTGGCAAGGACCGGCAAGCGGCCTATGACTTTGCAAACGAGATGAAAGAAACGGAAACCATACGCGGATATTTTGTTTTTAAACATATAGGGCAATGGCAAACGAATACGGTATTCATTGATCATGTGTTTAGATAACATATTGTCCTAATATTGCAATGAACTATTACTAACTTAAAAAAAATATACGATTATGAGAACAAAAACACCCGAACAATTACACAACCAATGGAAGCATATAAGCGGCTATGTAAGACAGCGAGGCAAATTCATGGAGTACTTTTTACAATACGCGCGTTATGGGAACCGTATGAAAGAGTATTTGGGTTCATCGCCTTATTGGTGCATGAATACAGGTTACCAATATACCAAGCAAAACAACGCCCCAGTACCTGTTAGTATATACACAAAGAATGACTAACCGAATAAATTAAAGATATATTGCCACATGTTAGCATATACGTACGTTGGGGCTTTTTGCCAACATATCATCTTATGACATCCAGGCAGTAATACGGCTGTCTGGATTGTGGGAAAAGCATATTAAAAACGAATCAATAACAATTATAAAGATATGAACAGATTAAAAAACGCCATTGAGGCAGGAAAATTCGCATGGGAAAAGTATCTGAACGGTAAGACATGGAACGGCATAATGTTGCGTACACAAGCATTGTTTTCCAGTTACGGGCAAATAGGTTATCAAGTGTTTGTGTACGATCGTGAACGCCATGTAGCCACATTTACATACGATTGGGAGAAACAGCAAATCAAATTTTCTAATAACTAAAATAAGGAGAAATGGACTATGTTTTTATATGCGTTATCGTGTGGCTCGTACTGGGTTGCATGAAGGAAATAACAGGAAACAACGGTTTTTAAGCCGAATTATCCGACAAAGGTTCAACGCCTTGCAAGTGGTGCAAGTTCCACGGGCGGAACTATTACTAACAATTAAATGATTGAATTATGAAACGAATTGCAATTTTGGCTTTATTATCATTAAGCCTATCATCATGTAGTGAATACTTCGATAAACAACATAGTAAGAATGAACTAAAGAAAAAGTATTCTTTCGCATTAAATTACTATGTTGAAAGATTGTCCGAAACCGGGAATTCAATGGCTAAAATTAGCTATTATAATTGTCCGTTATTTGAATCATACAGAGATAGTATCAACAAATACACAAGACTTTCAAATGAGCTTGATTACTAACTTAAAAACAAAAGAATATGGGAACGAACAATAAACAAGCCATCCTGGAAGGACGGAAATGGGATGTGATAGAGAGTGTTGACGGATATTTTTCCGGGGAAAAGAACGGAGTTATCATACAAGGAACGACAATGAGTGATCTGTATGAAAAATGTAAATCTTTTGATATAGCTTCGGTTATGGAGAAAATTAAGACGGGTGACAATCTGAACGACTGGGAAAAACGCTTAATAAAAGTTAATAAAAAGTTGTTGGAAAACCAATAAACTATATATTTGCCGTATGAGAAAGAAGTACGTAGCATATTATAAGGGCTGTACAATAGAGGTCACAGGAGAAAAAGACTTTATGTACCGAATAGTAAAGAGAGGTCCAAAAGGTGAACGGATGGATCTCTTTGTTGATATGTTTTATAAGTCCACATCTGATGCGCTAAAGGGTGTAATGAGGTGGGTGGACAATAATATTAGGAAGGAGTGAATTTATGCTTTTTGGAATTGTTTTTGCTATGATAATGAAGGCTATATGTGGAAATATGTTGGACGATTGATATTTGTTGTTGTATGGCTTATTGTGTTACAGATTTTATCGGAATGTTAATTATGAAATATTTAAGAATACATTTGATTATATGGTGTTTGCCTTGTATAATATATACACTGTTCGAGATTGCAGTATTTTTGGCGTTCAATATCATTTCGTTTATATGGGAGTTTAAGTTTATTAAATGGAGTTCCATGTTTTATGCCCAATATACATGGAACGGTATTCCTTATGTAGACCGAACTCCTTGGAATACATTTAAAAGGCATTATTCAGTTATATTATAATTTAAAGAAAAATGATAATATGGATGTCGCATCCATAAAAACAATATAAAAGCTATGAATAAAGAAGAATTTAAATCAAAGAAAGAAATTATCAATTCAAAGATAAATGAATTGAAGAACGAAATGATAAAATTAAAGAAGGAGTACATCGAATCCAATGTGAAGTATCCTATCGGAAGCAAGGTATGTATTACTACTCCTGCATCCACATATATAAGATTAGATAACCATGAAAGTGTTGTTATTCCTGAAAAAAAACAATACGCCTATATTAAGGGTTATAATATTGGTTTTTATGATACCATTGACCCATTGTTTAGCAAGATCAAGAAAGATGGTACCATGTCGGATGTAAACTTGTATGTTAATCTTACGAATACTACGATAGAACTGGTAAAGGAGTAATTATTATGGCAAAGGTAATGAATTTAGGATCGCATGGCTTTACAGAAGAGAATAACGGCTAGGGAAACTCCTAAGTATTGCAAACATTATAAAACGTATAAAATATGAACAAATATAGATACAGAGAAGTAAAAAACTATATCCATAACGAACTAAAGTTGACTAAAGAGGATATAAAGGATATAATAGTTTCAATTGTGAAAGAGGAAGTTAAACATATCTTCCATAACACCTATGGGGACGATGTTAATATAGAGAGGTGGATTCGTTGTATGGTTTCTGACGAGATAAAGAAAAACGGTGATTACCTTATGATAAGAAATTTGTGTAGGGAGATAATTAAGGAGGAAATTGTCGATAGGTTGTCAATTGATATAAGCCTTAAAAAGAAGGAGGAATAATTATGAGCATATTTACGTTAGAGGAAGTGAATCAAGCGATCAATATGGCAGTTGACGAAACATCTAGAAAGGCAGTTGAAGTTCTTTCGTCTGTATTGGACAATTGGGTACATGGCGGTGATGCAGATTGTATCATTGCGGAGTTTGAAGAAAAGTTAAATGAAACAATTAATGGATAAAAGATGATGGGTGTATAGACAAGCAGGCGAAACGCAGAAAAAGGAATAAGAACAGTAAAACACATAGAAAAATGAAAAAGTATAAAGTTTTGTTTTGTGATATGGACGGGACGTTAATAGAAACTGCAAGCGGTGAGACGTTTCCAAATGGTATATGGGACATGAAGTTTAAGTTTGACGTCCTAGATGCAATAAAGAATCTGAATCCTAAAGTAATTTTTATCGTGACAAACCAGGGAGGGATAGAAAAAGGGCTGGTTCCAGAATCATTCATTTGTGTAAAATGTGAGTATGTGAATTACAGTATAATGGATTATTGCGACATTGATGCGCGTTTTAAGTATTGCGAAAGCAATGACAGAAGCAACCCTATGAGAAAGCCGAATACCGGAATGCTTGAAGAACTTATTGATAATTACAAGGCATGGAAAGATTGCAGTTTGGAGGTAGAAGATTGTTTAATGATTGGTGATGCAAGCGGACTTGAAGGGCAGTTTTCAGATAGTGACAAGAAAACAGCCGAGAATTTCGGTATAGACTATATGGATGTCAGCGAGTTTGTAAATGTTTACGGGAAAGGGGTATAATTATGGAAATAAATAACGAAATAATAATAGACGGGGTGCTGCATGAATCATCAGAAGGATTTTGTAATGAATGTTCCTTATGCCAGGAATGCTCTAATCTTTTAGACGATAACTATTGTGCCTTACTCGATTTGGGAATAGGTCAGTGCTTTGTCAGTCGTGGAAAAGTAACGGATATTAAGATAGATAAGGAGGAATAATTATGGGATTTACAACACAGTGTTTTATACGCAAAAATACTGCTAATATTAGAAATAGATTAAAAGAACTTGGCTATTATTGTAATCCATATTTAGGTTGGCATAATCTATTTACTTGTGTATTTGGAGTTAATTCGGTTTATTCATTGGACGATTATGATACAAATGGTCTTAAAGAAATAGATGGTCTTATTGATTGCGGAACGAACGAGGAACTTTTCCTAGCTATAGCTGCATTGAGGGATGATACAGACAAGTACCAATGGTTTACGGATGGGAATAAATGGATTCTGTGTCCTGCAATAAAGTTATCTGCCTATATGGTTTACAATGATATTGATGTTAATATAGATACCGTTCACAAGGCTACTGTAGACGAACTGATTGAACATTTTAAAACAAAGGAGGAATGATGAAAGCAAAGTATTTTAAAAAGATAAGAAACCAAGTTAAGTGGTATAAGGTATCATACAGAGATGATTTGTTTTTTGATTTTAGAGATGAAAAAGAAATATTGGCTAAATCTCCAGAGAATGCTTGTGTTAGATACCATAAACGTACTGGATGTTTTGTTAACAAATATAATCCTAACCATATCACACAACATAGCGAACGTCTTTCAAGGTTCAAAGTATGTATAGGTAAGAAAGTAATGTATTTCGATTAAATATGAAATCAACAGGAGT
>ERZ773237.2723-NODE-2723-length-11427-cov-3.194689_pt1 | contig 11427 bp, 9 predicted proteins | sample MGYA00580990_ERZ773237 | MGnify/ENA primary metagenome ERZ773237 (study PRJEB29015, sample SAMEA2737749) | human gut metagenome | biome: human gut; feature: human-associated habitat; material: faeces | place: China | collected 2012 ...
AACAGAAAGGACCCCGGCGGTGCAGCACCGTCGGGGCTTTGTTTATGCCGTAAAAAAGGAGCCTGCAATTGCTTACAGGCTCCTTGAAAGGGGTTTGAGTATTTATTTATTCAGTACAGATTCCGGTCCGTTTGCCATCATCTCTTTGATTTTATGACGATCACGGTAGGCACTCAGCAGGGTGGTTGCCAGGGTGAATACCACCATAATGGCCACCAGGATCAGCACATCCTTGGTAACGCTGCCGTTCCATGTGCCGGCCAGTGCTTCCTTAAACAGGCGCACGGAGTAGGTCATGGGCATGAACGGATACAGCTTCTGGAAGAAGGTGGGGCAGGTCTCGATGGGGAAGGTGCCTGCGCAGGAGGTCAGCTGCAAGATCAGCAGCAGCAGCGCAACGAACTTGCCTGCGTCGCCCAAGTGTACCAGGCAGAACTGAATGATCGAGATAAAGGTCAGCGATACCAAACAGCAAGACAGGTACAGCATACCTAAGTTGGCGACTTTAATGCCAAGTGCGTGGCGGATGACGAATGCCAGCAGCACCGCCTGGAGCAGACCCAGCAGCATGAACACGAATGCACGCAGTACCACATGGTCGCTGTCTTTAGACAGAATACGAATTTTCTTTTGATAATCCAGGTAGATACCGAAGAAGATCATCAAACCGCCGACCCACATAGACAGACTCATAAAGTAAGGGGCGAATGCGGAGCCGTAGTTGTCTACCGGCTGCACATGCTGGGTGTCGGTGGATACCGGCTCCTCACTGTAATCGGCCAAGCCGTCCAGAGCCTTCAGCTGGTCGTTGGTGGTGGTCAGATTTTCCTCCACACCGTCTTTGGCGGTGTCTGTGCCGGCCTTTAATGCGGCGGCACCGGTGTTCAGCTTGGCAGCACCGTTTTCCAGTTGAGAGGCACCGCCGTTCAGTTGGTTGATCCCGCTTTGCAGCTGGGAGGCACCGTTTTGAATGGTCGTCGTCTTGGTGTTGATTTGGTCAGAACCGTCTGCCAGCTGGGCAGTGGCAATTTTCAGTGCCTTTACGCCTGCCAGCAGATCGCCTGCGCCGCTGTCCAGTGCGGTTACGCCTTTGGCCAGGGTGCCGGAGGAGGACAGCAGTGTGTCGGTGCCGTCTGCCAACTGGCTTGCGCCGGTGGCTACGGCGGCTGCGCCTGCGTTCAGCGCATCATTGTTCTTTTCCAGGGTTTGCAGACCCTTTTGCAGTTTTGCAGTGCCGGTGTCTAGAGCCACAGCACCGTCGTCTAACATTTTGACACCGGCCTGTACCTGGCCGATACCCGCTTGCAGTTTAGCCATACTCTTGGCAGAGTCGGTCTCCAGCAGCTGCAAGCCCTGCTTCATGGAGGCCAAACCGGTATTGATCTGGCTCTTGCCCAGCTTCAGCTTGGCAAGCTTCTCTCGGTTCTCTGCGGTGTTGCACTGTTGCAGATACTGACCCACCTGCTGCTGCACAGCGGCGTTGCTAATGTAGGGATAAGCCCCGGTGAGCAGCTTTACGCTGGTCTCAAAGTTGGTGATCAGGCTGTCTACACCGGTGGTGTAGGCGTTCAGCTGGGTGGTCATCTGGTCCACGCCAGTCTCCAGCTTCTTCTCCGCGGCAGCCAGGTCGGTAGCGCCGTCTGCGGACTGGGTCTTCAGGTCGACCAAGCCGCTTTCCAGACCGGTAATGCCGGACTGAAGCTTGGCGATACCGTCCATCACATCGTCGCTGCCGGCAGAGGCGTCAGCCACGCCGTCGGTATATGCTTTCAGGTTGGTGCTTAGGGCAGCGGAACCGTCTGCCAACGCGGTGGCACCGTCGTTCAGCTTCTTTACGCCGCTTTTCAGGGCGGGTACATTGTCGTTTAACTGCTGGGTGCCGGCTTTCAAGGAGGCAGCGCCCTTTTGCAGCTTGGCGGCGCCGGTGTCTACCTGGGTGGCGCCGTCTGCCAGCTTGGCGGTACCGGCCTTAAATACAGACAGGCCGCTGACCAGGTCTTTGCTGCCCTTTGCCAGCTTTTCCGTGCCTACATTCAGGCTGATGGTGGCGGTGGACAGCTGCTGGGTGCCGCCTTTTACGGAACCGGCGCCGTCAGACAGCTGCTGTAAGCCGTCTTTCAGGATCTCCAGCGCGTCCGGCACGGAGTAGAGCTTATCTGTCAGGGTGGCGGTGATTTCCTTGTTTACCGCACCGTTGACGGTTTCTTTAATGGTGGGCATCATGCCGCTTTCCAAAATCTGGGAGGCTAGGTAGTTGCGCTTTTGGTTGGCAACATATTGGATTTGGGCGTGTTGCTTCTTGGTATTCTTGGAGGCCGTGGAGATGGAATCGGTCAAGTCTGCCGGAATCAGAACCTCGGCATAATACTTGTCGTTCATCAGACCGTCTTTTGCGTCTGCCTCACTGACAAAGTGAAAGTTCAGCGAGCCGTCTTCCTCTAAATGATCACAAATTTCTTTACCTACATTGCGGTCTTTGCCGTTGATTTTAGCGCCTTTGTCCAGGTTGACCACCGCCACAGATACATCTTGCAAGCGGGAATACGGATCCCAGAACGCGCTCAGATAGAAGTAACTGTACATCAGCGGAATGATCAGCACGCCGATAATTACGGCGGCCTTGATGATGGTCTTTGCCATCGGCTTTTTTTGCTTCGTAGCCACAACTAAAACTCCTTTTCTAAAAATTCTACACATAGTATATGACCGCGATAACGATTTGTAATTAGTTATTTATAACGAAATGTCTGAAAATTTGACAAGTGCCGTAAAATGTACAAAAACTATAAAAAACGCAAAAAACGGACAGCTGCCACGGCTGTCCGCTTTTATATAAATATATATACCATATTATTCCGGGAAGTGCACGGTAATGGTTGTGCCTTGCCCCTCCACGCTGTCCAGCTCCACCGGTGCGTTGTGCACCTGGGCAATATGCTTGACGATGGCCAGCCCCAGCCCGGTGCCGCCGGTCTCTTTGCTACGGCTTTTGTCCACTCGAAAGAAGCGTTCAAAGATACGCTCCCGGTACTTCTCCGGTATGCCGATGCCGGTGTCGGCCACCTGTAAGGCGGTGCCGCCTTGCTCCGGGTGCAGGGTTACCGTAACACTGCCTTGGGGCTTGTTGTAGCGAATGGCGTTGTCGCACAGGTTGTAGAGCAGTTCCTCCAGCAGACTTTTGTTGCCCTTAATGTAAATGGGCGCTTCCGGGGCCGCCAGGTGCAGATCTACCGTTCGGCTTTGGGCATTGATTTGCAGGGACTGCACGCAGTCCGACGCCAATTCCGTTAAATTCACTTCTTCAAAGAGGATCTCGCCGTCGTTCTCCTCTAGCTGGGACAGTTGAATAATATCCTCTGCCAAAGACACCAGCCGCAGCGCCTGCTTGCGAATGGTGTGGGCAAAGGGCTTTATGTCCTCCGGCCGCGCCATTCCGTTTTCGATCAGTTCAGCATAACCGGCAATGGAGGTCAGTGGGGTTTTCAGTTCGTGGGACACATTGGCGGTAAATTGCTTTTTTTGTTTTTCCAGCTGGCGCTTTTTTTCATTATTGGCCTGGATCTTCTCCACAAAGGGGCGCAGCTCTTTTTCGGTTTGTACCCGGTCAATGTGGTCGATGTGTTCGCCCAACTGCTCCAGCGGTTGAATAATTGCGCCGGTGATGGCGTAGCTGACCGGCACGGAAGCCCCCAGCACCGCCGCTAAAATGCCCAGTACATAGGGCAGCTCCTTGCGGATGATGGCACCGGTCAAGGCAACGGTGTCGCCGTGTGCCACTGTCAGCGCCAGGGTGATGAGCACCACGGTGGCGATCACTGCCAGAGCGGTAAAGCAAAATACACGGAAAAAGACTTTCTTACGCATGATCAGTCACCGATCTTGTAGCCCACATTGCGAATGGTTTTAATGGCGTCCCCGGCGGTGCCCAGCTTTTTGCGCAGGGACTGGATATGTACATCCACCGTGCGGTTGCCGTGTTCGAAATCGTAGCCCCAAATTTTTTCCATCAGGGAGTCCCTGGTGAGCACAATGCCCCGGTTCTTCATCAGGTACTTGAGAATTTCGTATTCTTTATAGGTCAGCTCCACTTCGTTGCCGTCTACCTGCACGGTGTGTCGGCTCACGTCTATGCGAATGGTGCCGTAGTTCAGATCCTCTTTCTTCACCCGGTCAATGCGGCGCAGCAGCGCCTTTACCCGAGAGATCAGCTCCATCACCCCAAAGGGCTTGGTGATATAGTCGTCGGCGCCGGAGTCCAGCCCCTTAACTGCGTCATGCTGGTCGGTTTTGGCAGTCACCAGGATCACCGGCAGTTTGCTGTAAGCGGGGGTGGAGCGAATGGTCTCCAGCACTTTCAGTCCGTCTGTGCCCGGCAGCATAATGTCCAGCAGGATCAGATCCGGCAGGTGGCTCTCCATTTGGGCAAAGAAATCCCGGCTGTTCTCAAATCCCAGCGTTTCAAATCCGGCGCTCTTTAGGGCATAGCTTTCCAGCTCTCGAATACTGGCATCGTCCTCTACAATATAGATCTTTTGGCTCACACCGTCACCTCCTACTCCTTTTAGCATAGCAAAAATTCACCGTTAGTGCAATGCGTATTTGCGCAAATAATCCTCAAAGCTTTCCATAAACCGGGCGTTCTCCTGGCTCTTTACGCTCTTTAAGTAGCGATGGGTCTGGTAGCTGCCCTGGCTCAGCTCAATAATGCACACAGCCAGATTGGAGCAGTGGTCCGCAATGCGCTCAAAACTGTTGACGATGTCAAAGAACAGCATACCGTTCTCAATGGTGCATTCCCCGGCCTGCAAGCGCTTGGTGTGGCGGGCGCGCAGCTCTGCCTTTAAGTTGTCAATCACCTGCTCCAGCGGCTCAATGGTTTGGGCGGCAGCCACATCGTTCTCAATAAAGGCGTTGGTGGCCTTGGTGATGATCTCCTGCACAGCGCTGCTCATCACTTCCAGCTCCTTGGAGGCTTCCTTGGAGAAGTGGATCTTGTCCTCGTGCATGGTGCGCTTGGTTTTTAGAATATTCACTGCGTAGTCGCCGATCCGTTCAAAGTTGCCGATGGCGTGGGACAGCTTGCTCACCTGCATACTGTTCTCCAGACTCAGCTGCATACTGCTGATCTTGACCAGGTAGGTCTCCAGTTCGTCCTCAAAGGCATCCAGCGCCTTTTCATTTTGGTGAATAGCCTCGCTGTCTTTCTTATTGTAGACCCGGATGAAGCCCAGGGACAGCAGAGTGTTTTTCTGGGCCAGGCGGGCCATATCGTTGGTGCGCTCCCGGCACTTCTCAATGGCAAAGGACGGGGACATCAAAAAGCGCTCCTCTACCAGTGCGTCGCTGTCTGCGGCAGCGGGCTGCGTCTTGTCTGCCTTGTCCCGCACGATCAGGCAGGACAGCTTTTCCAGCTGCTTGCCAAAGGGGAACAGCAGCACAGTGCAAAATACATTGAATGCGGTGTGAATGGCGGCAATGTCTGCGCCGTTCACCGCTTTGTCCAAAAAGGCAAAGTGGAAGATGGCATTGGCACCGTAGAACAGCGCCATACCGCACACCACGCCGATGATGTTAAAGGTTAGGTGAATGACAGCGGTGCGCTTGGCGTTTTTGTTGGTGCCGATACTGGAGATCAGCGCCGTGATGCAGGTGCCGATATTCTGCCCTAAAATAATGGGGAATGCGGCGCCCACGGAGATGGCACCGGTGGCGGACAGTGCTTGCAGAATACCCACGGAAGCGGAAGAACTTTGAATGATAGCGGTGAGGATCATACCCACCAGCACGCCCAGAATAGGATTAGAGAACATGGTGAACACGCCGGTAAAGGCCGGATCGCTCTCCAGCGGTGCCACAGCTCCGCTCATAGCCTCCATGCCGAACATCAGGGTAGAGAAGCCCAGGAGAATGGCACCCAGTTCCTTCTTCTTCTCGCTTTTGCAGAACATATAGAGTACAATACCGATCAGCGCCAGTATCGGGGAGAAGGTGCTGGGTTTCAGCATGGTCAAGAATACATTGCTGCTCTCAATGCCGGTGAGGGACAACAGCCAGGAGGTGATACAGGTGCCGATATTGGCGCCCATAATAATGCCCACCACTTGGTTCAGTGCCATAATGCCGGAATTTACAAAGCCCACGGCCATCACGGTTACGGCGCTGGAGGACTGGATCACGGCGGTAACGCCGGCGCCCAGCAGCACGCCCTTAATGCGGTTGTTGGTCATTTTTTCCAGTACGGACTCGAATTTGCCGCCGCCCATTTTTTCCAGGCCGCTGCCCATCACATTCATACCAAAAAGGAAGAGAGCCAGACCGCCGATCAGGCTTAAGAAGTTGAAAATTGTCATCGGATATACCCCGCTGTTTTCTGTTTTGTCTTGTTTTTTATTTTGTTCCCACTTAGCATATAGGAAGTCTGTTAAGTTTGAATTCGGCCAATGTTAAATTTGGGTTAAATGTTCTGCGACAAAAGACCGGATATTTTGTCGGAAAGTGCGCGAATTTGGCTGTAAACGGTGGTTGACGATTGGCGATGAGTATGGTATAGTCATAGTGTACTACTATGTATAGTACAGAGAACGAGAAAAAGGAGCGTGCACGGTTGTTTCATATAGATAATCGCAGTCGGGTGCCCATTCACCAGCAGCTGCAAGCGCAGATCGTGCGGTATGTGTCCCTGGGGCTGTTGCTGCCGGACCAGCAGTTGCCGTCGGTGCGTGCCATGGCACAGCAACTGGGCATTAACCCCAACACGGTACAAAAGGCCTATGCCGCTCTGGAGATGAACGGCGTGCTTTATACAGTAGCCGGGCGGGGTGCTTTTATTTCGCCGGAGGAGGATCAGCTGTCCCAGTTTAAGAAGCTGGCGGCAGATCATTTTGCCGCAGCGGTACAGGCAGCGTTAGACGCCGGCCTGACCCGGCAGGCGCTGGAGCATATTGTAGAAGAACAGATGGAGAGGAGGGACCGAGATGATTGAAATTCAAGATGTGAGCAAGCAGTTTGACTGCGTTACCGCCTTGCGCCACTTGACGCTGAAGGTGCAGGACGGCTCCGTTTTTGGGCTGGTAGGTTCTAACGGCGCCGGTAAGTCCACGCTGCTGCGCATTTTGGCCGGTGTATACCGGGCGGACAGCGGGCGGGTGCTCATTAACGGCCAGGCGCCTTTTGAGAACGAGCAGGTCAAGCGCAGCACTGTGTTTATCTCGGACTATCCGTATTTAGCTCCCACCGCCACCGTGCGGCGGCTGGCACGGCTGTACCGCAGCGTGTATCCCGGGTGGAGCGAGGACTACTTTGCCCGGATGGAAAAGCTGTTCCCCATTTCCTTTGACGCTCGGCTGGGCAAGATGAGTAAGGGTATGCAGCGCCAGGCGGCGATTCTGCTGGGGTTGTCCACCCAGCCTCGCTGTATCTTGTTTGACGAGATTTTTGACGGCCTGGACCCGGTGGTGCGGGAACTGGTGAAGAAGCTGCTGGTGGACTTTGTGGCGGAGAACGGCGCGTCTGTGATGATCGCCAGTCACAATTTGCGAGAGCTGGAGGATGTGTGCGACCATGTGGGGCTGCTCCATCGGGGCGGTGCCTTGTGCGAGGACGACCTGGATCGGCTGAAGCTGGGGATCACCCGCGTGCAGTTTGCATTGGCGGATCCGGCGGATTTTGAAACGGTGCGCTCCGGGCTGAATTTGCTCAAATGCAGCCAGCAGGGCAAGCTGTTTGAGATGACGGTGCGAGGCACGGAGACAGAGACTTTGGCGCTGGTGCAGCGGCTGCATCCGCTGTTTTGCGAGACCCTGCCGATTACTCTGGAAGAATTATTTATCAGCGAAATGGAGGTGGCCGGTTATGACATCAACAAGGTCATCTAAGTGGGTGCTGTTTTCCGCTTTGCAGCGGGAGGGGCGCCGTATGTCTGTTTGGCTGGCATTGTTTCCGTTTTTAGGCTTCTTGTATGCGCTGTGCCACGGTCTTTTGCAGGCACTTATGAATCAGGATACCGACACTGTCGCCGCGCAGGATCAGACGGTGCGCATTTTTGGCAGTATAGCGCTGTTTTTGTCCGCCGCCACAATCATGGCGGGGGCGTTCTTTGCCATATCTGCTTTTCGCTTTCTGTACAGTCGGCGGCAAAGCGATTTCTATTTATCCCTGCCGGTGACTCGGCGCACTTTTTACTTTGTCAAGTGGGTGATAGGGGAATTGGTGCTTTTGCTGGCCTTTTGCGGCGCCGGGATCGGATGCTGGTTGGTGCCGCAGCTGATTCCTCGCAAGTGGCATGTTCAACTGGATGCCGGTTACGGCCTGCGGCTGCTGGCAGTTGCCTTTGCAGCAGCGGCGGCCTTCTACTGTATTTGTTTGCTATGCGCCGTTACGGCAGGCAAGGTGTGGCAATACTGGACCCTGCTTATCGGTATCGGTGGCTGTTTGCCCCTGGGACTGATTTCTTATGCAGAGCTGTTTCCCGCTTTCCTGTCCGGGCTGAACCAGCAGCCGGTACGGATCGTGGCACTGGTCAGCCCTATCGCGTATGTGCCCTTTGGGGTGCAGGGGGTGTTTGGTTTTCACTATTTGCTGCTGGCGGCTTTGTTGGTGGGAGCAGTCAGCTTCTTTGCCGGACTGTTCTTTTATCGGCGGCGCTCCGGCGAGTGCGCGGAGCAGACCCTGTCCACACCGGTGGTCTATGTGCTGGCCACCACCGGGGCGGCGCTGAGCCTGGTGTGTTTGCCTATGCTGCTGACCTTGCAGGCGAATCAGTATGGCGTGTATGCGCTGCTGTGTGGTGCCGGTGTGGGCGTGATGACCCTGGTGTGTACCTTGGTGTACACCCGCAAGGTCGTTAATCCCACTGCCGCGGTGCTGTGCAGTACCTTAGTGGTGGTGACCGTTGGCACCGTGTGCCTTTTAGGCGTGCAAGGCAGCGACTACCGCAACAAGGTGCCGGCAGCAGAGGATGTGGCACAGGTGACGGTGCAGCCTATGGTGGAGGACCCGCTGGTGGATCTGCCGGATTATATGTTGGAGCCGGGTACGCACTTGGTTTCTACCGATACGACAGAGTCGCAAGAGCTGGAATCCAGCTATACGTTTACGGACCCGGCGTCCGTGGCTGCCATTGTGCAGCTGCATCGGGATTGCATTACCGCAGCAGAGACTGAGGTGCTGGGCGGCAGCGGCTTTAAGTCCAGTTTTCGATATAAATTAAAGAACGGCAAGGTTCTGACCCGGATCTATACCGCTTACGGGGATAAAGGCGCCAATGTGATCCGCTCCACCAAGGAATATAAGCAGCAACAGCCCTTTGTGAAGAACAGCGCCAAGGAGAACCTGCTGCTGGTGTCCTTAATCAGCACGGAGCGGGACGATTTGTACTGGGATCAGACCATGGAGGACAATCGGGGCGAGGTGCAGGTGGATCAGACCGCCTACTACCCTGCCATTCGGGCGGATTTTATGGAACTGACCCAGGCGGACTGGACCTATATGAATATGCAAGACGCGTCCTGGAGCACCGTGTCCTTTGCCATTTACCAGGTGCGCCCGGGCACGGACAGCAAGACCCGCCGCCAACTGCAAAAGATGGACCCGGAGGCCTTGCGTACCTATTATAACCGCTTTTACAGCACCCATACAGACAGCGATCCGCCGTGCCCGGTGGAGCGCTCGGTGGTGTATCTGCCCAATCAGTCCGGCGGGGCGAATCGCACCTTAAAGCTGCTGCAAAAAGACGGCTTTATCTATGGGGCGCAGACCACGCTGCCGTCTGCCGATCAGGTGGAGACTATGCTGGTATCGCCGATTTGTACGGTGACAGCTGATTATACCGAAGGGGACGGCTGCCTGCTGGGCGAGCCGGACAGTGAGGACGGCTATTACCTGACCCGCCCGGAGAGTCTGTTGGGCGGCCAGGTGGTGCGCAAGAACTTTGCGTCCCTTTATACCGATCCGTTCCGTACGGTAACGGACCGAAAAGCCATTGCCCGCACGCTTGCCGGTGTACAGCCGGGCGCGGACCAAATGGAACGGCTGAAGAAAGCAAAGCAGGGCTATGCCGTCAGCTTGATCACCAAGGACGGCAAGGCCACCAAGATGTATTTTGTGCCTACTGCCTATGGGTATGCGCAGGGGAAGCCTACAACGGACACTGCAAGCGATCTGTCCTATGCGCTGGGATAATCAGTGCTTATAAAGCAAAGAGGAAAGGACCGTATCTCTCAGATACGGTCCTTTTTGCATTCTATGTATATCAGGTCAGGCCAAGGTGATCATGAAAGTGCCTGCCACCACCAGTGCCAGCGCCAGTAGGCTGCGGTGGGTCTGCTTCTCTTTTAAGAAGATGGCGGACAGTGCCACGGCAAAGAGCATGGAGCACTTGTCGATGGGCACCACCACGCTGGCGCGGCCGGTTTGCAGCGCCCGGTAGTAGCACAACCAGCTGGCGCCGGTGGTGATCCCGGACAGCACCAGAAGCACGGCGTCCCGGCGGGTCATCTTTTTCCAGTCGCCGCCCTCTTTCTTGCCCAGCACAATGGCCCAGGCAAAGATCAGCACCACCACGGTGCGCAGGGCGGTGGCCAGGGTGGAGTCCATATCCTGCACGCCCACCTTGCCCAGTATGGACTGCAGCGCGGCAAAGACGGCGCTGCCCGCGGCGTAAAACAGCCAGCCTCTTTCGCCCTTTTTGGCGTCGCCCTTTTCCAGCATTAGAGCTGTGCCGGCGATCATCACGGCGATCCCCAGCCCGGTGAGCCAGTGAAACGGCTCGCGAAAGAAGATCAGCGCCAGCAGAATGGTCAAAAAAGTGGAGGATTTGTCCACCGCCACCACCTTGCTCAGGTTGCCGATGGATAGGGCCTTAAAGTAGCACAGCCAGGACAGTCCGGTGGCGGCGCCGGACAGGGCCAGAAATACCAGTGCCCGTGGGGTAATGGTGGAGACGGCGTTTTGGCACCCGACCACAAAGACCATCAGCCAGGAGCAGATCAGCACCATGCCGGTGCGAAAGGCAGTGGCAAAGTTCGAGGACACGGACTTGATCCCCGCCTTGGCCAGTACAGAGGTAGCGCCGGCAAAAAAGGCGCTGCCTACGGCAAATAAGATCCACATAAAGGGCTCCACCTCTTTCCATCAAAAAAGCCCCGCCGCCCGGTAAAGTACCGCAGCGCCGGGGCGTGCTTTTTGTTAAGATACAAAGGCGTAAATGCCAACGCCCAGCCCGCTGCAAGCCATCAGCAGAGCCAGAATAATGGCGGTCACCTTGACCCATTTTTGCTGCATATTCTCTCTACTTCCTTTCTGTTACGCCATCCAGGCGGCGCTTTCGTCTATGAGCTGCTGCCCCATTTTCTGGGCAACGGCTTTGTCTGCGGCTACGGCGGTCACATAGGTTTTGATCTTCGGCTCCGTGCCGGAGGGGCGCACGAT
>ERZ773237.2730-NODE-2730-length-11409-cov-3.121103_pt1 | contig 11409 bp, 7 predicted proteins | sample MGYA00580990_ERZ773237 | MGnify/ENA primary metagenome ERZ773237 (study PRJEB29015, sample SAMEA2737749) | human gut metagenome | biome: human gut; feature: human-associated habitat; material: faeces | place: China | collected 2012 ...
ACAAAGACACCAAAGTTGCGATTTTATCTCCCACTTTCAGATCGGTCTTTCCAACTAAAGCATCTCCGATTTTTTCCACCGTTCCCAGTAACATACCACCGGAACCGGTCACCGGATTACGGTGTTTTCCTTGTTTCTCTACAATTCCCAGCATGATCTCGGCAATTTTAGCTTTATCCCCTCCGGCTTGTTCTTCAATCTGAGTAAAACTAGCCGAATCGATATTCAGAGTTTGCACATCGATCAAAATCTCGTTATCATAGATTTCGTCCATATTGTTATCCAGTTTGTCAGCCGGTTGTGGTAATACTCCTTTCGGTGAAATTACTCTATGCGTTCCGTATTTATTTCCTTTTTTCATAACGTTTTATTTTTTAATATTTACTTTAATTTTTTTGCTTTATACCTTTCGACTTATAGCCTATAGCTTTTCAGCCTTTAGCTTTCAAATTCAATATCTTCCGTGCTTCGGCCGAGGTAGCGATTTCGCGTCCCAATTCCTTAGCGATACGAACGACCTTAGCTACCAACTCGCCATTGGATTTTGCCAACACCCCTTTTTCGAGATACAGATTATCTTCGAACCCCACTCTGACATTTCCTCCCATAGCGATAGCAGGAGCAGCCAAAGTAAAGGCATGGCGTCCGATACCGGTTGCAGTCCAGGTAGAACCTGCCGGAATAGCATTTACAAGCCAGCAAAGATTAGGAACTGTTGCAGGCGTACACCCGGGGACACCGAGTACAAAATTAAACTGCATGGGAGCTCCCGGTACCTGACCTTTCTTTGCCATATTCAATACAGTTTCGAGATGTCCCATCTCGAAACATTCGTATTCCGGTTTGATCCGGTTTTCCAGCATTCTTTTACCGAAATCCCTCATCATAGGCATGGTATTTTCAAATACCTCATCTCCGAAATTACAGGTGCCACAATCCAGGGTAGCCATTTCCGGGAAAAGTTCGGTCGGCTGCAGACGTTCTTCCGCTGTCATTCCTACAGCCCCTCCGGTCGAAGGGATCAGAATCACATCCGGGCATACTTCATATATAGCGTCTATACACGTTTTGAAACGTGCTTTGCTCTGAGTCGGCGTACCGTCGTCTTCACGTACGTGAAGATGAACGATAGCAGCACCTGCATCTACAGCAGATTTTGCTTCTCTGACGATTTCTTCTACAGTATAAGGAACGGCGGGATTTTGTTCTTTCGTTACCTCTGCCCCGCAGATCGCAGCTGTTATAATCAATTTTTCCATAATTATCAAGACTATTAACTTACATTATCCTTTCCGCTGATCCTCTTTTTTCACCACACAGGTTCCACTGGCCCGGCAAACCACAATCGGTTCAGCCAGGACATCCGCAGCCGAAGCTGAAATATCCGGACGGGCAGCGACCACCTTACGGGCTTCGAAAACCATTTTGCGGGAAGTATTTCCTACTTTCACGATTTCACCGACAGCTTCGATATGGGTGATTTCGCCGTATGCTTCGATATAGTCGCCGGCATATACCGGAGCCAAAAACTCCACATTGTCATAGGCCACAAAAAGACCTTCATCTCCGTCATGCATAATCAGCAGTTCGGTCGCAACATCGCCGAATAAATGCACCATATGAGCTCCATCCACCAAATTTCCGCCATAATGAGCATCTTTAGCGCTCATCCGAAGTCTTATCATTGATTTTTCCATATTTTTAAATTAACCGGAACAGATCTACACCCATCCCTTTCGATTACACCTCTTTTTTACCTTCCCCGCTTTTTGCCTCTTCGCCTTTAGCTTATCCCCCTACCCTTTCACTAAAAAATCCACGAATATTCCGGGAGTCTTTATCAGCTCGGGATACAAATCTCCGGTTTCTACCAACTCCTGCACTTCCGCAATAACCAAATCGGCAGCCGTCGCCATCAGTGGATTGAAATTCTGAGTCGTACCTTTATAGACTAAATTTCCGGACTCATCCCCTACACTAGCACCGATCAAAGCCACATCCGCCCGCAACGGTTTTTCCAGCAAATAATCTTTACCGTCGATATTCAGTACTTGTTTACCTTCTGCTACCAGGGTTCCGATACCTGTCGGAGTCAATACTCCCCCCAAACCGGCACCACCGGAACGGATCCGTTCGGCTAAAGTACCCTGCGGACTGAATTCGATCTCCAGTTCACCACTGTTCATTTGTTCACTCGTACATGGATTCGTACCGATATGCGACACGATCACTTTCTTCACCTGCTTGTTAGCGATCAACTGTCCGCATCCTTTATCCGGATAGGCGGTGTCGTTCACGATGAGAATCAGATTTTTCACTTCCGATTGAGCCAAAGCGTTAACGATTGCGTTAGGTGTCCCGTTAGAAAGAAACCCGCCAATCATAACCGTCATCCCATCTTTTACCTTTGCTACTGCCTCTTCCACTGAAATAAGCTTCTTCATAAGTATATGGTTTTGTTTAAAATTAAACTAATTCGATCTAGCATGTCAAATTTATAGAATTTAAAATCAAATATGACATATTTTATACAGATTTTTTTCTGTATTCTATTATTTAGAATGATTCCATTCGTAACAGATTTTTTTGATGATAATTTGAAAAACGCGAAATGTTAATAGTAAATGCAGATAGAAACATTTCTTAGACACGCAAATAGTTATAAAATGCATGCCACGAAAATCATTGACCGTACGAAAGCAAGCCGGATAAAACAAAGGCTTTCAATCTGATAATCAGAAAGAAAGCCTTATCTCCAATAACAAAAAACTGAATAGAACTTATCAAACAATCCCTTTTTAGGGTATCCCAGTTAGAAAATTCTGATTTTTTGTAGTGAAATTGAATATACGTTTCTGTAATTTTGGTCGGTCAACACGAATTTCAAATACCGTGCATTTGTAGGAGCAGCTATTGACAAAAGGTCGATTTCTCCAAGGGTTGTACCCAACGTATAATCTATTGCCTCAGTCCAGACACTTCCATCGACAGAAAACTGGACCTGTACTTTTCGTGCCATAAAAGCCCGTTTTCTTGGAGAAGTTGCAATATCAGAGGCAACTTGTTCTATTGCAAAACCATTTACCCGCTTTGTCTCTTGCATATCAACTGTTATTTCATATTTTAAAAAATCATAATGATTAAATGTTGCCCAGGCTGTCGCATTTAAGTCAAACAATTTCTCATAGCCTTTGGAATAATAATCCCCTTCTTTCGGAGTTACAACACACTCATAAGTCCATGTCTCGTTATTCAGATAAGTCAAATCAGGTAGTACCGGATTTCCTTTTTCTTCAACAAAATCATAAGTTTCCGGGAAATAATGCTTATTGTAGCGTTCTACCTTAAAGTCAGAAACAAGTTCCGCCATCACTTCCATCGCAAATTTACTTATTTCAAGGTCAGTGATTTTACTGGCACTAACCTCCTCTCCCAATACTTCCTCACTCAAATAGCGGTTCTTGCCCAATACCAACTTCTTCAATCCCGGCATATTCATAATATCCTCAAAGCTATCGATGTCGTAATCAATTTCGAGGGTTTCCAAACCGGCAACAGCTTCTTCCGTCAGCTCAGCAATACCGTATCTTGTTAACATCAGCGCTTTAAAGCCATCTGTATACACTCTGGCCCGTTCCAATTCAGTCGATACTACAATCGCATCTACACATCCTTCCAGGTGGCCGTAACTGTGTACTGTTAATGTTGTCTCTGCATCAATTTTATCTTTCAGTAAATAATAAAGACTCTCCGGTGCGCTTTTCATAACCGTTCTCTTGCCCTGTCCGGCAGAAGTATATACGAAGGCAATGCTATCTATCTGATTTCCCCACTCATCCAGGACCAGCGCCAAACGATCTTGTACATAAAAATGTTTGTTCACCATAGTCGGGAAAATCAATACTTGCTCATGTTCAGGCGAATAAGGTCTTCCTACCTGGGTTACAGCTAAAGAAGTATTACCGTTTTTATCCATATTGGCTACCGACACCTGGTAAGTAAGATTTCCGTCACAAGGCAGGCTGCACGCAAACGTACCTCTTTCCAACAAAGTATCCCGTCCGATCCCATCTACCGTCCAAGAAACTTTTACTTTATCGATAATCGGGTCATCCACAGATTTCCACGAAACTACCAAACGATTCCAACCGGCTTTGACATCCAGGTCGTCACATTTCACCAAATAGCGAATCGGGCCATCACCTGCATAATCTTTATACGTATCTTCCAAACTTTCACAGCCCCCGAAAATCGACAAAGGGAGCAAGAGCCATAAATATATTTTCTTCATAATATCAATCTTTTGCTGTATAAACTTCCAATTCATGCACCGTCACATATTTCTGGTCATTTCCACCCATAAAAGCATTCTCAAAACCTATAGGCGCAAAAAAGACCTCGTTCACCACCACTTTCAGATAGCGGTATTTCTCTCCTTCTGCCGGGCAAGTCAAGGTAATAAAACAAGGTGAAGCCAAATCCAAGGCATCCCGAGAAACAATGAGATAATCCCCATTCTCGTTACAACGTTCACACCAACGTTCCTTATTATCAATTCTCCGGTCTTGTTCGAAATGTGAAATCTCTACCCACGAGGCATCGTCATCTTTCGTTTGGGATGCGTAAAGAGTCACACTGCTCGGTAACTTGCTCGCATAACACAACGTCCACACATCTCCCCATTTCGGAAAAGTTTCATATTGGCCGGGGCCATAGGGCCAACTGGTCCGGACTGCCAACATTCCGTACAGGCGGACCTCTGCCGGTAACTTTTCTTCCATCATATCAATAATAAACAGGGCTTTCCCGGGTTTCTCCGGTGTAGATACCGCCATCGGACCGGCCAAGTAGGTATAAAAACTCGTCCACGATTCAATACCAAAGCTTTGATCTCCTTTTTTATCCCCGTCCAACAAATATTGCTTGCCTAACTTCGCAGTGGGATCTTCCTGGGAAAGTTCCTCCGGATCAGAAAGATTATTCAGACTGACAGGCAACTGTTCTATCGCCAAAGGCACAATGTCTTTCCATACCCTTTCTTTTACCATATTCCCCCGGAAATCCTCTACGCGTACCACAAAATCATAACTGTCCCGTTGCTGTTTGAAAGTATCCCGTATCACCGTATTACCTTTTTTCGGCACAAAACTTTTAAATAAAAGGGTGTCCGGCAGTTTGGTATTCGGATCTTCCCCCACATAAAACAGGTGAGCTATACCTTTCAAATCCTCTTCCAAGTCATAAGACAAAACAAAACCATTACCCCAACCCGGAACGACCTCTAAGTTGTTGATAAAAGCGACCGGTCCGGAATCCCGGGTATCAAAGGTGACTTCTAACGCCTCCGACTCCACATCGTTCCTATCGCACAAAGTCACATAAGCCTTCACCCCTTTCCGCGCCTCATTAAAACCTGTGATAAGCAATGAATCGCAGGCATAACTACCGGTCCGGATCATATCCTTCCCAAACCCGTCCTGGTAGCGTACCCGGATACTGTACACCTTCTCATCCGCCGGTAAACGATAGTGCATCACTGCACCGCCCTCCACCGGAGAAAACGTCAAGCCATCTGCCGGAACCAAAACATCGAAATATGCTTCTTCTTTCTGACAACCCCACAAGACCCAGGCAACAAGCCATATATAAACCAATCTTTTCATAATTATTCCTATTAAATCATTAATATTACCATCCCGGATTCTGTACACAACCGGATATCATCACCTCTTCGCTCTGAAGCGGAAACAGATAATCGCGTGGCGAGATAAACTTCCGTTTTGCCCAAACCCTGACAGGTTCTCTAAAGTTATTATAAAACTCTCTGGCATTCTGCCCGACAATATTCCATCCGTATTGTTCCTCATTCAATTCATCCACTGCGGTCAACCAGCGGCGCAAATTCCAAAAACGTCTTCCTTCAAAAGCAAACTCAATATCCCACTCCCGGTGGATAATCTTACGCATTCCTTCCTTCGTCGCCACTTTTCCAGGGTTCTTGGCATAAGTTTCCCAAGCTTCTTTCACATCCGGAATACCGGCACGCCGACGCACTTCGTTCAAAGGCGCATATACATGTTCTTCATCCGGAACCGCCAGATATTCATTCCATGCCTCCGCTTTCATCAAATAAAGATCTGCCAAGCGAATCAATACACAAGGATAATCATTCGTAAAAGCATTATTATAACCTACATTAGAAACTTCGGAATCCGAACCCTTCTTCATCCAATAGCCGGTCAAATTTTGCGGAACAGAATTTGTAATGGAAGCCTCCCGCGTACCAAAACGCTCACCACGGTAAGCCTCTACCAGTACATTCTTTTTACCGAGCTGGTAATAACAACGGTCGGCAGCAATATGCGCATAAAACCGCGGTTCTCTTTTTAAATGCAATTTCAGTACTTTCTCGTCCATAGCCACCACATCCTTATACCTCTTGTCGTCTTCCGTTCCCATCGTGTAACGCTCTTCATACTTCCACCACGCCTTATCCTCTTCTATCGGCAAACCGTGTTCCGTATAATACATTTCCACCATTTTCAGACTCGGAGCCACACATCCTTTCATTTCCATATTATAATCCTCATCCGTACTATTGAAATAAGGACGGGTCCATTTCGGCCAGCCTCCATTTACAAAAGACTCATAGCGGAACATATAAATCGCCTCTGCATTCTCAAAATTCAAGGCTATAGCCGATGCTTCAATATCTTTTATCCGGTCTGTAATCTTGTCGCTCTCACTCGAAATCAGATATTTTCCTCCCCGGTTACAAATAAGTAAGGCCGAATCGACAGCCTCCGCTGCATATCTCCACTTTTCCGGATCTTTCTGCTGGCTGAACAACTTCTCGCCCTTACTATTCACAAAACCGCTATAAGCCGGGTTACCGTTGAACAAAGGCGAAGCTGCATAAAACAAGGTCATCGCCTTCAAGGCTGCAGCCGACTCCAGGCTATGGTAAGCCCACCGGCTTCTCTCTTTATCTTTCATCAAAGGCAAATCTTTCATCGCTTCATCCAAAAGGCTTACAATCTCTTCAACACAAACATCCACCGGACTTCTTTCCTTTTTCATATCCTCGACCGGAACACCCGGATCGATATTCTCGTCCATCACAACAAAAGGTCCGTAATGACGCAAAAGCTCAAAATAATAATAGGCTTTCAAAGCCTTGATTTCAGCTACCCACAACTTCTTTTCAGCATCCGTCATATTATAAACTCCCCACACTTTTTCAAGAAAAGTATTACAATAACGGATACTGTTATACACAGCATCCCGACGCCACATATTACAGAATGGATCGAACGTACGCTGCAGACCATCCGCGATATACAAACCACTCCAGTTAAAACCGCTCTCCCGCAAATAAGTTCCTGCAACCACTTCATCCGTCCCCATATAAGCCGGATTCGAAATTACGGAAGTGGTAAACGGACTGACCCAGAAATGACAATACTTGAACCAATTCTCCGTTTGGTCCCGTTTCTCAAAGTTACTCTCGATACTTTCAATATTTCCCTCCGGTACAACATCCAAAAATGTACACCCCGGAAATAACAAGACCAAACCAATCAATAATATATTTACATATTTCATAGATAACCACCTTATATTTATATTAGAAACTAAAGTTTAACCCAACGGTATAAGTCTTTTGTATCGGATAGTTAAACGCATCCTCACCCAACTCGACATCCCAAAGCTTGAAATTGGAAATCAGGAAAGGATTGTTCGCCCGCACAAAAAACTTCATATTTTGCAGTCCCCAACGTTCCATCAATTTCTTTGGCATATTGTACGCCAACTCCAACGAAGTACATCTCAGGAAACGGCATTCCCGCATGAAATAAGTACTCTTGCGAACCTCTGTTGCATTTTTATTATACCAATCCTCCTCCGGCGAATGTTCAATCAAATTTTGGGTCGATAAACGAGGCCAGAAAGGTTTCCGGATCATATTATCTTCCGACCAGTGATCCTTATAAATAGCTGTCAACATCGCATGGTCATCCACAAAAGGAGACAATTCGCTCGGGTCCATAAAGAAAGAACGTTTCCCCGACCCCTGAAAAGCAAAACTGAACTCAAAATTACTGTAATTGACAAAACCTGAAAAGCCATAGGTCACACGCGGAGTCTCCGGAAAACCGATATAAGTCACATCATTCACATCAATCTTTCCGTCGTTATTCAAATCCCGGTAACGGATATCTCCTGGCTGAGGCGATCCTGCCTGTACCGGAGCATTTTCGATTTCCGCCTGATCCTGGAAGAGTCCGTCCGAAATATAACCGATTTTCTGCGAAATCTCTTTCCCCACCATTCTTTGCCATGCCGGCTTATTCATCGCTTCCTCGATTTCTTTATACACTACCTTATTATAAGTCAAAGTACCGTTCAGAATCACCCACAAATCTTTGTTAAAAGCATGCTGGATCTTACCCGAAAAGTCTATACCCCTCGACCGGGCCTTACCCATATTATCCAATTGTGGAAGAGCAATACCCGCATGTGCCGGAACAGAGGCACGGTAGCCAATGATATTATGACGGATCTCCTGGTAAGCATCCAGATTAAACTCGACAACCCCTTTGAACAACTTGGTCTCCAAACCGAAATTCACCTGCTCCGCCACTTCCCACTTCAAATTCGGATTCGCATATCCCTGTACAATCCTGTAAATCGTTGGTCTGCCTCCCGGTTCCGGATTCAATACATTCGTCAAGGTACCCATCGTCTGCAAAAACAAAAAGCGGGGAACCTTAATCACTCCGTCGTTGCCTACCTTGCCATACGAAACCCGCAGCTTCAAAAAGTTCAGCCAATGAGCTGTCCCGTTCATAAAGGGTTCGCTCGATATCACATACGCCAGGCCACCTGCCGGGAATAACCCCCAACGGTTACTCTTTGCAAAACGTTCCGATGCGTTATAACCAAAACTTGCCTCTACAAAATAACGGTCTTTAAACCCATACGTTCCACGCATTGAAAACATCATGTTCCGTTGTGGCATACCTGTCAAGACATTAGACACCGGCGTAAACGTATAATCCTGAGCCTGGAACACCCCTGTCAGTGAGGTCTGATGCTCTTTCCATGCTGCCGTATGCAAAGCACGTGCCTCATACGTAACACGCGTCTCTGTCGTCGAAGCCTTGGCTGTGGGATCTATAGACAAGGCATAACTGGCACCAAAAGGAGACAAATCCTGCAACCGGTGTTTGCCTGTTTCAAAATCATAATTCAACAAAGAATATTTGAAAGGATTGGTTGTAAAACCAGTCGTATAATATCCGGCCTGTGACACTGCCACACTCCCCCGCAACTCCAACCCCTTTACCAGGCTCGATAAGTTATGGATATACTCCGCCCGATTGGTCGTAGAATAGCGAGTCCGTTCCAGATATCCTTTCTGAATCATCATATAAGGATTCTCCTGATTTGCCTCTGTCGTACCGAAACGCAGATGCGGCCACCCATAATTTTCATCTCCCGGATATAAAGGTGCAAAATCTACCGGCGAAGCATTAAACGCTAACTCATACGCCTGATTGACACTAGTCAAAGGACCGTGGTATTTATCTATAGTTGTCGACGAATTAATCAATAATTTAATACCGGCTTTCAAATCAATCGTCAAATTCACACGAAAAGCCGTTTGATTATTCGTAATATTACAATCGAAGTCATTCAACTTATCTGTCTTCAACATCCCCTGATCACGGTTGTAATTCACCGAAGCATAGTACTGAATTACCTTCGAACCTCCCCGGATATTCAAACCTGCATGGTGGTTCACATTATAGTTTTTGAATAAAATCTTATACCAGTCATTCGCCGGATAAACCCAAGACGGATACTTTCCCGAGCGGGTCCGGTTGATACGTTCCACACTATATTTCGGCGTTGCCAACGGATCCCGGGTCAAAAGCGCCCGGTTATACATTTTCATATAATCCACCGGATCCACCACATCGATACGCTTTGTCGGCATTGAAAACACCGTCTCGTAACGTGCTGTCGCATACACACTCCCCTCCTGTCCTTTTTTCGTCGTCACCAAAATCACTCCGTTCGCACCACGTGCACCGTACATCGCCGTAGCCGAAGCATCCTTCATCACACTGAATGTTTCGATATCTTCCGGAGCTATACGTGCCAAATCCAGCTTCGACGATTCTACGCCATCCAACAAAATCAAGGGGTCCACATTCGCCCCTGTCTGAAACGACGTAATACCACGGATATAAAATTTCGTATTCATTTCATCTTCCGTTAAAGCCGCCGGCAATCCCCCTGTCTGCCAGCCTACCATACCGGCGATCTTACCGGCAAAACTGCTTGTCAAGTCACTGTTTGACGACTTCAGGTCCATCGGACGTACTGTCGTAATTGCCGACACGACACTCTCTTTTTTCTGTTGTCCGAAAGCCACCACCGTCACCTCTTCCAAATCCTCCGACGCCGGGCTCAAAATCACGTTCAAATGTTTATTCTCCTTCACCGGCACCACTTCTGTTTTATAACCGATAAAAGATATCGTCAACACATCGTCCGGACGGGTCATCAAAGAATATTTACCGTCGACATCCGTCGCCACACCTTGTGTCGTTCCATGAATCACAACTGTAGCCCCAACCACTGGATTACCATCCTTATCCGTCACCTTGCCACTCACCGTAATCATCTCTATCTTCGCCACCTCCTGCTGTACCCGTCTCTCACGAATCGTAATCAAATCCTGCTGAATAGCATATTCCAGCCCTACCGGCGTCAATACCTGTTCCAACACCTCCCGCAGATCTAAATTACGTGCCCGCACACTCACTCTACCCTTCGATTTCACCAGCTCGCTGTTGTAAAAAAAATCATACTTCGTTTGCTTTTTCAACTCGGTTATCACCTCATTCAGCGTGACATCCGTCATGTTCACCGTAACCGTCGTTCTCTCCTGAGCATGTCCCCTGTAACCAGAAACGAGACAGGTACTCCACAACAGGATTACCAGAAAAGTTTTTAAGATTAACATCCGCCTGCACACAAAATGCCCTGGCGATGCTGTGTCCTGCATTTTTTTCATAAATTTGCTGTGTTTAAATTAAAATTGAATACCTCCGTTTCTTGCAAGGATTTCCGGAGGTATCTTGAACTCCGGCAGGCAGAGGATTGATCAGATCCACTGCCTGCTTTTTCTTTTATCTCTTCCGGACCAAAATCCGGTCATTTTTCACCTCAAACACGACATCCCCCGTGTATTCCAACATTTTCACCAAATCCGCCACCGTCTCATAGCGCTGCAAGCGCCCACTGAACTTTAACCGTTTCAATTCCGGTTCTTCAAAATCCACTCCTACAGCATACCACCGTCCCAGCAACGGCATCAATTCCCCCAACTCCATC
>ERZ773237.2736-NODE-2736-length-11399-cov-2.954690_pt1 | contig 11399 bp, 11 predicted proteins | sample MGYA00580990_ERZ773237 | MGnify/ENA primary metagenome ERZ773237 (study PRJEB29015, sample SAMEA2737749) | human gut metagenome | biome: human gut; feature: human-associated habitat; material: faeces | place: China | collected 2012 ...
ATATCTATTTTTGCCATGCGTTTGCATAGCAAAAAAGGACGGCTTCAGCCGTCCTTTTTCTTATCCTATTTTCTCAAGCAGCGCGACCGCGTGCGCCGCGATGCCAAGTCCCTCTCCGGTAAAGCCAAGTCCCTCCTCGGTCGTCGCCTTGACGCTGACGCGGGAAGCGTCAAGTGAAAGCGCACGGGCGAGATTTTCCCGCATCCGCCCACGGTAGGGCGCGAGCTTCGGAGCCTGCGCCAAAACTGTCGCATCAAGGTTGACGACGGCATATCCCGCCTCACGCAGCCGCTCCGCCACAAGCTCGAGCAGCAAGATGCTCGAGATCCCGGCGTAAGCCGCGTCCGTATCGGGAAAGAGCTTGCCGATATCGCCCAGCGCCGCCGCGCCGAGCAGAGCGTCCATGACGGCGTGCGTCAGCACATCGGCGTCGCTGTGGCCGAGCAGGCCCTTTTCATACGGCACCTCTACGCCGCCGAGAATGAGCCTCCGCCCCTCCGTCAGGCGGTGGACGTCATAGCCGTGTCCGATGCGCAGACCCGTCATTCCTCCGCCTCCCGTTCCTCCCGTCGGCGCAGGATCGTCTCTGCGACGATCAGGTCGAGCGGTGTGGTGATCTTAATGTTTTCCTCGTCGCCATCTGTCAAGTAGACTGCCTTGCCAAGGCGCTCTACCGCGGAGCAATCGTCCGTCAGCGCCGCGTGCTCCGTCAGCGCGGATTGCAGCGCTGCTTTCAGAAGTCCGGCGTCAAAAACCTGCGGCGTCTGCACGGCAAAAAGCATGGAGCGATCCGGCGTTTCCGTCACGCGGCGATCCCGTGCGAGCTTGATGGTGTCATGCACCGGCACGGCGGGAGCCGCGGCAGCGCACACCGCCGCGCGCAGTACCACCGCGTCGAACAGCTCCGGCGTCACGAGCGGACGCGCTCCGTCCTGGACAGCAAGCAGCTTTGCGTCAGTTCTTGCCTCCAGCGCCGCGCGCAGCACGGATTCCTGTCTTGTCGCGCCGCCTACGACCACCTTGACCGGCTTGCGAATGCCATAGGTCTTACAGAGCTCCGCGTAGGTCAGCAGATCCTCCTCCCGCGCCGCGATCACGATCTCGTCCACGCTCTGCGCCGCGTCGACCGCGCGCAGCGTGTGCGCCAGCACCGGCATCCCATCCAGCGGCAGCAGGAGCTTATTTTCGCCGCCCATCCGCTGCGAGCTGCCCGCCGCGGCAAGGATCGCCGTGCAGGTCGGACGAACGGCGGAAACGCCTTTGCCCAGCAGCCTCCCAAGCAGCTTTTTCATGCGCTCTCCTCCGCCATCATGGCCGCATTGACACGCGCCTCCGCGTCGGCGTACTCCACATCCTCGGCCAGCACGACCTCCGAAAGCAGGATCTGTCTGGCGTTGTGCAGCATCTTGCGCTCGCCGGTGGAGAGCCCGCGCTCGCCGTCGCGGTGCATCAGCGCCTTGATCACGCCTGCGACCTCCAGCAGGTCGCCGCTCTTGATGCGCTCCATATTCTCGCGGTAGCGGTGGTTCCAGTTCGCCGTCATGTCGACACCGAGCTTGGGAATGCGCGCGATGACCTCTTCGATCTCGCTTCTCGTCTTGATGGCGCGGATGCCGATGGCCGTGGAATTCTCGGTCGGGATCTTGAGCGTTAGCCCGGAAATGGGCATTTTGAAGACGTAAAAATCCATTGCTTTGCCGCTGATCTTTTCGCGGACAATGCTGTCGATCACACCGGCGCCGTGCATCGGGTGCACGACCTTATCTCCCACTTGAAACATTCTATGCCCACCTCCCTTCAGGCAGAATGCCGATCCGGCATTCGCCCCGGTTTTCCGTGCGATGGAAAAGAAAAACAACACAAACACACAAGAGGAAACAATTCCCCATACATAGTATAACGTACTTTGCCATCATTTTCAAGCGATTTTTGATGAAATATCGCATAAAAATGGAAACGAGGTGGATTTTCGAAAAAATGTGGGCTCCCCTTTTCAGGAAAGCCCACGTGACGGAAGAACAATTTTTGCTTACTTATTGCTGCGGCGCCAGATGTGCATCTTCTCCGCGTCGGCGATGAGCTGCTCGCGGAAGTCGGGATGCGCGATGCCGATGAGCGCCTCGGCACGCTGCCAGGTCGAAAGGCCCTTGAGGTTGACCATGCCATACTCGGTGACGATGTAGTGCGTGCAGGAGCGCGGGTCGGTGCAGATAGAGCCCGGCGTCAGCGTGGGAACGATGCGGCTCTTGACCGTGCCGTCCTTGCCCGTGACGGTCGAGGACATGCAGATGAAGCTCTTGCCGCCCTTGGAGAGGTACGCGCCCATCGCAAAGTCGAGTTGGCCGCCCGTGCCGGAGATGTGCTTGATGCCCGCGGACTCGGCATTCACCTGACCGAACAGATCGCAGTCGATGGCGTTGTTGATGGAGATGAAGTTGTCGATCTGGGAGATGACAAACACATCGTTCGTATAGTCGACCGGCGCACCCATGACCTCGGGATTGCGATCCATGTAGTCATAGAGCTTCTGCGTGCCGGCGGCGAAGGCAAAGACCTGACGGCCCTTGTCGAGCTGCTTGTGCTTGCCGGTGATCTTGCCGGCGAGGGCCATGTCGACAAAGCCGTCGACATACATTTCGGTGTGAACGGACAGGTCCTTGAGGTCAGACTGCGCGATCATCGAGCCGATGGTGTTGGGCATGCCGCCGATGCCGAGCTGGAGGCACGCGCCATTCGGGATCTCAGGCACGACAAGGTTGGCGACCGCGGTGTCGACCTCGGTGGGGGCGCCGCCCGCGCCGAGCTGCGCAACGGGAGGATTCTCCCCTTCCACAACCATGTCGACGTCCTTGATGTTGATCTCGCAGCCGGTGAGGCCGTAAACCCAGGGAAGGTTCTCGTTGACCTCGACGATGACAGTCTTGGCGGCATCCAGCATGTCGGCTAAGTGAGAGCACGCGAGCGCGTAGCTGAAGTTGCCGTGCTTATCCATCGGCGTGACCTGGATCATCGCCACATCCACCTTGGCGTTGCCGTCGCGATAGAAGCGCGGCAGCTCGCTGTAGCGCATGGGAGAGAAATAGCCCATCCCCTTGGCAATGATCTTGCGGTCGATGCCGCTGCAATGCCAGGAGTTCCAGGTGAAGTGCTCACCGGCGTCCTCGGCCTTGCAGATCTCGGGCATCCACATCGTCACGCCGCCGCGGACCTTGACGTCCTTGAGCTCATTCTGGCGTGCGGCCAGAGCCTTGTCGAGCGTGTAGGGATGGTTGGTGCACCAGCCGTAGTCGACCCAGTCGCCGCTCTTGACGACCTTGACGGCTTCCGCGGCAGAGGTCAGCTTCTTCTGATAAAGCGCTGCGTAATCCATGGATAATTCCTCCTGTATGTATGTGAATTTGATTATCATTTCGGAACTATGTCGAAACTTTAACAATTATAGCATACCGATCGCCGTTTGCAAAGTCTTTCTTACGTGTCAGCGTAAAAAAGAACGTAAAAAAGAGACAGGCCGGAGCCTGTCTCTTTTTAGTTCGGGAAAATTACTCCTCGACAGGAGCCTCTTCCTCGCCGCTGAGCAGCGCGCGGATGCTGAGGGAGATCTTCTTCTTCTCCTCGTCGATGGCGGTGATCTTCGCGTCGACCATCTGGCCTTCGGACAGGACGTCGGAGGGCTTGTCGATGCGGCGGTCAGCGATCTGGGAGATATGGATCAGGCCGTCCACGCCGGGAACGACCTCAGCGAAAGCGCCGAAGGTCATCAGCTTGACGATGCGGACGTTGGCAACGTCGCCGACCTTGTAGGTGTTCATGAACACATCCCAGGGATTCTGGGTGCGGTCCTTCACGCCGAGAGAGATCTTGTGCTTCTCGGGATCGAAGGAGAGAACGTACACGTCGAGATGATCGCCGACAGAGACGACCTCGGCGGGATTCTTGATGCGGCTCCAGCTCAGCTCGGAGATGTGAACCATGCCGTCCACGCCGCCGATGTCGACGAACACGCCGTAAGAGGTCATGGACTTGACAACGCCGTCATAGTGCTTGCCGACCTCGATGCCTTCCCAGATGGCGGCCTGAGCAGCCTGACGCTCCTCGTTCAGCACGGACTTGATGGAGCCGACGACGCGGCGGCGGGCACGGTTGACCTCGGTCACGCGGAGCTTGACCTTCTGCTTGACCATCTGGCCAAGGTCGGAGTCCTTGGGCATGCCGCTCTGAGAAGCGGGCACGAACACGCGCACGCCCTTGACAGAAACGACGATGCCGCCCTTGTTCACTTCGGTCACGGTGCCTTCGAGAACGGTCTTGTCCTCAACGGCGGTCTCAATGTCTTCCCAGAGCTTGACAGCGTCGAGACGCTTCTTGGAGAGGGTGGCGTAGCCTTCCACGTCGTTGACGCGGACAACGTAAGCCTCGATCTCGTCGCCGACCTTGACGACGTCCTCGGGCTTGACGTCGGGGTCGCTGCTCAGCTCAGAAACAGGGATATAGCCTGCCTGCTTGCAGCCGACGTCGACCTGGATCTCGGTCGTGCCGATGGCGGTCACGATACCGGTCACCTTATCTCCTGTATTTAGAGTCTTGAAAGATTTTTCAAGCAGTTCTTCAAAGGATTCGCTGGTTTCAGGGGCAGTGGTGTTGATGTTTTCTTCCGTCATTGTTGTTAATACCTCCATAATGATACTCGCAGGAGTAGATGCGCCGGCTGTCAGTCCCGCCACACGGCATCCGGAAAAGAATTCCGGTGAGAGCTCGTCTGCGGATTCGATCTGGAGGACTTTTCCGCAGTTCTCTCTGCAAATCTCGGTCAAATGCCTTGTGTTGGCGCTTCTTCGGTCGCCCACAACCACCATCGCGTCTACCTTGGCGGAAAGTTCTGCTGCCTCAGTTTGACGTTTCTGCGTAGCATTGCATATTGTATCATTGATTTTCAGATTTGTACACTGTTTTTTTAGAAATTTCACGCAACTTTCCCAAAGCGCACGAATGCAGGTCGTTTGCGCCAGCATGATACTGGGTAAATGGGCAAAATCGGGGTGTTCCTGCAAGTATTTTTGCGCTTCCTGCACATTTTCAAAAATCAGCGGGTCGCTGCACCATCCTGCGATGCCCTGCACCTCGGGATGATGGCGCTCACCGATCAGGATGACGCGGCGTCCCTCGTGCTCTGCCTCCTGTGCAAGCTTTCGGATGCGCTCGACATGCGGGCACACGGCGCTCACGACCTCTGCCCCGCGCTCTCGCAGCGCATCAAGCGTCGCTCTCGACTCGCCGTGGGCGCGGATGAGCACGGTCTCCCCCGCCTTTGCCTGGTCGGGCGACGTGATGAGGCGCATGCCAAGGTCTTCAATCTCGCGCACGACGCCCGCGTTGTGTACGATGCTGCCGAGCATCGCGCCGCCGCGCGCTTTTGCCGTTTCGCGCGCAAGGTTGACCGCGCGCTCCACGCCATAGCAGAAGCCAGCGGTCTCAGCTAAGATGACCTTCACAGCGGCGCGCCTCCCACCTGCTGGCCGCCGAGCGCGTAGGCCTGACGCAGCATTTCGTCGGCGATGGCCTGCAATTCTTCGGACGTGCCGCGGCGGCCCGTGACCTCAGGCACATACGGCTCGCCGAAGATGATGCGCGTTTTATGGAAGGGCTTTTTCTGCCCGTCGCAGAACACCGGCACGAGCGTCGCGCCCGTGCGCACGCCGATCATCGCGATGCCCGCGTGCGCGTGCGCGGGGAGTCCGTCGTGATAGCCGACGCCGCCCCGGATCGTCGTCCCCTCGGGGAAGATCAGAAGATTCTCACCCTTGTGGAGCACCTGCATCGCGGTCTTGATGGACTGGATATCCTTGCCGTCGCGCTGGACGGGAAATGCGCCGAGCGTGCGGATGAGCCACGCGAGCGCGCGGTTGTCGAAGAGCTCGGCCTTGGCCATAAAGTGCAGATGGTAGTCGAGCGGCAGGCACAGGCCGATGAGCACGGGGTCTAAGTCCGTTGAATGGTTCGGGCACAGCAGGACACTGTGCTTCGGAAGATTTTCAAGCCCCTTGACGTCCACGCGGTAGATCCACAAAAGCACCCGACCGATGATCCAGATAAACGCAAAAAAGATACGGTGCATCATTTCAATTTCTCCTGAATGAGGCTCAGCAGCGCCTGCTCGCTCTCTTCAAAGCTGAGCTTCGACGTGTCGAAGTGCACGGCATCCTCTGCCTCGCGCAGCGGGGCGATATCGCGGTGCATGTCCTGATAGTCGCGCTCGTTGATCTCGCGTAGCACCTCTTCATACGCCTTGGGCGTGCCGCGCTCAGAGAGCTCGAGGCAGCGGCGGCGCGCGCGCTCCTCGGCCGAAGCCGTCAGGTAAATTTTGAGGTCGGCATCCGGCAGAACGACTGTGCCGATGTCGCGCCCGTCCATGATGACGCTTCTCTTGCGCGCGATGTCGCGCTGCATCTCAAGTAAGTACGCGCGCACGCACGGCAGCGCCGAGACGTTCGAGGCGTACATCGAAATTTCCGGCAGGCGAATTTCGGTGCTGACGTCCTTGCCGTCAAGCAGCATTTTCTGTCCGCTATTCTCGTCAAATGCCATGTCGATCTGAATTTCTTTCAGCAGCGGCGCGATCTGGGATTCGTCCTTTGCATCCAGTCCGCGGGAAAACGCCGCGTAGCCGATGGTGCGGTAGATCGCGCCCGTGTCGACATGCAGAATGTTCAATTTCTTGGCGACGGCCTTGGCGAGCGTACTCTTGCCCGCGCCGCCGGGGCCGTCAATGGCAATGGAAAAATGCTTTTTCATCTGTTTGATTCTTCCCTCTTACAATAAATATGTGCTTACTGCGTCAGCAGTGCGTCCGCGGCAGCCTCGCCCGCGGCCTTGCCGGTCGCCCAGGCGATTTGCAGATTGTAGCCGCCCGTGTAGGCGTCTACGTCGATGATCTCGCCGGCAAAGTACAGGCCGCCGATCTTTTTCGACGCCATGGTCTTCGGATCGATCTCCCCCACCTTGACGCCGCCGGAGGTGATGATCGCGTTTTCGACCGGCATCGGCGCGCTGACATTGACCGTCCAGTGCTTTAAGAGCGTGCGGATGGTCTCGCGCTGGGCGCGCGTGATGTCGTGCACCTTTTCGTGCGGCGGGATGCCCGAGCGGTCGATGAACTCGTCGATCATCTTCTGCGGCAGAAGCGCGCCGAGCACGTTGCAGTAGTCGCTGTTTGCGTGCTTTTCAAAATCCGACAGCAGGCGCTTGTCGAGACTGTGTTCGTCGAGCGCGGGCTTGAGGTCGATCTCCAGTCGGTACTGCTTTTTGTCGAAATGCCGCATGTGCGCGCTGGCCGACAGGATGAGCGGCCCGCTCACGCCGAAGTGCGTGAACAGCATTTCGCCGAAATCCGAGTGGATCTTTTTGTTGTTTTCGTATACCGTCAGCGCAACGTTGCGCAGGCTCAGCCCTTGCAGCACCGCGCATTCGCGTGCCTCGAGCGGCACGAGTGAGCCGCGCAGCGGCGTGACTGTGTGGCCGAGCGCTTCCGCCATGCGGAAGCCGTCGCCCGTCGAGCCCGTCGCGGGATAGGACAGCCCGCCCGTCGCCAGAATGACGGCGGAGGCGGTGTAGTCCCCTTTTTCGCTCTTGACGGCGGCGACATGGCCGTCTTCGACCGAAATACCGAGCGCGCGGTCGCGCACGAGCTTGACGTGCAGACGCTTGAGCTCGCGCTCAAGCGCCGCTGTGATGTCGAATGACCGGTCGGACACGGGAAACACGCGCTTGCCGCGCTCGACCTTGAGCGGCACACCGAGCCCCTCGAAAAAATCGATGGCGTCGTGCCCGTCGAAGCGGGAAAACACGGAGTATAAAAACCGCGGGTTCTGCGGCACGTGGGCGAGCAGTTCTTCGCAGGTGCTGTCGTTCGTCACGTTGCAGCGACCCTTGCCGGTGATGTTCACCTTTTTGCCGAGGCGCTCGTTTGGATCGAGCAGCGTCACGTGCGCCCCCTTGCGCGCGGCGCAGATCGCGGCCATCATGCCGCCCGCGCCGCCGCCGATGACAACGATCGCCTTATTCATCTTCGATCTTGCCGAAAATGTCGAAGCGCTCCCAGATGTGCTCGAGTTCGGAGAACGTCGCGGAGATGTCTGCGCCCTTCTTGTTGGCCACGGCCAGAATGAGTGCGTTGAGCATGCTCATGGGCGCCGCCAGCGAGTCGACGAACGAGATCATCTCGCTGCGCACGAGCAGCGAATTGCTGGACATCTGGTTGATGGGCGACATCTCGCTGTCCGTCACGCCGACGATCGTCGCGCCGCGGTCGCGCGCAAACTGGATGGTCTTGAGCGCAAGCTCACTGTAGCGCGGGAAGCAGATACCGATGACCACATCGTCTTTGGAGACGCGGAAGAGCTGGTCGAACGAGCCGGCCGCGCCGCCGTTGACCAGAGTGACGTTGTCGAAGATCAGGCGGAAGTAGAAGTTTAAGTACCCTGCCAGAAACGAGGACGAACGGAAGCCCACGATGTAGATGCGGCGCGCGCCGATGATCGTGTCGACCACGCGCTCAAATTCCACGCCGTCGGTCTGGTCGATGGCCATGCGGATCTTCTCCATGTCGCGCTGCAGGACGTTCGTCATCAGATCGGACCCTGCGAGCTCGCCGTCCGACGCCTGAATGCGCTGGATGCTCGTGAGCTTGCCGCGAATCATCTCCTGCAATGCACGCTGCATGCTCGGATACCCCTCGTAGCCGAGCTGGGTGGCAAAGCGCACGACGGTCGACTCGCTGACCTGCACGGTCTTGCCGAGCTTGCTGGCCGTCATAAACGCGGCCTTATCGTAGTTTTCCAGAATGAAGCGGGCGATGAGCTTCTGCCCCTTGGAAAAGCTGCTCATGTTCTTTTCGATATTATGTAAGATATTCTTCGTCATAAAATCGTCCTCTGTTACTTTGATTTTGTTGCATGGAGCTCTTGCTCCGTTAGATCGCGCCACACGCCGACGGGAAGAGCCCCGAGTTTGAGCGCGTGCTCCTGCACGCGCTTTAGGCGCTTGACGTGTAATCCGGCGGCGGCACACATGCGCCGGATCTGCCGGTTTTTTCCTTCATGGATGGTGATGGAGAGAACGGCGGTGTCCCTCCCCTGCCGCAGCACGCGCACCTGCGCGGGCCGGATGGGCTCGCCGTCGAGCTGTGTCATGGAAGCGAGCGCTTCCGCCGCTCCTCGGACCTCGCCCGCGACGCTGACCTCGTAGACCTTGTTGACCTCGTAGCGCGGGTGCAGAAGATGCTGCATCCATTCGCCGTCGTTCGTCAAAAGCAGCAGTCCCTCGGAGTCGAGGTCGAGCCGCCCGACGGGATAGACGCGCGCGCCGCAGTCTCTGACGAGCTCGGCGACGGTCTTTCGCCCTTTTTCGTCAGAGAGCGTGCAGACATAGCCGCGCGGCTTGTTGAGCATCAGGTAGCGCTTCTGCCCCTCCTGTGTGAGCGGCCTGCCGTCGACGGTAATTTCGTCGACTTCGGGGTCGGCCTTCTGCCCGAGAAGCGCAGTCTTGCCGTTCACGTGCACGCGTCCCGCGGTGATACACTGCTCGGCGGTGCGACGGGAGCAGAGCCCCGATTCGGCGATGAGCTTTTGAATTCTTGCTTCGGCCAGGTCGATCCCTCCTTTACTTTGCCGACAGAAATTGCCAGAGCTTTTCCGCCAGCGACTTATTTTTGCTTGTTTCGCTCTTTGTTTCCTGCGCCTGTACGCTGCGCGCGCTGACAAGGTCAACTCTTCCGACCTCAGTCTCGCCGCAGGAGATGATGAGCGTGCCGAACGTTTGTCCCTTCCGCACGGGGGCGGAGACGGTTTGCGGCAGCTCGGCGCGCACGCTCAATGCTTCATTTTCCGCGGTGGGATAGCGGAAGCTCTCCGCCGCCACGGCGGACACACTCTGCCCGTCAACGCTTACGCTGCCGTAGGCCTCGCCTTTTTTCGCACCGCTTGAGAGCGCATACGCCGAAAAGCCGTAGTCGTAGAGTGCCGCGTGATCCGCCCAATCGCTGCCGTCGTGCAGCGTGACGGCGATCATGCGCATCCCGCCGCGCTCGGCACAGGTGACGAGTGTGCGCCCTGCGTCGCCGGTGTAGCCGGTCTTGAGACCGATGCAGCCGGAGTACGACGCGAGCAGCTTATTGTGGTTCGTCATCGTGCGCGTGCCGACGCTCGCCGTGCGCGTCGAGACGATGCGCGCGAACGTCGGATTCTGCATGGCGTAGGCCGCAAGGCGCGCCATATCGAGGGCACAGGAGCTGTGCCCCATTTCGTCGAGACCGCTCGGGTTGGCAAATGACGTGTGCTCCATGCCGAGGGCTTTCGCCTTTTCGTTCATCCATCGGACAAATTGCGCGCTGCCGCCGCTCCCGCCGCAGTGGGCGGCGATGCACTCCGCCGCGTCGTTGCCGGACGGCAGCATCAGACCGTAGAGAAGTTCCTCCATCGTGAGCGTTTCGCCCTCGAGAAGGTACATCGACGAGCCCTCGCGCAAGTGCTCGCGTTTGACCGTGACCTTCTCCGTGAGTTCGCTGTGCTCCAGCGCGACTAAGCAGGTCATGATCTTCGTCGTGCTCGCGATGCTGCGCTCCTGCATTTCATTGCGCGACGCCAGCACCCGCCCGCTGCCCGCCTCTATCAAAATGAACGCGGCGGCGGCAGTTTCAGGCGCGGCAGCCTGACAGGTCAAACTGCTTGACAGGCAGGAAACGGCAAGGAAAACGGCAAATACGCATCGGGCAAAACGCGGCATGGGATCACTCCTTCGTTCGGAATGCCCCTATTATGCCCGAAATCAGTAGATATCTTTCTCTTCTCTCTTCTTGTCCACGAAATTCTGCACGCGGTCGAGCACTTCCGGCACAAGATCAAGCACGCGGTCGACCGTTGCCGCCGCAGGGATGGCCACGGGCATCACGCGCGTCAGACCGTCCTTGACGACGAGGAACGCGACGGGGTCGACCTTGACGCCCGCACCCGCGCCGCCGCCGAAGTGTGAGGTGTCGGTCTTGCCGTAATCGCCGCCGCCCGCGCCGAAGCCGAAGCTCACGCGCGAAACGGGGATGACCGTTACGCCGTCGGGCGTCGTGATCGGCTCGCCGATGATGGTGTTGGAATCGACCATATCACGGATCTTATCCATCGTGGTGTCCATGAGATCGTTGAGCGGGGTCTTCTTTTCGATGTTTTCCATGAGGTTCATCCTTTCTTTTTATGCGGTCAGTTTTTCACTGTGTTCACTGTTTTGCGGAGTGCTCTCTGTTGGTTTTTCCGCGGGAGCGTCGTTTTTATGCGCCTTTTTATAGCGCAGGTACCATTTGAGCATCGGAATGAGCAGCGCAAGCGAGATGTGCAGCCCGTCGCGGATGCGAA
>ERZ773237.2738-NODE-2738-length-11392-cov-2.941166_pt1 | contig 11392 bp, 10 predicted proteins | sample MGYA00580990_ERZ773237 | MGnify/ENA primary metagenome ERZ773237 (study PRJEB29015, sample SAMEA2737749) | human gut metagenome | biome: human gut; feature: human-associated habitat; material: faeces | place: China | collected 2012 ...
GGACTTACTTCCATCAAATATGAATTTAGCTGGAGCAGAGATTGACCTTATAGATGTTGAAGATAGAGAATATGTACTTAAAGAAGAAGTTGCAAAGATAAGAAGAAATTACGATTATATAATAATGGACTGTCCTCCATCTTTAAGTATGCTAACAGTTAATGCAATGACAGCTGCAGATACAGTGTTAGTACCAATACAATGCGAATACTATGCACTTGAAGGTTTGTCACAGTTAATCTATACAATTAATCTTGCTAAGAAAAAGTTAAATAAAAATCTTGAATTAGAAGGTGTTGTGTTTACAATGTATGACTCAAGAACTAATCTTTCATTGCAGGTTGTTGAAAATGTCAAGGATAATCTTAAACAGAATATATACAAGACAATTATTCCTAGAAATATAAGATTAGCAGAAGCTCCAAGTTATGGACAGCCAATAAATATATATGATACAAGATCAACAGGTGCAGAAAGTTATAGATTATTGGCACAGGAAGTTATGGAAAGAGATAAAGAAATAAAGGAGAAATAATATGCCAACAAAGTCAACTGGAACTAAAAGTTCTGCCAAAAGAAGTAAGACAAGTGGATTGGGAAGAGGAATTTCTAATTTAATACCTGAAGCACCTACAGAAGGAAATGTAGTTGTTAAAGAGGTAGTCAAAGAAGTTGTAAAGGAAGTACCAGCAGAAACTAAAGTGAAATTATCTTTGATAGAGCCTAATAAAGATCAGCCAAGAAAAGCATTTGATGAAGATGCGTTGATTGAATTATCAGAATCGATAAAACAGTACGGTGTATTACAGCCATTATTAGTTCAGAAGAAAGATAATTACTATGAGATTATAGCAGGTGAGAGAAGATGGAGAGCTGCTAAGCTTGCAGGTGTTAAGGAAGTACCAGTAATTATTAAAGACTATTCTTCACAGGAGATAATGGAAATTGCTCTTATTGAAAATATTCAGAGGGAAAATTTGAATCCGATCGAGGAAGCAATGGCATATAAACGTCTGCTAGAGGAATTTGATTTAAAACAAGATGAAGTTGCAGAGCGGGTTTCAAAAAGCCGGACAGCGGTAACGAATTCCATGCGGCTGCTTAAACTAAGTGAGCGTGTACAGCAGATGATAGTTGATGATATGATCAGTACAGGACATGCAAGAGCTTTGTTGGCGCTTGACGATGAAGAACAGCAGTATATATTGGCAAACAAGATATTTGATGAAAAATTAAGCGTTCGGGAAACTGAAAAACTTGTAAAAGCTTTAAAAAATCCCAAAAAAGAAGTAAAAGTACAAAAACAAGAACACATGTTTGTGTACGATAATCTCGAAGAACACTTGAAAAATATAATAGGAACAAAAGTGAGTGTTAACCCAAAAGCGAATGGAAAGGGAAAGATTGAGATAGAATATTATTCAGAGGAAGAACTTGAAAGAATCTATGATTTGATCATGTCTATTCAATCAAAATAGAAGAAATAGAAATGTGAAAAGGAAGAACGTATAGAAAAAAGATGAAGCAAAAGTCATAAAATATGGGGAGATGAAAAGAAATGAAAGGTATATTGGATAGTTGGGGAGTAGATCCGTTTTATCTGTTTGTCGTTATGTTTATCATACAGATTGTAATGATCGTATTGTATGTGATGCTGAATACAAAATATAGACGTTTACAGAAAAGTTATGTAACATTTATGCGTGGAAAAAACGGAAAAAATCTTGAAAAAAGTATTTTCGGCAAATTTGATGAACTGGATGAAATCGCAGAACTTGTGAGAGCAAATGAAAAAGAAGTAAAAGAAATTTCGGAAAAAATGAAAACACATTATCAGAAGGTCGGAATTGTCAAATACGATGCTTTTCACGAAATGGGCGGAGAATTGAGTTTTGCACTTACAATGCTGGATGAAAACAATAACGGATGGATCTTCAATGCAATGCACAGCAGAGAAGGCTGTTACACTTATATAAAAGAAGTTGTAAACGGTGAAAGCTATATTGAGTTATCATCCGAAGAAAAAGAATGTCTGGAAAAAGCGGTGTATCAAGAAAAATATGATTTGAGAGATATGGAAGAATAACCGTATAGAAAAGTGTGATCATAAAGAAAAGATATAAGTTTTAGCAATAATAAAATGTGAATTTTAATTAGGAAAAGAGTAAAGAAGAAAAAGGAGTATATGTTATGTTAGATATTAAATTTTTAAGAAGTAACCCAGAAATCGTAAAACAAAATATTAAAAATAAATTTCAGGATGAAAAACTTCCTCTTGTTGATGAAGTAATTGAATTAGACTTAAGAAACAGAGAGATAAAGCAGGAAGTAGAAGCTCTTCGTGCAGAAAAGAATAAATCTTCAAAAGAAATCGGAGCAATGATGGCTCAGAAAAAATTTGAAGAAGCAGAAGTTCTTAAGAAAAAAGTAAGTGAAAGCGCAGGAAGAATCGAGGAGTTGTCTGTAGAAGAAAAAGAAGTTGAAGAAAAAATCAAGAAAATCATGATGACCATTCCGAATATTATCGATCCGTCTGTTCCGATTGGAAAAGATGACAGTGAGAATGTAGAACTCGAGCGTTTTGGAGAGCCGGTAGTTCCTGATTTTGAAATTCCGTATCACACAGAGATTATGGAAGCGTTTAACGGCATTGATCTTGACAGTGCGAGAAAAGTTGCAGGAAACGGTTTTTATTATCTTATGGGAGATATAGCAAGACTGCATTCGGCAGTGATATCTTATGCCCGCGATTTTATGATCAACAGAGGTTTTACATATTGTATACCTCCGTTTATGATTAGAAGTAATGTTGTTACAGGCGTAATGAGTTTTGCGGAAATGGATGCGATGATGTATAAGATTGAAGGAGAAGATCTTTATCTTATCGGAACAAGCGAGCATTCTATGATCGGAAAGTTTATTAATACACAGCTTACGGAAGAGGAACTTCCACAGACACTGACAAGTTATTCACCTTGTTTCAGAAAAGAAAAAGGAGCTCACGGAATCGAAGAAAGAGGAGTATACCGTATTCATCAGTTTGAAAAACAGGAAATGATCGTTGTCTGCAAACCGGAAGAAAGTATGGAGTGGTATGAAAAATTGTGGAAAAATACAGTTGATCTGTTCCGTTCTATGGATATTCCGGTAAGAACACTTGAGTGTTGTTCGGGAGATCTTGCAGATTTGAAAGTGAAGTCTGTAGATGTAGAAGCGTGGTCTCCGCGTCAGAAAAAATATTTTGAGGTAGGAAGTTGTTCAAATCTCGGAGATGCACAGGCGAGACGTCTCGGTATTCGCGTGAAAGGTAAAGACGGAAGCTATTTTGCACATACACTGAATAATACAGTTGTCGCTCCGCCGAGAATGCTGATTGCATTTTTGGAAAATAATCTTCAGGCTGACGGATCGGTAAAAATTCCTGAAGTTCTCAGACCGTATATGGGCGGAAATGAGAAAATAGAAGTCAAGAAAAAATAAGAGTAAAAAGATCTGAAAACAATCAAGACAGAAAGATGAAAAATAGATGCATAAGTATTTAAAAGCGTTAGGATTTGATAATATTCAAACAAGATCAGACTTAAAAAAGCTGTTGGAAGAAGTTGAAGAGCAGTGTACTCATCAGACAATAGTTTCTTATAAGCCGGGAGAAGATTTCTGTGAGCTGAAAAAAGAATACGGACAAAGTATGGGAATTGCACTGTGCGGCGGATTAGATGAAAGAGAATATTTTGATCCTTATTATTATTTTCCGTATTTTGAAGGAAGCGGTATAAGCACATATGCAGAAATTGCCGTAGAGAGAAAAATTGAAAAAGAACAATATCTCGGAATGTGTGAAGATTCTAAGATCGGAATAAGTCTGATATTTACGGTGCAGAACGGAATCGAATATATGAGAGAGCGTCAGGCCGGATTCCCGGCAGATCCGACGACGTCAGTTACTTTATCCGGGCTTGCTTTATCAGGAATGATATTGCTTCCGGTAAGCAAAGACGAGAAAAGCGTAAGGTCGGAAAAAGAAGCTTCGGATAACCGGAAGATGCTCATTAATGCAGCAAGAAACGGAGATCAGAGCGCGATAGAAACACTGACATTAGACGATATAGATATGTATTCTCAAGTTTCAAAAAGACTTGCAAATGAGGATATATTTTCTATAGTGGATACGTATTTTATGCCGTATGGAATAGAGTGCGATCTTTATTCTATCATGGGAGAGATACTGGCAGTCCGCAGACGAAAAAACATCGTCACGAACAGGGAAGTTTATCAGATGAAGCTTAATGTAAATGAACTTCAATTTGATATATGTGTTCCCGTATCCGAGACGATGGGAGAACCTGAGATCGGAAGGCGCTTTAAAGGAACGATATGGCTGCAAGGATACATTAACTTTTAAGAGAAGTAAATGGAATCACCGAAAGCGATAAAGGCGCGTTCAGGTGATCGTAAATGGCGCTGATGATGTTCGACAGGCATGCAAATCTGAAGTATAAATTTGGAAATCGTCATTTCTGGTCGGAAGGATATTATGTGAGCACAGTGGGACTAAATGAAGCCACAATAAAGAAATACATCCAAGATCAGGAAAAGTATGACATAATGCAAGATAAATTAAGCGTAAAAGAATACGAGGACTCTTTTAAGGGTTAAAGGCTAAGTAGTACAAATGCCATTTAGGAGCGGCGATGAGTCAAGAGTATAGTGGATTGAACACAGTGAAAGGCAGCGTCTGGAGACGCTGGCCTAGTAATAAAGGCTTATAGTCGTTCTGCTAGACCTCGTTTTTACGGGTGGGCGACTATTATGATGGTCGGACGGATGATTCAGAAAACAGCAGAGCTTTTGTTGACAAACGTCAGGAGTTTTTTGCAAGTGCGGAGTTATGTCTAAGGATAAAAGGAACAACAGATAAAGTAAAAAACAATATGCTGGTGAGACGGAAAAAAGATAGAAAAAGCAGGTGGAGAGCGGGATCAGATGAAGAAAAGAGGGAAAACGCGCTGGGGTTCTGCAGTTTTTAGCCGGGATTTTCCTCGGGAGTCTCGTATAGGTAATGTAACAAATTTTGTGTAAACCTCTCAGATTGATGAAAAAATCTCAGGTTTAATTAGAATCGTATATGATTAGATGGGGCAGAATGGCAGCTTGAGCCGTTCTGCCCTTGTTTATTTTCTAGCATGGATCATTTTGCATGTCAAGGGCGCCCGTTAAAAACGGGCGTTTTATCTATCCTTGATATGTAGGATGTTTTATGCTAGTCAATATCCTCTGGTCTGATCCGGTCCTCAAAGTAAATGCATAGTTGATCCAGGGTCAAGCCCCAATCCCAGGCCTTTCCGGTCCATTTTTTTGTAGCATCCATCATGGTCAGATAAAGACTCTTAAACAGAGCATCGTCTGTTGGGAAAATCGCCTTCGCTTTTGTTACCTTTCGGAGCTGACGATTGAAATTTTCAATGGAATTCGTTGTATATATCAGTTTCCGGATTTCTGACGGATATTTGAAATACGTGGACAGCTGTGACCAGTTATTTCTCCAGGAAGCTATAGAGGCGGATATTTCTTTCCCCACTCTGCTTCTAGATCATCTAGTGCGGAAAGTGCCAAATCTTCAGTATCTGCCTTGTATACTAACTTTAGATCAGCCATAAAAGGCTTTAAATCTTTGTAGGAAATAAATTTAGTCGAGTAGCGGATCTGATGAACGATGCAGCGCTGTATCTCTGCTTTTGGAAATACAGCATGAATCGCATCTCCAAATCCAGTTAACCCATCAACAGACACTATCATGATGTCTTCCACACCACGGTTTTTGATCTCGTTAAGCACACCAAGCCAGTATTTCGCACTTTCATTACCACCGATCCACATATCAAGAACCTCACGTTTACCATTCAACTTTATCCTGATGGCAACGTAAACAGCTTTTTTGACTGTTCTATTATCCTCGCGAACATTGAAGTGGACGGCATCCATAAAAACAATCGCATATTTGCGCTCTAATGGTCGATTTTGCCATTCTTTTGCCAGCGGAAGGATACGGTCTGTCATCCGGGAAATCATTTCAGCAGAAGCTTCTACACCGTACACGTCACGCAAATGGGTTGAGATATCTCTAGTTGTCATTCCTTTTGCATACATGGAAAGTACTTGGTCTTCGATATTGGAAATGTCTGTCTGGTTCTTTTTGACAATCTGTGGTTCGAACTCACCTTTTCGGTCTCTTGGAATATCCAGATCAATCGTTCCCATTGATGAAGTTACTGTTTTAGGACTGTAACCATTTCTGCTGTCATCGGTTTCTTTGTTTTTGTAATCATACTTGGAATATCCTAAATGATCATCCATTTCTGCTTCAAGCATTCCCTGCAGAGTTTCTCCCAGCAGATCCTTCAACATTTCTTGTATATCCTGTGCATCTTTCGGTTGATAATGCTCCAGTAAGCTATTGATGAACGCTTTACGTTCTGGATCCATTTTTCTTCTTCGTGCCATAAAAATATCCTCCTAGATTAATATTTATTTTAACATCAATCCAAGAGGATATATATCATATCTTTAGTTTACACAGAATTTGTTACAGTCTCTTCGTATATTATTTTACCGCCTGCAGATTTGTTGGCAGACGGTAAAATAGTAGTATTTAATCGACACGAATCCATTTTCCAATCCATTTTCTTAATGTGTAATCATATTTACGTTTATATAAGACACCATTGACAGATTTATATCTCCATCCAATATCAGAAGCCCTTGTTTCTATGCTTAAGATATCATTATCAGTGTCAGAAACAGAAACGGAAGTTTCAAAAGGTGAAGCATCTGCTGGTAAACACGGGATCATGCATAAAAGTAATAAAAAAATAATAAAGGTCTGAAAAGTATGTTTATAAATAGTGTTATTCTTTCTCATGGTAATCTCCTTTCATATAAAGTGGTATATTTTTCAGTTCTTTCGGTATGGAATGAATAGTCGCAAAATATTTTCCGTCCACATAAACGTGATAGTCAGTTTCTGTTTTTAAAATGAATGCGTTATCTTTAGTTATTTCTGAAATATCAGCTTCTGCAGAAGATTGTATTTGGCGATAAGATACTTCAGGTACAAAAAGAAAAGAAAAAACAATGGCAAAGCCAATAATGAGAATTCCGCCCAGAGAGTGCAGCGTTTCTTTAAAAGTTTTTTTTGTCCCATAGTTTAGTATGTAATTGATTCTTGTTGTTAAAATCAGTTTATTTCTTACGACAAAATTTGCTGGACTACAGAAATGAGACAGATTTCCGATAGTAATTTGTTTTGCTGTTTTTATAATCAGTTCGGCATAATGTATAGTATTAAAATTAGGAGATGATTGAATAAGGTGCAAGTCATTAGAAAGCTCTAAAAAAAGCATATAATCTCTTTTCAAATATTTTATTACAGGATTCCACCAGTGAATGCAGCATATAATCTCCATCAATAACGATATCCATAAATGCCGTTGTTTAAAATGAGATATTTCATGCATACATATATATTCCATCTCTTCGTTAGTAAAATATTTGGTGTCCGGCAGAATTAAAACTGGGTTAAACAAGCCAATAACTGCTGGGGAAATTCTTTTATCTATAATGGCAATTTTTATCGGTTTTGTAAAATGTTTGCTGCAAATATTAAATAACCATTTCCATTCGTTAGTATTCTGAATATAAAATAAAGATAGATACTGATGCACTTTTCTATATTGAAATAAAAATCGTATCAGAAGTAAGATGCTTATAATGCTCCAAATTCCTACTAAAAGACCTTGAACTGTTAAATTGCTGCTCATCAATGGTTCAGTGGTAAATTCCATGAGTTTCGGTAATATATGATATGAATAAATGGAATGTGTAAATGGAAAGTTGAGCGGGAACAGCATCCTAATAAGTATAACCAGAATTCCCATAAACAGTAAATTCATTGTATTTCGTGGAAAATACATACTCCTATATAATATAAAGTGCAAAAAGCAACTCAGTAAACAGGTAATAAAAAAGCATAAAAAAAATGGTCCAAACGTAAGGGTCATATTACATCTAGTTGTTCCTTTCTGATAATTCTTTCTTTTTTTGCGCTATTATTGTTTCAAGATTTTCTAATTCTGTTATATCAGTTTGCGTATCTATTAGTGAGCGAAGCAGTAGGTTCTCTTTCTTTGTACCAAGAATATCATTATAAAGATCGCCAAAATATTCTTCACTGGTAATTACAGGAACATAACTTCGTGTTAATACAGTTCCGCTATAAACAATATCATCTACCTTGATTGCGCCTTTATCAGACAGACTACGCAGACATGCGTGTACTGTGTTGAGGTTTAATGCGTTATTCGCCTTTGCAATTTCAGAGGCAATCATGGGGGCAGCACTATTCCATAATGTTTTCAGGATTTCAAGTTCTTTTTTTGTAAATCGCTTTTTCATAACTTTCTCCCTCCTTCGCCGTAAAGTCGTTAATATTATTTCATAAAATAGGTTATTTGTAAATATATAAATAAAAAAAAAGTAATAAGATATTGTAAAAACAATTTAACAATAATAAATTAAAAATAACTTGAAAAATTAAAAAAATAATGATATTGTAAAAAAGTAAAATCAAGGAGCTCATGATTTACAAATTCTAAATGAAAGAGGTAAGGTAAAATGAAAGGATTTCAGAAATTAACCAAAGAAGAAATGGGAGAAATCAAGGGTGGATACTATTCGTGCCCACGATCAAAAGGCGAATTTACAAGAACGTATAACGCTCTTAATAAAACGCAGAAAAAAGAGTATATCAAGTATTGCTATGAGCACAACTGCACAAAGTACTTTAATTAAGCTCTGACTGGAAATTTGATTCCGGCTGAAATATTCCTATTTCGCCGGAATCAATAATTCATCCAATAACTATATACATATATAAGATGGATGATACATTTTGGTAATGATATCTTTATTATACCGGGATTGAGTTACAAGAAGACTTTCAGGCTAAATCTATGATATCAGTTTTCATTTGACTTTGTACTTTGGAAAACGCTTAATGCGTAATAGAATTTTTGGGAGATAAAGGTAACATGGGATTTATTAATATAAGGCAGCATGATATGTCAGATTGTGGTCCAGCTTGCTTAGCAATGGTTGCAAGATATTATAGAGGAAGCGTATCAATAGCGAAAATCCGGGAACAAACAGGAACAAATTCTATGGGAACAAGCTTACGTGCTTTATCTGATGGAGCAGCATCAATAGGATTTAAGCCGGTAGCAATAAAAAGTGTAGAGAATGAAGGAGAAGATTGCTTAAGTGAAGTGAGTTTACCATGTATTGCTCACATGATTGTGGACGAAGATTTGTTACATTATGTCGTCATTTTTAAAATAAAAAGAAATACCATTATTATATCAGACCCTGCGGAAGGGATTGTTGAAATCCCCAGAGACCAGTTTTGGGGACGGAAAAATTGTGAAATAAAATCCAGAAGATATAGATGGTCAGGAGCTTTAATGCTCTTATCTCCTACAGAAAAGTTTAAGAAAGATTATAAAAGATTTTCGACGGTAAAAAATCTTTTTCAATTATTACGTCCAAATAAAAAATTGTGTATATCAATTGTAGTAATTTCACTGGTACATACAGTGCTTAATATCAGTACAGCATTCTATTATATGATATTGATTGATAAAATTTTGCCGGAATATGCATTTAATAGCCTGGTAATTATTTCAGAAGCATTTCTTCTTTTGATAATTGCCAAGATTATCCTGAATATCCTGCGAGTAGATATGTCGTTAATTTTAGGAAAGCACATAAACCAAAACCTCGGAATGAAATTTTATGAACATATACTGAAGCTGTCACAAAGTTTTTTTGATAATCGCAAAGTAGGAGAAATATCATCAAGATTTCAGGATATAGAAATCGTGCAGACACTGTTGTCAAAAATAGTTTTAACTGTATTTGTAGATGCTATATCGGTAATTGCAGCCGGCTATATCCTATATACGCAAAGTTTAAATATGTTTATTGGAATAATTGTCATTTGTTTGCTGTATATAGTGGTCGTATGGATATTTAAGGGAAAGTATTCGGTTTACAGTAGAAAACAGCTCGTAAGCGAGGCTCAAAACAACGCTAAAATTATTGATTTCCTTAGTGGGGCATTGACAACTAAGTTATATAGAGCAGAAAAATTTTCTTATAAATCGATTGAAAAAAGTTTTACGGCATATTTAGAAAATATATATAAATTAGGGAAATTAGAAAATATTCAATATGCTCTGAAAGATTTGATTGGACTTAGTGGCGAAATAGTTATTTTATGTCTGGGAGCATATAATATTTTCTTAGGTGATATGACAATAGGCGGGCTAATTACGTTTAATGCATTAATTGTATATTTTTTGGAGCCTGTCAGAAATCTTATTGATTTGCAAACGGAATTGCAAACGGCACTTGTCGCAGAAGAAAGAATACAAGAGATTATGGAATTAGAACCTGAAGAAAGCAGGAAGAAAGAGGAAACAAATCATGCTAATGCTCCGTTTTATAACGGATATGATGTATGTTTTCAAAATATATCCTTTGGATACGATCCTGATAAGCCTGTATTAGAACATTTTTCATTACAGATAAAGAGCGGGGCTAAAATAGCGATTGTTGGAGCAAGCGGCACAGGAAAATCTACGATTGCTAAATTATTATTAAAACTGTATACATTTGAAACAGGAAATATCAGCATAAATGGGGTAGACTTAAAAGATATAAGCACAGAAATTATAAGAAATAAAATCGCGTATGTTTCTCAGGACACATCGCTGTTTAATATTTCTATACGGGAAAATCTGTTGTTGGGAAATAAGGATTACGATAATATAAATGAAATACAGAAGGCTTGTAAAATTGTTAAGATACATGATTATATCATGAGTTTGCCATTCCAATATGATACAGTGTTAGAAGAAAATGGCAGTAATTTATCCACAGGTCAAAAGCAAAGATTAATGTTAGCGCGTGCTATATTGAGAAAACCGCAGATACTTTTATTAGATGAGGCGACAAGTAACTTAGATATCGAATTAGAAAAATTAGTTAATAATTCGATTATTGATTATCTGGCAAAATCAACTGTGGTTTTTATAACACACCGTTTTGAAACAGCGCAAAGCTGTGATTCGGTATTTATAGTAAAAGATGGTCAGGTAAAGCCAATATAAAAGAGAGAAGGGATATAGATGAAGAAAAAATCGTATATTGCAGGAATTATATGTACTACTATCATAATATGTATGGCAGGAGTATTACTTTATCGAAATATCTTTGCTATAGAAAGATCTAATGCATATGAGGGATTAAATACTATTACGATGGATGAGATTTTTGA
>ERZ773237.2743-NODE-2743-length-11371-cov-2.818841_pt1 | contig 11371 bp, 10 predicted proteins | sample MGYA00580990_ERZ773237 | MGnify/ENA primary metagenome ERZ773237 (study PRJEB29015, sample SAMEA2737749) | human gut metagenome | biome: human gut; feature: human-associated habitat; material: faeces | place: China | collected 2012 ...
TCATGTGCTGCGGCATACCTTCTGCACCAACGTCCAACAGGCGGGACTTGACGTGAAAAGCCTACAATATCTGATGGGACATTCCAACGCCAGCGTGACGCTGGATGTCTACACCCACAGCAGCTTTGATTCCGTCGAGAGAGCCTTTGAACAGATCGCCAGCAGCCTGTAATTTTCATTGTACGAAGTTGGTTGGCTTACGCCACAACTTACGCCAATTCCCTGTCAAGTGGCGTAGATTTGCGTAGAAATGTGTGAATTTCATCAAAATCAAGGAAGCGTCAAAAACGGGTTCAAAGCCTTGATAACTCTATGAAAATCTGCGTTTTCCGTTATATTTGTTTTGCTTCAAAAAGTTGCGGTTTTGAAGGGCGGCATGTACTAAGTGCAAAAAACATCAAGCCCCCTGGCGAAAGCCAGGGGGCTTTTCTTGTGGAGACTCGGCTTGTCGGCGGAGCACAAGCATCAAGCATTGAGTCCTCCACTGCGCCTTCGAGCCGGAGTCGGGAATCGCTTGCGTTCCGGCTATAACGCCGGAATACAGGATACGAAGCTTGTGATGGCAGGAAAGTGGGGGTGACAGGCTTTGCAGCGGCGCCCCGCTTCCACCAGCGGCACAGATGCTGCACATACTGAGTACCAGCAACCATTAAGCCCTTTGGCTTTACAGCCACAGGGCTTTTTCTCGTACGCTGGGGTCCATCAGCATTGCCCTCCCCTGCCCATACTCTGGAAACCGCAGTCGGCATGCGTCATGGGCTATGCCTCTGCTCATGTCTGTCCGACCTGATACTTCTTCAGCAGCCGCCACAGTGTCCCCCGGCTGATCCCCAGTTTTGCCGCCGTCTGCGTCCGGTTCCCGCCGCATTCCTGAAGAACGGCCAGCAACTCCTCATAGGACAGGTCGATCCTGGTATGGGCGGCCTTCGGCATCGGCGGCGGGCACGGGGGCGGCGTCTCGGGAGAGGCGGCACTCTCCAGCAGATGGGCGATCAGGCCAGATACAGAGACGCCAGGCCGGTAAAGCACCGCCAGCCGCTCACAGAAATTCTGCAGCTCCCGGATGTTTCCCCGCCAGGGGCAGCTCTGCAGCAGACGGCAGTCGCCATCGCTCAGTTCCAGCGGACAGCCGTCGCCCTCCCGAGCCTGGAAGTTCCGAAGGAAGCTCTGCGTCAGCAGCGGGATGTCCTCCTGCCGCTCCCGCAGCGGGGGCAGGTTCAGCTGCAGGACATACAGGCGGTAATAGAGATCGCTGCGGAATTTACCTGCCCGGACCAGCGACTCCAGGTTCTTGTTGGTGGCCGCGATCACCCGGATATTGATGGGAGTCACCTGACTGTCCCCCAGCCGCATGATCTCCCGCTCCTGCAGGACCCGCAGCAGCCGCCCCTGAAGTCCCAGGGGGATCTCCGAGATCTCGTCCAAAAAGATGGTGCCGTTGTGGGCGATCTCAAACAGGCCCGGCTTACCGCCCCTGGTGGCGCCGGTGAAGGCGCCCTCCACATAGCCGAACAGCTCGCTCTCCAGCAGGTTCTCCGGCAGGGCGGCGCAGTTGATGGCTACGAAGTTGTTCTGTGACCGACGGCTCCAGGCGTGGATGCTCTGGCTCAACAGCTCCTTTCCGGTACCGGTCTCCCCCACCACCACGATGTTGGAGTCCGTCTGGGCAAAGGCCTTGGCCTCCTGGATACAGGCTATCATCCGCGGGCTGCGGGTGATGATGTCCCCGAAGGTGTACTTGGCCTTGTGTCCCTTGTAGTGGAGCTTTTTGCGCAGCTGGTCCTCCGTGGTCTGGATCTGCGCGGCGTTCAGCAGGGAAACCACAGTTCCAGCCCGGAGGCCGTGCATCATCATGTTTTTCGTTTTGACGGACAGGTGGGTGTTTTTGTAAGCGATAATCTCGTCCGTGTTCTCCGTCGCGGACACGATGCGGCTCAACGCCGGGGTGGAGAACACGGAGGATGCCGGCTTTCCCAGATACTGTTCCCGGCGAGAGAGCTGCAAGATCTGGATGGCAGCTGTGTTCAAAAAGGAGATCTGTTGATTGCGGTCGATGACCACCAGCCCCTCATAGGCGTTGTCCAGCATGGTTTGGAAGCTCAGGGCCTTCTCCCGTTCCACCTGACTGATCTTGGCCTGCTGCTTGGCCTCCGAGATGGCGTTCCAGAATGCCTCCCGGCCGGAGGTAATGAGCATGGAGGTCAGTCCGATCTCCTCCGCCAGGCGGCAGCCGGTGCCGCCGCCGATGATGACCCGCTTCCCGTCTCTGGCTGCCTGCTCCACACAACGGCGGATCTCCAACAGGCTGTTCTCCTGAAAACAGTACGGCGTCACGTCCACACCCAGCTGGCGGGCCAGCTTCTCCACGCCCAGGATCATGTTCTGGGTTCCCAGGATGGCGGCCGGAACAGGGCCGTACTTCTGCCGCAGCTGCAATAGAGTATTGACAATGTCCGTTCCGTTGATAATCAGCTCGATCACCGGGATAGAGAGGGAACGGCGGCACAAGTCCAGATAGGTGGCGCCCCGGGCGATCATGGCGTCGCAGTCCGGCCACTGGGGCAGCAGCTCCTGGGTCGTGGACGCCACCAAGATGTCCAGTGAGTACTCCGTGGCGTCCAGAGCCTGCAGGCGCATCTGCTCCGTGTGCTCCTGGAACACGTCCCAGGCGAGATTTGCCATGCTGGCGTAGGGAATGACGATGGCAATCCGAACCATAGCAGCCTCCTGTTCCCAAAAATCGGTGTGCTTCTTTGCCCATCATAGCAAAAGCCGCTTTTTACGTCAAGCCGCCGTCTGTTCTATTTGAGACGATTTAGAACAGTTAAAACACTATTTTGAACGAATAAAACACTCTCCGGTGAAAACAACCAATTGAGGCTGCAAAATTTTGGAGACACTTTTGTGAAAATCTGAAAAACCGCTCAACGGAGTTTCAGCAAAAATTTTGTGGCATCCAAAAACATTGATTTTTCCAAAATTGGCACAGAGATTGCTTTATAATAAGGCGAACAACCAACAGAGAGGACGTGACAAGAATGGAAAAGAAAGTTCTGATCCCTTCGGACATTTCTCAGCCCGGAAAAGACTATCTCGCCGAAAAGGGCTATACCATAAAAATGGGCCGTGGGACAGACGAGCAGACGATTTTGGAGGATGTGGCAGACTGTGATGCCCTGCTGGCCCGGAATGAGCATATCACCCGTGCCATCATGGAGGCCGCCCCCCGCCTGAAGGTCATCAGCAAGCACGGGGTGGGGCTGGATAAGATCGACCTGGACGCGGCTAGGGAGCTGAACATCTGGGTCACCAACGGTCCCCTGAGCAATACCGTGGCGGTGGCGGAGCACACCATGATGCTGATCCTGGCCTGCGCCAAGAAGCTGGTCTTCTTTGACCGGGCGGCCAGACGCGGCGACTACGACATCCGCAACCGGGTCAAGGGCACGGATCTGGAGGGAAAGACCCTGGGGCTGCTGGGCCTGGGCAAGATCGGCCACATGGTGGCGAAGAAGGCCATCAACGGCTTCGGCATGGAGGTGATCGGCTATGATCCCTTCCTTCCTGCAGACCGCTGGGACCCGGAGGTGGGCCGCCGTGAGACCATGGAGGAGATCTTCGCCGGCAGCGACATCGTCTCTATCCACATGCCCTCCACCCCGGAGACCCGCAACAGCGTGGACCGCCGTTTGATCGGGATGATGAAGCCCACGGCCTATCTGATCAACGCGGCCCGGGGCGACCTGATCCGGGAGGCGGATCTGGCGGAGGCCCTGCGGAACGGCGCCATTGCCGGCGCGGGGCTGGACGTGTTCCAAACCGAACCCCCCAGCCCGGACGATCCGCTCTTCCAGCTGCCCAACGTGACGGTCACGCCCCACAACGCGGCTCTGACGCTGGAGACCACGGACCGCATGGGCCTCCACGCCGCTATGGGCATCGACGAAGTGCTCTCCGGCCGCCAGCCTTCCTGGCCCGTGGTGGTGCCCAAGGAGCCGAGAACATGATGCGATTTCAGAGGTGAGAGTGGATGAAAAAAACGATTCGCAACAAAGAGCTTCTGGTTGGCGTAATTTTTCTGATAGTAGGTGTCGCGTACTTCGCGCTGGCTTTTACAATTCCCAGCTATGACGCCTATGGCGGCTCCTCCGTGGTGGATTCCTCTTTTGTTCCCAAGGTGATCGGCGCTCTAATGACTGTTCTCAGTGTTTTACAGCTGGTCTTTTCTTTGAGGGCCGGCAAAAACCCGCCCCCTGCAGCTCCCTCTGCGAAGCCGACAGAGGAAGACGGCACGTTCAAGGTGGAGGACTGGGACGATGACGCTGCCAACCGCAACGCCGACACCAAGGCACTGATTGCCATATTCGCGATTCTGATTGTGTACATGGCGTTGATGTCTGTGCTGGGCTTTCTCATCTCCTCGGCCCTGTTCCTGTTTGCCACGATGATGCTGCTGACACCGAAGCAGAAGCGGAAACTGCCTGTGATTGTCATCCTCTCTGTTATCGTGGCCATCGGTGTCTATTACCTGTTTGTGTACGGTCTGGATATGGTCCTGCCGGCCGGTATTCTCGGATAAGAGGAGGACATCACATGTTAGATCTTTTTATCGACGGCATCGCAGCAATCGCAACACCGGATACGCTGGCGTTGATGATTCTCGGTGTCATTGTGGGCATTATTTTCGGCTCCGTTCCCGGTTTGACCGCAGTGACCGGCATTGCGCTGTTTCTGCCGGTTACATACAGTCTTGGGCCCATCAAAGGCATGGCGCTGCTGATGGCAATTTATATTGGTGCCGTGTCCGGTGGTCTGATTGCAGCCATCCTGATCAACATTCCCGGCACGCCGGCCTCTGTGGCCACCTGTTTTGACGGAACTCCGCTGGCCAGAAAAGGGCAGGCCTACAAGGCTCTGGGTGTGGGCACGGTGTTCTCTTTTCTGGGCACGATTTTCGGTATTCTGATCCTCGTATTTGTCTCCCCAATCATTGCTAATTTCGCTCTAAAATTCGGGCCTGCGGAGTATTTCTCTGTTTCGGTATTCGCCCTGACCCTGATTGCCAGCTTGGCAGGGAAATCTCTGATTAAGGGGCTGATCTCTGCGGCTCTAGGCATTATGTTCATCACCGTAGGCGCAGCCCCAATTGATGCCGTCAGCCGTTATACCTTCGGCTTTTCCGGTCTCCGCGGAGGCTTCGACATTCTGACCGTGCTGGTGGGCCTCTATGCCATTTCAGAAATCCTCAGCACTGCCGCGAACAAAAAGGCTCTCGCTGCTGGCTCCGGTCAAGTGATGCAGTTCTCCGGCAAGGGATTCGGCTTCACCCTAAAAGAATTTTTGAGCCAGAAATGGAATTTCCTGATTTCCGCGCTGATTGGCACCGGCATTGGTGTTTTGCCCGGCATCGGTGGTGCCACATCCAATCTGTTGGCATACACAGTGATTAAAAACAAATCCAAAACCCCGGAGAAATTTGGAACCGGCATTATTGACGGCGTAGTCGCCTCCGAGTCCGCCAATAACGCCACCATCGGCGGGGCCATGATTCCTTTGCTCACCTTGGGCATTCCGGGTGATGCAGCTACGGCTATGCTGCTTGGTGGTCTGATCGTCCACGGTGTCCAGCCCGGTCCCCTGCTGTTCACCACCCACCCCGATGTGGTATACGGCGTGTTTGCCGCCATGGTGGTTGCCTCCATTCTGATGATCCTTGTCCAGATGTTTGGCCTGCGGCTGTTTGCAAAGGTTTTAAAGGTGCCCAAATACTATTTGATGCCCATTATCATCGTGTTGTGCGTAGTCGGTGCCTTCGCACTCAATAACCGGCTGTTCGACTGCTGGTCCATCATTTTCTTCGGTCTGGTAGGCTATGCCATGAGCAAATTCGACATTCCTCTGGCACCTATGATTATGAGCTTTGTGCTGGGAGAGACCATTGAGACCAACCTGCGCCGGGCGCTGATGTATTCTAACGGTGACATCTCTACATTTGTGACATCCCCCATTTCCTGCGTGTTCCTGGTGGCGGCTGCCATCTCCATCGTTCTGACGATTCGCAAGCAGCTAAATGACCGTAAAAAGGCAACTGCCTGAGGAATCCAACCGTGCACCACAGCAGACGCTGTTAAACATGACAAGAAAGGAAGATTCAACATGAAAACCTGGAAGAAATTGTTCTCTCTGTTTTGTGCAACCGTAATGATGTGCAGCCTGCTGGCTGGCTGCGGCAACAGCCCGGATACCCCGGCCGATGACGCCTCTTCGGAGGATGGCGGCACTGACTGGCCCACCAAATCCATCAACATGATCGTTCCCATGGGCGCCGGGGGCGACACTGACTTTAATGCCCGCACATATGCAAAATATCTGGAGGATGTGTTGGGTGAGACCGTAGTCGTCACCAATATCACCGGCAATGGCGGAGCGCTGGGTTCCGAGGAAGTCAAGAACGCCTCTCCCGACGGTTATACCTGCCTGTTTTATCACACCTGCCTGAATATCAACCAGGCCACCGGCATTGCCGACTACGGTTCCGAGGCATTTGAGACCGTGGCTGTGGTGGGAAAGAGTTCCGGCGAGGCCGTGGTCGTGCGGGCTGACGCCCCTTATGACACCATGGAGGAGCTGATTGCATATTCCCAGGCCAATCCCCAGACCGTAAAAATCGCCGCCAACACTGGAGCCACCTCTCACTGGGCATCCGTCGTACTGAATGTGGAGGAAGATGCGCAGCTGAATATCGTCAATGCCTCATCCTCTGCAGAACGTGTTGCGAATCTTCTGGGCGGCCAGTTGGATGTTATTATCCCATCGGAACCGTTCAGGATTATGTGACCTCCGGTGATTTTAAGTATCTGGCAGTCACGACCTCCGAGCGGCTGGACTACCTGCCCGACGTGCCCACCTGTCTGGAACAGGGTGTGAATCTCTCCTACGATCTGATGTACTATGTCATGTTCCCCAAGGGGACCGATCCTGCCATCTGCCAGAAATTTGCCCAGGCGTTCAAAGAAATCTCTGAGATGCCGGAGTATGCCGAGGAGATCAAGACCGCCTACAACCAGACTCCCTATTTCCTCGACACCGAGGAGTCTATTGCCTACATTCAGGAAGAGAACGAGAAGATGATGGCCTATGCCGACTACTTCAAGTAATCTCCATTGACCAGCGTCCTCACAGCGGCAGGTCTGGCTGGTGACCGGCCGGACCTGCCGTCTTTTTGCCCTCATGTATTACTAAAGGAGGAATTTCCCATGTATAATGCGCACAAGATCACCGACAAAGTGGCCGCCGGCAAGCTGGCCATCGGGTCCCACGTGGGCTTTGACAGCCCCTTCGTCACCGAGATGATCGCCGGCTGCGGCTTCGACTTCATCTGGATCGACGGCGAACACAGCGCCATCGACCGCAAGGATATCCAGAACCATCTGATGGCCTGCCGGGCCGCCGGCGCCGCCGGCATCGTCCGGGTGCCCTGGAACGATCCCGTCATCATCAAGGCCATCCTGGACATGGGGGCGGACGGCATCGTGGTACCCATGGTCTGTTCGCTGGAAGAGGCCAAGCAGGCTGCCGCCGCCACCCACTACCCCCCTGACGGCATCCGGGGCATGGGCACCCGCCGGGCAGTCAACTACGGCATCTGGGACAAGAATGCGTATGTGGCCGACACGGACAAATATATCCTCACCATTGTACAGATCGAGCACATTGACGTGGTAAAGGACCTGCCGGAGATTGCCAAACTCCCCGACATCAGCGGCTTCGTGGTGGGACCCAACGACTTCACCATGAGCATGAACACCCCGGAGCGCACCTACACCGTTAACGACCCGGAGGTGCAGGAGCAATTTGACAAGATCGGCCAGGCCCTGGCCGGCACCGGCAAGCTCTTCGGCGTCTCCGGCGCCTGCAGCGAGAAGTTCGTCACCGACTGGATACGCCGTGGTGTCAACTATATGTGCATGAACTTTGACTTCAACTACATCGTCAGCGGCGCCAAGAACGTGATGCAGACCTCCCACGCCGTGCTGGACCAGCTGGGAAGGGCGTACTGAGATGGCGTTTCTGACACAGGAACAGCTGGACGCCCTGGCCCAGTTTGACACCCCCACCATCTGCAACGCCATCGAGGGCTTTGGTGTCCGGGGCCGGACCGAGGGCTTCACCCGGCCGGAGCTTCGGATGCGCGCCGCCATGAGCGACAAACCCATGGTGGGCTATGCCCGCACCGGCGTCATCTCCGCCCGGCAGCCGGCCACGCCGGCCCACAGCGCGGTGATGGAGGCATATTACCGCCAGTATGAGGACTTCGACCTGCCCATGGTGGCAGCCATTCAAGACCTGGACCGGGTGCCGGTGGGCTCCTTTTGGGGCGACGTACAGGCCACGGTCCACCGGGCCCTGGGCTGCATCGGCGTCATCACCGACGGCGGCGTCCGGGACATCGAGGAAGTAAAGAGGGTCGGGTTCTACCTGTTCTCCAAGGAGGTGCTGATCTCCCACGCCTACATCCACATGGTAGAGGCCGGCACAGCGGTGGACATCTGCGGCATGACGGTCCGCTCCGGCGACCTGATCCATGCGGATGCCCACGGCGCCATCGTCATCCCCCAGGAGATCGCCGGGCAGCTGGCAGAGGCCTGCGTCCGGGCCATGGACGCCGAGGAAGCTTTGAAGGGGCCCTGTCAAGCCGCTATCGCCCGGGGTGAGAGGGTCACCGCTAAAGAGATCATGGCCTGGCGGGGCGAGATGCAGCGCCGCCGGGCGGCCATTGCGCCGAAGCAAGAACATCTGTAGAAAGAGGTCTTTCCCATGAAATACACAGTCGAATCCCTGCGGCAGTTCGGCATTCAGGTGGCGGAGAAGGCAGGTATGTCCCACCAGGACGCCGAGACGCTGCTGAAGAACCTGCTGTTCAGCGACATGCGGGGCGTCCGCTCCCACGGCATGACCCGCCTGAGCGGTTATGTGACCCGCATCGAGCGGGGGTGCACCTCCGCCACCGCCCAGCCCACCATCACCATGGACAGCGGTGCCGTGTTCTCTATGGACGGAAACAACGGCATGGGCTCCACCATCGGCACTGCCGCCATGCAGGCGTGCATCCGGCGAGCCAAGGAATACGGTGTCAGCTTTTGCACCGTAAATCATGCCTCTCACTACGGCTTCGGCGGCTTCTACGCCATGCAGGCCGCGGCGGAGGGCATGATCGGCTTCAACATCTGCAACTCCCCCGCCCTGGTGGCTCCCTTCGGCGGTGCCACCGCCATGTTGGGCACCAATCCCCTGACGGTGGCGGTGCCCTCCGGCAAGTACCCGGATCTGGTGCTGGACATGGCCACCAGTACCGTGGCCAAGGGCAAGATCGCTCTGGCCCTGAAGGAGGGCAAGTCCATTCCCGACAACTGGGCCCTGGCTCCGGACGGCAGCCCCACCACAGACCCCGCTGTAGCCAACAAGGGTGCCCTGACACCCCTGGGCGGCGCCAAAGGCTACGCCCTGGCCCTGATTATCGACGTGATCTGCTGCTGCCTCTGCGGCGGCAACAACAGCCGCCAAATCCCCCGGATGTTCGAGGATCCCAAGGAGCCCTCCGGTGTGGGGTACTTCATGGGCGCCATCGACATCGGCAGATTCGTGGATCTGGAAACCTTCAAAGCCCGGACCGACGCCATGTATGATGAGCTGAAGGCCGCCCCCACGGCACCGGGCTTCCGGGAGATCATGATCCCCGGGGAGATCGAGTTCCATCTGACCCGGCAGGCGGAGCGGGAGGGTATCGACATCAGCCCCGCCATTGAGCAGGACTTCGCGGATCTGGCCGCCAGGTACGGCGTTCCGCTGGAACTGCTGCAATCCTGCTGACTTTCCAGTGGAATCGGCTGTCCCCCGGCCCGCAGGGGCCGGGGGACACACAGACAGGAGGAATGAAATGCACATCGTCATTTTGGACGGATACACGGAAAACCCCGGCGATCTCAGCTGGGGAGAATTGGAGAAGCTGGGAGACCTGACGGTTTACGACCGCACCAGCCTCACCGATGAGGACGAGATCATCTCCCGGATCGGCGGTGCGGAGGTGGTCCTCACCAACAAGACCCCCATCTCCCGCCGAGTGATGGACGCCTGTCCCTCCATGCGCTTCATCGCCATGCTGGCCACCGGCTATAACGTGGTGGACATAGCCTGCGCAAAAGAGAAGGGCATCCCTGTCTCCAACGTGCCGGTCTACGGCACCCATTCCGTCAGCCAGTTTGCCATCGCCCTGCTGCTTGAAATCTGCCATCACATCGGTTATCATAATGATACGGTAAAGAGCGGGAAATGGGAACAGTGCCCGGACTGGTGCTACTGGGACTACCCCCTGATCGAGCTGGCGGGAAAGACATACGGCCTGCTTGGCTGCGGGAACATCGGCATCCACACTGCCGCCATCGCATCGGCCCTGGGGATGCATGTCATCGCCTACGACATGCGCCAGCGGGACGAAGCTCTGCAGCTGGGGGTGGAGTACGTCTCCCTGGACGAACTGTTCGCCCGGTCCGACGTTCTGGGCCTCCAAATGCCCCTGTTCCCCTTCAACACCGGCATCATCAACCGGGAGAACATCGCCAAGATGAAGGACGGGGTCATCATCATCAATAACAGCCGGGGCCAGATGGTGGTGGAGCAGGACCTGGCGGACGCCCTGAACTCCGGCAAGGTGGCGGCCGCCGGGCTGGATGTGGTGTCCACAGAGCCCATCCGGGGCGACAACCCCCTGCTGACCGCCAAGAACTGCATCCTCACCCCACATATCTCCTGGGCCCCCAGGGAGAGCCGCCAGCGCATCATGGACTGCACCGTGGACAACGTGCGGGCCTACCTTCAGGGCGCCCCCATCAACGTGGTCAACCCGTGACCGGACCGGGGCGGGCCTTCCGCCCGCCCCGCGCATCCAGAGAGGAGGAAACTCATGTCAAAGTGGATTCTCATGCCGGACTCCTTCAAGGGGACCATGTCCTCCCTGGAGATCTGCCGGCTGATGCGGGAGGCCCTTCTGCGCCACGTGCCGGATGCAGAGGTGGTCTCCATTCCCGTGGCGGATGGCGGCGAGGGGAGCGTGGAGGCGTTTCTGGCCGCCATGGGCGGCCACCGGGTAGAGGTGCCCTGCACCGGTCCGGATTTTCGTAAGATCTCTGGTTTTTACGGTCTGCTGGCCGATGGCTACACCGCCGTGATCGAGATGGCCGCCGCCGCAGGCCTGCCCCTGATGGAGGGCCGTCTCTGTGCTGAGGGAGCCACCACCTACGGCGTGGGAGAGCTGATTCTGGCGGCGATCCGGGACGGCGCCAGGCGCATCATTCTGGGCCTGGGCGGCAGTGCC
>ERZ773237.2748-NODE-2748-length-11353-cov-13.234909_pt1 | contig 11353 bp, 8 predicted proteins | sample MGYA00580990_ERZ773237 | MGnify/ENA primary metagenome ERZ773237 (study PRJEB29015, sample SAMEA2737749) | human gut metagenome | biome: human gut; feature: human-associated habitat; material: faeces | place: China | collected 2012 ...
GAAAAGAAAGGAGAAAACGCATAATGGTTGCACAGGCTACGTTACTGCTGTTCGGTTCCTTCTTTGTCATGCTGCTGGCCGGTGTGCCCATCTCGGCAGGCATCGGCATTGCATCCATCTTCACGGCGCTGTTCAGCATGGATCCCGCAATTTTTGCCCTGACCGCCGCACAGCGCTGCTTCTCGGGCATTGACTCCTTCTCTCTGCTGGCACTGCCCTTCTTCTCTCTGGGCGGCAACATCATGAACAAGGGCGGCATTGCAAAGCGCCTTGTCCGTCTGGCACGTCTGGCTGTGGGCAAGATGCCCGGCTATCTGGCTGCCACCAACGTTCTGGCCAATATGTTCTTCGGCGCCGTTTCCGGCTCCTCCGTGGCAGCTACTTCTGCCATGGGCTCCATCATGGCTCCGCTGGAGCTGGATGAGGGCTACGACCCCAACTACTCCGCAGCCGTCAACATCTGCTCTGCCCCCACCGGCATCCTGATCCCCCCGTCCGGTCCGCTGATCCTTTACTCCATCACCGCCGGCGGCGTCTCTGTGGCTGCTCTGTTCATGGGCGGCTATCTGCCCGGCATCCTGATGGGTCTGTGCGTGGCTGGTCTGGCAGTGTTCATCGCCGTCAAAAAGGGCTATAAGTCCTCCGACGTCAAGGATCCCGATCCCGCCATCAAGATCATCATTGACGCAGTTCCTTCTCTACTGGCCGTCATCATCGTCATGGGCGGCATTCTGGCAGGCTTCTTCACCGCCACCGAGGCCGGTGTGGTGCTGTGCCTGTACTGCGGCCTGCTGTCCATCCTGTACAAGGAGATGACCTTCAAGAGCTTCTACGACCTGCTGGCAGACACCATGGAGAGCAGCGCCACCATCCTGTTCCTGATCGCCGCTTCCTCCATCATGTCCTACGTCATGAGCTACTCCGGCATCCCTGCCGCCATCAGCAACGCCCTGATGAGCATTTCCAGCAACCGCTACGTCATCCTGCTGGTCATGAACGTGTTCCTGCTGGTCATGGGTATGTTCCTGGATCTGACCCCGGCGGTTCTGATCTTCACCCCCATCTTCCTGCCCATCACCCGCAGCATCGGCATGAGCGATGTGCAGTTCGGCATCATGCTCATCATGAACCTTGGCATCGGCTCGGTCACCCCGCCGGTCGGTTCCTGCCTGTTCGTGGGCTGCGGTGTCGGCAAGGTCAAGATCGAAGGCGTCACCAAGTACATCGTGCCGCTGTTCGCCGCCATGGTCGTGGCACTGTTCCTTGTTACCTTCATCCCTGCCATTTCGCTGTGCATTCCGTACCTGTGCGGTCTGGTCCCCGGCCTTGGCTGGCTGTCCTAAACCCTGACAGTTCCGGGTAAAGCAACAAGAACGTTGCCCCCATTTCTCTGAAGATATCCTGCATCTGAGGGGGAATGGGGGCATTTTTTATCAAAATATAACGAGAGGAACAAAAATTATGGAGATCTGCTCCCGTTTTACCGGCATGGAGGGCAAAGACGGCGCTTTCCTGCTGCATACTGATAACGCAGATATCAAGATCTGCTTTGTGACCGATGAAATCGTCCGCGTCCGCGCAAGCTTTGACCACGAGCTGGCAGAGGAGTCCTATGTTCTGATGACCACCGCATGGGAGGATCGGATGGACGCGCTGTTCAAGGGTGAGCGCACCCGTGTGGAGCCTTTTGCCGCCGAGGTCATCGAGGACGACAGCACCCTCACCTTTGCCACCGGCAAGGTGACGCTGGTGGTGGATAAAGACCCCATCAACTTCAAGCTGCTGGCTGCCGATGGCGCGGAGCTGTACAGCACCCTGCCCGGCAACCCCTTCGTCAAGGACGCCAACAACCGCGTGGTGGCTTACAGCCGGATGAAGGAGAACGACTGCTTCTACGGCTTTGGCGAAAAGACCGGCCTGCTGGATAAGAACAAGACCTTCCAGCGGGAGCGCGCCACCGATGCCATGGGCTACGATGCCGAGAAGATGGATACCCTTTATAAGCACATCCCCTTCTACATCCGTCTGGACCGCGACACCCACAAGGCTGTGGGCGTGTTCTACCACAACTTCTACGAGTCCGTGTTCAACATGGGCTGCGAAAAGAGCAACTACTGGCCCCGCTACACCTATTTTCAGGCAGACGGCGGCGATCTGGACTGCTTCCTGATCGGCGGCGACACCATTGCCCGCATCGTGGACAACTACACCCTGCTGACCGGCCGTCCGGCACTGCTGCCCAAGCGTGCACTGGGCTATCAGGGCTCCAGCATGTACTACCCCGAGCTGGAAAAGGACAGCGATGACGCCGTGCTGGGCTTCATCGACACCATCAAGGAAGAGGGCTTCCCCATCGACGGCTTCCACCTGTCCAGCGGCTATACCAGCCAGAACAACAAGCGCTGCGTCTTTACATGGAACACCGAACGCTTCAAGGACCCCAGCGCCTACTTCCACGCCATGAACGAAAAGCACGCCCAGAACGTGCCCAACGTCAAGCCGGGTGTCCTGCTGTGCAACCCCCGTTTCGACGAGTTCAACGCAGATGACGTATTCGTGAAGGACAGCAAGAACCCCGAGACCTACGGTGTCGGCAAATGGTGGGGCGGCGACGGCGCATTCTGGGACTTCACCAAGCCCGAAGGCCGTGCAGCATGGAAAAAGTACCTCACCGAGTCCATCATCGCCGTGGGCACCGATTCCGTCTGGAACGACAACTGCGAGTACGACAGCCTGATGGACAAGGACTGCACCTGCGATTTTGACGGCAAGGGCGGCACCATCGGCCAGCTGAAGCCCCTCATGAGCACCCTGATGTGCAAGGCGGGTGCCGATGCCGTGGTGGAGCACAACGCCAAGGCACGCCCCTACATGGTGTGCCGCAGCGGCAGCGCCGGCATCCAGCGCTACGCCCAGACCTGGTGCGGCGACAACTACACCAGCTGGAAGAGCCTGAAGTACAATATCCCCATCATCACCGGTATGGGTCTGTCCGGTCAGCCCAACGAGGGCGCGGACATCGGCGGCTTTGCCGGTCCCGCACCCACCGAGGAGCTGTTCGTGCGCTGGGTGCAGAACGGCATCTTCCAGGCCCGCTTCTCCATCCACTCTGCCTCCAACGATAACACCGTCACCGAGCCGTGGATGTTCCGGGAGTCTGCGGATACCATCCGGGACGCCATCCTGCTGCGCTATCGCTTTACCCCCTATCTTTACAGCGCCGAGTACGAGGCCAGCCGGACCGGTGCGCCCATCATGCGTGCTCTGGTCTACGACTTCCAGAACGACCCCAAGGCATGGGAGGAGAGCTTCGAGTTCCTGTTCGGCCGGGATATTCTGGTGGCCAACGTTCTGGAAGAGGGCGCCAAGACCCGCACCGTCTACCTGCCCGCAGGCTGCAAGTGGTACGACTGGAACGATAAGTTCCGCTGCTACGAGGGCGGCCAGACCATCGAAGTGCCGGTCACCATGGCTACCATCCCCATGTTCGTCCGCGAGGGCGCAGTCATCGCCATGGCAGACAACCAGCTGATGACCATGGAGGGCGACCACACCACCGCCCTGCACCTCATCGTGGCACCCAAGGGCACCACCACCACGACCCTGTACGATGACGACGGCATCACCAACGATTTCAAGAGCGGCGTGTACCGCAAGACCACCATCACCACCACCGCAGGCGAGCGGGTGACCATGAACTTTGCCTCCGAGGGCAGCTACAAGGACACCGTGGAGACCATCAAGGTGGAGATGATTGCCAAGGAAAAGAGCCCCTTCTGGGTCACGCTGGATGGCCGCAAGATCGAGCACTTCCTCAACCGCCGCAAGTTCGACGCCGCTGCCGAGGGCTGGTATTACAGCCAGAGCAAAAAGGCTGTGGTGGTCAAGTATGCAAACCCCGCCAAGGATCACGAGTTGACTGTCTCGTTTGAGCAGTTCGACCTGATCGGTATGTAACACTGCACGGAGGAACCTCTTATGCTGCTGCGTAGTTTTGAATCCTTTGAAAAGATCGAAAACGGCTACCTCATCCACGGCGATGCCGCCGATGTGAAGCTGGTTTTCATGACAGACGATATCATCCGCATCCGGGTGCACTTCGACAAGGGCACTCCCATGGAGGAGGAGTCCTACACGCTGGTGACCACCGCGTGGGAGGATCGGATGGACACCCTGCTCAAGGACGAGCGCACCCGCATCACCGCGCTGGATGTCCCCTGCGCTGAGGACGATAAGACCCTGACCTTTGAGACCGCACACCTGACTTTGAAGCTGTTCAAAAAGCCCTTCCATTTTGAGCTGTTCGATAAGTCCGGCAAGCTGATCTATCAGGATCTGCGGGAGCGCGCCTTTGAGAAGGATCAGATCGGCCGTCTGAGCCACTTCTCCAAGGTGGATCGGGAATACGACCACTTCTACGGCTTTGGCGAAAAGACCGGCCATCTGGACAAAAAGGGACGCCGCCTGCGGATGTCCCCCAAGGATGCCATCGGCCACGACCCCGAGACCGGCGACCCGATGTACAAGCACATCCCCTTCTACATCCGGGTAAATGAGCACGACCTGCGCCCGGTGGGTCTGTTCTACCACAACTCCTACGACTGCGTGTTCGACCTTGGCGAGGAGCTGTCCGGCTACTGGGAGCGCTACTGCTACTACCAGACCGATGGCGGCGACATCGACCTGTTCCTGCTGGCCGGTGAGACCCTGCCCGAGATCCTGAACGAGTACACCCTGCTGACCGGCCGCAGCGCCCTGCCCACCAAGCAGTCTCTGGGCTACTGCGCCTCCACCATGTACTACGCCGAGCTGGAAAAGAACTGCGACGAGGAGATCTACAAGGTCATCGACAAGCACGAAAAAGAGGGCATCCTCATCGACAACTTCTGGCTGGCTTCCGGCTATTCCAGCGGCGAAAAGGACAACCTGCGCTATGTGTTCAACTGGAACTACAAGCGCTTCCCGGAGCCGGAAAAGTTCTTTGAGAACATGAACGCCCGGGGCATCAACGTCATCCCCAACCTGAAGCCCGGCATCCTGAAGCACCACCCCTACATCGACCTGTTTGAAAAGAACGATGTCTTTATCAAGACCCCGGACGGCAAGGCTCCGTACTACGGCCGCTGGTGGGGCGGCGAGGGACGCTTCTTCGACTTCACCGGCCCCAATGGCCGCAACACCTGGAAGCAGCTGCTGGAAGAGAACATCCTCAAAAAGGGCACCAAGACCGTCTGGAACGACAACTGCGAGATGGACGGCGTGGAGGACCGCGACGCCCAGTGCGACTTTGAGGGCAAAAAGGGCACCATGGCAGAGCTGAAGATCCTGCACTCCAACCTGATGGCCTACACCGCCAAGCAGGCGCTGGCAGATGTGTACCCCGGCGAGCGCCCCTACATTATCAACCGCGCAGGCTACGCCGGTATCCAGCGCTACGCACAGGTGTGGGGCGGCGATAACCTGACCGACTGGCGCACCGTCAAGTTCAACATTGCCACCATTCTGGGCATGGGTCTGTCCGGCTGCTCCAACATGGGCTGCGATATCGGCGGCTTTGCGGGCCCTGCACCCGAAGCAGAGCTGCTGCTCCGCTGGCTGCAGAACGGCATCTTCCAGCCGCGCTTCTGCCTGAACTCTGCCAACAACGACAACACCGTTACCCAGCCGTGGATGTACGAGGAGAACCTGCCCTACATCCGTGCAGCCTACCAGCTGCGCTACCGTCTGATGCCCACTTTGTACTCCCTGATGTACGAGTCCAACCAGAACGGTATGCCGGCATGGCGTCCGCTGTTCCTTGAGTTCCCGGAGGACCCCAAGTGCTACACCGACAAGAACCTGACCTTTATGTTCGGCAAGAGCATTCTGGTGGCGAATGTGGTGGAAAAGGGTGCCACTACCCGCACCATCTACCTGCCCGCAGACTGCACTTGGTACGATATGAACGATAATCTTCGTGCCTACGAGGGCGGCCAGACCATCGAGGTTCCGGTCACGCTGGCAAGCATCCCCATGTTCCTGCGTGGCTCTGCCGTTGTGGTGACCACCGAGGACGTCAAGCACATTCTCAAGGACACCATGCGCCAGATCGACCTGCTGGTCGCTGCCGAGACCGACACCAGCTTTGTGCTGTACGATGACGACGGCCACACCGAGGACTACAAAAACGGCGTTTATGCCAAGACTACCATCACCGTCAAGGCCGGTGACCGCACCGACATCCGCTTTGCCACCGAGGGCAGCTACGAATCCCCCGTGGAGCGCATGACCCTGAAGCTGGTCAGCAAGAAAAAGGGCGCACTCTGGGCCAGCGTGGACGGACAGCAGCTTCCCCAGTACATCGTCCGCGATGGCTGGGAGGCCGCAGAGTCCGGCTGGTACTACAACCTGCCTGACCGCACCATCTGGGTCAAGTTCGCAAAGCCTGCCAAGAAGGACTTTACGGTGACTGTCTCCACCGAAAAGTTTGACCTGATCGGTATGGCAGAGGACTAAAAAGCCATTTCCAATCTTCTTTGATTCTTCTTCAGAAACACGAAGGCCCGTGGGGAACTCCCCACGGGCCTTCGTGTTTTTATAAGTTTCAGGCTTCGGTCTGCGACTCCCGCCGGAGGATGCGGCAGACCATGAACAGGCAGTAGAACATCGCCAAGCCCCAAGCAAAGGGGTTGGAAAGGCAGATGCCCAGATAGCCAAGGCCGGTCTTTACCGCCAGCACGCCGCCAAGGCTGCGGCCGATGAGCTCGCCCACGCCGGAAACAACCGCCAGCACGCTGTAACCAAGCCCCTGCAAAGTGTTGCGGAAGATCATCAGCATGCCGTGGAAGCAGAACAGCATACCCATGACGCTGAGGTACTGGATGGCACCCGCCGTGACGGCGGGGTCGGCCTCGCCCAGCACCAGCCCCACCGCGTAGGGCTTGATGAAAAAAATCACGCCCCACGCCACGACGCAGTAGAGCAGCTGTACCATGCAGCCGTCCTTGATACCCTGCCGGATGCGGTCGGTGCGGCGGGCGCCGTGGTTTTGCCCCACATAGGTAGCCATAGCCATGCCCACGCTCTCCATGGGCAGGGTGAACATCTGACGGATCTTTTCGCCGGCGGTCTGGGCTGCCACAGCGGTGCTGCCCAGCAGGTTGATGGCGTCCTGCATGATGACCGCGCCGATGGCAGAGACGGAATACTCAAACCCCATGGGAAGGCCGATGTAGGCCAGCCGCTTGCAGTGCCCTGCCGAAAGCAGGGTGCGCGGCTGCCGGAAGGAAAGCCCCTCCAGCTTTGCCGTGCGGGTAAAGAACCAGTAGACGCACAGTCCGCCGCTGAGCAGCTGGCTGAGCACGGTGGCGATGGCAGCACCGTCCACCCCCATGCCCAGCGGCACGATGAAGAGGTAGTCCAGCAGAATGTTCACCACGCTGGCGACCAGCAGGAAATAAAATGGGTGCCGGGAATCGCCCAGTGCCCGCAGCACGCTGGAGGCGTAGTTATACAGCACCGTAGCCGGGATGCCCAGAAAAATGAGCCGGATGTAGAGCACCGCATCGGCGTACAGCTCCTCCGGCGTATGGATGAGCCGGAGCAGCGGCCCTGCCATCAGGGTGGTAAGCACGGTGAACACCACGCTCAGTACCAGACAGAGCAGTGCGCCGTTCAGCAGGTATTTTTGCAGTCCGTCCTTATCCTTTGCGCCAAAGGTCTCTGCCGCCGGGATGCCAAAGCCCACGCAGGCACCCTGCACAAAGCCCAGAATGAGAAAGTTGAGGGAGTAGGTGGTGCCCACCGCGCCCAGCGCATCGGTGCCCAGACACCGCCCTACGATGACGGTGTCCGCAAAGCTGTACAGCTGCTGGAATAAGGTGCCCAGCACCAGCGGCAAGGCGAACCGCAAAATCTGGAACAGCGGCTTGCCCACGGTAAGGTCGGTGGTACCGGAGCGCTTTTGAGAAGTAGCTGCCATAAAGAAAACTCCTTATTATTGTATTTCTATTATTCTATCATGGGCAGTTGCTTTTCCCAAAGTGGTTTTGTGACAGGAAGTTGTCTTTTTGTGATGGAAGTGCGGAAACCTCCATATTCTTCACAGTTGTTTCTTTTGCGGTGGAAAGTTCCGGCTGTCCGTTTGCAGATCTATGCATCCGCTTTTTGATGCAGCCTTTTATAAGGCTACACCCATCCACCATACGCTCCAACTTTGCGCCAAACGCGAACAACGCTCTTTTTGCTCTGCACAAAAACCTGCATCGTTTGGCGTAAAATTGGCGTATGGCGCAGTTTTCGCTGGAAATCCATCAAAAGAAAAAGCCTGAAATTTCTCGTAGAATCAAGATGTTTCAGCTTTTCTAATTGCAAATTGGAAATTTACTGTTCAATCGGCTTCATCATATGGAAGAGTACGAAAAGCGGTACAGACCCGTAAAGAAAACCCTTTCCATTCCCGGCCGGCTCAACGATGCCGCCGAATCGGCACATATCAACTTTTCCGGCGTCCTTCAGGATCCCTACCTTTGTTTTTCGTCAACAATAAAGCCGCTGACAGTCTGAGTCTCTCAGAAACCATCAGCGGGTTCATGATTCTTCAATGTTCCCAGACGCAAAAATGGCACCTGCTACTAAAAGCGGGTGCCATTTTTCGTCATTCAAGGCTCTTACAAAATGGTGTAATTGTGGTGTAGCAAGCCACGCAAAACGCAAAATTTTAATTCATCATCGTTATTATTTTGTGTTTTCAAAGATATTCCCATGGCAGATGAAAAGCACTTTCGTCATACCAAAATATTTCCTTATATCGTATCATTTTGATTTTTGCACACATGCGTGCAAAATTCAGTTCTGCTTCAAGAACTCCCGCAGCACATCCTCTGGGCGGGGTGTATGGTTCGGGTACTTTTCCCGCAGCGGTGCGGCGGCACCATCCATAATGTAGGGCACACCCACAATGTCCAGCATCGACATATCGTTATAATTGTCGCCAAAAGCCATCACATCGGCAAGGGCGATGTCCAGAGTCTTGCAGATGCTGCGCACACCGATGCCCTTGTTGGCAAAGGTGGTGTCGATCCAGTACGGCCCTGCCACAGCGCAGTTCGCCTCTTTCCATCGTGGGACAAACCGTTCCGTGTAAGATTCTACGCCTTCGTGCAGATACACCGATACTTTTGTGATCTCCTCCGGCACCTCGGAAGGGTCATGGATGATTTGATAATTGTTCCCGATGAACTGAATACGCTTGAGCATTCCCAGACCCCGCTCCATCAGGTATGCAGTATTCTGGCCGGAAAGCATCACTTCGCCCTGCCCGTCGCTGCGGGTCCACAGGTCGTTGGCGATTTCTTCGGCCAATGCACGCGGCATCGGATTCTTGGCGATGCACTGTTCGTCCTTATAGATCACGCCGCCGTTTTCGCAGAGAAACACACAGCAGTCCGCCACCGGTGCAAAGAGCTTGCGCAGGCTGGTATACTGCCGACCAGATGCCGGGCAAAACAGAATGCCGCGCCGATGCAGCTCCCGTATCTGCTCAAAGATCTCGTCTTCCAGTTCCTTTTTGCCGTATTGCAGCAGCGTACCGTCAATGTCGCTGCAAATCAGTCTGATTGACATTTTCCGTCCTCATTTTTCAAGATAATTTTAGGCAATTCCCCGGCATCCAGAACACGGACGCCTTCGTCCATCAGCATCTTGGCAAAAACGCCCTGTCCGGGAATCTTTGTCCCGGAAAACGTTCCATCGTAAATTTCCTTCACGCCGCAGCTGGGGCTGCGGGATTGCAGGATGGCAAGCTCCACCCCATTTTCTTTTGCGATGGCAAGGGCCTTGGCTGCGCCCGCTCGGAACTCCCGGTCCACATTGATGCCCTCTTTGTTCGTGACAACGCCCTGCACGATTTCCGCCGGGCACCGCGGTGTGGGCAGGCCGCCCAGCACCTCCGGGCAGACCGGAACCACCTGATGCCCCCGCGCAAAATCACAGACCGCCTGATTGTAATTGTTTCCGCCGCTGTATTTGCAGTTTTCGCCCAGCAGGCAGGCGCTGACCAGAATCTTCATTGTTGCGCGCTCCGTTTTTCAGATACTGAATCTTTTACCTATTCTACCACGCTTTTGGGCATTGAAAAAGAGGATTTTGCTTTTCCTATCCCCATACCGGGAGGTCCGCCGTAATCTTTTCTAATTCCTGTGCAAGAAACGTCAGCCTCTCCCTCAGATGGTTGTTATGCGGTGCATCTCCGTTCAGCAGATAGTCCGTTCTGACATTCAGGCAGGACGAAAGATCCTGCAGCAACTCAATCGAGCAGCAGCGGCTTCCCGTTTCAACTTTTGCAAGATGGTTCGCACTAATGTTCAGCATTATACTCAGCTGTTCCTGCGTAATCCCCTTCTTTTTCCGCAAATCGCGGATTCAAATTCGACTTTATTTCACAAAAGCGAATTTGCTCATAAATTATCACAGAGTATTTTTTCCGTCAAGTCCTTTTTTGCGGCGGAACGTGACAAATTCGCACAACAAACTCACAAGAATGAATATCTGCACTCGAATCGCACATATTTCACTATAAACTCGTTTCAAAAACATCAATATGCCTTAGTTTGCAGCGCAAACATATCAAATTTTCTACGTTTTTCACAGGTCTCATTTTCACGATTCAACGCAAAGAATTAAACACTTTTAGCGTTTAACAAACGCATATAGTGTGCCTGCTCATTTTATCCATCCCATTTATACACAGTTCCGAACCAAAAGAACCGCATAAAGTTCTCATCAAAAAACAGGGAGTGACATCAAATCACTCCCCGTTTGCATTGATTGTATCAGAGATTCGTCATCCAGAGCCCATGCAGATTGCAGTATGCGTAAACGGCCACCGGCTTTTCACTTCCCAGTTCAAACACCGCGTTGGGAGCCTGCCCCGGATTCAGATAGCGGATCTGCCCACCGTTCTCAGTCTCCACAAAAATCCACTGAATATAGTGAACATCCGCCATGGGGTGCTCCACCGCGCCCACTGTGACCGTGAGACGACTGCCGGAAAGCTCTGCCACCGGCAGATGCTTCTCGCCGCTGGCTTCCACCGTATTGGGAACCAGCTCTTTCATTTTCTCCCCGCAGCAGACCAGCGGAACGCCTGCGTTATGGATGGTAGTGACAAGGTTGCCACAGTGATTGCAGATGTAAAACTTTGCCTTCATATCGAAATCCTCCATTGGAATGTTGTCGGTGTGTTTCTTGTATCTATATGATAACATTTCCTATTTATGATTTCTGTGACTGAATCACGCAAAGCGTTTTTCTGCCGTCTTCACCCTTCCCTCTGCTCCACGATTTCCAGACTATCCCGCCCTACATGGCAGAG
>ERZ773237.2757-NODE-2757-length-11299-cov-10.643276_pt1 | contig 11299 bp, 8 predicted proteins | sample MGYA00580990_ERZ773237 | MGnify/ENA primary metagenome ERZ773237 (study PRJEB29015, sample SAMEA2737749) | human gut metagenome | biome: human gut; feature: human-associated habitat; material: faeces | place: China | collected 2012 ...
TGAGCAACGTACTTGTGGCTGGTGCCGTGGAAGCCGTAGCGGCGCACGCCGTACTTCTCATAGTACTCATACGGAATGGCGTACATATAAGCCTTCGGAGGCATGGTGCTGTGGAAAGCGGTATCGAACACAGCCACCATGGGGATGTTGCCGAACACCTTGCGTGCGGCCTCGATGCCCAGAATGCCGGCGGGGTTGTGCAGGGGAGCCAGAGGGCTCAGCTCGCGGATGGTCTCGATGACCTCGTCGGTGATCAGGCAGCTCTCCTTGAACTTCTCACCGCCGTGCACGACACGGTGGCCGATGGCATCGATCTCGCTGACGTCGTTGATGCACTTGCCTTCGCCGGTGGTCATCTTCTTCACGACCTCGGCAAATGCCTCGGTGTGGGTGGGGAAGATGGCGGGCGTGGTGGCCTTGTGGCCGTTTGCCTCATGGGTGATCATGCTGCTTTCCATGCCAATGCGCTCGCACAGGCCCTTGCACAGCACCTTCTCGCCGTCCATATCGATCAGCTGATACTTCAGAGAAGAAGAGCCGCAGTTAATAACCAGAACTTTCATCTGTGTTGCCTCCTGTATGTTTTTGGTCTGCCCTCTTTTTAAACCTGAGGACAGAATTTTACAGATTCCTGTGTTTATTATATAATAGGGTGGGCGGCTTTTCAAGCCGCAACCCGGGCAAAGCGGTAAAGCTTGTGTACAAGGTTTTTGTACATCCTGCCCACAAATGCGCAAAACCACTGCAGTTTTCTGTATATACGATATAAATTTAACAATCTTTCCGAGGGCGCAGCAGCCCTGCAGAGGAGCTTATCTATGAAATTTGCCGGTATCATTGCAGAGTACGACCCCTTTCACAACGGCCATGCATGGCAGTTGGCGCAGGCAAAAGCGCTGGGAGCACAGCATGTGGCGGTGGCCATGAGCTGCGGGCTGACCCAGCGCGGCGCACTGCCGCTGCTGCCGGAAGCGGTGCGGGTGCAGGCCGCCCTGCAGTGCGGGGCAGATCTGATATTTGCGCTGCCTGCGCCCTGTGCCTGTGCGGGGGCAGAGGCTTTTGCCCGGGCGGGGGTGCGCATCCTTGCCGCCGCCGGGTGCGATGCGCTGGTGTTCGGGGCAGAGACGCCGGACGCAGCCCTGCTGATGGAAGCTGCCCGGGTGCTGTGCAGCGAGGCCTACCGCACCGAGCTGAAGCGCCAGCTTGCAGCCGGTGCCCGCAGCTTTGCGGCGGCGCGGCAGGCGGCGGTGGAAGCGCTCTGCCCTGGCACGGCACTGGCCGCGCTGTTGGATAAGCCCAACAACAATCTGGCAGTGGAATACTGCAAGGCCATTCTGGAACAGGAGGCACCCATGACCCCGGTGCCGCTGCCCCGCGTGGGGGCGGGCCACGGGCAGGCCCTTGCCGAAAGCGGCCACGCACAGTTTGCCAGTGCCAGCGCGCTGCGTGCCCTCTGGGCAGAGCAGGGCGCGGATGCGCTGACTCCTTATGTGCCGGAAAAAGCACTGGAGCTGTATAAAAAAGCGGAAATCGACGGAATGTATACGGATCATGCCGCTGCGGGCCGGTGTGAGCTGGCTCTGCTGCGGGCGGCCTGTGCACGACCGGAACCTTTTGCCGCAGTGCGGGGCGTTTCCGAGGGATTGGACCACCGGCTGGAAAACGCCGTGCGCAGCTGCACCGGCCTGCCCCAGCTGCTGGACGCGCTGACCACTGTGCGTTACCCCCGGGCCCGGATGCGCCGCCTTGCCATGGATGCGGCACTGGGCTATACGGCGGAGACCGTGCCTGCCCTGCCGCCCTATCTGCATTTGCTGGGGGCAAGGCGGAAAGCACTTGTGCTGCTGAAGCATGCATCCCTGCCGCTGAGCCACTCGCTGGCAAAGCTGGAAAAAGAAAACGATGCCTGCGCCCGCATGGCGGCGGCACAGGCAGGAGCCAGCGATTTTGGCGCACTGTGCCGCCGGGTGCCCGGGCCGATGGGGGGAGTATATCGTCAAAAAAATATCTTTTTGACGAATTGACAAAAAATAATCGAAGAAATTTTATACAGAAACACTTGTGCCCGGACGGTTTGTGGTGTATGATTAAAGCAATGCAATGTTGGATACAACAAATAAGAACGGAATCAGAAAACCGCACGCAATAAGGAGGAAACTTCATGGCACTTCACGTTCTGGACGAAGCCAACCGCTGCCTGGGCTGCAAAAAGCCGCTGTGCCAGCAGGGCTGCCCCATCCACACCAACATCCCGGAGGTCATTCGGCTGCTCAAGGCAAACCAGATGGACGAAGCTGGCAGAATGCTGTTTGAGAATAACCCGCTGACCACCGTTTGTGCGTTGGTGTGCAACCACGAGAACCAGTGCGAGGGCCACTGCGTGCGCAACCGGATGCCAAGCCACGACCCGGTGCACTTCTCCATTATTGAAGACTACATTTCCACGACCTACGCCAACAAAATGACCGCCGGCCCTGCCCCCAAAAACGGCATGATGGCGGCAGTCGTTGGCTCCGGCCCGGCGGGCCTGACCATTGCGGTGCTGCTGGCACGCTGGGGCTACGATGTGACCATCTTTGATGCCCGCGATAAGATCGGCGGCGTCATGCGCTACGGCATCCCCAACTATCGCCTGCCGGACAGCGTGCTGGACGATTTCCAGTACCGCCATCTGGAGCTGAAGGGCATCAAGGTGCGGCCCAACACCACCATCGGCAAGACCATCACCATCGATGATCTGTTCCGCGACGGCTACAAGAGCGTGTTCATCGGTGCCGGTCTGTGGAAGGCGAACGCCATGCATATCAAGGGCGAGACGCTGGGCAATGTAGCCTTTGGCATCGACTATCTGGCAAACTCCAAGGCGTTCCGTCTGGGCAGCGATATTGCCGTGATCGGCGTGGGCAACTCTGCCATGGACTGCGCCCGCACCGCCATCCGCAACGGTGCCCGCCACGTCACCTGCTATGCCCGCCGCGACGAGAGCTGCATCAGCGCCTCCGAGTACGAGGTGAGCTATGCAAAGCTGGAGGGCGTGGGCTTCCGCTTCTGCAAAGCACCGGTGGAGATCCGCGAGAACGGCCTGATCTGCCGCGATACCGTCAAGGGCGAAGATGGCAGGTTCACTCAGGTGGAGGGCAGTGAGACTTTCTACCCCCACACCGGCGTGATCGTGTCGGTCAGCCAGGGCTCGGAGAGCAACCTCGTCAAGACCACTACCGGCATCGAGACCAACCAGAAGGGTCTGCTCACCGTCAGCGAGGACGGCAGCACCACCCGCGAGGGCGTATTTGCCGGCGGCGATGCCGTGATGGGCGCACGCACCGTGGTGGAGGCGGTGGCTGTGGCCAAGAAGGTGGCCGAGAGCATGGATGCCTACATGAAGAGCCTGCCTGCAGAAGAAGTGGCTGACCCCTATGCCAATATCCCGGTGTTCCAGACCCCCACCTCGGACGTGCTGGCAAAGCAGGAGATCTGACGAAATAAAGACAAACTTGGAAGAAACTGTAAAGCTTTTGCGTCTTTGCCGATCTTTGCCGCTCCGTTTGTTGACGGGGCGGCTTTTGCCTTGTATACTATTCATATACTTGTTTATGATTTGTACAAACTGGATATAAAACGGCGAAAGGCGGTGGACGCTATCCTGAAAGCATCCCTCCCGAAACTGCGGGAAAAACTATTGGAAGCGCTGCAGGCAGTGCTGCCCATTGCAGCCATCGTGCTGGTGCTCTGCTTTACCATTGCGCCGGTGTCGCCCAGCATCCTGCTGTGCTTTTTGCTGGGGGCCGCCATGATCGTGGTGGGCATCATGTTCTTCACACTGGGCGCGGAGATGAGCATGACCCCCATGGGTGAGCGCGTGGGTGCGGTGATCACCAAAAGCCGGAAGCTGCCGGTGATCTTGGGAATCGGCTTTCTGCTGGGCTTCCTCATCACCATTTCGGAGCCTGACCTGCAGGTGCTGGCAAATCAGGTGCCCTCCATCCCGAACCGCACCCTTATTTTATCGGTGGCGGCGGGCGTGGGCCTGTTTCTGGTGTTTGCCTTCCTGCGTATGCTCATTGGCATCTCGCTGCCAAAGCTGCTGGTGCTGTTCTACGGCATGATCTTTCTTCTGGCGGCGTTTGTGCCCAAGGAATTTCTTGCTGTGGCCTTTGACTCCGGCGGCGTGACCACCGGCCCCATGACGGTGCCCTTCATCATGGCACTGGGCGTGGGTGTGTCAGCTATCCGCGGCGACCGCCACGCGGCGGACGACAGCTTTGGTCTGGTGGCCATGTGCTCCATCGGCCCCATTCTGGCAGTGCTCATTCTGGGCATCGTGTTCCGCGCCTCGGACAGCACCTATATCCCGCCGGTGCTGCCGGAGGTGAGCGACTCGGTGGAGCTGTGGCAGCTGTTCCATGTCAGCCTGCCTACGTATCTGGAAGAGATCGCTGTCTCGCTGCTGCCCATCATCGTGATGTTCGGCATTTTTCAATTTGTGGTTCTGCACATGGACCGCCGGTCGCTGGGCCGCATTGCGGTGGGTCTTGCGTATACCTACGTGGGCCTTGTGCTGTTCCTCACCGGCGCAAATGTGGGCTTTATGCCCGCCGGTAATTATCTGGGTCAGGTGCTGGCCGGGCAGAGCTTCCGCTGGATCATCATTCCCATTGGAATGCTCATCGGTTACTTCATCGTCAAGGCTGAGCCGGCCGTCTATGTGCTGAACAAGCAGGTGGAAGAGGTGACCGACGGTGCCATTTCGGCCAAGGCCATGGGCACAGCCCTTTCGGCAGGCGTGTCCATTTCGGTGGGCCTTGCCATGGTGCGGGTGCTCACCGGCGTTTCCATTTTGTGGTTCCTCGTGCCGGGCTATGTGTTTGCCATCGGCATCTCCTTTGTGGTGCCAAAGCTGTTCACCGCCATTGCATTTGACGCGGGCGGCGTGGCTTCCGGCCCCATGACAGCCACCTTCCTGCTGCCGCTGGCACAGGGTGCCTGCGTGGCCGTGGGCGGCAATATCGTCACCGACGCTTTCGGCGTGGTGGCCATGGTGGCCATGACCCCGCTCATTACGGTGCAGCTGATGGGCCTTGTGGCACAGCTGCGCACCCGCAAGGCCCGGCGGCTGCAGCCTGCGGCCATGGGTGCGGCCTTTGCCGGTCTGCCGGACGATGATATCATTGAACTGTAAGGAGGGCGCGGCATGAGTTCGTTGTTTTTGATGGTGACCATCACCGACCGCCGCTCCACCGATGCCTTTTTGCAGCTGTATGAGCAGCGCGGCGTGGATGTGAACCTGCGCACGGTGGGCAGCGGCACAGCGGTGCGGGAAACGCTGGCCACGCTGGGTCTGGAAAAGACCGAGAAGGCGGTGCTGCTGGCGGTGGTGACAGAGGATACATGGAAGGCCGTCCGGACAGACCTGCGCCGCAAAATGCGCATCGACGTGCCGGGCACCGGCATTGCATTCACGGTGCCGCTGAGCAGCATCGGCGGCAGAAGGGCGCTGATGTTCCTCACCCAGCACCAGCCGCTGACATTGAAGGAGGAGAGCACCTTGAAGGATACCCGTTACGAACTGCTGCTGGTAATTGCCAATCAGGGCCACACCGGCACCATTATGGATGCCGCCCGCGCAGCAGGTGCTGGCGGTGGCACGGTGATCCACGCCAAGGGTACCGGCATGGAAGGCGCAGCCCAGTTCCTTGGCGTGGAGCTGGTGAACGAAAAGGAGCTGGTGCTCATCGTGGCCCGCACGCCGGAAAAGAACCGCATCATGAAAGCCATCATGGACGGTGCCGGGCCAAAGGCGGGCGCGATCGTGTTCTCGCTGCCGGTGACGGATACCGCCGGTCTGCGTCTGCTGGAGGACGAGGAACCGGTGCAGGAAACCTCTGCGCAGTAAACAACAAAATGTAATTTATTCCGGGATTATTCCGCGTTTATGGGCGAAACGCTTGATAAATGCGGATTTTTTCGTTATCATAGAAGAAAGAAATTCAAGAATGAGGGACAAAAGATGATAAAGCTTTCATATGAGCAGCAGATCGCATTCAATTCGCTGTCCATCATCGTGGGCAATGCACTGTATGCGCTCACGGTGGTGCTGTTTCTTGTGCCGTCAGGCCTGATCACCGGCGGTGCCACCGGCATCGCACTGGGCATCAACCGTGCATTGGGACTGCCGGTGTCCGGTGTGCTGTTCGTCATCAACATGACCATGCTTACGGTGGGCTGGGTGCTGCTGGGGCGGCGCTTTGCCATCACCACCATTGCCAGCACCGTGCTCAGCCCCCTGTTTCTGGCTTTGTGGGAGCGGGTGTTCACAGGCTTTGTGCTCACCGATGATCTGGTGCTCAACACCATTTTTGCAGGCCTCGGCGTAGGCGTTTCGCTGGGCATCACCATCCGGGCAGGCGCATCCACCGGCGGCATGGACATCCCTCCGCTGGTGCTGAACAAATATTTCCACATCCCGGTGTCGGCCAGTATGCTGGTGTTCGATATGCTCATCCTTTGCATGCAGGCGGCGTTCAGCCCGCTGCAGCAGTGTCTGTACGGCATCGTGATGGTGATCGTGTATACGGTGGTGCTGGACAAGGTGCTCATCTTCGGCACTACCCGCACTGAGGTAAAGATCATCAGCCAGCACGCCGATGATATCCGCGAGGCCATCTTCACCCAGCTGGACCGCGGTGTGACCGTGCTGCATGGCGAGGGAGGCTACAGCCACGAGCCGGAGCAGGTGCTGCTGAGCATCGTGAGCAACCGCCAGCTGCCGAAGCTGGAAAAGCTGGCCCATGCCATCGACCCCACCTGCTTTATGATCGTGAGCCATGTGACCGAGGTGAGCGGGCGCGGCTTCTCGCTGGATAAGAATTACCAGTAAACGCTGAAAATCCCAGCAGATACTTGAAAAACAGTACCGGTTTAGGGTATAGTATAGAAGAACGGTAGGTTATGCCGTGATTTTACCCAACAGGAAAGGAAAACCATCATGTTTGATATTTTCAATATGCTCAAAAAGGAAGAACACAAGGACGCAAAGCAGGTGACCCGCGAGACCATCATCGGCGATATCCTGGATATGGACCAGACCACCGCTCCCTACTTCATGGAGATCGGCATGCACTGCCTGGGCTGCCCTGCATCCCGCGGTGAGAGCATCGAGGAGGCCTGTGCTGTCCACGGCGTGGACTGCGATGAGCTGATCGAGAAGCTGAACGAGCATCTGGCCGCAAAGAAGGCATAAATTGCTGCCCACACTGGATGCGCGTCTGGCTGCCGCCGCAGAGCTTGTGCGGCCGGGAGAGCCGGTGGCGGACATCGGCTGCGACCACGGCAAGCTGACGGCGGTGCTGGCGGCTTCGGGAAAATACCCGAAGGTGATCGGTGCCGACCTGCGGCCCGGCCCGCTGGCAAAGGCAGAGCAGACGCTGGAACATGCAGGCTGTAAAGACCGCGCTGAGCTTCGGCTTGGCGACGGTCTTTCTGTGCTTACGGAGAACGAAGTAGGCAGCATCGTGCTGGCGGGCGTTTCCGCCCAGACCACTTGGGAAATTTTAGAGAAAGCCCCGTGGGTGTTCACCGTGGGAGGGCCGCGGATCATCATGATCCCGGCCACCCGCCACGACGCGCTGCGCCGCTGGTTGTGGGAGCATGGCTTCTCCTTTGCGGCCGACCGCCCGGTGCAGGCGGCGGGCCGCTGGTACGCGGTGATGGCGGCGGAGTACACCGGCAGGGTGTATGCGCCCACCTTTGCTGAGTGCCTGTTTGGCAGTACGGGAGAGTGGCCCGAGGGAAAAGGCTACGCCGACTGGCAGAAAGCAAAGCTGCCCCGGATGCGCCTTGGCGTGCCGGATGGCAGCGAACTGGCAAAGGAAATCGATAGTTTATTAGCTGGCTTGCCCTCTCAGGCCGCTTCGCGTCCAGCTCTCCCAAAGGGAGAGCCTTTGGCAAAATGATGAACGCTGCATGGAATGCCAAGGCCTCTCACCATGGGAGAGGTGGCATTGCGTAAGCAATGACGGAGAGGGCGAGGATGGTGAAGATATGATAACAGTTAATCAGGTATACGAAGCAATGCAGGCCATCGCGCCGCTGGAGCTGGCGGAACACTGGGACAATCCCGGCCTGCTGGTGGACTGCGGCGGGCAGATGCACCGGGTGCTGGCAGCACTGGACATCACCCCCGAGGTGGTGGCCGAAGCCGCCGCAAAGCAGTGTGAGATGATCGTGTCCCACCACCCGGTCATTTTTGATCCGCTCAAAAAGATCGGCCCGCAGGATGTGCCTTTCCAGCTGGTGCAGGCAGGCATTTCTGCCATCTGTATGCACACCAATCTGGATGCTGCCGAGGGCGGCGTGAACGAAGTGCTGGCAGGCATCTTTGACATGAAGAATATGGAAACCTTTGCCGAGGGCTGCGGCCGTGTGGGAGCCATTGAAGAAATCGCGGTTCCGGAGCTTGCCCGCAAGGCACAGCAGGAGCTTGCTGCGCGCTGCAACCAGCCGAAGAACGGCCCGGCGGTGCAGGTGAAGTTTGTGGATGCGGGTAAGCCGGTCAAGCGCTTGGCGGTCATCAGCGGTGCGGGCGGAAGCCTGTTTGCAGATGCCATTGCTATGGGCGCGGACTGCCTGCTGACCGGTGAAGCCAACCACCACCACGCCATCGATGCCAAGCGGCTGGGGCTTTCGCTCATTGCTGCGGGCCACTACGCCACCGAATTCCCGGTGACCGCCGCTGTGGCGGAAAAGCTGCGTGCCGCCCTGCCGGAGCTGGACGTGCTGGTGAGCACTGAAAACCGGGACCCGTATACGTATTTATAAGGAAAGCTGCAATAAGGTGAACGGCCTCGCCCTCTCCGTCACGGCTAACGCCGTGCCACACTCCCCCCTTTTGTCACCTATGGTGACATCTGTTCCCCTCTTTGTTACCTACGGTGACATTTCTCCCCGGCCGGGGAGAATCTGTCCCGGCGCGGGGGAAGTCTTTCCTCAAAGTGAGAGGCTTTGGCAGTCTATGCAAGGTTCATGGTTTTGCCAAGGGCTCTCCCTTTGGGAGAGCTGTCGAGCAGATGCGAGACTGAGAGGGCGAGGTCGCTTAAAATAAAAGAATTTCCATTCCAAATCATAAACGAGGTAAACACTATGGCATTGGATGCCGCGACACTGGCCCTTACGGCAGCAGAGCTCAAAGCAACGCTGACCGACGCCAAGATCGCAAAACTATTTGAACCCACCCGTGATGAGCTGGTGCTCACCCTGCGTACCCGCACGGATACCTATGCGCTGCTGCTTTCGGCCCGCAGCGGTTCCGCCCGCGTGTGCCTGACCGAAGAAAGCTTTGAAAACCCGGAAACGCCGCCCTCCTTCTGTATGCTGATGCGCAAGCATCTCACCGGCGGCAGGCTGCTGGACGTGCACATGGAGCCGGGAGACCGCATCGTCTATTTTGATTTTCAGTGCACCAACGAGATGGGCGACCTTGTGCGCAACACCCTGTGTGCCGAATTGATGGGCCGCTACTCCAATCTGGTTCTGGTGCAGAACGGCAAGATCATTGACGCACTCAAGCGCGTGGATTTTGAGGACAGCGATGTGCGCCAGCTGCTGCCGGGCCTGCCCTACACCACGCCGCCCAAGCCTGCAAGACCGGACTTCCTGCTGGTGAGCAGTGCGTCCATCGTGGCAGCAGCCTGCCAGAGAGATCTGCCGGTGGCAGATGCCCTCAACAAGACCGTGGCCGGTGTTGGCCCGGTGGTCTGCCGCGAAGCTGCATGGCGTGCCTTTGACGGCGAACATCTGCCCGCCAATGAGCTGACCGAGGAACAGAAGCGCAAGCTTATGGCTGCCATCGACGAGCTGAAGGAAGAGCACGCAACCGGCGGTACGCCCTGCAGCGTCACCGACCCCAGCGGAAAGCCCATCGAGTATACCTTCTTCCGCCCGCAGCAGTACGGCGAAAAATATATTATAAAGGAGTGGCCCTCCTTCAACGCCATGCTGGAGGGCTACTACGCTGAGAAGGACCGCGCGGAACGCCTGCGCACCAAAAGCAAGGAGCTGCACAAGGCGGTGCACAATATGTACGAGCGCGCCGTGCGCAAGCAGGCCGCCCGTCAGGAAGAGCTTGCTGCCAGCGGCAAGAGCGAAAAGCTGCGTCTGTACGGTGAGCTGCTCTCGGCAAACCTCTATCTGGCCCAGAAGGGCATGAAGAGCATCACCGTGCCCAACTGGTACGACGAGGGCAAGGAAGTGACCATCCCGCTGGACCTGCGGTTCACACCCAGCCAGAACGCCCAGAATTTCTTCAAGAACTATAAAAAGAAGCAGACCGCCGCTCGGATGCTGGTGGATCTGCTGGCAGAGGGTGAAAAGGAGATCGCCTATCTGGAAACGGTGCTCTACGAGGTGGAGTCGGCTTCCGGTGAGGCGGCCCTCAACGAGATCCGGGCAGAGCTGAAGAGTCAGGGCTACCTGAAATACTACAAGCAGCGGGATAAGCGCCAGAAGCCTGCAGATTTCCTGCGGTTCACTTCCACCGATGGCTTTGAGATCCTGGTGGGCCGCAACAACGTCCAGAACGACAAGCTCACCCTGCACACCGCCCGGGGCAAAGACCTGTGGTTCCATGTGCAGAAGGCCCCCGGCAGCCATGTTGTGGTCATGAGCCGGGGCGAGGAGATCCCGGACACCACCAGGCAGGAGGCCGCGGAGCTGGCAGTCATCTACTCCAGCACCTACAAGGCAGGCACCGGCGCCAAAGTGGCGGTGGACACCACCGAGGTGAAGAACATCTGGAAAGCCAGCGGTGCCAAGCCCGGCATGGTGCTGTACGAGGTGTACACCACGGTCTACGTCACGCCCCGGGATGGGCTGGCGGAACAGCTGAAGAAGAGATAAAAAACGAACTCCTTCAGGCGCTTACGCGCCAGCTCCCTCACGGAGGGAGCCCTTGGCAGTACGGAAAAGTTTCCCTCTTTGCCAAGGGCTCTCCCTTTGGGAGAGCTGTCACGAAGTGACTGAGAGGGTGAGGCCGCTTCCCTTTATATAATAGGTATAATCCGCAGCAAAACCGTCCATACTACCTCTGCAAAAGCGGGGTAGGGGAGTTTTCCACCGGCAGAAAAGCCTGCGGATTGTGCATCTTGCACAGAAAATGCGCGCTTTGACAAAATGGAGAAAATAAAAAAGAAAATTCGTTCTTTTTTCTAAAAAACCCTTGCCAAATGCACGAAGGTGTGATAGAATAATTCTCGGCTGCAAAGGGCTTGTGCGATACAAGTCGTGCAGGCCAGCGATATGCGTA
>ERZ773237.2767-NODE-2767-length-11266-cov-2.890643_pt1 | contig 11266 bp, 13 predicted proteins | sample MGYA00580990_ERZ773237 | MGnify/ENA primary metagenome ERZ773237 (study PRJEB29015, sample SAMEA2737749) | human gut metagenome | biome: human gut; feature: human-associated habitat; material: faeces | place: China | collected 2012 ...
TGGTTATGAGGAAACAGGAACTGACTGCGAGGCTGTTGTATATGGAATAGATATGACTTCAAGAGCAGACAGAATTGTAACATCAGGAAGAGCAAGGAGCAGCATTTCACAGTCAAGTCTGGATTCAATCAGGGAAAGTGCGGAGGATAAGCTTGCTGAAGGCGATTATTATGCAGGCTGTAAGAAATACATAAACGGAATTGAGAGAAAGCTTAATGTAAATATGTTATCAAGACTTACATATTATATGCCAGTTAAGATTTTAATCTCACTTGTGGCAGCAGTTATTGCAGTATTGGCAATGATGAGCAGTGCCAGGTCAAAGATGACAGTGAACAGTACAGAGTATACTAAGAACCACGGATATAAGATGAATGACAGAAGAGATGTATTTATCAATACAACAATTACAAAAAGACATATTGAAAAGAGTAGTTCAAGTGGTGGAAGCTCTGGCGGTGGTAACTCTGGAAGTTCAGGCGGACACTTCTAAGAAGATATATATTTAAAAATTGTATAAGACCTATAGGATAAAATAAGGTTATGTAAATTTTTTATATAGGTCGGATTTTAAAATAAGCCCGGTATGATTAAAGCAATCATATTTATGATTGTGATTAAGCATACCGGGCTTTTATTATACTATTAGAGTGTTTCTGGTTCAGCGTAATCTACACCAAAAGTATCAACAGTAACAGTATTCATAACCTGAGGAGTTCTAGGTCAGTCAGTATCAATTGAAGCAATGCTGTCTAATACATCTTCACCTTCAACAAGTTTACCAAAAGCGGCATACTGACCGTCAAGGTGAGGTGCATCAGCGTGCATAATAAAGAACTGGGAACCAGCTGAATCCGGGTGCTGTGCACGTGCCATAGAAAGGACACCTCTTGAGTGCTTAAGGTTATTTTCAACACCATTGTAGTTGAATTCGCCCTTGATTGAGTATCCAGGACCGCCCATGCCTGAGCCTTCTGGGTCGCCGCCCTGAATCATAAATCCGGCGATAACTCTGTGGAAAATAAGTCCGTCATAGAAACCTTTCTTAACAAGACTTATAAAATTGTTTACTGTATTAGGTGCAACGTCTGGATAAAGTTCTGCTTTCATAACGTCGCCATTTTCCATTGTAAATGTTACAATAGGGTTCTGATTAGACATAATTAACCTCCAAAATAATGTGTAATGTGTGGGATAATTACAAGACGAAAGCAAATATGACTAACGGACGTTGTGAGATAAAAATATATTACTGCTGGGCACGCTTGCGCTACTTGAAACCGTAGCGGTACTAAGCGGTTAAAGGATAGCCGCTAAGTGCCGACGGTTTCAAAAGTACCCAGCTTGTAATGTATTTTTATTTCACAGCTGGTTAGCAATAGTGGTCGTTTTGTAATTATCTGTGATAATATTATGTATTGTAATGGGGATTATTGTAAAAGTCAATTGGGAGGATTATACGTGAGTTATGGAAAGAGTGTATATATTTGATTGTGACAGGATTATAGGTGATGAGGAAAAACGGACTATTATAGAGAATATGGAAGGAAAGGCTGAGGTTATTTTTGATAATTCTGAGGGGTATGACAGGGATACGGATATAGTTATAAGTACACGTTGTGTGGGGAATAGAGATGTGGCTGGTATGGAAGTTATTATAAGGGAAGATATTGGAGTTGGGTGTGATTATGTGGGAACTGCACCTTATGTGATATATGAACCAGAGGAGATAGATTATTATTACTGTCAGAAGGTGTATGCAAGAAAAAAGGGGCTTCCAGCATTTATTCTTGAAACAGAGAGGTTTATTGTGAGGGAAGAAAGTCTTGATGACCTTGATGAATTGTACGAATTGTATGATACACTTGCAGATTGTGAGTTTATAGAACCTTTGTATGAATTAGAGAAGGAAAAAGAATTTGTAAGAAATTACATTAATAATATGTATAGATTTTTTGAGTACGGAATGTGGCTGGTATATTCTAAAGATACAGGCAGGCTTGTTGGACGTATGGGAATTGAAAATAGAAGCATTGACGGGGAAAATGTTCAGGAAATAGGTTATCTTACAGGAAAGCCTTATCAGAATATGGGAATAGCATATGAAGTATGCAGTGCAATTAAGGAATATGCTAAGGAGGAATTGGGCATAGATAAATTATATTCCTGCATAGATAAGAATAATAAACCGTCAATATCGCTTATACACAAGCTTGGCTTTAAAGTGTATGCACAGGACATTGACGGTATGAATATTTATATATGTGAGCTTAATTAATTGTTACTATCATCTGATTGATTATCATTTGAAGTAACAGCAGTGTTGTCAACAGTGTCCTCAATAGCTGTATGTTGTTTAGCCGTTTCTATTTTTTCAGCTTTTTCTTTTTCAGCTTCTCTGGCCCGCTCATCATTAGTGTTCTCTAATGACTTAAATATTCTTGTGAATATAAATGAGTCAACATAAATAATAAGCGGTATAGTTACTATAAATGCAGTAAAATACTTTAAAGAAAAGAGGATAAGTCCGTATGTTGCAATCATCATAATAAATGTCTGTGGCAGGTGATGAACGCATAATATAAGTGAATTCTTAACAATTGTAATTGCTTTATCATCATATCTTGAAAGAACTGCAAATGAATATAAGAGAACACCAGCCCATACAAGAGCACAGCCTGCGATAGCGTACATAAAAATAGTACCAGCCATTGAACCAGATGAGAATGCCCAGTAGGCACAGGCCCTTATATCAAAGAATAAAAGAAGTCCGATAACTCCCATAATAAGTTCAACCAATAATCCCTGGACAAAATTAGTCTTAAAAGACTTCCAGAAATCTTTAAACACATAATTTTCTTCATCTTTAACAAGCTTCATTCCAGCATAAAATGCAGCTGTAAGTGAAGCACCTATTGTGATAACAGGGATACAGAATATAACTGTTATTAATCCAAGTATAAGGAAATCACCAGCTTTCGTGAGTCCCCTGAAAAATTTACCATCTAATCCAAAACCACGCATAATATATCTCCATTCTACATTCATAATGAAAGTGACTAAATCAGATTATACTTATATATGTAACAAAAAGCAAAGAATTTTTAATGCATATTTCTTAAATGTTTATAAAAGCTGTTTTTTTAAGCGTTAAGGTATGATAAACTAACAAATGTTGATTAATTAAAGAGTAATTAATAAAAAGCAAAGCCACAGTGTTTCTGGCTGTTTAATGAAATGTAATGTATTAGGAGGCTATATGGCAGAAGGTAATTCTATTAAAGATGAGGTGAAAGAACAGCGTAAGAAGTTCTTAACACTTACGTTTACAGGCAAGCTGCAATATATATGGGAATATTACAGAATTCCAATTGCGGCGGTTATAGCTGTTGTTCTTGTGGTATTGTCATTTATAAATGCTTACAGAAGAAATGATTATGAGACATTATGTGATATTGCGGTATGTGACGGCAAGATTACAGGATACGATACAGATGATGATTTATTGACAACAGGTTTTACTAATTATCTTGGAATAGACGGCAAGAAACAGCGCGTTCACATAGATTACAGTTATACGCTTGAAGAAAAGCTTTTCGACCAGGATCCACAGATAAGCAATGAGAAGATATATGTTTTGTCGCAGACTAATAACCTTGATGGGTATATGTCAGAATATGAAAAGATAGACCACTTCTGTTTTGATACAAGCTGTTTCTTCTATGATTTAACAGAACTTTTTACAGATGAAGAAATGGAGCAATTATCAGATTATATAATATACCATACACAAAGAGATGGTGAAACACGTGCAGTAGCAGTAGATTTATCTGATGCACCAAGAATACAGGATACAGACCTTACAATGGAAAGACCTTGCTATGGAATTGTTCAGTCAGCAAGAAATCCGGAAAATGCAGCTGATTTTATCAGATATGTATTTGATATGGAAAGAAAATAAAAATGTAATATTATGAAATGATATATGGAAGGCTTGATATATGAGCCTTCCATTATTCTATTAATTATGGGATTATTAATTATATTAAGGCTGGCACCTGTCGATAATATTAATAATAAAATGAACCAAGAAGAAAAGAACTATTTAAAGAAGAAAATAAGAGTTATTTTAATAATAGAGTTATTTTTATATGCTATTTTTATTGTATTATCAAAAATGGACTACGGATTAATTGTAGTTTTGTGTATTGCTATAGTAGCGGGATTGCTTATATTAGGGAATATAAGCAATAGGATACAGGAAAGAGGGGAGAAATATGATATACAGGATAGGGATATGTGACGATGAACAGTTGACGTGTTCAGAATTGGAGAATTACATTAATGAAATTTTTGAATGTAAAGATGATGAAGCTGAAATATATGTGTGGAACTCAGGTGAAGCGTTGAAAAAGGATATATCTAATGGGGTGAAGATTGACATTTTGTTTCTTGATATAGAGCTTCAGGACAGCAATGGCATTGAACTTGGTAAATATATAAGGAATTATATGAAAAATATGTCAATGAATATTGTATACATATCGTCAATGACAGAATATGCTATGGAATTATTCAAGATACATCCATATGATTTTGTGGTAAAGCCATTTGATAAGAATGAAATTGAGAACTTAATAGATGAAATGTGTGGATATTATGAGCAGGATAACAAGCATTTTAAGTATTGTGTGTATGGAAAGACCAATATGGTTATGATGAGGGATATTAAGTATTTTGAGAGCAGGGGACGGCATATAATTATCAATCTTGTGGATAATCAGTCAATACAATATGTGGGACAATTAAAAAATGAAATAAAAAAGCTGCCATTAAATTTTGTGGAAATTGGCAAATCTTATATTATAAATTTAAAGCATATGAGGGAATGTCACGTCAGTTATGTGGTTATGGATGATGGAAAAGAGCTGGGGATAAGCAGGGCATACCGCAATTATTTTAATGAGAAAATATTAGAATATAATAGCTGATTAATAGAATAAAGCGTGAATATATTTTAGTGAGTTAGAGGGATAAATTATGACATACAATTATATAATATCAGTTTTTGTGGAGTTAGTAAGGACAATACTTATTGTACAGTATTTTCAAGTGTTTTTTGATAAGAATAATAGTCTGCACAAATATCTGGTTAGTGGATTTATGTTTGTTGCAACAGTGCTGGTTTATATTACGTTTAATAACGTAATCATAAATATGATAATAACATTTGTGACAATATTTGCTATTGCCAATGTATATAGCGGTTCTCTAAAAAAGAAATTCTTATTATCGTGTATGAACTTTGGAATATGCTGTGCAATAGACATAATATGTTCTTTTATATTAGGAGTTACGGTAGAAAACAGAAATAACGAAGTTATAGGTATGATTATGTCTTTGTTGATATTTTATGTAGTCATATTGATTATAAAGAAAATATATAAAGGCAGAATACAGGATGAATTCGCAGGAAAATGGTATTTTCTGCTTATAATTTCAGCTATGAGTATTGCTTCTGAATATATTTTATCAATTGATAAGGGGATAGCATATATAACGGTAATAGAGATTAGTTTTATAATTTTATTGATAAATGTCATTTTGTATTTCTTTTATCTTTCTATGATAGAACAGTATTCATTACAGCAGGAAATGGAAGCATTAAAGAAGCAAATGGATGTGTATGAGTTGAGAATGCAGAACAATATACAGAATGAACGAAATATAAGAGCAATTAAACACGATATGAAGCATCACATAAGGGAACTTACATATCTTGTGACGGATAATAATTATGCAGAGGTGAAAAAATATCTTAATTCTTTGGAAAATGATGTGTACGATAATACATCATATATCAATTCTGGAAATCAGATAATGGACGGAATAATTAATTATTATATATGTAAATTCAAAGAAAATAAAATCCAATATGAAACAAAGATTGCTGTGCCGGATAAGCTGGATATAAGTTCATATAATTTGAATATTATATTGGGAAATCTTCTGGATAATTCAGTCCAAAGCACGATTTTAACGCAAGCACCAAGCATAAATATACGAATTGAATATAAGACGGGAATATTATACATATATGTTAGTAATTCGTGCTTAGAAAATTCAGTAACCTATAAAAATAATAAAATTATCAGCACCAAGGGAAGTAATCACGGATATGGCATAAGTAATATTGATAAAATTGTAAAGAAATATAATGGAACTTATAAAATAGACTGCATTAATAATGAGTTTAAAAGCAGCATTTTAATACATTTATGTAGCTAATATGTGCAAATTATGTCGAATTATCTACCAAAAATATCGTTGTCCTAAATAAAGGCATATAAAGTGTTATAATCCAGCTTGTGAACAAGATAAAATGACAAAGTCAGTTAAAAAACTTAGAAAAATGTAGGAGGAAGTTCAATGGCAGTAGGTGGAATAGGCAGTTTTAGTGCATTGACTAGTTACAGTGGAGTTAATAGCAGTAAAGCTAATAGTGAGCTGGAATTTGATAAAATCTACCAGCAGAAAACAGATAGTGTAGAGATAAATTCAACGGCAGGAAACAATGACATAATGACAATATATGAAATGTTGTGTTCAGAATTTCCAGAAGCTAATTACATATTGGAAGATAGAAGTGATGAAAAAAATCTATTTTTTAATAATGTTGATACACGAATAGGAAAAGACTTTGGGAATCCAAGAAAAAAGAATGTATTTATAGATGTGGGGGTAATTAAGAAAATACAAGAAGACCCGTCTTATTATTTAGAAGCCAAGTTGGATTTGCAACAAATAATTGAACATTATGATGAGGCACGAACCCACGGTGGTTCAGATTTGCCATATACTACTGGTGAGCTTGATTATGAAAATGGTAGAATACAAGCTGGATGGAGGTATGATAGTAAGTGTTGTCAGGAAGCTGTGGCAAAAGAAGTTAAAAAGTTAGAAAGTCTAAAATTATCAGATACAATCAATTATGACTATATTAAAGATAAGATGGACACAATGCTGGACGATTTTATGGATAAAGTAACGGAAGGCATAGTAGGGAATGATAAAGAAGGAAAGTGAATAGTGAACTTTCGAGATTATGAAAAAAGTTTGTAAATTCAAACTTCTATAATAAATAAGAGCTGGAGGTATGCTTCCAGCTCTTATTTATTATAGTCAGGACAGTCCTAAAGAGCATCTTCTCCACGTTCGCCAGTACGAATACGAATGGCATCAGTTACTTCATAGACGAAGATTTTGCCATCGCCATATACACCAGTGTTGATTTCTTCGATAATCTGGTCAATGATTTGTTCGTAGGTTTCATCAGATACAATAGATTCAACCTTTACTTTAGGCAGCAGGTTGCCGCCGAAGTCAACGCCGTTGTATACCTGCTTATGTCCTTTCTGGCTTCCGTAACCCATTATATTAGTAATCATAAGCCCGTGAGCGTTGTTATTGTTAAGAATTACCTTTAAATCGTCAAGTCTTTCTGGACGTATAATTATTTCGAGTTTTTTCATAATTAAGCCTCATTTCTGCGCACGCTTCTAGTGCATAGTGAATTTGTTAAAAATGCATTATTAATCTTCATAAAATTAATCTTCATAAAGCTGTTTGCTTGAGCTGTAAACTGTGAAGCAGTAGTATAAAGCACATATTCCAACGAGAGCTTCAACAAGTATTGAATATAAAGAAATTGTTGAACCAAATATCATAAAATGTGCAAATACAGCAGCCGATAAAATAAGCCAGGTCATTTGATAATTACGTGTTACAGCAGATTTCTCCTGAATATTAGATTCCATAATAAGTGCTTCTGTAAAATAATAAGTAAAGTAAATTGTAAAAATAGTAGAAAGACCGGCAGCCATTGTGCGCATCTGGGAAGCGCTGTCACCCCAGTCCTTAAAAAGTAGTGCCTGACCGATAACGGCGGCAGCCGTTCCTAAAATAGCGGCAAGTCTTGCTTTTTTAAATAACACATTACGTGGGGCAAGCGGTAAAATACCAATGACAATCAGGATAAAGCCGATGACGTCAGAAAAGACATCAATCGTGGCATTGCCGACCCGGACATAGAACTGTAACACAAGCAGTAAAATGCCAATTAAAATCAGTGAAATATTTTTTTTATTCATACGTTTTTAAGAGCTCCTTTCGATATGCTAATAATCTATTTTACTGGAAACAAAATGCAGGGTCAATGTATTTGACGGATTTTAGAGAAATTTTATGGCGCGTTGGTTGTGAAGTACCGGTCGATATGCTAAAATAGGGCAAAATATGGATATTAAATGAGTAAGGCGCTTAATAATGATAGAACGGAGAAGCTTTAAGGTTATGCTTGAATGGTCAACACCTTCCATTTCCGATGGTGACTGGATTCGGAAAATAATTGCGGAATCAGGAAATATGGGCAGTGATGTTTCATTTGCCAATATGTATCTGCTTCGTGAAAAATATGACATACAGATTTGCAGTTACAGAGGCTTTTTACTGCGGCACTACAACGGCTATTACGGAAGAAAGGGATATACCTTTCCGATAGGCACAGGCAGCCAGGAAAAAGCACTGCAAGCATTAAAAGAGGATGCAGAAAAACGCAGGGAGCCGCTGTGCTTCTGTCTGCTCACGGAAGAACAAAAGCAGATGTTAGAGGAGGTTTTCCCGGATACATTTGTATTTGAGAGCAATCCGGGGGACAGCGACTACATTTATTCGCAGGAAGAACTGGCAAATCTGGCAGGAAAGGCATTTCATAAGAAGAAAAATCATTTTTCAAAGTTTGTAAGGACGTATCCGGAATACCGCTTTGAGCAGATAGGCGCGGCAAACTGGCAGGATGCGGTGCTTGTGGAAGATATGTGGTATTATGAACATTTGCAGGAAGAAGACGAGTCGCAGAAAAAAGAATATGCGGCGGTCAAAGAAGCGCTGGAGCATTTTGAACAGTTAGAGCTTTCAGGCGGGCTTTTATACGTCAATGATACACCGGCGGCGATGACGGTTGCTTCTTATATTAATGAAGATACGTGTGATATTCATTTTGAAAAGGCGGTCGGTGAATGTGTGACAAATGGTGCATATGCGGCGATTAACAGGCTGTTTGCACAGACGTTAAACTGCACATGGCTGAATCGCGAAGAAGATATCGGAATTGAGGGGCTTCGTAAGGCAAAAATGTCCTACCATCCTAAAATGCTGGTTAAGAAATATAATGCACATTTAAAAACACAGGACATTGTAGAATAAATCTGCGGGTCTGATTGGAAAGAAGGAGAGAAAATGCTTTCAAAAGTTTTGAAAAAAGAAACGTGTGCCGAGTGCCGTTTCTGCTGTTCGTTCAGAAGATGCAGTCTTTGGGAAACGCCACTGTTTCCGAAAGAGGTTATGGATTCACTGGAAAAGAAGGGCAGTCCGGTTGTGTTTAAAAAGCAGACGGTTTCGGGAAAAGAATACGGTCAGATGGATTTAACAGGGAAATATCGTACGCAGGATTCCGAGGAGGAAGCCGCCTGTGAATTTCTGGATGCGCACAAGGGCTGTACGTTAAATAATGAAGAAAAGCCGTTTGACTGTAAAATATGGCCGCTCCGGATTATGAAGGAAAATGAAAAGTATGTCATTGCACTGACACCGACTTGTCCGGCAATCAATCAGGTGCCGCTGGAACAGATGAAGGCGTTGGTTGAAGACGGACTTGGAAAAACCATTTATGAATATGCGAAGGAGCATCCGTACATTGTAAAGGAATACCGGGAAGGGTTTCCGGTTTTGATGACATTTTAAAAAATAACAAAGAAATAAATGCCGGGAAGCCGCATGAATACTGAAATTGCAAAAAAATAACAAAAAATTTCAAAAAAAATGAAAAAAGTGCTTGCATTTTATTTTTTGTTATTATATAATACATCTTGTCGTTACGACATACGGCAAACGACATTGGGCTTTCGCCAAATGGTAAGGCACTGGATTCTGATTCCAGCATTGTGGGGGTTCGAGTCCCTCAAGCCCAGTCCTTTATCCCTCGCATGATTGCGAGGGATTTTTTGCATTATAGAACTATTTGTTTCGGAGCAAAACAAATAGCTATGATGGCAGATGAGAAATCGCCTTCGCGAATTTCTCATCGCCGCTTCGCAACAAGTTGCTCAGAATGGAGATTGGTGTGAAAATCCTTAAATCTAAGATTTTCACACAACAGTTTTGTGCCGCAGGCGTCACAAAACTGCCCTTATCGCAGAACTGAATAGATTCAGTTCGCGATTCCTCCGGCATTAAAATGCCTGCGGAATGGAGATTGGTATGATTGAATTAGGAAAAACACAATGTTTGAATGTTGTAAAAATCGTAGATTTTGGTATTTACCTTGGTACAGAAGAAGATAAAGTTTTACTGCCAAAGAAGCAGGTTCCGCAGGACATTGAAGTGGGCGATGCACTGACGGTTTTTGTTTACCGTGATTCCAGTGACCGTCTGATTGCGACGACGAAGACACCGAAGCTGGAACTGGGACAGATTGCAAAGTTAAAGGTTTCGGAAGTCGGTAAAATCGGTGCATTTTTAGACTGGGGACTGGAAAAGGATTTGTTCCTTCCATTTAAAGAGCAGACAACGCATGTGGAAAAAGGTGATATCTGTCTGACGGCACTTTATGTTGATAAGAGTAACCGTCTGGCAGCAACCATGCGCGTATATGATTATTTAAGCTGTGACAGTCCATATGTAAAAGACAGCGCCGTACAGGGAACAGTCATTGAAATTAACCCGGATTACGGTGTGTACGTAGCGGTAGATGACCGTTATTTTGGCATGATTCCGAAAAATGAAGTATTCGGAAAGATTCAGATAGGCGATACAATTCACGGCAGAGTATCGAAAGTGCGCGATGACCATAAACTGTCAATCAGTCTGAAACAAAAAGCCTATATACAAATGGATGAAGATTCCAGTATAATATATCATGCAATTGAAAAAAGAGGCGGAAGTCTTCCTTTTACAGATAAAGCAGCGCCTGAGATTATCAAAGCCGAATTTGATATGAGTAAGAATGCGTTTAAACGTGCGGTCGGGCGTCTGTTAAAAGAAGGGAAAATTGAGATTGCAGAAAGCTGTATCAAGCTGAAAAAGTAAAAAGGAGAAAAAGTAGTGTGAAAAATAACGCTGATGCGCTTATTTTTCACACAGCTATTTGTTTCGGAGCGAAAACAAATAGCCATGATTGCAGATGAGAAATCGCCTGCGCGAATTTCTC
>ERZ773237.2768-NODE-2768-length-11265-cov-16.213649_pt1 | contig 11265 bp, 9 predicted proteins | sample MGYA00580990_ERZ773237 | MGnify/ENA primary metagenome ERZ773237 (study PRJEB29015, sample SAMEA2737749) | human gut metagenome | biome: human gut; feature: human-associated habitat; material: faeces | place: China | collected 2012 ...
GGTGCAAATTTTCTATAGAATTAAAGAATTTTCCCCCTGATTTATCGGGTGAGCCGTTAAATTTCACCTATTTATTGGTCAATATGTAAGATTTCTGTATTTATTAGCTTATATTAGCAACTTTCTTTTAAGTTAATGCTTAACTTTGTTCCCTCATAAAAATAGCGGTGAAAAGAATGAAGACAAAATATATCAAGTCGTTTCTACTATTTTTGTTATTAGGATGCTGCATTTCGGTGTCAGCCCAAAATATACAAGGCGTTGTAACAGACTCATTGACGAATGAACCCATACCCTACTTGTCAGTCTTTTATGAAGGAAAAGGCGTAGGAAGTATTACCGATAATGATGGAAATTATAAGGTCGAAACCCGTAAAGGCTGGAATAAACTCACCTTTTCGGCGGTGGGATATGTAACAAAAGTGGTGAATATAATTCCCGGCGTCACCAAGAACCTGAATGTGAGGATGAGACCGGATGATATCATGCTGGACGAAGTGGTGGTGAAGCCCAAACGAGAGAAATACTCCCGTAAGAATAATCCGGCAGTGGAACTGATGAAGAAGGTGATCGCTCATAAAAAGAATAATAAGCTGAGCGAGAACGATTACTATCAGTACAATAAGTATCAGAAGATCACGATGTCACTGAATGATGTGACTCCCGAGATGCTGGAAAAAGGCATGTATAAAAAGATGCCTTTCCTGAAAGACCAGATCGAACTTTGCGAGGAAACCAATAAATTCATCCTTCCTATTTCGGTGGACGAGACCGCTTCGCAGAAAATTTACCGTAAACATCCCAAGAGTGAGAAGACCATTATCAAAGGAATGAGCTCTACGGGGGTGAACGAGCTGTTTGCAACGGGAGATATGCTGAGCACGGTGCTGAAGGATGTATTTACGGATGTGAATATTTACGACAATGATATCCGTCTGTTGCAGTATCCTTTCATCAGCCCTATTTCGTCCAGTGATGCCATCTCTTTTTATAAGTTTTACATTATGGACACCACATTCGTGGACAAGGACAAGTGTTTCCATCTCACCTTCGTTCCCAATAACTCGCAGGACTTCGGTTTTACGGGGCATCTTTACGTATTGGCCGACTCGTCTTATACGGTGAAGAAATGTACAATGAACCTGCCCAAGAAATCGGGGGTGAACTTTGTAGACAATATGGATATTATTCAGGAGTTCGAGCAATTGCCCAATGGGGAGTGGGTGTTGAAAACCGATGACATGATTGTGGAGATGACCTTGATGAAGATCATGCAAGGATTCCAGATACGAAGGACTACCCGTTACTCTGATTATGCCTTCGATGAGCTTCCGCAGCAACTTTTCAAGCGTAAGGGGGCCGAGATCAAAGAGGCGGACGCCATGATGCGCGGAGACGATTTCTGGAATCAATACCGGCCGGTTCCGCTTACGCAGACCGAGAGTTCTATGGATATGCTGGTAAAGCGTCTGGAGCAGATGCCGGGATTCAAATATGTGATTTTTGTATTGAAGGCGTTTATCGAGAACTTTGTGGAAACCGGGACCAAGGAGCATCCCAGCAAGGTAGATATCGGTCCGGTAAACACCATGATCTCCAATAACTATATCGACGGATTGCGTCTGCGTATGAGCGCGCAGACCACGGCCAACCTGAATCCGCATCTGTTCTTCAAGGGATATTACGCTTACGGATTCAAGGATCATCGTTCCAAGTATATGGGTGAGGTGGAATACTCTTTCAACAAGAAGGAATACCTGCCGCGCGAGTTCCCGAAGAACTCCATCACGTTCAGCTATCAGTATGATGTGATGTCTCCCACGGATAAGTTCCTGAAGACAGATAAAGACAACGTGTTCGTATCTTTCAAGACTTCTACGGTAGACCAGATGTCCTACGTGCGGAATATCGCCTTGAAGTACGAGAACGAGACACAGTTTGGCCTGAAGACCACGGTGGAAGTGAAACACAGCACAGACGAGCCTACCGGCGGTCTGGCCTATATAACCAATGATGACCAGAAAACGTTGGTTCCTGAGATTCAGACCATGGAAGCCTCCCTGGCCTTCCGTTACGCTCCGGGTGAGACATTTGTCAATACCAAGCAACGCCGTATTCCGGTTTCTTTTGACGCTCCGGTATTTACGCTGTCGCACACGGCCGGTTTCAAGGGCGTGCTGGGCGGAGAGTATAACTATAACTTGACAGAGATCGGGCTGTACAAGCGTTTCTGGTTCTCGTCATGGGGTAAGATCGACATGTTCGTGAAAGGCGGTGCGCAGTGGAACAAAGTTCCGTTCCCGTTGCTGATCATGCCGGCGGCCAACTTGTCCTATATCCTGCAGCGCGAGACTTTCAACTTGATTAATAATATGGAGTTCCTGAACGACCGTTACGCCTCTCTGGATGTATCGTGGGATTTGAACGGTAAGATTTTCAACCGTATTCCTTTGCTGAAAAAACTGAAGTGGCGTGAGGCTATCGGCTTCAAGATGCTGTATGGTCATTTAACCGACAAGAACAATCCGATGAAGCATCCGGGTGACAGCGAGCTCTTCCTGTTCCCGACCCGTGACGGACGTCCTACCAGCTTTGTGATGGACCCGAAGACCCCGTACATGGAATGCTCTGTGGGTATTCACAATATTTTCAAGATATTGCACATAGACTATGTCCGCCGTCTGAATTATCTGGATCATCCCGATGCGAACAAATGGGGCGTGCGGTTTATGGTGATGATGACGTTCTGATGCAAGGAGAGATGCTCTTTTCGGGGAATCGGTGAATGTTTCCTAAATAATTAATTGCCTGTTAGCTGAAAAAATAGTAGCTTTGTGTATAAAAAAACATTTTTATGGAAATTGCATATAAATATATTCAACGGTTTCAAGTGGTCAGGATGTGGGGAAGAATAAATCTTCACTGGGCAGACTTGAACAATGATGTGAATATCCTTGTCGGCATCAATGGCAGTGGTAAAACGACCTTGCTGAATTTGATACACGATTATTATACCGGTCAAAAGACTAAAAAGGAAATAGCCGAATCGTTGAGCGGAAATGCAATATCCAGTCCGGTTACCTATATCCGTTCTTTCGACATTCCCGCCAACGCGAAAAAAAAGACCGAAAGTATCTTGCTTCAAGATTTGAAAAACATTATCAACCAGAACGGAGAGGGCACTTCTTTCTTTGATTATCGTATGAAAATGCTGAATTTTCCGCAGGAGGCAGATAAGATAAGGAAACGGATTGAAACATACTTTCAGGTCGTGAATTCTTTTTTAGGAGAGACGAACAAGGAAATTTCCATTGATCCCCAAAGTAATAGTCTTGTGTTCTTGATTAAAAGATTAGAAGGAATGCAAGTCATAACGGAGGATAAAATACAATTGGAACAATTGTCTTCCGGTGAAAAACAAATCTTATTAATTCTGACTACGGTTTTTCTGCAAGAAGAGAAGCCTAATGTTCTACTGATGGATGAACCGGAAATCTCCCTGCATATTGGCTGGCAGGACAAACTGATAGAAAAATTACGTCTGTTGAACCCTCAATGCCAGTTGATTTTGACCACTCATTCTCCCAATATTTTCGTCAATGGCTGGGAGGATAAAATTATCTTCATAGAAGATTTGGAGGACCGGTGATGGCGGTGGACAAGCATGTGTTTTTTAAGGATGTGGCCAAACGATTGGCGGCATCTACCTTATTATACAAGGTGGATTCGGTTGTTCATGTAGAGGATAAAGACGATATATGGTTTTGGGAACAACTTTTGCTTAAATATCGTCCCGGACGTTATAAATTCAAGCCTGCTACGATGAATGAGAAGGGAAACCGTACGGCAGGGTGTGCTCAATGTTTAAAATATAAAGGATTTCTTTCTCAGAAGTTTTTTATTTGTATTGACAGTGACTTGCGCCGTCTGGCTGGAGAGGATATATCGGCTGTCGATGGAATTTTGCAGACCTATACCTATTCATGGGAGAATCATTGTGCTTTTGCCGCCAAACTACAGCGTTCTTTTACTGATCATAAACAAAACGGATTTGACTTCACCTTATTTTTGGAACAATATTCTGCTATCGTGTATGAACCTTTTTTATTGATGCTCTATCAAGAAAGAAATGGACTTACATCTTTTAATCGGGACAGATTCAGACAATGCATATCACTGCAATATAGAAAAGAGGATGAGCAAAGTAATGGCAAGCAATTTTTAGAGCGTTTGTCCTTTCAACTTTTAGAAAAAACAAAAGACATAATAGACAATTGTGGGTTTGATTTCAATAAGGAATCTGCTTATTATGCCACTCTAGGAATGAAAAAAGAGAATGCCTATCTGTATGTCCGAGGACATTGTTTGTATAATTCTTTGGTGTCTATGGGTTCAAAATTATGCGAGGATACGGCTGTCGATTTTGAGCAAAACATTCTTAAACCCGTTTTGGCTTTTGAAGAGTATGACGAAATATCCGAAATAAAAAAAGATATTCTATTATTAAAGACTTTAAGAAAAGACTTGTCGTGATATTAGGCAAGAAAAGGCTTTTGCGTGCAGTAATGATAGTCTTCGTATAAATGGGGCGTTCGGTTTATGGTGATGATGACGTTCTGATGCAAGGAGAGCTCTCCGATGGAGTGTGAAATGAAGAAACCGAGGTAAGAACTTGTATCGTTCAAATAAAAAGTTTATCTTTGTTCCTATCTCAATATAAAGATATTTAATGATGGAATTGAATACTTATCGGCTTAATTCATTAGAAGAACCTACGGATGCTCAACTTCATGCGCTGATGGAGCAGGTTGCGATGTCTGCACGTGAAAGTTCTCGTCATGCAGAGTTGGAATTGAAACATAGAATGCAGGCTGTAAAAGAATTGTTAAAAGCGTATAGGTCAGAGAAGGCTGAAAAAGATAATTAAAAATATCTTCTGATATTTTCTTATCAAAAGTAAGTTTTCCTATTTTTTAAGCGCTTTTATTGTGTAATACACAATTATAGTGTATCTTTGTGCCCTCAAAAAGTTTCTAAATTCCTTTTATATAAAGGGTAAAGAACCTTTTTTGAGGGTATAAACATGTCTATAAAAAGCAGACAGAAAAGACGTCTTCGGACGAAAGAAACAACAAATAAAAGATTTCAGAAATACAAAATGAAATCTGTGTAAAATACTATTTATCAGCCAGTTATAAACACTGCGCTGATATGGTCTTCCAGTATCGGTCAGCGTGGATTTCTGACGATAAACCTCATGAAAAAGCTATCCCATCAGTTTGATAAACCGAAGCGTTCTGTGGCATCTCCCGAAGCGTTGGAGGCTTTGCGGAATAACAATGCCGTGCGTTGGTATGTGTTGTCGCTTCCCGACTGTCATCGGGGAGGAGTGCGCGGTTTGCAACGGGAACAGGACCGGCGCATACAGGCAGGCGAGCCCTCATTCGGCTTTTTTGCTCCTTCCTATCAGGAAGTGAGGCGTATAGACGGCAAATTCGTCAATACCCAGCGTCCCTTACTCTTCAACTATGTATTTGTCCGTGCCTCCGAGCGTGATGTTTTCCAACTGATGCAACGTTTTCCTGTACTCAGTTTCCTGCCTCGGGTGAGGGAACGGAAGCGGGAGTATTTTCCCTACCTTTCCGATGCCGCAATGGAGAATTTGCAGTGGGTGGCCCGTTCTTATTCCAATACACTTCCTGTTTATATACCCCAGCCGGATGGTTTGCGCAAGGGCGACCGGATACGCATTACCGAGGGACGGTTTAAGGGGGTGGAGGCGACTGTTGTCATTCAGCCGGGAGCCGGTCGAAAGGATGTGATGGTATGTGTGGAGAACTGGATGTGGGTTCCGCTGCTGCGTGTGATGCCGGGTGAGTACGAGGTAATTGCCCTGAATGATGAGGACAAGCATGTATATACCCGTCTGGACAATGACTGTATGTTGAATGGTTTGCACAGTGCTCTTCAGCGTTATCACAGTGTGGAGGGGGTGAGTGAGGAAGATCGTTCCCTGGCTGCCAGGGCGTTGAAAGAATATGGCAATCTCCGGATGGATACGGATGTGATGCGTTGCAAGCTTTATGCCATTTTGCTGCCGGCTTATACTATATTGGGTATGGAAGAAGAGGCGGCAAAGCTGGTTGGCGTTATGCAGACTATGCTTCCTCTCGTCAAGGCGGAGCAGTCGCGTGCACTTGCTGTGGTTACACTTTATGGTTGTACGGATAGCAGTATCTATTATCATTTGGCGCACGAGGCGGTTGATCCGTGGAAGAAAGAGGAAAAGCCGAAAAAGAGTAAGCAGCAGCTGATCAACCGGTTGGATGATTATGATCGGTGGTTGAGGCATTGAATATTACTGAGCAGAACAAGGATCTTAGGTTGACAGGAGAGGTTATGAAGCTTGTCCTAGAAGATTTTATAGCTTAAAGACAAAGCTTGAGAGAAAGATGTCTAATTTAAAGCAGGTTTGCGAAAAGAACTGTTGAAAAAAGCAAATTATGCAAGTTTCTGGAGTGTCAGTTAAAATCGATGCAGAAGAAATTAGAATATGCTAACTTGCAGCTCTTCGGGGATAGACGGTGGAAGTTAAAGCCGAAAATGACTGATGGTGGGCTTGAGAAAGTGGATTCTGATTGAAAAAAAGAGAAAGATGATTATGATGGTATCGATGATGCTTTTTGTACGGACTCAGTTAATAATCAATCTCAAGAAGTAAAAGAGCCTTCTAAGAAAGAACGTGATTTATCCGATTGTCTTGATGAGCATAAAACGATGGGTGTGGTTGGAGATCCGGTTGAACATCTTTCTGATTTAACAAAGGTTCTGATTCTGGAAAAAATATTTGCTTTTTGGGATGATGGAGAACTATCGATAGATAACAATCTTGCCGAGCAAACTATTTGAAAGCTTATTACTCAACGAAATAATTTCTTTCATTATGGTAGTGAAGTTAGAGTTGAAACGGCTGCCATATATTATAGTGTGATTGGTACGGTAAAGCTTCATGGTGGCTCTATCTGGAACTTCATCGGAACTTTTTTCAAAAATATCTTTAACGGATGTAGGGATGATGCTAATATGATTCCTGACAAAATCACTTCGGCTACAAGCCAATGTTGAATTCAAAACTAATAAATTAACAAAACTCGGATTGGGGCACTGAAAATTGCCCTTTCAAAGGGGGATGCCCTAAATTGAGTGCTTGTGCAAGGTCTGTTGCTCCATCTGTCCGGTATACGGGTCTACAAATATATGTTAAATTTAAAACTAGTTAATTAACGAAGTTCTGTTTAGGGCACACTTATGTATCCTTTCAAACGAATACCATAAATTGAGTGCTTACCGCTGTTATTCAGTGGTTACGCTCATTAGTTGTTTACTTTAATCTATGAGTATAAAAAGAAATTTTGCTTACAGTGGTTTCTTGACTATGGCAGGCTATGTTTTCCCTTTGATAACATATCCATACGTATCTAGAGTCTTAGGTGTTACAAATATTGGGAAATGTAATTTCATAGATAATATTATTCAATGTTTTGTATTGATTTCAATGTTAGGAATAGCAACGGTTGGCATTAGGGAGATTGCAAAAAATAAAGAAGACAAGGTAGCTTTAAGCAAAGTGTTTACAGGGCTTTTTATAATAAATAGTTTTACTACATTATTAGCCCTTTGTTTTCTATTTATTTCTATTCATTCAATCGAAAAGTTTGCAGGATATAAAGAACTTCTATTTATAGGAAGTTTTAAGTTATTCGGTACTTATTTGATGATTGATTGGTTCTATAAAGGTATTGAAGAGTTTCGATTTATAACTGTAAGAACTCTGATTATTAGAATATTGTATGTTATTTCTGTTTTTTTGTTTGTGAAGAATGAAAATGATTATGATATATATTACTGGCTATTATCGATTTCAGTTATAGTAAATGCATCTGTTAATGTAGCTTATTCTTTTAACTATATACATTTTTCTTTTGATTTAGATGTGATAAAAAAAATGGTTCGACCAATAACTTATTTAGGCATCTATTCTATTTTAGCTTGGTTATATAATTCTTTTTGTACTACTTATCTCGGTTTTATTAGTAGTGATAAAGAGGTGGGATATTTTACAACAGCAGCTAAGTTGTATGTAATATTATTATCTCTGTTTTCTGCTTTTGCAGGAGTTATGTTACCTCGTTTAAGTAGTTTGATCGGCAAGAAAGATATTGCTGCATTTCAAGTTTTGATAGATAAAAGTTTTAATTTAATTATTTCGTTGACTGTTCCTCTCGTTGTCTTTTCTGTCATATATGCACCTGATGTTATAAAATTAATAGCGGGTGATGGGTATGAGGGGGCTGTATGGCCTATGCGTCTTATTATGCCATTGATTTTGATAGTAGGTATAAATCAAATATTAATAATACAGATTATGACACCTTTAAAATTGGATAAATTGATATTGGTAAATACGGTGTGGGGGGCTATTACAGGGCTTGCTTTAAACTTCCTTTTGACTCCTCAGTATTTAAGCATAGGTGCTTCCATATCATGGGTTATGTCAGAGGTGATGGTTATGCTTTCGGCTTTATATTTTATTCGTAGAAGAACTCAGATTCTTTTTCCTGTATCTATACTGTTTAAGAATGTATCTTATGGAGTCGTGCTAACTCCGATACTTTGGGGCATTTATAGAATTCTTGATTTGAATTATCTTGTAAATATGACAGTGGGGATCGTTATAGTAATTGTATCATTTGTTTTTATACAGAAATTGATTTTGAGAAATCCTATAGTAGATGAATTTTTCAATTTAAAGTATATGAGTGCTTTTAGGAGTTTCTTTAATTGATGTTTTTGAATGGCAATTTTGTAATATAAATTCAAATATTCTGTATATGAATCATTGCGTGATTATGACAGTTCGTAATGATTTATTAATGATAAATAAGTTTGTTGAGCATATTCCTAGTGATTGAGGAATTTATATTCATATTGATATGAAATCAAATATTGACGTTTCTCAAATACATAGGGAAAAATGTATATAAGATGAAAAAATTTACTGGGGGGAAGAGAACATTTGGAAGTCTTTATTTATTGAAGCAAACGATGTTAAATGATAAGAAATATGATTATTATCATTTAGTTACAGGATCTGATTTTTTTTGTTGTTTCTCCAAACAGGTTTGATGAGATATTGGGAAGGTCTGGCAATAGTTATATCGAGATATTTAAAGCAGTAAATGAAGTATTGACAAGCGAAATAGCAAAGGACTTATATCAGAGATTGAGAAGTTATATGTGGAGAAGAAATATTCTTTCAAATGGTTCTTATGAATTTCTGTTTGAGAGATAAACTATGCAACGATAGTCTTCGGTATATAGATTGGAGTGTTCAAAATCCACCTAAGACATTGGCAGAAGATGATTTTCTATTATCAAGAAAGGAGATTTTCTTATTCTGCTGTAAATTAAATTTTGTAAAATCATCAGTTTTGATTCGTTGTTTTGAATATTCTTGGTAGATTATTACATTGAGGATATCTTGATGCTGATAACACTTGGAATTGTAAAGTCTTAAAATAAAATTCTAATTATTAATCAATATGTCACATTTTGTCACTGTTTGGCAATTATTAGTTTGTTTGGCTGTTGTCTTGGCCTTATATTTTCATCGTATTATTCTATTAATATTGTCTGCGCCAATGATAAGGTGGACACAGTATGTGATAAGGAAACGCCAGACAGGAAACCTACAACAGGGGGATATTGTGTTTCGTATTGCCAACAAATTTTCGTATATGTTTGATCGCCTGTTTCTCTATTGGATAGGTAATATACATTCACACCGCATAAGAATGTTTTTCTATAAGTACGTTTATTTGATGGACATAGCCGGTGAAGTAACTATGTATTACAATATTGAAATTCGTAATCCGTCGGGAATCAAGATAGGCAAGGGAACTATTATTGGTGAGAATGCGATTCTTGACGGAAGGGCTGGGCTTGAAATAGGCAACAATGTGAATTTCTCAAGCAATGTGCGCATTTGGACACTTCAACACGATTATCGTGACCCGGATTTTGCTTGTAATCCTGAACACTACGGACCTGTGAAAATTTGCGACCGTGCGTGGATTGGGCCGCATACTATCATTCTCCATGACGTAACGGTTGGAGAGGGGGCTGTGATTGCAGCAGGCGCTGTTGTGACGAAAGATGTACTCCCTTACACCCTTGTAGGGGGGGGGGCCGGCAAAACAGATAGGAATCCGCCCGAGAGGGCTTCGCTACGAGTTTCATGGTGGTCATCCAAAGTTCCTGTAAGTCGCCGTAATCTACTTTCGTAATTATGGTAATGGAAAGTGAACTTATTTACTATATTCGGATAACCCTAAATGTGATGTAAAGTTAGGCTTTTTTCGTGTTTTTCTATTTTCCTTTAAATTAAGATTTTCTTCAAAAGAAAGGTAAATTTAAAGAAATCTCAAGTGGAACTTCGTTGCTTGGACACCATTTGCATTGATTTGTAGCGTGAAGTTGAGAACGGACCTATTTATAAAAGAGATGAATGAAGAAGGCAGTGAATATGAAGGGAGCATTTGGGTGTGGTGAAATGATGCTCAATATATACCTATATTTTTTATCGGCATAGGAATAATTGCAAATACGTATGAGGTCATACGTCAAGTAAAATATGCAAAAATCATATGCGTATGTTCGCTGGTTACGGTATTAGTTATGTATTGGGCAAATAGCCAATGCCCCATCGAAAATATCATGTCATGTGCTCTGCTAAAAAGTCTTTTGAGCGTTGTGCTTTTATTTGGTATAACCAATATGTTTATACTGATACTTCCTAAATTTTTATTGAAATCATTATCATGGATAGGATAATTCAGTTTGGAAATTTATTTGATTCAGAAATTATTTATATACCACAATAGCGAACCGTTATTCCCATTCTTTGAAGGTAGGATAAGTAATTTTCTTTGTATTTTTTTTCTGTGGTTATTGTGGTGATTTTATGTCTCATTTTAAGATGCTATATAGGTTCTTTCATAAAGACTCAGGCATAAAAGAAATAAAGGATGAGTTTTTTTTGAAAAAAAACATACAAAGAATAAATTATAAAAAATAATTTAATTATGAAAACAATAGGCTATGTGACAGCGGCCGATCCGTTTCATGACCGTAAAGCATGGAGCGGAACAATTTATCCTCAAATCCGCAACCTATAGGGTTTAGTGGGATTTTGCTTGCAAAGCG
>ERZ773237.2769-NODE-2769-length-11265-cov-4.204193_pt1 | contig 11265 bp, 10 predicted proteins | sample MGYA00580990_ERZ773237 | MGnify/ENA primary metagenome ERZ773237 (study PRJEB29015, sample SAMEA2737749) | human gut metagenome | biome: human gut; feature: human-associated habitat; material: faeces | place: China | collected 2012 ...
AGCAGTTTGTTGTACAAGAAGCAGCTGAGATAATCTGATCATCTGCTGTAAGTGTCTCATGGTTTACATTGTAAACGATAGTCTTAAGGTCGTTTCCAGCTGGAGCTGAGATAACTACCTTCTTAGCACCTGCATTAATATGAGCCTGTGCCTTAGCCTTAGATGTATAGAATCCTGAACACTCAAGAACTACATCAACGCCAATCTCTCCCCATGGGCAGTTATTAGCATCTGGCTCTTTGTAAATCTTGATAGTCTTGCCTTTAACTGTGATTGTACCAGCCTCATCATCAGCTGTTACCTGATCTTCCTCACCGAAGTTAACATATCTTCCCTGTGATGAGTCATACTTTAAAAGATGAGCAAGCATCTTAGGGCTTGTTAAATCGTTAATAGCAACTACCTCATATCCTTCTGCACCAAACATCTGTCTGAATGCAAGTCTACCGATACGACCAAAACCATTGATTGCAACTTTTACTGACATAAAAACAATTCCTCCTAAAATGAATTTTTATAACATAGTTTGTTAAAATTTCAACTACCATGTATTTTACATAAGAAGAAGCTAAATATCAAGGCTTTCTTCCCATTTTTTACATTTTTGCACTTTTTTCAATAATAACTCATTATCAATTAGTCATTTTGACGAAATTTTAACAAATTCTGTATCCAATATTATTTACTTAACGCTAATCCCCGCTTAATACTGACTTAAAGGAAACATTTCTTTGTATTCCTCAAAATATTTATCAAAATTAGTTCCGTTATCCTTCTTGAGATTAATAAGATACTCATGTGTATCAAACACATTTAACTCAAGCTCAATAATCGCAACTGCCACGTTAGAACAATGGTCAGCAATTCTCTCGAAATCTGTAAGCAGATCATTAAATATAAAGCCCTGATGAAGTGTACATTCACCTTTCTGGACACGCTTGACATGATTCATCTTCATTTCATCACAATATATATCAACGAGTTCTTCTAACGGCTCTGTCTTATAGGCATATTCAACCTTGTTCTGTTCAAATGCATCTATTACATTTCCAACTATTTCTTTCATAATTAATGACATCAGTTCAACATCTTCAACAGCACAATCAGAAAACCTAAGCTTTTCATTAAACAGTTCTGCTGCTGCCTGTGATATGTTAACAGCATGGTCACTTATTCTCTCAAAATCAGAAATTGTATGGAGAAGCTTTGAGACCTCCTTGTTCTGTCCAGAAGTAAGCTCCTGCTGTGTAATCTTTACAAGATAAGTTCCAAGCTTATCTTCATATCTGTCAACCTTATCTTCTCTTCTCTGAATCTTGTCATATTTTTCCTGCGAAAATGTATCCAGTAGTTCCATGGAACGAATAAGATTTTTCTGTGCCATATGTGCCATTGAACAAAGAACTGTCTTAGCCTGTTCAATAGCAACTGTAGGATGAGCAATAAATCTGTCATCAAGTACACTGATTTCAACAATATCTTTATCTTCCTCATCAACAACCTCCTTGAAAATTGCACATACCATCTTTTCAAGGAATCTGATGAATGGAAACAGTACAGCAACTGTTGCAACTCTGAATAATGAGTTCACAAATGCTATCGAAACAGTTGTCATCGTTCTGTCCATAAATGAAAAATGCACAAAATGATTAATACTATAAAATACTACTGCCCATATTAAAGCACCAAGTGCATCAACAAGAAGATATACAAATGCTGTTCTCTTACCATCTGTAGTCGCACCAAATGAAGAAATGATAACAGGCATGGCAGCTCCGACAGCAATACCCATTATAATAGGCAGTGCTACTGAAAATGAAATAGCTCCTGTAACTGATAAAGCCTGAAGAATACCAACTGTAGCAGATGCACTCTGCAAAACGGCAGTAACCAAAAGTCCTATAAGTATTCCTATAAATGGATTAGAAAACTTGGTAAGCATATCAATAAATGCCGGCTCAGATCTTAATGGTGCAACTGCTGCACTCATGTTCTGCATTCCTACCATAAGGATACAGAAACCTATCATAATATCACCTATATGCTTTTTTGTAGGGTTCTTACAGAACATCCTAAACATGATTCCGATAACACCAATAACAGCAGCAAGAACCTCTGTTGAAAGTAAGTCTACCCATCCGGCACCACCACTGATATCAGAAAGACATAATACCCATCCAGTAACAGATGTACCTATAATTGCGCCCATAATAATACCGATAGCCTGTTTCATTTTAATCATACCGGCATTAACAAAACCAACAACCATAACAGAAGTTGCCGACGATGACTGGATAATTGCCGTAACACCTGTACCAAGCAGTACTCCCTTAAGAGGTGTATTACTTAATCTATACAGAATAACTTCCAGTTTACCACCAGCCACTTTCTTTAATCCATCTCCCATAAGCTGCATTCCAAAAAGGAAAAGCGCTATTCCCCCGAGAAGAATAATCACAATGTGTATCAATTCAAAACTCACGAAAGCTCCTATCTGCGCATAAAAGTCAAGGTCGGACAGCGTAGTTGGTACTTCTACATCTATGCGCATTCACATAATCAGAATTTATACGCTGTCTTTTTAATAATATCAATACTAATAATCATTTTCAAGGAAAAATTACCTATATTTTACATTAGTTTACATGTTCTACATAAACATCAAAAATATCAATTGCGGATTAATTATGTTTATGTATAATGTATATTGACATTTAAGCATATGACTAATATTTGATGGAGGACATTACTATGCTGTTATCAGATTCACATATACATACCATGTTCTCTTCTGATTCAGAGGAGAACCCTGTAAATGTTGTTAACAATGCTATTTCACTGGGATTTAAACACATCTGTTTTACCGACCATAATGACTTTGATGCTCCTTTAGAAGATGGAAAAGTCATGTTTGACCTTGATTTTCCGGAATACATTAAGTATTTCCAGAATCTGAAAGAATCATACAAAGATAAAATCAATATTCACATAGGTGTTGAACAGGGACTTATGAGAAGCGTCGCTGACAGAGTTAATGCTTATGATTCTGAAAAGCAGCTTGATTTCATAATAGGCTCGTCACATCTTGTATATGGAGAAGATCCCTACTACCCTGAGTTTTGGGAGAAACGTTCTGCAAAGGATACTGTTTTAACTTATTACGAAAGTATTCTTGATAATCTTGGCTGTTGTCACAACTTTGATGTGTATGGTCATCTTGATTATATTGCAAGATATATACCTGCCAATTCTTACACATATAACTGGCACGATTTTAACGATTTAATCTGCATAATTCTTAAAACAATCATTGAGCAAGGAAAAGGAATTGAAATCAACACTGCCGGTCTTAAATACGGAATGCCTGAAGCTAATCCTTGCCTTGATATTGTTAAAATGTATCACGACCTCGGAGGAGAGATAATCACTGTAGGTTCTGATGCACACGAAGTTAAGTTTTTTGCTTACAGATTTGATGTCGTGGCTGATATGCTTAAAAACGCAGGATTTAATTACTACACAATATTTAATGAAAGAAAGCCTGAGTTCATCAGATTATGATGAGCTCAGGCTTATTTTATATACATGTATCTTATCTGCACCTTCTACATACATCTGTAAAATCTGAAGCTGTAAGGTGGAAGAACTATTTTTCCAGATAAATCTTCCTTCTTACCTGTTATAAGATTAAGTGCATCTGCAGATTCTGTATCAAAGTACGCTGTGTACTCATTCTCATCTGCATTAATTGCAACAAGCACTTTTTCTCCATCTGCTTCCCTTTTGAATACATATTGTCTGTTTGTAAGCACTTTCTTTGTGTAATCACCATAGCTTAAAGCCCTGCTGTTATGATACATTTGTCCTAATGAACTTATTGTATCAGTCAGCTCGTTGTATTCCGGCTTATCAAATGCCGGACGCAGAATATTGTCATTGCCGCTGCCCTTAACTGCCTCGCATCCCCATTCACTTCCATAATATATACATGGAATTCCTGGCATACCGAACATAAGGGCATATATAAGCGGCAGATGTGCTTTGTTAGTAAGTGTGCTGGCAATCCTTGAAACATCATGGTTATCAACGAATGTAAGCAGATGTTTTCCTGTATAGAGACACCATGGCTCTTTCCCAAACTGTCTTTCAATGCTGTGTGCAATCTCGAACATATTCATTGAATTAAAGCTTGAGTACAGTCCCTTATAACACTCATAATTAGTTGCACTGTGCAGGCACTCATCATTGACTATTGTGTTGTAATCACCGTGAAGCATTTCTCCTACAAGGAAGAACTCCTGCTTCATCCGGTCTGTTTCGTATCTTAAACGCTTCATAAAATCCCTGTTAAGACAGTACGCAACGTCAAGTCTTATTCCATCAATATCGAATTCATTAACCCATCCGCGCACTGACTCAATAAGATAATTAACCACATCCGGATTATTCAGATTGAGTTTCACAAGATTATAATAACCTTCCCAGCCTTCATACCAGAATCCGTCATTATATGGCGAATTGCCATCAAAGCTGATATTAAACCAATCCTTATAGACAGAATCCCATTTCTTCTCACATACATCCTTAAATGCAAAGAAGCCCCTTCCCACATGATTAAACACACCATCAATGACTACCTTTATTCCTGCCTCATGCAGCTTTGACACAAGCTCTGCAAAATTCTTATTAGTTCCTATTCTTTTATCTATCATACGGTAATCCCTTGTATCATAGCCATGATAATCGCTCTCAAAAATTGGAGAAAAATACACCGCATCAGTTCCTAACTTCTGCAAATGCGGTATCCAGTCTGCAAATTCTGATATGCATCTGTTCATCACCCCGTCATTGTCTCTTAATCCATCACAAAATCCAAGTGGAAATACCTGATAAAACACTGCTTCTTCGTACCACATATTATTTTAACCTCCGTAACTGTCTGATATAATAATTTTAAGCCAATTCCCGCAGTCTGGCAACATCTTTCTTAATACACTCAACCACATAATCAGCTTCCCTATGTGTAATTGTATGGTTAATTGTCAGCCTAAGTGAACCCTCCGCTATTTTTTCATCAAGCCCAAGTGCAAGAAGGACATGTGATGGCTTTCCTGAATTAGATGTACATGCTGAACCTGCAGACGCGCATATTCCCTGCTTATTAAGCATTACAACAAGCATTCCGCCATTAACATACTGAAAGCTGAAATTCATATTACTTGTAACGCGGCATTCCCTGCTTCCATTAAGCCTTGAATAAGGAATTTCTCTTAGTATTCTCTTGATCATATAGTCGCTGATTTTCTTTTCCTGCCTTGCCCTGTCAGAAAGTGTTTCATAAGCAATTCTTGCCGCCGTCGCAAGTCCTGCAATCCCAGCTACATTTTCAGTGCCTGCCCTAAGTCCGTTCTCCTGTCCGCCTCCATGCATGAACCGTTCTGGCTTTCCGCCCCTGACATACAGAAATCCTACGCCCTTTGGTCCGCATATCTTATGTCCGCTTACATTTAAGAAATCCACGCCCAGCTTTTTCACATCAACATCAATATGTCCAAATGCCGCCACTGCATCAGAATGAACCTTTGCACCATACTCATGCGCAATTTCACATACATTTTCTATCGGCTGGATAGTTCCAATTTCATTATTAGCAAGCATAACTGACACTAAAAATGTATCATTTCTAATCATTTTTTCTAACTGTTCCAGCTTAACAATTCCCTGTTCATCAACTGGTGTAAATGTGACATCTATTCCATAATTCTTAAGCCACAGTGCCGATTCCGTCACCGCATGGTGTTCTATTGAACTTACTATTATATGTCCCTGTTTTCTTTTCAGGCTCTCTGCTTTAACTGCCCAGTTATCCCCTTCCGTTCCACCAGAGGTGAAAAATATTTCATTTCTGTCAGCATTTATTATATCTGCAATAATATCTCTTGATTCCTCAACAACATTTTTAGCTTTTTCAGACAACCTGTACACACCTGACGGGTTTCCATAATCTCCCAAAAGATATGGAAGCATTGCTTCAGCCACTTCTTTTCTGACAGCAGTTGTCGCCGCATTGTCCATATATATCATTATATTTCCGCCCTGTAATTCCTTATAATATTGTATTCAGGCAGGGCATATATTGTTAATAAGTCTATCTGCGGTATCTGCTATGAATAATAAATTATCCAAAAAAGGTGGCATATTCAAATCCGCCATAATACTTACAATTGCCGGCGTTCTATCAAAACTGCTCGGATTTTATTTTCGGATACTTCTCACTAATTATACAGGTGCTGCAGGAGTCGGACTATTCCAGATGTGCATACCTCTTATTGCGCTTGCATTTGCAGTATGCTGCAGTGGATTTTCTGTAGCTGTTTCAAAATATTCAGCATCATCTCCATCTCTGAAATGGCTTTTCTGCGTATTAAAGATTACTATTTCTCTTTCAATTGCCGTTATGCTTTTATTTCTTATATTCAGCGATTTCATTGCAAACCATATATTTATGGAAAGCCGCTGTGAGGGAATAATCCGTATAACTGCAATCTCTCTGCCATTCATGTGCATACATAACTGCTTGTCTAATTACTATTACAGTCAGAAGGAATCTTTTCTGCCAGCCTCCTCGCAGCTTGTCGAACAGCTTGTGCGTATTGGCACTATTATACTTTATGTGCGCATAAAAAATGTATCAACAATATCAATTGCTGACGCAGTTACCGGTAATATATTCGGTGAATTTGCAGCTGCCACATACTGTGCTATTCCGCTGTTTTTCCGTTCCATTCATAATAAAAGCATGACGCAGAAGCTCTCCTGTTCACTCCGTGAATACAGATATATTGTTAAATATGCATTTCCAATTAACGCCAATCAGACTGTTCTGCATCTGCTTGAAGGGGCAGAAGCAATTCTTATTCCCGCAATCCTGTGCATGCATGGACTGTCAAAAGATGATGCAATAAGCCAGTTTGGTATACTTACAGGAATGGCTCTTCCACTTGTGCTTTTTCCATGTACGGCAGCTAATTCATTTGCACTTATGCTTCTTCCAAAGGTATCTGATGAAAGTTCAAATGTCCTGTCTGACCATCTTGCTGTGACAGTAAAAAGAACAGTTTCCATGTGTTTGAGTCTCGGCATTATAAGCATATTTTTATTCATTAACTATGGTGCGCGCCTAGGTGCAATGATGTTCCACGAAGACTCTGTATACATATACACCTGCATTCTTTCATGGCTGTGTCCTTTCCTCTACTTAAAAATCAGCCTTACAAGCGTGACTAATGGCATGGGACATACCGCCCTTACATTCATAATTAATATAACCGGAATTATCATCCGGCTTGCCTGTGTATTTCTGCTTATTCCAAAGCTTGGCATAACCGGTTATCTGTATGGTGTTCTTATTAGCAACATATGCATGAGTCTGCTTTACATTTTTAATATATACAAGAAGCTGAACATCCAGCCAGACCCGTTTGGCAGTATAATTGTGCCATTATGTATTGCGGTCATATCTATATTTTCATCAAGAATTATATGCCGCATTGTATTTGGTCTTATAATAAAAGAAGCAGAAGAATACACTCTCCTGCTTACCGGTGCCGCCATATGCTGCATTGTATATATTATTCTCTTTATTCATGAACAATCGGAACAGCGTCCTTTATAGACGGTGCCGCTTCCCAATAGTCAAGTCTGGATTCGTACTGCTGCCTTATCCATTCCACGGCAGCAAGACGACCATCTTCTGTCAGTTCAAATATCTCTGTTGTCTTATCTTCTTCCTTAACAGCACATGAAGCATATGGCCCGCGCCAAACGCACGCAGAAAGCTTTAAATCAGGCTTTTCTCCTGTCTGCTTAAGCATATATCTCATTCCATTGTGCTGTCCTGTATACACACCCTTGTATTTGAAGAAATTAAGTGGCATTATTCCATTCGGATCAATCATTGCCATCACCTTCCACACCATTATTATTCTTTATAAGCTTCTCATTATAAAATGCGCCACCTAAATACATAATTCCTATTACAACCGGAAGGCATATAAGAATCAGCATGTTACCAGTTATTGAATACTTAGATACCACAAATACTATTATTAAATCAACAACTCCTGCTATAGTCATAACAATTCCATAAACTTTGATTTTATTAACTGCATCAACAGCACCTATGTTTGTCATTCCATAAAATCCAGCAATTGCAAAGTAAACTCCTTCCACAATAACTGCTATAAATGCTATATTCAGCAGCTTGACAACCATATATAATGCCTTTCCCTGCTCTGTTGCTGAAAATGAATATAGCTCTGACATAATATAAAATGCATAAAATGCCATTATAATTCCCATCGTTACCGCAAGCATTGATGCTAATTTAAGAATTCTGCACTTTGACTTTTCTGTTACTACGCTCATGTTCTTATCTCCGTTTTCTGATGATTAATGATTATAACATGGGATTGGGGATTTTTAAAGGGTGGGATGTATAGCACGAGTCCATTATGTATTGATTATTCTTTATTATTAACCCTCTGTGTATTCTCATCTATATCTTTATAACCATACTTTTCATCCCGGTATGAAGCTAATTCTGCATCGTAATCTGTAATATTTCCCTCTTTTATCATTTTTAATAATTCTTCTAGTGCTTGTTCTTTTGACATTGTGTTCTCCTGTATAAACCCATTACAGCTATCTTATAAATAAAAAAGCATAATTATTATTGGATGGGCGGTGTATCCATCATCTCAGGTACTCCGAGGAGTGTGTCAGGAACCATTTCCGACCTCAATAATAACTATGCTAATCAACAATATATTCTTTTGAGCAAAAATATACACACCATTTATTTCAATAATTCTACAGCTCCCTTAAATACAGTAATTATCATAACTTTCATTAAGGTCATAAGGAGTTATCTGGTATACATAATAATTTTGCTTATTGGCGTTTCTTGGCACTTCTGAAACACGCATGAATACTGACACTCATTAATACATAACACCAATTAGATGTGTTATACCACCAATGAATCCCCAATAAATGTAACTATTTTAGAATTTTTCTCAACCGATTCATTGTAATGTTTCTCTGTAATGTTATCATTTTCATTCTCAATGTTATCATACAATTCTGAAAATTTGTCCATTTCATTTACCATATATGACGGCATAACCTTAGTGTATAAATCCATAGTCATTTGTAATGTAGCGTGTCCTAAATAACTTTGAACTGTCTTCGGTTGAATTCCCGCTTCAAAGCAACGAGTAGCAAAAGTGTGTCTAAAACAATGTGGTGAAAATGTCTCCATTTCATCTAATGTGTCTCTTGTAAGATTAATCTCGTCCACAATCTTTTTTATTGAATCACATACTGTCTGTGAATTCAAAGGTGTATTAAATTTAGTTGTAAACAAGAATTCCTTAAACTCATCTCTTGGAGTTTTGCTTTTAGGTGCTTTTGATGTTATTACCATCTTCTGCACATATTGTCTTTTTAATGCCATTTCACATTGTTTATTGATTGGTATACTTCTTTTGCTAGTTTTTGTCTTAGGCTGCTCAATATGAAACTCTTTCTGAATATCATCATCATACTTCTGATACACTAAAGTTCTTTTGACATTAATAACCTTTTTATTCCAATCAATATCTGACCATTTAAGTCCTGCAAGTTCCCCAATTCTCATTCCTGTTGTTACTGCTACAACATAAAGATTATCGTAGAAAGTTCCTTTGCAACAATCAAAAAATATAGATTGTTCCTCTACTGACAAAACCTTAATATCCTTTTCTTCATCTCTTTTTACAGAAATACCTTTTACTGGATTCTTACATAAATACTCGTTTACAATTGCCTTATTAAGTATATCTAATAAGATAATTCTCACCTTATTTTTTGTTTCAAATCCATATCCTTTATTATCAAGCTCTTTCAATCTTTTCTTAATATCAATCTGCTTAATATCCTTTAGATACTTATTTCCCAAATAAGGTGAAATATGTTTCTTGTATATCTGATTATAATGTCTCTTAGTGTCTGGTCTTATCACATCATACTTACAAACATTCATCCACTGGATATACCAGTCATCTAATTTTATGTTCTCTCGAATGTTAATTTCTTTTTCATTCTCATAAAAAGATTCATTATATCTTTTCTTAACATCCTTGAGATCGTAACCTGAAAATGATATTCGCTTACCAAATCTATTAGTAAATCGTGCTTCATATCGACCATTTTTTCTTTGGACAATTCCCTGTCCAAGTTCTTTACCCTTCAAGTCTTTACCCATATAGCCTCCTGTGCATACAAATAAAGACTTTCACTGATACTATTAATCGTATCATATGAAAGTCTTTCCATCAATCAAATATAATGTTTACTTTCTATAAATTTCTCAAACTCATGTCTCTTAACAAGGTGCTTGTTTCCCACCATAAATAAAAATGGACATGCTTTTTCCTTCAATAAATTTCTTATATTTTTCTCACCGATTCCAGAATACTTTGCTGCCTCTTCAACTGTAAGATTCAGCTTCAACCAAAATGGTATCTCTGTCTTAGTTTCTGATATATTAATAATTACTCTTCCTTTCTGTCATCAATGCTAACCACATTGTTTTCTTTCTCTTCACGATCTTTAACCATTGATTTAACAATACCATTAACATCAATACTTCCAGCATTAATAGTAGCTTTTTCTATTACTGGCAATACATTAACCAGTTTATCTAATGTCTCCTTATCAATGGCATCTATATTTGCAAATGAATTTACAGCATTTGTTACTGATTCCATGAACTCATCTAATCTATCTGGCTTTAATACAAGTTCTCTTACCACCTGTAACAGCTCCGATATCTCATCTGAATATCCATTATAACTATGTTTTCTATAATCAATTGCTTCATCACAAGCATGTTCCAGCTCATTATATTCATCTCTTGGAATACTCTTAGCAATATCATTAAGCAACTCTGTATTGTCTTTCATAAATATCTCAAGTTTATCTAAGCTGAACTCATCGCCTTCAAATATATTAATATCTGTATAATACTTAACAAGACAGTAATTAAAGATAGGCTTTCTTAATACTGTGGCATACCCTACTGTTGGCGATACTACCATTCCTGCAACTTCCATGATAAAACCTGTCTTCTGACTAAGTGATAATTCACTTTCAACCTTACACTCTAACTTTTCACCGTTCATATTATAAAATAATTTTCCCATTATTCCTTGTTTCCTCCAT
>ERZ773237.2780-NODE-2780-length-11237-cov-2.743159_pt1 | contig 11237 bp, 8 predicted proteins | sample MGYA00580990_ERZ773237 | MGnify/ENA primary metagenome ERZ773237 (study PRJEB29015, sample SAMEA2737749) | human gut metagenome | biome: human gut; feature: human-associated habitat; material: faeces | place: China | collected 2012 ...
ATCAACGGCGGTGTACTGACCATTACCTTTGAAAACGGGAGCAAAATCATTATCAACCGCCAGGAACCGCTGCACCAGGTATGGCTGGCAACCAAACAGGGCGGCTACCATTTTGATCTGAAAGGCGATGAGTGGATTTGCGATCGTAGCGGCGAAACCTTCTGGGATTTGCTGGAACAGGCGGCAACGCAGCAAGCGGGTGAAACAGTCAGTTTCCGCTAAGATTGCATGCCGGATAAGCCTCGCTCCGGCACGCTCATCACGAAAAATACTGCTGTAATAGCGGCGTGTCGTGATCCTGATTGGCAGGCGGCATGTTGCCAATCGATTTGGTGCGGAACGGAATCACCTGTTCACGACCATCAACCTTCACAATCTGATAGAACTGCGGCAGGTTGAAGTTGATGAAGCTTGAGCCGTAGGTAAAACGGTCGTGCGATGACGAGTAGAAGCGACTGACGTCACGCACCAGCTCCTCTTTGCTGCCTTCGCAGTGGTGATACACCTCAACCCGGTTGCTTTCGTCGAGAATGTAGATATTAAAGCCATTCTCGTCTTGCGTTTCTTCGAAGAAGAACTGGATGATCCCTTCGCTGGCAAAGCCGTCCACCACCGCCGGTAATTTGACGTGATTGGTTTCAACCTGCACTGACAGGCCGTGCAGTTTGTTATGCGAAATAGCGCCATAAAACTCGATGGCATTTTCTAGTTTCTGTACCGATACATTCAGGCGCTCGAAGAATAAGCCCCAGGTTTGACCAGAAACGCGCAGCGCCTTGAAACGTCCGGTTTCCTGGCGGGTGCTGGAAAGACGCAGTTCAATACACTCAGAAACCAGTTGCTGCACGCGAGTACGGATTAACCCGCGCAGATGCTGGCTATAACAGAAGACTTCCACGCTATCTGGCGGTGCGGCGTCCTGATGCATTTTACCGAGAATGGTTTTCAGGGCTTCGATCATCGACTGCTCGCCGTTGAAGTGCAACGTACGCACTTCGTTCCACGAGTTGCGATACAGCAGGTCAACGCTACCCACCAGGCAATTTTGATTCTCGCCAAAGCTGAAGACGTCCAGCTTACGGAAATCAAAATGCACCACCTGATTGCGGAACGCAGCTGTCGGGTCATATTCCAGGTTAACGATAATCGCCAGATGGCGAATCTCACATGGGCTGTAGAGCGCTTTTGGCGTCGGTGCAGGCAGGCGCAGCGGGAAATGGTGTGACACATCGGCGACCATCTCCTGCAACTTAGGCAAATCGACAATGCCGTTGCCTTTAATATACAAGCGGGTGCGCGAGGTCAGCAGGCCGTTAAACCATGCCCACGCCACCAGTTTATTCAGGTAACGGTTATATTCCAGCGGCTGATGGCTGATGATCGACTCAATATTTGGCGCGCGGTTATACAGATACCAACCTGAACGGTTAGCCCGGCCCGGCGGCACATAAATAAAGGTCAGATTCGGTTCCGAGAGATCGGGCGAAATCTGCGGGTTTACCAGCGTCACTTTACCTGGCAATGCTTCAAACGCGGCGTACAGCTTACGTGTCAGTACGCCGATATCCTGCGGACTGGCGGAGACGCTAAGGTTATTGCGACGCGCAAAGCGGATCAAATTACGGTAGCTCTGCATCATTGCATCGAGCAGCTCGTTGTGCGCCTCACGCACCTGATCAATCTTCCAGTTAGCGCGGTTATCGAGCATTGCCAGACGCGCATCGTCCCATTCCCACTCTTTCACTAACTGGGTTAGCACTTCACGACGCCAGCCTACGCAGGCGCGTTCGCGGCTGAGTTTTTCGCACACTTTTAAATAGAAGCAGCGGCGTACTAAATCCAGACGGGTGAAATCTTCAATCGCCGTCAGGTATTCCGTAACACGCTCCAGCATCATGCAGTATGGATCGAGGCCAAACGATACAATCTCGCCATCGTGCAAACGCTGTTTGATATCTTTCGCCAGCAGTCGTGGGTTCGGGTATTCCCAGGAATAGGCTTCCAGCAGCAGTGTTTTCAGTACCGCTTTGTACGGGGAATCGATACTCTTGTAGAGCTGCCAAAGGCTGGCACCAAAGTACTCTTCAGCAGAAAGTGAGCTTAAGCCACCAAGATCCAGCCATTCATTTGGCGTCAGCACGCCCTGCGCGTAAAGCGTCATCACATAGTCGTCGTAATGCTCTTCTTCGTCGCACGGCACCATATTCCACAGAATACGCTTACCGGCGAGACGCACGGCGGTACGATAAAATTCGTCAAGCAGCAGTATATGCTGGGTGGAGCCACAATCTTCGCCCCCCAGGCTGCCGCTTTCATTATGACGGAAACGGTTTTCATCAATCAGGAAGAAGCTGACTTCCACACCCAGCGAGGCGGCCCAGCTTTCCAGCAGACTACATTTACGTTGTAGCAACTGGCGCTCTTCGCTATCGAGCCAGGATTGATGACAGACCCAGATATCCAGGTCAGAGGAACAACTTTGCCCTACGGACGAGGTGCTGCCCATGGTGTATACACCAGTAATTGGAAGCTCACCTTTCGGTGGGTCCTGTACTGACATTCCACGATACAGTTCAAGCTCGTTCAGGTAGTGGCGTTGAGTTTCATCAGGCGTGTAAAGGCAAATGCCTTTGGGAACGTTACCATCAAGGTAACCCGGCATTAGCGGATGGTGATAGTGCAACAATGTCGGCAGTAGACTGTAGACCTGTTGGAATGCAGGCCCCATAGCAGCAAGCGCGCGATCCACACGCAATTGATTTATGGCATCCAGTCTCTGTTTCAGAGTCTCAATATAGAGGTACAAGACGTATCGCCTGATTTGCTACCCGTCATGACTGTGATTCCGCCAACATCAACGGTAACACGCGGCATTCGGGATATTTCGTATGTCAAAGGTAACCGTTACCACTTTTCGCGCCTGGTTTTTTTAGTTTCACGACGAAAAAATGGTCTAAAACGTGATCAATTTAACACCTTGCTGATTGACCGTAAAGAAAGATGCGCTACATACAAGTGTAGCACCGTTTATTCTCTGTAAATTCCTTATTACGACGGCGTGAAACGCCTGTCAGGATCCACTGCCAGACCTCATTTTACGGTTTGCGCAGGCGTCTACGTTTCACCACAACACTGACATCGCTCTGGCAAGGATGTTAGGATGGACCACGGATGATAATGACGGTAACAAGCATGTTAGACAATGTTTTAAGAATTGCCACACGCCAAAGCCCACTTGCACTCTGGCAGGCACACTATGTCAAAGACAAGTTGATGGCGAGCCATCCGGGCCTGGTCGTTGAACTGGTACCGATGGTGACGCGCGGCGATGTGATTCTTGATACGCCGCTGGCGAAAGTAGGCGGAAAAGGCTTATTTGTAAAAGAGCTGGAAGTCGCGCTCCTCGAAAATCGCGCCGATATCGCCGTACATTCAATGAAAGATGTGCCGGTTGAATTCCCGCAAGGTCTGGGACTGGTCACTATTTGTGAGCGTGAAGATCCTCGCGATGCCTTTGTGTCCAATAACTATGACAGTCTGGATGCGTTACCGGCAGGCAGTATCGTCGGGACGTCCAGTTTACGTCGCCAGTGCCAACTGGCTGAACGCCGCCCGGATCTGATTATCCGCTCCCTGCGCGGCAACGTCGGCACTCGCCTGAGCAAACTGGATAACGGCGAATACGATGCCATCATTCTTGCCGTAGCCGGACTAAAACGTTTAGGTCTGGAGTCACGCATTCGCGCCGCGTTGCCACCCGAGATTTCTCTTCCGGCGGTAGGACAAGGTGCGGTGGGCATTGAATGCCGCCTTGATGATACACGCACTCGCGAGCTGCTTGCCGCGCTGAATCACCACGAAACTGCACTGCGCGTTACCGCAGAACGCGCCATGAATACCCGTCTCGAAGGCGGATGTCAGGTACCAATTGGTAGCTACGCCGAGCTTATTGATGGCGAAATCTGGCTGCGTGCGCTGGTCGGCGCGCCGGACGGTTCGCAGATTATTCGCGGTGAACGCCGCGGTGCGCCGCAAGATGCCGAACAAATGGGGATTTCGCTGGCAGAAGAGCTACTGAATAACGGCGCGCGCGAGATCCTCGCTGAAGTCTATAACGGAGACGCCCCGGCATGAGTATCCTAGTCACCCGCCCGTCTCCCGCAGGAGAAGAGTTAGTGAGCCGTCTGCGCACACTGGGGCAGGTGGCCTGGCATTTTCCGCTGATTGAGTTTTCTCCGGGTCGACAATTACCGCAACTTGCTGATCAACTGGCAGCGCTGGGAGAGAGCGATCTGTTGTTTGCCCTCTCGCAACACGCGGTTGCTTTTGCCCAATCACAGCTGCATCAGCAAGATCGTAAATGGCCCCGACTACCTGATTATTTCGCCATTGGACGCACCACCGCACTGGCACTACATACCGTAAGCGGACAGAAGATTCTCTACCCGCAGGATCGGGAAATCAGCGAAGTCTTGCTACAATTACCTGAATTACAAAATATTGCGGGCAAACGTGCGCTGATATTACGTGGCAATGGCGGTCGTGAGCTAATTGGGGATTCCCTGACGGCGCGCGGTGCTGAGGTCACTTTTTGTGAATGTTATCAACGATGCGCAATCCATTACGATGGTGCAGAAGAAGCGATGCGCTGGCAATCCCGCGAGGTGACGACGGTCGTTGTTACCAGCGGTGAAATGTTGCAGCAACTCTGGTCGCTGATCCCACAATGGTATCGTGAGCACTGGTTACTACGCTGTCGACTATTGGTCGTCAGTGAGCGTTTGGCGAAACTCGCCCGGGAACTGGGCTGGCAAGACATTAAGGTCGCCGATAACGCTGACAACGATGCGCTTTTACGGGCATTACAATAACTCTCATAACAGGAAGCCATAATGACGGAACAAGAAAAAACCTCCGCCGTGGTTGAAGAGACCAGGGAGGCCGTGGACACCACGTCACAACCTGTCGCAACAGAAAAAAAGAGTAAGAACAATACCGCATTGATTCTCAGCGCGGTGGCTATCGCTATTGCTCTGGCGGCGGGCGTCGGTTTGTATGGCTGGGGTAAACAACAGGCCGTCAATCAGACCGCCACCAGCGATGCCCTGGCTAACCAACTGACGGCATTGCAAAAAGCCCAGGAGAGCCAAAAAGCCGAGCTGGAAGGCATTATCAAGCAACAAGCTGTACAGCTTGAGCAGGCGAATCGTCAGCAAGAAACGCTGGCAAAACAGTTGGATGAAGTCCAACAAAAGGTCGCCACCATTTCCGGCAGCGATGCTAAAACCTGGCTGCTGGCTCAGGCCGATTTTCTGGTGAAACTCGCAGGACGGAAGCTGTGGAGCGATCAAGACGTCACGACCGCTGCAGCGTTGCTGAAAAGTGCAGATGCCAGCCTGGCGGATATGAATGACCCGAGTCTGATTACCGTTCGTCGGGCAATTACCGATGATATCGCCAGCCTTTCTGCGGTATCGCAGGTGGATTATGACGGTATCATCCTTAAGCTTAATCAGCTTTCAAATCAGGTAGATAATCTGCGTCTGGCTGATAATGACAGCGATGGTTCGCCGATGGATTCCGACGGTGAAGAGCTTTCCAGTTCCATCAGCGAATGGCGTATCAATCTGCAAAAAAGCTGGCAGAACTTTATGGACAACTTCATTACGATTCGCCGTCGTGATGACACCGCCGTACCGCTGTTAGCGCCAAATCAGGATATCTATCTGCGCGAAAATATTCGCTCTCGCCTGCTGGTCGCAGCACAAGCTGTACCGCGTCACCAGGAAGAGACTTATCGCCAGGCGCTGGAGAACGTCTCCACCTGGGTACGTGCTTACTACGATACTGATGATGCCACCACCAAAGCGTTCCTCGACGAGGTGGACCAGTTAAGCCAGCAAAATATCTCGATGGATCTTCCGGAAACCCTGCAAAGCCAGGCGATGCTGGAAAAATTGATGCAGACCCGCGTGCGTAACCTGCTGGCACAACCGGCAGCAGGGACAACGGAAGCTAAACCTGCACCTGCACCTGCACCTACACCGCAAGCTGATGCTCCGGCAGCCGCGCCGCAAGGAGAATAACCATGCTAAAAGTGTTATTGCTCTTTGTTTTGCTGATTGCGGGGATAGTGGTTGGCCCGATGATTGCCGGTCATCAGGGTTACGTGCTGATCCAGACCGACAACTACAATATTGAAACTAGCGTCACGGGCCTCGCGATTATTTTGATTCTGGCGATGGTAGTGCTGTTTGCCATTGAGTGGCTACTGCGGCGGATCTTCCGCACAGGCGCACACACCCGTGGGTGGTTTGTCGGACGTAAGCGTCGCCGTGCCCGTAAGCAGACCGAGCAGGCGCTGCTGAAACTAGCGGAAGGCGATTATCAGCAAGTTGAAAAGCTGATGGCGAAAAATGCCGATCACGCTGAACAACCGGTGGTGAACTATCTACTGGCAGCCGAAGCCGCGCAACAACGTGGTGATGAAGCACGCGCCAACCAACATCTGGAACGACACCATTCCGGTAGAAATCACCCGTGTACGTCTGCAACTGGCCCGTAATGAAAACCATGCAGCACGTCACGGCGTGGATAAGCTGCTGGAAGTTACGCCACGCCATCCGGAAGTATTACGTCTGGCGGAACAGGCGTATATCCGCACTGGTGCATGGAGTTCGCTGCTGGATATCATCCCATCAATGGCGAAAGCCCATGTTGGTGATGAAGAACATCGTGCAATGCTGGAACAACAGGCATGGATTGGCCTGATGGATCAGGCGCGTGCCGATAACGGTAGTGAAGGTTTGCGTAACTGGTGGAAAAACCAAAGCCGGAAAACGCGTCATCAGGTGGCCTTGCAGGTGGCAATGGCGGAACATCTTATTGAGTGTGACGATCATGATACTGCCCAGCAAATTATCATCGATGGCCTGAAACGCCAGTATGACGATCGCCTGCTGCTGCCGATCCCGCGTCTGAAAACCAATAACCCGGAACAGCTGGAAAAAGTGCTGCGCCAACAGATCAAAAACGTGGGCGATCGCCCGCTGTTGTGGAGCACACTGGGTCAGTCGCTGATGAAACACGGAGAATGGCAGGAAGCATCGCTCGCCTTCCGCGCAGCGCTGAAACAACGTCCGGACGCCTACGATTACGCATGGCTCGCCGACGCGCTGGACAGACTGCACAAACCAGAAGAAGCTGCAGCGATGCGCCGCGACGGTTTGATGTTAACGTTGCAGAACAACCCGCCACAGTAGCTCTTTCTCACCCGGAGGCAAGCTCCTCCGGGACCTTTCTGATACATAAAAAAACGCCTGCTCTTATTACGGAGCAGGCGTTAAAACAGGTCTGTATGACAACAAGTGGGTGCTTCACTCAACGTTGTGTCCATGGTGTCTGATGAGGCATAAGCGACATCTGTCAGTGGACGATAAGCACCGTAAACGGCTCTGCGTCATTCCGGAGTTTATGAGGCACTAAGGCGAACATAAGAGATGGAATGAGCATCTACTCGTTTATTATGCCACAGAGAACCGGGAAATAACATCCCTTAACACTTTTTATGAGATAATTCTGTAATCCTCTTTGCTTCCTGAGTAATAACTTCCTGAGTGAATATTTCTCCTGCGCACAATTCTACACATATATATAATGAATAATAAAAGTCATTCAATTAATAACATATATATTAATTGCCGTTAAAACTAAAAACAGCATCAATAATCAACGCGATATAACATCACCGCCTTACATATCACCTGCGCCAGAGGTAGGATTGAAAATGCTCTCCTGATTTTTCAATTCATTTTCTGGATAAATAAATAATTTATTTTTATCACTATTATTTATGCAATCATCCTGTCAGGGAGAGGGATCTCAATTATCAATGCTTAATTACGTCATCATTTTGACGACATGAAACCGGAGCATTTTGCATGGAATTTTCGTTTTCACCCAAACTTCTTGTTGTTGCTGTCGCCGCAGCTCTTCCTCTCATAGCCAGCGCAGCAGATACCCCGTCAACCGCCACCGCACGCAAAGGCTTTGCCGGATACGATCACCCAAACCAGTATCTGGTTAAACCGGCGACCACTATTGCCGACAACATGATGCCGGTGATGCAGCATCCTGCACAAGACAAAGAAACCCAGCAGAAGCTGGCAGAACTTGAGAAAAAAACCGGTAAGAAACCGAACGTGGTTGTTTTCTTGCTGGATGATGTGGGCTGGATGGATGTTGGCTTTAACGGCGGCGGCGTGGCGGTGGGTAATCCTACACCAGATATCGACGCCGTTGCCAGCCAGGGGCTGATTTTAACTTCGGCGTATTCTCAACCGAGTTCTTCCCCAACCCGCGCCACGATTCTTACCGGACAATACTCCATCCACCACGGCATTCTGATGCCGCCAATGTACGGGCAACCGGGCGGTCTGCAAGGGTTAACCACGCTGCCGCAGTTGCTGCATGATCAGGGCTACGTCACCCAGGCCATCGGGAAATGGCATATGGGGGAAAACAAAGAGTCGCAGCCGCAGAACGTTGGCTTTGATGATTTCCGCGGCTTTAACTCGGTGTCCGATATGTATACCGAATGGCGTGATGTTCATGTCAACCCGGAAGTCGCCCTGAGCCCGGATCGTTCTGAATACATCCAAAAACTGCCGTTCAGCAAAGATGACGTTCATGCCGTGCGCGGCGGTGAACAGGAAGCCATTGCCGACATTACGCCGAAATATATGGAAGACCTGGATCAACGCTGGATGGAATATGGCGTTAAGTTCCTCGACAAGATGGCGAAGAGCGATAAGCCTTTCTTCCTCTACTACGGCACTCGCGGCTGTCACTTCGATAACTACCCAAATGCGAAATATGCGGGTAGCTCTCCGGCGCGCACCTCTTACGGCGACTGCATGGTGGAGATGAACGATATCTTCGCCAATCTGTATAAAGCACTGGAGAAAAACGGTCAGCTTGATAACACGCTGATTGTGTTCACCTCTGATAACGGTCCGGAAGCCGAAGTTCCGCCGCACGGTCGCACACCGTTCCGCGGTGCGAAAGGTTCTACATGGGAAGGCGGCGTTCGTGTGCCAACCTTCGTTTACTGGAAAGGCATGATCCAACCGCGTAAATCTGACGGCATTGTCGATCTGGCGGATCTCTTCCCTACGGCGCTGGATCTGGCGGGGCATCCTGGGGCGAAAGTAGCGAATTTAGTACCGAAAACCACCTTTATCGATGGTGTGGACCAGACATCTTTCTTCCTGGGAACAAATGGTCAGTCTAACCGTAAGGCCGAGCACTACTTCCTCAACGGTAAACTTTCTGCTGTGCGTATGGATGAGTTCAAGTATCACGTCCTGATTCAGCAACCTTACGCGTATACCCAGAGCGGGTATCAGGGTGGATTCACCGGCACAGTAATGCAAACGGCGGGATCGTCGGTGTTTAACCTGTACACCGATCCGCAGGAAAGCGACTCCATCGGCGTGCGCCATATCCCAATGGGTGTACCGCTACAGACCGAAATGCACGCGTATATGGAGATCCTGAAAAAATATCCACCACGCGCGCAGATTAAATCTGATTAAGCCGGCGCTATCGCTACATCGGGCCACACTGACCTTGCCGGATGCGGCGTGAACGCCTTATCCGGCAATCAACCGCAGGCGGCCACAAAATGGCCGCTTTTTTACTTATTCACCACCATCAAATGCGCCTGCATAATGTCGCTGGCCGGACGACCGTGCGCCAGCAAATCAGCCATTGCTTTAAGATATGGCGGTAGATGGCGGAAATAACGCTGATACCCGGCACACAAATAATTCAGCCCGGGTTTGCCGCTGGCATCGAGCATAAAGCGGTGTTTCGGGCAGCCTCCCCAGCACGCTTTTAACACGTTGCAACTGCGACACTGCGCCGGTAACTGCTTAAATTTATCTTCACCAAACACCTGCTGTTGCGGGGAATCTACCATTTCTGCAATTGTTTGCTGGTGCATATTCCCCAGTCGATATTGCGGATAAACATAGTGATCGCAGGCGTAAACGTCGCCGTTGTGTTCAACAATCACCGAGCGCCCACAGGTTGGCTGATGATGGCAAACCGCGCCCGGTGCGCCGACAAAATTGGCGAACGCCCATTCGATATTCATTACAAAAATCTTGCCGACGTCGCGCTTAATCCAGTGGTCGAAAATCGCCACCAGAAACTCACCGAACTCTTGCGGGCACACCGACCATTCCGTCAGTTCGCCCTGAATATCGCCGGGAGCATGTAGCTTAAGTCCAGCATGAACAGCCGTTTCATCAGCCAGGCGTTCGACCACAGGAATAAACTGGATAAACTCAACGCCTGCATCACACAGAAAATCATAGATTTGCAAAGGTTGTAACGCACTGGTGCGATTTACGCAGACCAGCACGTTATAGTCGACATGATGTTTTTGCAGGAGCGTCAGGGCACGCATCACCAGCTTATGCGTTGGTCTGCCGCCTTTGGTCACGCGATATTGATTGTGGATCTCAGCCGGACCATCCAGCGATAACCCAACAAGAAAATGATTTTCTGCCAGAAATGCACACCATTCGTCATCAAGCAGCACGCCGTTAGTCTGGAAGCTGTTACTTATCTTCCTGCCAGCACCATATTTCGCCTGTAGCGCCACGGCACGGCGGTAAAAAACCAGCCCGAGTAACGTTGGTTCGCCGCCCTGCCAGGTAAAAGCCACTTCGTTTTGGGTTTCGCTGGCAGCGATATAGTGACGGACATACGCTTCCAGCGTGTCATCGTCCATATGCGTGACTGGCTTTTCGCGGTAAAGGGATTGTTTTTCGAGATAAAAACAGTAGTCACAGTTCAGATTACAATCGGAACCGCTCGGTTTCGCCATCACATGAAAAGCACGCGTTGGAACCTGTTGCAGCATGGTCGCTCCTTGCCTGAAGTCATCCTTCAATACGTTAAGGGCGAAATCATACCGTGGCGCAATGCGTTATTACGGGCGTTTATTGCGAAGGGAAAGTGACGAAATGCACAGAAAACAAAAAACCCCGCCGAAGCGGGGTTCAAAATTGGTCGGCGAGAGAGGATTCGAACCTCCGACCCACTGGTCCCAAACCAGTTGCGCTACCAAGCTGCGCTACTCGCCGAAATACTGCTTTTTGAATTTTTAGTTCAATTCTTTAAAGTCGTGGTGCGAGGGGGGGGACTTGAACCCCCACGTCCGTAAG
>ERZ773237.2787-NODE-2787-length-11201-cov-2.689754_pt1 | contig 11201 bp, 8 predicted proteins | sample MGYA00580990_ERZ773237 | MGnify/ENA primary metagenome ERZ773237 (study PRJEB29015, sample SAMEA2737749) | human gut metagenome | biome: human gut; feature: human-associated habitat; material: faeces | place: China | collected 2012 ...
ACTGTTGGGATCCTCAGAATCAAACTAATTTCAGGGTATACTATCACATCGATTCTACTCCGGTCATGTATCTCCTGGATAAGGAAAAAAAAATCATCGCCAAGAAACTGGATATCGAACAATTTGCAGATATCCTAACCAAAGAATATAAAAGAATCGGTGTCGAAGTGAAAAACGTTTAGTTTTTCACTTTTTTTATCCCGAAGCCGATTTTCTGAATCAATTTTAAAGTCTCCATGGCTGTCCGGCGGTCGTAATCTTTTTCCGTTTCGGACAATTCCTCATAAGGCACCAAACCGGGATGAGTACGAAGCATATCATTTCTTTCGGAACCATATTTCCATCCTTCGGCCAAACGGCCTGCAGCCCATACTTCATGTACATTTTTTGCAATGATCTCGGCCAATTCGCATAATTCCGAAGGTAGTTGTATATCGCTGACATCTATCGGGGCCGGAATATAATCTGATTTCATCGTTCGATCGTTTTATTTGTACAAAGATACAGATTTATTTCCGACACGAGGTGTCTTAACACCGGGTCTTTGAAACGGATTTTTAGAATAACCCGCTTCTCTCCTTTGTCTATGATCTCCTATTCGGCAGTTCGATAAAACAAAATTCGGGGAAATAAAGTATAAGCGGTTATAAAGATAAGCATCTGAAAAATAAGTCCTGAAAAATACTTATATTTACAGCAGTCTATTCAGCTATTTTGTCATGAGCAAGTATACGACAAATGAAGAAGAAAGCCAATGTCTGCCTAACCGGCTCGGTTTAACCCGTCCCGGGGAGATTGCAGAAGCAGAATTCGAAGGATTCCTGTTAGCTGAAATCATGCTGACCGAAACACTGACTACCGCCACTCGTTTCGACTGTCAATATATCCGCAATATACATAAACTGGCTCTGAAAGAACTCTACACCTTTGCAGGAAGATACCGGACGGTCAATATGTCGAAAGGAGGATTCCTCTTCCCTTCTGCTCTGTTTATACCACAGAGCATGCAATTTTTTGAAGATGAAATTCTGAAAAAATTACCCGATACTTATCCCGATAAGGCTTCTTTAGCCAAAGATGTAGCCATCGTCCACGGAGAATTGCTTTTCATCCATCCTTTTCGGGAAGGAAATGGCCGGACGGCCCGTATCCTGGCGAATCTAATGGTACGCAAACAAGGCTATGAAGGATTAAGGTTCGATAAAATACATTTCAGGGACTACGTCGTTGCCGTACAGCGGGTCAGCGAAAAAAATTATCTCCCGATGCAAAGAATTATAGAAACTATTTTTTGAGTTTTTCATTTACCCGGGCATAAATAGCCTGAACTTTTGCTTCCGGAATAAAAATCCCTTCTATACGGAAAGAAGCTATCATAGAATCAAGGATAAATTTTCGTTCGGTAGGACGTACCGGAGTGATAAAAACTGTGTTTTTCGATATCTTTTTCATGTTACAAATATACAAAAAATCCCCCTAAAAACCTCAAACAAACAGCATTTTTTATCGATTTTTCAGCTATCCGAAATCTTAAATTTCGACAATAATTCTTTTACAATTTGCGCATGAAGCTCTACTGAGAAAGGAACTGTCCACACCAGATCATTCTTTTCACACACCACTGTCAATAATCCCTCTGCAAGTAGATTAGACAGATTAATACTTTTTTCATGTTTCACCTTTTTCATTGTATGCCCACACTCCAAGATATAGAAGTGACCGATAGTCTACCTCTCAATAGTGGAGTCGGCAGTCCCAGAAATAAGAGGATAAACGTATCGCTCACATATCTCTACGCGACATACAGTTCATCTTTCTTATTTCGTAAAAGTTTTGCCGACTTCCTATTGAAAAAGATTAAACTTTACATCATGTTATTACAAACTTGGGTACAACTCTTTGTACCGAAACAAAGGTAATAACTATTTTTAGATAAAAAAGCAAATGAATTATACAATTTATTCATTTTAGCTAAAATTTTATTCTATCTACTTTGGACTATATTATTCCTATATAAAAAAAAACCACGCTTTCACGTGGCTCCTTTAAACAGGAAAGGATTTATTTTTTCCGGGAATACTTATATTCCAATATAAATGCAATCAATAATCCGAGCCCTCCGAAGAACAGTACACAACCGCAATAGCCCGATTACCGGTTACGAAAGACTTTTTTGAAATAGTTCAATGGCTGAATTCGAATTCTTTAATCAGATACCCGATCCCTTTTTGTTTTAAAGCTGCAGCAGCTTGTTGTGCTTCTTCACGGGTATCGTATACACCGGTACAATAACGCACAACCCCATGGCTTAATTTCTCTGTAAACACTACCCGAAACTGATTGAGGACAGCAGGTACATTTTTAAATACGCCCAACTGCAAAGTAAAAAAACGGCCTTTTACCGCCCTTAATTCCCTCAACTGAGTCTCTCCGATTTTTTTAGTTCCTTCTTCAGCAGCAACAGCCATCTGGTTCGGATTGAATAAAGAGTTCGGTCCCGGCTTATAATTCGTACGCAATACTTTAAACTCGATTCTCCGATTCAATTGCAAGGCCGTTTCCCGTTGCTCTCCTCTCAAACGGCCGAAAAACCTTTCGTTCAATACCTCCCCGACTTTAAAGAACGGATATTCACGGGCATCCTTTTCATTGATTTGGCGGGGTTGAGTTTCCCCGTATCCTTTCGCTTCAAGCCGGTCCCAATACACCCCTTTCCCGATCAAATAATCGACCACAGCCCGAGCCCGGTGTTCGGATAAAATCCGATTAGCTTCGTCGTTTCCCACCATATCCGTATGAGCGGACAACTCTATCGTTATATTCGGATTATCCTCCAGAATAGTCAATAATTCTTCCAGATTCTGTCGTGCCTCCGGACGTAACTCCCATTTAGCCACATCAAAATAGATATTAGGTATGACGATCGGTTTTTCTATCGGCTGCATCCCGATCTGTAATTCATAAAGCCGGTCGGCTTTTTCCCGATAAGTCGATACCAGTCCCTTCCCTTTCAGGAAACGGGGATGGTCGGTGACAAATACATACTCACAATCAGAAACGACTTCCATTTCTGCCCTTCCCAGTGAATCCGTCTCTAAATAAGAGACTTCTCCATTATCGGCAGTAACCGTAACATTTACTTTGGCTATCGGAAGTTCGGTCACTGTATTGACTGTCAATAAATTGATTTTCAATTGTTGCGGTATAAAACTAAAACGATAAATATGATCGTTTCGACCGCTTCGTCCCGAAGTAAGCAAACCGTCCTCCGTTCCCGGTTTAAAGGCAATACCGAAATCATCTGCAAAAGAATTTAAGGGTGCAGGCAAATGAATGATAACCTCCTTTCCAGCTACATTCCCCACTTTATACAAATCCAATCCCCCAAAACCATAATGCCCGTTAGAAGCAAAATAAAACTCTCCATTCTCTCTCACATAAGGAAACATCTCGTCCCCGGCCGTATTGATCAATTCGCCTGCATTCTGAGGTTGCCCCCATTTTTCCTCCAGCCTGTCCACATACCAGATATCTTTTCCTCCGAACCCTCCGGGCAGCTGATCGGTGACAAAATACAACCGTAATCCGTCAGGAGTCAATGCCGGATGTCCGATAGAAACAGAATCCCCGCAAATACCGGCTAAAGAAACGCTACCCCATTCTTTTTTTTCGGTTTCCTCCCCGGAATTAGCGGCTTGCCGGATTACTTTATAAATACGGGTACCTACCTGGCTCTCTTTGATCATACGTGAAGAGGTGAAATAAAGTGTACGCCCATCGGGAGCAAAGCACATGACTCCTTCACTCCGGTTGGAATAAATAGAATCTTTCTGCAATTCCGGTTGCAACCATCGTGGTTCCTTAAAACGCTTTACCTTCACTTTACCTTGTTTATCCGTAGATCTGATTTCCTGCACATACCTCGTCCCGTAGATATGGCTATACCCTTCGCCGGTAACCGGGTCTGTCTTTATTCTCTTTTTTCTCAGATCGGGTTTGCGCGTAGAAGCCAATAAAACCCGGGTCGTATCCCCCGGCACATACACCGGAGCGAAATCGCTGTACCTGGAGTTAAACTCCCGCTTCAAAGCTATCCGGTAACGCCCTTGTTCTCTCAGATCGTTATCCACTTGTTCCAGATAATAAAGGCCATCGTTTCCTTTTCCATCACCGAACAATGCTTCTTGTTTACGATAATATTCCCTCGCCGTAGCGGTATCGTCGTTCATCACCGCAAGCTTGAGCCACTTTCAGATAGATTTCAGGCATTTGCGGATTGGCTCTTTCGGCTTTTCTCAACCAGTTGTAAGCTTCTTTCAGCCGATTTACATTTTGATTTACCTGCCCAGCCTTTATCGCTGCAAGTGCCTGAAAATCTTTGGATTTTGTTTTATGATAAGCCTTTTCGTATTTCGATCCGGCCTTATAAAATCGTCCGGTCTCCGCCATACGATCCCCTCTCCTCATATAATATTTTGAAGAACAGCCCATCATTCCGACGAGCACACCACAAATAATCAGAAAAAATTTCATAACCACATCCAACTAACCGACATCTGCCCCGATTTTACAAAGCAGCGATCAATAAATTTATATCTCTGGCTATCAAGCCCAACTTATCCGCAATCACATTCTTAGTCAAAATTCCGTTATAAAGATAAACCCCTTCCCTTAACCCTGCATCCATCCGGATGGCATTGGTAAATCCTCCTTGCCTGGCAATATGCTGAAGCATAGGTAAGAAAACATTACTATAAGCGATCGAAGCAGTCCGGGCTACCCGCGACAATACGTTCGGAACACAGTAATGGATTACTCCTTCATAAGTATACACCGGTTTTTCGTGAGTCGTCGGACCCGCTGTCTCAATACATCCGCCATGATCGATAGACATATCCACGATCACCGCTCCTCTTTTCATCAACCTCACCTGGGCTTCCGAAACAACGGTATTCTCTCCGTTATCGAAACAACGCATAGCTCCGATAAGCACATCGGCCGAAGCCAACGCTTTATCCAATACCGGTTTATGAAAAACAGAGGTAAATACCCGCTGTCCCAAAACCTCGTTCAGCTTCCGGAGACGCTCGACCGAATGATCGAAGATTTTCACGGTCGCTCCCAGGCCTAAGGCTGCACGGGCAGCGAATTCACCCAAGGTGCCTGCTCCCAGAATAACGATTTCCGCCGGCGTAATCCCACTGATACCTCCCAAAACAATCCCTTTACCTCCCCGCGAATTATTAAGATATTCACTGGCTATCATGATGGCCGAATTACCGGCAATCTCACTCATAATCCGGACCACCGGATAATACCCCTCTCCGTCTTTCAAAATATCGAAACCGACTGCCGTCACTTTTTTCTGCATCATTTCGGTAATGGCATCCTTCCGCATGTCACAGAGTTTCAGAGGGGAAAGAATCACTTGCCGGTCGTGCATATAAACCGTATCCCCGGCAGAAACAGAAGTCGCCTTAAGCACAACGTCGGCAGTATACACTTCACCTAAAGTCTCTACGATCATAGCACCGGCATCGGCATATTCCGTGTCACCGTAATAGGCATTATTACCGGCCCCACGCTGGATCAACACTTCATGTCCCATAGAAACCAGGATATGAACAGATTCGGGAGTGAGACAAATCCGGTTCTCCCCTTTCTCCAGCTCGTTCGGTATCCCCAGAATCAATTTCTTCTGCCTTTTATCCTGAAAAACTTCTTTTTCCTGATAAAGAAACCATTGCTTATTAATCGTTCCCGACATTCTGCCTGTGTTGTCCATAGTCTTAAAAGTTAAATTTCCACCTTCAATTCACGACTTCCATCCGGATTTTCAGTAAAATAACAATCGACGATACCTTCTGGAAGCAGCTCGTCTATTTTTTCAGGCCATTCGATAAAACAACGGTCTCCACTGAAAAAATACTCTTCATAACCGAAATCAAGCGCTTCAGCTATATGGTTTACGCGATAAAAATCAAAATGATATAGGGATTTCCCATTTTTTGTCTGATACTCGTTGACCAGGGCAAAAGTCGGGGAACTCACATCGTCGGTTACCCCCAGACAGGCTGCGACGGCCTTTACAAAAGTAGTCTTCCCTACTCCCATCGGTCCGTACAAAGCAAAAATAGTTTTGTCTCCGACATAATCCAAAAATTCTGCCGCCACTTTATTCAGATCTTCGAGATGATTGATTGTCCATTTCATAGGCTTCTAAATCCATTAGTTCAAATAATATTTCTTAAAAAATTCAAGATAAACCTCTATATTCTTTTTGCCGGTCAATGTCTGCAAATTCACTTCAGTAATAATGAAATTCGTATAATCGACATTTCTCAGCGATTTGAATAATTTCCGGTTACCGATGACTGTCGTGAAATAACGCATCGCTTCTTCTTTGTTATTGAAACCGGACACCACCATACAATCGTGTTCTTCATCGAACTTCAAATTGTTCAAACTCAGTCCTGCAAAATTGAATTCTTCGAAAATTGTTTTCAGCCGGTAGGGATCGATCGTATTGGGATAGAACAAAACGAACTTGTGTGCTACGCTCTTATTGTAAATATAATCCCCATCTTCAACCCCGATAGCTCCCGCACTTTTCAGATAATGATCATCGAAAAATTTCAGGTATTCTTCCAGGTATTCATTTTCCTGCATAGCTTTGAGATTATGGGGAGTGATCAGGAATACTTCATAATCTACCCCGGCCAGCAAATCGAACAATTTCTTATTTTTCAGGACTGCCGACATATAGTCCAACGCCTGTTTCTTATTACCGATATGCTTGACCACTATCAATTCCAGATCCCGGTTATAATCCCCTTTTTCGAATGTAAATGCAGGATCCACTTCCTGCAAAGCTTCTACAATGCGTTTCGTATTGACTTCCCGGAAAGGAACAGCCAAAACAAAATGATGATTCTCTTGTTCTTCATTGTTAAAGACATGGGCAGCAGTCCCCCATTTCCCTACAATTTTCTCACCTTGGTAACGATCCTCAAAATAATTCTCGGTAAAGAAATCGACATACTGATCGATATTATTCAATCGCTTCAGGATAGAGAAGTTGTCCGGCGATATAGCGAACATCCGGTAACTTTCGTTTCCCAGAATCTTCAACAAAAACTTATCCGTAGCTATTTTATACAAATATTCGGAAGCTTCCGAATACTGTCCGAACCGACGAACAACCAGCACCTCTTTTTTGTACCCGAGCTCTTCTTTTTTCATTTCATAACTTTTCCCTTCGGCCATTTCGGCAGCATGAATAAACTTCAAACGCGCTTTAAATCTGGTTTCCTGAACGGTTGTAAATTCCTGTGGCAAAAACAATACCACCCATTGTTCTTTTTCTTTCTCGATTTTATAAGTTGTTTCTTCTTTCCGGCTACGACCAGCCAGTACTTCTTCATCGAATTGCCAATTGCGGTTCGCCTGTAAAGAACGGACCTGAGCCATTTCCGCTTCGGAATACCGAACAGGTTTTTCTCCTACCGCTAAAGAAGCCAGAATGTCGCTAGTCACCTGCAGGATCTCTTTTCCGGGACGGGCTGCGATTACCTCTTCCAAAGCGTTCTTCGCCTCCTGGGGAGAACCGGTATTTACAACACACATCGCTTTCAGAAACAGCACATTTGCTTTCAATTTATTATCCGGGTACGCTTTCAGGATTCTGTCACAAATTTGTGCTGCTTCGTGGTAATAAACTTTTTGGTAATATCGGTAAGCTTCCTGATACTTTTTCTCTACCACTTTCAGCACATCTTCGACCTGACGGAAATAGTTCGGGTCTTGTAGTCCCCGGGCGAAATCACTTTCAGGGAAAAGAGCGGTCAGCTCTGTTTTATATCTTTCAGCCTCTGCCGCCTTACCTGCCTTGAGAGCGGTCGTGGAAGCCAGATAATAGACCATCGGCAGATTAGCGGTATTTTTAAAACGCTGAATATAAGCATCGAAACACTCTAAAGCCTTTTCCGGATCATTCAAACGGTACAAATAAATTTCGCCGGCTTTATAATAAGCTTCTTCGATCTGTTTTTCAGATGCCTGCAGCATTTCCGGTGTCAGGGGGAGATCCTGCAAATAATACTCCCTGCTCTTTACATCTTTCACTTCCCTTTCCCCTCCCGTCATCTCTGCTAATTCTTCGCCGGTTTCGTCTGCCAAACCGATACTTGCTTTGTTTCGTCTGCGCCAATTGTCTTCCAGCTTACGCCGTCCCCATTTCCGCTTAAAATCATTTTTCCCCAGAGCAATCGTCACGGGATTATAAAAATACCAATCCCCTCCGCGGTTACCCTGTGAAAAAGCATCTCCCCGGCTAAGCATATCGTTACGGCGATAAAAATTACGCTCGGCCTGCTCCCTTCGTTCCTGTTCTTTGCGAGTATTTTCCTGCTCTTTAATCGCAGTGATTTTATCGTCGATCAAGCGGTTTCTCTCTTCTTCCGGTAACACCGCTATCCGCTGCAAACTATCCTGCGTTTGTATAATTCTCAGATTCGTAACCAATTCGGTCAGATCGGTCAGTAAAGATTTTAGTTTTTCATAATCTTCATAACGCGAATCCATGACAAGCAAACAAGAATCGTAACAACTCTGTGCCTGCACATAGGCCTTGTTTTTGAAATAATAATCCCCTAATTTTACAAAAGACAAAGCCTGCTGATTATCGTTATCTACAGAGGCATGCACGGATTTCCAATACAAACCGGCCGCTCCTTCCTCATTTCCACGTTTATTTTCGATATTGGCCAAAGCATAATAAATCCGATCCTGAAATTCCTCGTTCCGGGAATCCCGCAACATTTTCTTCAATTTCTTTTCTACGGCCGCATCTCCTTCCTGATAGGCTGAAGCCATACCGATCCGGGCATTGAAGACCATTTCATAATTGAAATTGAACCGGGTAGCTTTTTTCAATGCCAGTTTAGCAGCCCCATCCTGATTTTCTTTTACATATAATTGAGACAACAAAAAATTGTAGCGCGGTTTACGTTTTATGCTTTTACAAGTCCTGACCAATCTTTCTGCCTCAGGAATCGCTTGTTCGTACATACCTTGACGCACATAGAAATCGGTTCTCGCCGCAGCAACCATCTCCCGTTGTTTCCGCTTTAATGTGCTCCCGTCGAGCCGGTCCATGATCCGGGCAGCCTCTTCGTAGCGTCCCATTTCCGTCAGGCTCCGGAATAACCAGATCGACACCTCGGTCATCAAGGCCTCGTCTTCGGCATATTGCCTTTGTATAAAACGAAAAGTGTTATTGGCCATCGTGTATTTCTTCTTATAGAAATAAGCTTTCCCCAATAACAGATAGCATTTATCCAACTGGTTATTAAATTCTTTTTTCTTTCGGAAGGTCTGATAATTTTTGGAATCTTTATTCTTTCTCCGCCTGGGTTTAGCCGTGATCGAATGTTTATCGATCGCTTTAGCCGCCTTTTCGATCGCGTAGTCCATATCGGAGCTGCAAATACTACGCGTCTGTTCGTCATTAGATACGAAAACAGGCAAAAGGTGGGTATAATCCTCCTTATGCCTGTTTTCCATATGCTTTATCCCGGACTTCAAAGCCTGGTCACCGTTAAAATATACGTTATAACGGGTAGTCAACTGGTGATAGTTACGTGAAAAGAAATTGTTTCTCTTCACCGAACAACCGCACAGCACCACCATCATCCCCGTTAATATATAAGAAGAATATTTCATTTAGACATGCTGTCCTATTGTCTGGTGACTCTCACTCTTTTTGCCGGGTCGTGATTTTCCTCTACGGCTTTCACAACTTCATCCGCCAACTGCCTGAACGCTGTTCCCGTAATCGAATCGGCATTCAAAGCTACAGGTTTACCTGCATCGCCTCCATCACAAATAGTCTGTACAACAGGTATTTCGCCCAACAACCGGAGACCTCTTTGTTCGGCCAGTTGTTTCGCCCCTTCCCGTCCGAAAATATAATATTTATGATCGGGCAATTCAGCCGGAGTAAACCAGGCCATATTTTCCACCAGGCCTAGCACGGGCACCTGTATACCCGGCGACTCGAACATATTGATTCCTTTGATTGCATCGGCCAAAGCCACCTGCTGAGGTGTACTGACTACAATAGCTCCTGTCAGGGCGACAGTTTGTACCAAAGTCAAATGAATATCGCTGGTTCCCGGCGGAAGGTCGATCAGCATATAATCCAATTCGTCCCAAAAACCTTGCTCCACCATCTGTTTCAATGCATTGGAAGCCATCGGCCCCCGCCAGACAGTGGCAGAAGCCGGATCGACAAAGAAACCGATAGACAGCATCTTGATGCCGTAACTCTCCACCGGCACAATCAAATCACGGCCGTCCACCGATTCGGCATAAGGATGCGCATCCTCTACATGGAACATCTTGGGCATGCTCGGTCCGAACACGTCGGCATCCAACAAGCCGACTTTGTAGCCCAACTTGGACAACCCCACAGCCAGGTTGGCCGCTACCGTAGATTTCCCCACACCGCCTTTGCCGGACGACACGGCGATAATATTCTTCACACCGGGCAACAGTTGCCCCACCTCCGGACGAGGAGCCTGCAAGGTTTTGGTGTGTATCTCCACTTCCACCTCCTTGCCCACGTAGGCATGGATGGCAGCCTCGGAAGCTTTCACGAGCGACTTGAGGAAAGGATTCGTCGGCTTGTCGAAAATCAACGAAAAACTGACATGCAGCCCGCTGATACGCAGATCGTCTTCCACCATCCCCGCCTCTACGATGTTCTTTCCAGTACCGGGATAACGCACGGTAGCCAGTGCGTCCATAATCAATTTGGGATATATTTCCATAAGTTCGGTATTTTAGTTCGTTCTTTCATTTAGCCGTCGACAATCCGCTGCGCTTGCTGCGGTTGTAACTCCGGTATTCATCCAATTCTATCTCCACTTCCGGCTCCGCCAGTTCTCCGGCTTGCGGCAAGAGGAAACGCATGTATTTGATATCCAGTCCGCGGTCGAGCCATTGCTGTTCGTAATACGTCCGGATGTTCAGGATACGGGCTTCTTCGGTGTCCGGATGCTCAGCCCACGTACTGTGATACAAGTCGCGGGTGGAAAACTCCAAGGGCAAACCGTTCCTCTCCACCATATACTCCGTATAAGTGAAAAGGAAATTGGAATCGGTTTTCAAGTGAATCCGTCCACGGTCTTGCAGGAAAC